>Ga0302326_10022910_pt1 | contig 12754 bp, 10 predicted proteins | sample Palsa_T0_3_FD_202264 | JGI IMG/M metagenome (GOLD analysis project Ga0302326, IMG submission 202264) | Peat permafrost microbial communities from Stordalen Mire near Abisko, Sweden - Palsa_T0_3 | ecosystem: Environmental > Terrestrial > Soil > Palsa > Peat permafrost | place: Sweden: Abisko... | reverse complement strand
CATCACCTTCCAGATCTTGCTGACCACGCCTTTCAGGAAGCTGAGATTGCGCTGATCGGCGGTGATCACCCGCTCCCAATCCCACTGATCGACATACGCGCTGTGATCGTGGTCAAGGAAGTAGTCCTTGCGGACGGCGCGCATGTCAGTGCAGAGGCCTTCGTTGGGCTGCATGTTGAACTGCTTCAGCGCCATTCTCTTCCACTTGGTCGCCGCTTGCACCACTTGCGCGTTGATGGGATGCAGGTTGCGATCGTTCGAGATGTGGAACTGGATGGGCGTGCGCGAGCCGTCGCGGTCGAGATAGTCATTCACGCCGGATTCTTCGTCCACGATGAGGGGAACGGTGACCATCATCAGGTTTAATTCCTGGCAAAGGTGTTCTTCGATGTAGTTTTTCACCTCGAAGATCGCTCTCTGGGTGTCTTTGGGTGGCAGCAGCGAGCTGTAGTCCGCCGGAAGCACATGTTCCAGCTCTGTGTAGTCGCCAATTCCGGGGCCAGCGAGATCTGCTTTCTTGTCAGCCATGCTGTTCTCCTTGCGTTGCGGTCGACGTGCTACCCATTTCGCGCCCTTCGGCTCCGCTCAGAGCAGGCTCCAGCGGTGCGAAACGGGGACCCGCGGCTAACGCTATCTGCCGCGTTATAAGCCTGGGAACGCAGGTCGCCATCTATAGGAGACACTTGCCCGGCCCAGGCGGCAGTAACCTGCGTCACCCTACTGTGTGCGATGAGACAAGTCCAAATTGATCGGGATCACTACAAGGGAGAGTTCATTCCGCCGCGGTAGCGACCGACGGTTGCGGTGCAGGCTGCGAGCGGTGGGCAAAGCGGATGCCGGACGACATGTCCTGCGACGGCTTTTCGATGATCTGATACATGATCCACGCCGCCCACATGGACGCGGCCACGCCAATTACATCCAGCACTCCTAAATACCAACTGGCATACGGCAGCCAGTGCGAGAGGAATCCAATCACGCTGACGCCGATTGGCAGGTGCAGGAGATACAGCGAGTAACTCACATCGCCCACGCGGTCCATCGCGTGGCTGTGGAATGTGGAAACTGCAATCAGCAATCCGGTCGGCACCGCAACCAGCGGAACCAGCACACCTGACATCCTCAGCATCGCCAGAACCATTACCGCGATCAGGCCCAGCATCTGGCGGAAATCGATGATCTGCGCGCGGTACTGAAACACGAACACGCCGATGAGAAAAACCGGCAGGTAGTGGAAGACCAGCCTGTCGGAATGACATGCGAAGTACGCCAGCGTCATGGCCGTAATGGCTGCGAATCGCAACCGGCGACGACGGCTAGCCAGCAGCGGCATCGCCAGCCCAATCAGCAAGTACCACTGAAACTCGATGGCCAGCGTCCAATAGACGACGTTGACCCAGGGCACATGGACGAGGTCGTTCAGATAACCGAAATGCAAAAGCAGGTCGCGTCCGGTGACCGTCATTCGCGGAATGTGAAATACCGGCACCAGTATGAAGTTGGTGGCCAGTATGGTGATGGCGATCGACGCCAGGTACGGCGGATACAGGCGCACGTTGCGCTTCAGCACGAAGCGCGGATAGTCGCGCAGCACATAGCGCGAGCGATATAAACTCCAGGGAATTACGAATCCGGAGATAACAAAGAAGATGTCGACCCCAAGATATCCGTACTTGCCGGTCATCCCGAGGTATTTTCCCTGGCCACCGACAAAGTGGCCCCAGGCTACGGCCAACGCGGCGAAGGCCCGGAGTGCATTGATGACGCCAATGCGTTGCTGGGGAATGGGTGTACTCACGTAGCCCTATGTTAAACGTGTGGTTCGGTAATGCGTCAAACAAATATCCGAAAGCTGTATGGCCCGTACCCCGTTAATGCCCCTCGCCATGTGCGCCGCTGGCCCCGAATGCAATTACAATAATGAGATAGGGTGATCCGTATGAAGTGCTGCCGAAACGTTCTCCGTCCAGCTTGGGTATTTTTGTCGCTGCTGGCATTGTGCTTTGCAATAGCCGCGGCAGCGCAGGACCGCGGCGAGGGCAAACTCGATCCCTCGCAGCCGCAGGGCGCTACAGTTGACGCCATCGTCCAGCAGTTCGCCGCCAAGGAAAAGCAGTTTAAGATCGCCCGCGACAACTACACCTACACCCAGGACGTTAAGATCCAGACCTTGGATGGCGAAACGGTCGACGGCGAATATCATCAGGTCAGCGATGTGCTCTTCGATGACAGCAGCCGGCGAATCGAGCAAGTGGTATTTGCCCCGCAGTCCAGCCTTCAGCGGGTGGTGATGACACAGGCTGACTTCGACGACATTCGCAATCGCCTGCCCTTCGTGCTTACCAGCGACGATATCGGCAAGTATCAGGTCCTCTACGTCGGCAAACAAAAGGAAGATGAGCTGGGAACATTTGTCTTTGACATCGCTCCCAAGGCGATCGAGAAGGGCGAACGCTATTTTCAGGGCCGTATCTGGGTGGACGACCACGATTTCCAGATCGTGAAAACCTATGGCGAGACGGTCCCGCAGGTCCACAATCTCAAGCATCCAGAGAAGGAGAATCTCTCGCCCAAGTACACCACCTGGCGTGAGCAAATCGACGGCAAGTACTGGTTCCCCACCTACACCTACGCCGAGGACACGCTGCATTTCTCCGGTGGCGAAGATGTCAAGATGCGTTACGTAGTGAAGTACAAGAACTACAAACGTTACGGCGCGAAGTCGAAGATCACGTACGAGGGCCAGGAAGTCTCGAAGGGCGATGAGTCGCAGACGGGACAACAGCCGAGCAGCACGACCACGCCACCAAAGAAGTGAGAACGCGGCACTTAGCATTTAGCAATTGGCACTTAGCAAAAGCCCCGATTACGACCGCGCGCACCCTCACCTCTTGCCCAAGAAGCAGCCAAGCGCTAACTGCCAACTGCAAAATGCGGCCTTGTTCGCTCAGTAGAAGAGGTACTTCTGCCACTTGGAATCCGACCGTCCCATCATGCGCATAATGTGCCGGCTGGTATGCAGGTTGAAGGCGCGCGGCTCACGCATAAGCTTCATGCTGGATTCGTGGGGCAGCAGATTTCCCTTCCTGCGATTGCAGGAGTGGCAGCAGGCAACCAGGTTTTCCCAGGTGGAAGCCCCGCCACGCGAACGCGGGATAACGTGGTCCAGGGTCAACTCGCCGGCGGCCAGGATCTTTCCGCAGTATTGGCAAGTGTTGCGGTCGCGCAACAGGATGTTCTTGCGCGACAGGGCGCGCGTCTGATGGGGAATGCGCCGATACTCCAACAGGCGGATAACCGAAGGCACGCGCATGGCAACGCGGGCAGCGTGCAGCACATGTCCGTTGGCTTCTTCCATCATGGCCACGCCCTTCAGCACCAGGATGATGGCGCGCCGCGCGGCACAAACATTGATGGGCTCATAGGACGCGTTCAGCACCAGCACCGGAGCGTGCATCGGCGTCCACTGCGGCGGCTCGTCGCCTGCCATCCGGGCATGATGCATGCAACCGGCAAGTGACTTCCCGTATCGCGGCGCTGCGCCTTGGGCCTGCATTGACATGACCTGTTCTACACCGAAGCGCTGACCGCCGCTTCGATTGCCTCCTCTTCTGCTGAATCGCCAGCCAACCGCAAATCCGCGCCATCGAAGGCGCGGGCCACGGTTGCTGCCCAAACCCGTTTCGCACCCGCCTGCTTCAGGACGCGGGCGCACTCTGACAATGTGGTACCCGTGGTCATAACGTCGTCCACCAACAAAGCGTCGCGGCCCCGGACTCGGGCGGCATCGGCGACCCGAAAAGCGTCGCGCACGTTGGCGATGCGCTCGTCCCGCGTGAGCCCTACTTGCGAAACCGTGTCTCGCTGGCGAACCAGCGCGTCGCAGGCTACTTCCAGCTTCTGTGGAAGACGCCTGGCCGCAGCGCGGGCGATTAGCGCGGACTGATTGAAGCCGCGCGAACGCTGCCGGCTCTTATGCAGTGGAACTGGAACCAGCAGCGGCGTGGCATCGTCGCAACCGGCAAGCAGCTCGGTGATGGCTTGGGCCAGCATTCCGCCCAGCGGGCCCGCAACCGGTGTCACGCTCTCGTACTTCAGCAGATGGATGAGTCCGCGCACGCCGTCCCGGTATTCGCCGAATGAGGCTGCCCGGTCGAACTCCGGAGCGCAGTCGCGGCAATTGGCGCAGAGGCCGTCGCCCCTCAGCAATTGAGCACTGGCCAGCCGGTCGCCACAGATTACGCACTGCGGCACCCGGGTCGGGACGATTCCGTCGAGGCACTCCTGGCATACGGGGATTCTGGAGATGTTGTCGAGAGCGGTGCCACACAGTCTGCAATCAGAAGGAAAGAGGACAGAGAAGATGCTTCGCAGAAAAACTTGGAAGGGCGCAAGAGCTACAGCGCGTTGCCGGGCGCGCAGGTCTCGCCGGGTTCGAGTTAGCATCTCACAACTGCTGAAGACGACCTCCAACAGTTCCACGCGGCGCGCAGTTACGCGCCTATGGAAGCCCTGTCACCGGTGCGGGCGGGTCCGGAAAGAAGCGATGGTTGACGCTCGTCCGGCCCCGAAGCACCGTGACTTATCAGTATATGTGGTCAGAGAAACCGGTGCAATGCTGGATGAGGTACCTTCCGGCGGATTCATCAATAATTTACTAATGAGGGAGAAGTGGAGCGGATGATCTTGCAAGAATAAAATCACTGCCCCTCGAATCGGCAGCCGCGCAAGCGGCGACATTTGTGTTAGCCGTGGGCGTAAGCCCGCGGTGCAATGAAGATTTGAATTGCGAGTCCCGTAGGGACGGCACGCATCGGCCTTGGCTTGCATCGGATCTGTGCCGCCCGTGAACGGGCTCGGAAATCGTCTCAACAACCGTTTCCCGCGGGCTCACGCCCACGGCTAACACAAATGCCGCCCTTCGGGCTGGTGCCACAGTTCGCGCGCCCTCAAAGACGCGCCGAAGAAAATTGGTAGAATGCTGACCCCTGGGCTGGTCTCGTAATTCGGCGGCCCCATAGACCAGCCGACAATACGATCAGTCGAAAGGAAGTCTGAACGCAAAATGGGGCGTAACTGAACTCGCGTGCCTCCGTTCTATTCACCCGCAATGAACTTGTGTTGTGCGGCAGTCAGTGGCACGACCGACAGTCTTCCCTGCCGCACCAGCGGCGAGTCGGCAAATATCGGCTTGGCCTTGATCTCGGCCAGCGAGACCGGCTTCGCAATCGCTTTTCCCGCCTTGATCTTTACCACGGGATTGCGCGGATCGGCAGCGTCGACGGAAAGCACCGAAGCGGTGCCGACGGCGGTCTTGTGATCGCCGGTCTCATAGATAATCAGGAGATCGCCTGCTTTCATCTCCCGCAGATGCCTGAGGGCGACAGGATTCGATACGCCGTCCCACACCGTTTCTTTGTCTCGCTGCAGATCGGCGAAAGAGTATTCAGAGGGCTCGGTCTTGAGAAGGTAGCCCATGGGATTTGATCTCCTTTTTTCCACATTCTACCTGGCATGACGGTCGGCATAATTGTAGAGGAGTACCGCCGGCTGAAGCTGGCTCCGGATGACAAAAATAAGAGCTTCAACGGCGCACCTGAAGGTGCGCCCCTTCAAAACAGCCCGGAATTGGGTTCTTGAATCAAACTGCTCAGCCATAGTGGGCCGCGGCTGAAGCCAGCTTTCTCAACAACGCGCATTCGGCACGGTTAAAGCCGTGCCCTTCCACCCGGGTGCGGCACTTGTGCCCGATGCCGCTGGCGTGCTAACTTGCGCGGTCGCTATAATTTGTGCGCCGCACGAGGTCTGCCTTCATGAGCACCACTACAACCACTGCACCAAGGAAGTTTCGATCCTACGTTCCCGACGATACCACCATGCCGGAGTTCACATTTCGCGCCGTGCTGTTGGGCCTGATTCTGACGGTGATCCTGGGCGCCGCTAATGCCTATCTTGGCCTGCGTGCCGGAATGACGATCGCTGCCACATACCCTGCGGCCGTTATCGGCATGGCCGTGCTGCGCATCTTTAAGGGGTCGCTGCTGGAAGAAAACATCACGCGAACCGTGGGCTCCATTGGCGAGTCGGTCGCTGCCGGCGCCATCTTCACCATTCCGGCGTTCGTCATCTCAGGAGCGTGGCCAGTCTTCGACTTCGAGCATGCTTACTGGAAGTCGTCGATTCTGATGCTGGTGGGAGGCGCGCTCGGCATTCTGTTCGTCACCCTGTTGCGGCGCGTGATGGTGGAAGATCCCGAGCTTCCTTTCCCCGAGTCGGTGGCCGCGTCGCAGATTCACATCGCAGGTCAACAAGGCAGCCGCGCCGCCAAGATTCTGTTCGGCAACATGGGCTTCGGCGGACTGGTCTATCTGCTGGGGCAGTTCAACCTGTTCAATTCCAGCCACGATTTCGTTGTCCGCGTCGGTCAGTTAGGGAAGAGTTTTGTGCGGCTGGGCCGGGATGCGGCTTCGCCCAAGCTTAGCGCCGGCGCCGTAACCACAATGTCAGCGCCTCAAATCAGCCCGGCATATCTGGGCGTAGGGTACATCATTGGACCGCGGCTGGCATCGCTGAATTTTGCCGGCGGCGTGATTGCTTGGGGACTGCTGGTTCCGCTGATTCTGTTCCTGGGCGGGCCGACCTTCGTATCGCAGTTTTTGCCCGCTGGAGCTACGCCGGGCGATTCCTTCTGGGCCGGTCAGGCGGACTCGGTCTGGAAATACATCGTCAAACCTATTGCCGTGGGCGGAATGTTGGTGGGCGCCTGCTACACACTTTTTCGCATGCGGAAGAACCTGTCCAGCGGCATGGCGCGCGCCGTTTCCGATTTGAAGAAATCCGCCGCAGCTCATGCCGGCACGGTCCGCACCGAGCGTGACCTGAACGGCAAGATCGTATTTGGCGGCTTGTTTGTCGCCCTGCTCTGCATGATCGCGCTCTATACCAGCTACGCCGGGGTGTTGAAGGGCGGAATCCTCGCCGCCATCGTGATGCTCATCATCGGCTTCTTCTTCGCTGCGGTCTCCGGCAACCTGGTGGGACTGATCGGCTCGTCCAACAACCCGATCTCCGGGCTAACGCTGGCCGCGCTGGTAATCGCCGCGCTGCTGATGGTACTTATCGGCGTCTCTGGCATGAGCGGCGTGGCCGCCGTGCTTGGCGTGGCCGCCGTGGTTTGCATCTCGTCCGCCGTGGCCGGCGAGATGTTGCAGGACCTGAAGGTGGGACACATCCTCGGCGGCACGCCCAGCAAGATGCAGATTGGCGACTTTATGGGAGTAACGGTCGCGAGCTTTGCCTTGCTGCCCGTGCTGCTGTTGTTGAATCAGGCAAATATTAACAGCGGGGGCATCGGCTTCGGGGACCGTCAACTTTCGGCTCCGCAAGCCGGACTGATGGCCATGCTGGCCAAGGGAATTGTCGGCGGAGAGATGGCATGGCCGCTGATCGTGGTGGGCGTGCTGATGGGCATCGGCCTGATCATGATCGAGGTGCGCAGCCCCATGCTGTTCGCGGTCGGCATGTATCTACCGCTGGAGACGACGTTCGCCATCTTCCTGGGCGGCATGATCCGCTGGATGACCGACAAAATCCGCGATGGCAAGAACTTCAACGACGCGCAGAAGGCCCGCGTGGAAAATGCCGGCGTGCTGACCGCATCGGGATTCATTGCAGGCGAGGCGCTGATGGGAATCGTGATCGCGATCTTCCGCTACAAGCAGTGGCCGTTGCCGGTGATCTTCCAGCATCCCAGCGTGTTTTCCGGATTCATCGTGCTGGTGATCCTGGCGATCATGATGATCCGTGTGCCGCTGGCCAATGCGGGCAGGCCGGATGAGCCCGCGCCGCCGACGGCGATTATGTAATAGGTGGTTTGTCAGTCTGGGCGAGTGTTCGCCGCGATTGCGGACGCGAATCGAAGAACTGCGATACTCTCCGGCATGCTTTTGACTAGAGGGGTCTCCTCGACTCCGCTCGGGGCAGGCTCTTCGACTCCGGCGACGCAAAACCGGCGTCGCCTCCGCTCAGGATGACAGGTCGTGAATTCAGTCAAATCGAGAGCACGTCATCAGCTCTTTCCGCCTGACGCGGCGGCAGCCGCATCATCCTTCGCAATGCGAAATCCCTGAGGATGATAGTCGGCAGGCAGGAATTCTGCTGGGATGGCTGCGCGGTTCCCGTCGCGCAGAGACTGATATACCGGCGACATGATCTCGACCCCGGCGGCGAAGAAGCAGTCCTGAATGTTGGCGTGCAGATCGGAGTAGATATAGACCATCTGTAGCGGTTGATCGGTGTAGGCGTTGATTTCGTACTGCACGTAGGAGTTCTCGAGGGCGTTCTGCAGAACGAAGGGCGCTGGAGTCTGGAGGATGTGCTTCGTCTTCAAAGCCGCCTCGATCAGTAGCTCGTGAACCTTGCGCCAGGGAGTGTCGTAGCCGATGGTCACGGAGGTGTGCAGGATGAGGCCATTATTTTGCGCCAGCAAACTGTAGTTGGTGACAAAGCTGGCCAGGACGACGGAATTCGGAATGATGATCTCCTCGTTCCTGATGGTCTTCACATGTGTGGCCAGCATGGTCTGCGCCGTGACCTCTCCCATGTTGTCGCCGATCTTTACCCAGTCGCCCACGCGGAAGCCGCGCGTGTAGATCAGGATGACTCCGGCAACGACGTTGGCCACCGCCGACGTCGATCCCAACGAGAACAGCACGCCTATAAAGATACCGACGCCTTTGAAGGCCGGCGAGTTCTCGCCCGGCAAGTAGGGATAAATAACCACCGCGGTAAATGCGAACAGCAGGAAGCGAACGATCTTATAAGTGGGTTGTGCCCATTCGGGATAGAAGCCGGAGATGCGGATGTTGCCGCGCTCGACCTCGCGCGCCAATACGCGGACGAACTTGATCACGTAGTACATCACCGCTACGATGACGACGATGTAAAACAGGTTCGGCAGATAACTCAAAAATGCGTTGCCTATGAACCTGACCGGGGTGCCAATATAGCTCAGCAGTCTGGCGCCATGTTGGCGGGTCCAGGGGAAATAGTTGAACTCGGTGGCCAGAAAGATCCAGGTGAACAGGAACAGCAAGAGGAAGCGCAATAAGCGAACGCTGGCCATCAATACACCTGCCGTTCGCTCGGCCCCCATGATTTGCGACTGCTGGATGCGGATTCCCTTGATTCGAGCTGCCATTGATTGCAATGCTGTCAGCAGCCAACGGGAGGCGCGGGCCACCAGCCACACGATCAGCAGATAGAGCGCCAACGTGACGAGAGCGTAGATTGCCGCCCTGACGAGAAATCTGCTGCTGTGTTGCAGTCGCGCCTGCTCAATGGCATTTCGAATCCGACCGGCGAAGAACTTGGCCAGGGCCTCTCTTGGGACGTGGTAATGCTTGGCGTCGTCATCGGTGACGAGCAGGAGCACATTGTCGCCCAGCACGACCGATGTCCCGTAAGGCGAATCGCTGGTGGTGATGTTGGCGAGGTCGGCGGCGGGAGCGTAGATGAGTTTGCTAAAGCGCTCCGAGGCGGCGTCGGCTCGATCCTGGGCGCTGAAGCTCCCGATGCCCTCGTAGATTCGCAGGATCTCGCTCCCCTCCACCGTAACGGGATAGCCTGCGGTTTCCTGGCTCGTGTTGGGTGCGGCCTGCTGCGCCGTGAGAGCAGTTGTAGCCAGCAAGAGAGCGAAGACTGCGATGAGGAATTTGGCTGAGCGCAACGTGTGCCCTCCGGGCATGCACAACCTTAGCAGAACGTTTCTGCGGCCATGTTAGGGCATGTGAAGGCGGGACTCAAGAAAGGAGAGCATGAATGGCTTGCGATCTCGATTTGTCATCCTCAGAAATTGTCATCCTGAGCGCAGGCGACGCTGGGTTGCGTCACCGGAGTCGAAGGACCCCTGTGGGCAGAAGAATCCTTCGAGCTAGAGGGGTTCTTCGACTCGTATTCGCAAAGGCGGCGAACACTCGCTCAGAATGACAGATTGGAGTCGTACAAGGTGTTCGACGTTAATCGACTGCGCTTTGCAGACTGGCTCTTACCTTCTCCTGGCGCGCCTTCAGCCATTCCATCCAGCGGTCCAGACCTTCGCCTGTGGTGCTGGAGACGTCGATGATCTCCATTCCGGGATGGATCCGGCGAGCGTTCTCGCGGGCGAGGTCGGCGCTGAACGGAACATACGGCAGGAGGTCGATCTTGGTCAGTAGCATCAGCTCTGACTTAAAGAAGATGGAAGGATACTTGAGCGGCTTGTCTTCGCCTTCGGTGGTGCTGAGCAGAACGATCTTCGCATCTTCGCCGAGATCGTAGCTTGACGGGCAGACCAGGTTGCCGACGTTCTCCACGATCAGCAGATCCAGATCTTCGAGTCCGAGATTTTCCAGCCTCCAGTCTTCCAGATGCCGCCCAATCATTTTGGCGTCGAGATGGCAGGTTCCGCCGGTGGTGATTTGCCGCACCGGAAAGCCAAACTTGGCCAGCCGCCGCGCATCGTTTTCAGTTTGCAGATCGCCGGTGAGAACAGCGACGCGTTCGCTCTTGTCCATGCGCTCCAGGGTGCGTTCCAGCAACGCGGTCTTGCCGGAGCCCGGCGAGCTAATTAGATTCACGCACAATACTCCATTCTGGCGGTAGCGCTCGCGCAGTTGCTCGGCAAGAATCTGGTTCTCGTTCAGGACCTTCTTTTCGATGGCGATGCGGTTCATTCATCCACTTCCATGTAGGCGATGTCGAGTTCTTCCCCGCTGATGCACTCGGTGGCCAGGTCGCCGCACAACGGACATCGCGGGTCGAAGTCGGTCATGCGAAATTCGTAGGCGCACTTCGAGCAGCGCTGCATGCGCGGAATGAATTCCAGTTCGAGCACCAGCGGATCGAGTTCCGTGTCCTTCACCAGGACCTCGAAGCCAAATTGCAGCGCGTCGCGATCGACGCCGGAGAGCTCTCCAATCTTAACCCCAACCTTGGAGATGTGAGCGCCCGGATGGCGCTCAGCTTCCTTCTGAACGGATTCGAGAATCGAGGTGGCGATGCCGAGTTCGTGCATAAAAACCATTCACCACGGAGACACGGAGGACACGGAGAAGAACCTAGAATAATTGAATAATCCGCTTTGCTTGGGCTATGGCCCTCCCAGCTTGTTTCCTGCTTGCAATACTCGAGTCAACTCATTGCAACGTCATTCACGAAAAAAATCTTCTCCGTGCTCTCCGTGTCTCCGTGGTGAATCATTTTCAACGAAGCGAAAATGTCCGCAATTGGACATCGCTGCGACCCAAGAACCAAAGTCATCATAGCTCTTTGGTGCCTTCAGCGCGATGCCCATCATTTTCCGGAAACATCTTTGCCGGAGCTTCGTCTATCACCTCGTAGGTGCAGCTCGTCTTCGTTTTATGGGCCGGTGTCCCCATGACATCCCGGTTCTGGACTTGTTGGGGTGGTTCGAGTTCAACGCAGAACAGGTAGCTCACCATGGCAAAAGAGTTGCTTCTTCCAACGAGCGCCGCGCTTTCCGTGGAGACAGGCAAGCGACGTAGTCACGTCTGGCGACACGGGCTGACGCTCGATGGACTCAAAGGCTGGGGCCGCATCTGGGCGATCGGCTTTGTCCTGTGGACGGTGCTGGCCTTTCTGAGCGCCGCCGGCGCGCACGTCTATACCGCCTCGGTCGGCAGTCCCGAGAGCTGGGCGCAGTTGCTGGCCTGGAACATGACCATCTCGTTTGTATGGTCATTGCTGACGCCGCCGGTGTATGCGCTGTCGCGGCGATTCACCTTCGACCGCAGCAACTGGAAGATGGTGCTGCCGCTGCACCTGGCGGCCAGCTTTGCGCTCACTCTCGTAGGAGCGTCGGTTATCGTCTGGCTGGAACCGTTTATCACCTGGACTCCCGAAGCTCACCTGCCATTTTCCGCGCACATGCTGTCGCGGGCGTTCATGGACTTCCAACGCTACTGGTACATCCTGCTGATCACGCAGGCGATCGGCTATTACGCCAAGTATCGTGAGCGGGAGTTGCAATCGTCGCAACTGGAAGCGCAACTGGCACACGCGCAGCTTGAAGTGCTGAAGATCCAACTGGAGCCGCACTTCCTGTTCAACACGCTGAATTCCATCGCCGCGCTGGCGCGCAATGACGGGCCGGCAGCGGAGAACATGACGCTGCAGCTGGCCGACCTGCTGCGCTTCTCGCTGGATGCGATGGGCGTACACGAGGTGCCGCTCAGCCGCGAGCTGACCGTGCTTCAGAAGTACATCGACATTCAGCAGACGCGCTTCCAGGACCGCCTGCAGGTGGAGATGGATATTGCCGGCAGCACTTTGTCGGCGCTGGTTCCGAACATGATCCTGCAGCCGCTGGTGGAGAACGCCATCCGGCATGGCATTGGGCCGCGCCGCACGCCCGGGCAAATTCGCATCTCGACTCGCCAGGTCTTCGACGAGCTGTGGATGGAGATCAGCGACAACGGTCTGGGGCTCACGCGCTTCGGCGGCGAGATTCCGCCCGAAGGCGTTGGACTGCGCAACACCCGCGCCCGCCTGCAACAGCTCTACAACCACGATCACCGCTTGATGCTGGACGATGCGCCCGGCGGCGGCTGCATCGTCAAAATTCACATCCCGTTCCGCACTTATTCCGAGGAGGTCAGAACCAGCGATGCCCATTCGAGTGTTGCTTAGCGACGATGAAGCCTTGGCGCGCGAACGCCTGCGCAGCCTGTTGCAAGAAGAACCCGATCTGGAGATC
>Ga0302326_10022909_pt1 | contig 12754 bp, 11 predicted proteins | sample Palsa_T0_3_FD_202264 | JGI IMG/M metagenome (GOLD analysis project Ga0302326, IMG submission 202264) | Peat permafrost microbial communities from Stordalen Mire near Abisko, Sweden - Palsa_T0_3 | ecosystem: Environmental > Terrestrial > Soil > Palsa > Peat permafrost | place: Sweden: Abisko... | reverse complement strand
GGGGCCCCAGCGTGGATCGCGGCGCGCGCCGACGACCAGTTCAAGTCCGCGCGGCGACATCGCCTCGACCAGCACGCCATCCAGCTTCAGCCCGGCCTGTGCGCGCGCGACATTATCATGGAGTGTCTTCCACGCGCTTCGAACCTCCTCGGCATTGGCGATACCGAGCATGACGCCGCCGGCCTCGGTCTTGTGCTCGAGCTTTGCCGCTTGCGCCTTCATCGCGACCGGATAGCCGACGCGGTCGGCGATGGCGACGGCCGCTTCCACACTGCGCGCGAGTTCGCCCGCCGGAGTAGCAATGCCGAGCGCGGCAAGGACCTTCTTACCCAGCCATTCCGGCTGCGCGCCCGCGCCGAGTTCCGGAATCGCAACCGGCATGGCTTTGCGCGCTGCCAATGCGGCATTCCTGTTTCCATAGCCGATGACTTTGCCCATTGCGCGCATGGTGCGGTCCGAGGAGCGCGACAACACGATGTTGTTCTTCCGCACGACCGCCATGAAGTCCGGCGACAGCGTCGATCCATCGCCGAGGATCGCCAGCGCCACCGGTTTGGGGCTGGTCTTGCTCGCCGCGGCGATGCCTTCGACATAGATCACAGAGTGACGCGGGCTGGTGGCCGGAATCGAAATGAGAAGACCGCCGATCGCGGGATCGCGCAGCAACGCATCCACGCACGTTTGTAGCAGCTCCGGCTGCTGAATCGTCTGCGTCCCGAGATCGAGGGGATTCTTCGGCGGTAGGAACGCTGGCAAAATCGGGGTGAGTTGATCCAGCGTTTCCCGCGACAGCGGCGGCAAACGTACGCCGATGTCCTCGCAGAAATCGTGGGCGATGCCGCAGAAAGCGCCCGAGAAGGTCAGGATGCCGAGTTCGCCTTTCGATGGGTTCGGAAAGCGCGCAAGAATTTCGCTGACGTCCATCAGCTCGTCGAGATTGTCGACGACGACGACGCCGGCATGTTCGACGAGCGTACGCATGACGGCGTGATCGCCGGTCAGGGCGCCGGTATGCGAACGCGCCGCTTCCTTCGCCCTCGCCCCGCGGCCGGGATGCAGCATCACGATAGGCTTGCCGCGCCGCCAGGCTTCGCCGGCGATGTCAATGAATTCCTGCGGCCGCCTGATATCCTCGGCGTAGAGCGCGATGACCTGCGTCACCGGATCATCGAGCAGATATTGGATGAAATCGGCTAGGCCCAGGCCGGCCTCATTGCCGGTCGAAATCCAGCACGAGACCGGCACGCCGCGCGCCCCCAACCCGGCTTCCAAGTGATTACCAAGGCCGCCGCTTTGCGCGACGATGGCGACGGCGCCGCGCGTGCCTTCCGGCAAGCGTGGTATGGGCTGCGGCGAGAAAAACACCGCGGCAAACCCATCGACGAAGTTCATGAGCCCGAGGCAGTTCGGCCCAACCAAAGCGAGCCTGCCCGCCCGCGCAATCGCGCCGATACGGTCCTGCTCGCTATTGCCGTCGCTACCGACTTCGGCAAAGCCGGAGGCAAAGATCACCGCGGCCTTTACTTTGCGGCGCACGCAGCCTTCGACCGCTTCGCGCACCGCGGCCGCCGGTAAGGTGAGAACGGCGAGATCGACGTTCTCCGGAAGGTCATCGATGCTGGCGAGAACCTTACGGCCCTCGATGTCGGCCGCGCTGCGGCCAACAATATAAATGGGGCCGGCGAACTTGTTGTTGTGCAAAAGTTCAAGGACGACGCGGCCTGCGGAACCCGGCTTGGCCGATACGCCGACAATCGCGACGCTGCGCGGGCGCATAACGGCAGCGATGGCGGAAGCCGGCGAGTAAGGCTGGTCGGTCGAAAGGTTCATTGTCATTGATGGTCAGCGTCTGCTCGATTGGGGGATCAAAGCCATGATAAGCACTCCCGTTGCCGGCAGGGAAGCGGTTGCGCCACATCCAACGGATCGCGGGTCGGCTTTATGCCCGCGCCCAAAGGGGCGCTCACAAGCGCCAAGGGCGCCCGCCCCAGAATCGCCCGCTATAGCCCCTAATCACCGCAGGCGGCGGCGTGCATTCCGCAAGGGCTTGCTCTAAGAGTGCGCGGGACGCCTTAGTCATCACGTGAGCGCTTAAGGGAAGGACCTCGTGCAGACGACGCTGCTCGGATTGGCGATCTTAATTATTGTCGCGCTCGTCTCCGCGCTGGCCGCCCCGCTGGTCGTTGATTGGAACGCTTACCGCTCGACCTTCGAGCAGGAGGCGAGCCGGCTTGCCGGCTTCACCGTGCACGTTCGCGGGCCGATCGACGCGCGCATCCTGCCGGCTCCGCACATTACACTGCGCAACGTCGATGCCGGCCCCCAGCGCCAGCCGTGGCTGCGCGCCCAAACCGTCGAGCTCGAAGTCGGCCTGGGGCCGCTCATTCGCGGCGAATTGCAGGCGACGTCGCTGCGGCTCGTGGCGCCGCAAATCACAATCGGCCTCGATCGCGCCGGCGCGCTCGATTGGCCGGCGGCATCGTCGTCAGCGCATCCGGACGTGGTCTCCATTTCCCGGTTCGAGATTGAAGACGGCCGCGTCACGCTTGGCGACGCCGCCTCGGGAACGCAGCTCGCTCTGCGCAAAGTCTTTTTCAAAGGCGACGTCCGCGCCTTGCCGGGACCGTTCCGCGGCGAGGGGACGTTCGTCGCCGGCGATGAACTCTACGGCTACCGCATTTCCGGCAACCGGCCGGACGGAGATTCCGGCCTCAAGCTGCGGCTTGGCATCGATCCGTCCAATCATCCGCTGACCGCCGAGATCGACGGCACGCTCAAGATGGATCGCGGCGTGCCGGGCTTTCAGGGCGCGCTGACGCTGGAGCGGCCGGTCGGCGCGGCGCTGGCGAGCGGCGCGCGCGTCATCAACGATCCGGTGCGGCTCACCGGCAAAGTTCAGGCAACTCCCGTATCGGCGACGCTCGACGACCTGCAATTGCAATACGGGCCGGATGACCGGCCGATCAATTTCGCCGGCAAGGCAGAGGTAGTGTTCGGCGCGCAACCGCACCTGTACGGCACGGTCTCGTCACGCCAGCTCGACCTTGATCGCGCGCTGGCGGCGCCTGACGTCACGCACCGGCCGCCTTTCGTCATGCTCAAGGATTTCGCCGAGGTTTTGGTCGGTTCCGTCAAGCCGCCGCTGCCGATCACCGCCGGCATCGCCATCGACGCTTTGACCATTGGCGGCACCACGCTGCAGTCGTTGACTGGCAAAGTGATTGTCGACGAGAAGGGATGGAGCGTGCGCGACGTTTCGTTCCGCGCGCCCGGAGCGAGCGAAGTCGATGTCAGCGGCCAACTCGACGCCGGCAAGCAGGGTCTTGTCTTCCACGGGCCGGCGACGCTGACGTCGGCCGACGTCAAAGCGCTGATGGCGTGGCTCGAGGGCGGCCACGACCAGGCCTCCGGTCCGAGCGACGCGCTTGTCGCCAGCGCCGATATCAGCGTGGCCGGCGACCGTTTCGCGCTCGACCGATTGGCGGCGACACTCGGTCAGGAAAATATCGATGGCCGGCTGGCCTATACCTGGGCGGCGGCAGATCAGCCTGCGGCGCTCGACGGCGAACTCCACGCCGCGACGCTCAATGTCGACGCGCTCGCCACGTTCGCCAAGGCCGCATTGCTCGACCGCGCGCCGGAAATCCCGCGCCGGATCGCAATCGTGCTTGATGTCGGCCGTGCCACCTTCGCCGGCGTCGATGCGCGAAAGATCTATACTCAGCTCAAGGTCGATTCGGGGATATTGCGCATCGACCGGATGTCGATCGGCGATCTCGGCGGCGCCGCGCTTGATGTCAGCGGCAGCGTCGAAGAATTATCGTCGCAGCCGCGCGGGCGCTTCACCGTCGACCTCGACGCCAGGACGCTGGCCGGGCTCACCGAAACGTTGCGCGGCGTCACGCCGGCGGCGGCAGACACGCTCCGTCCGTTCGCCGATCGGCTCGCGCCGGCCAAGGTTCATGCTGTTCTCAGCTTCGAGCGCGCGGGCAATGCCGGGACGCTTGCCAAGCTCGATCTCGGCGGGTCGGTCGGGGCAATGCGTCTGACCCTGAACGCAGAGGGCACAGGCGAGGCGGCGCGTCCCGCCGCCGCCACGATCCGGGTTGCCGGAAAGCTCGACGCCGACGATGGCGCGGCGCTCGTGCGACTGCTCGCGCTCGATCACGTGCTGGCCGTCGACCAGTTGCCGGGACAGATGACTCTTTCTGCCGGTGGACCGCTCGGCGGCGACGTTCACGTCAACGCGCTTGCTGCGGCTGGCGGTTTTTCCGCGACCGCCGACGGCGTCCTGCATTTGACCGCGCAACCGGGACCAACGGGCCGCTTGCAAGTCAAAGCGACGGCGGCGGACTTAAAGCCGCTGCGCATTGCCGTGACCGGCCAGCCCGGTGATGCCGTTCCGGTCGCGGCAAGCGCGGTCGTAGGCATAACCGGCGCGAATCTCTCGGTGACGGATTTATCGATGAAAGCCGGCAAGTCGGCTTTTCGCGGCCATCTCGATCTCAAGCTGGCAAAGCCTCTCGGCATCGGCGGCGAAATCGAAGCCGATCAGGCTGACGTCCCGGGGATTGTGGCGATGCTGACGGGAACGCCGTCGGGCGCGGGCGGTACGTGGTCGCGCGACCCGTTCGGCCCCGGTGCATTCGGCCCGCAAGCCGGCGACATCGGTTTTGTCATTCATCGCGCCGCGCTCACTCCGGCATTGGCGCTCCGCGACTTCAAGGGCACGATGCGATTTGCGCCGCCCGCGATCACGTTGAGCAATCTCGACGGCGGCATTGCCGGCGGACACTTCTCCGGCGAATTGTCGCTGCAGCGCAATGCCGGTGAGGTGAGCGCGCGCGGCCGCGTCACGCTGACCGGAGTCAACGCCGACCTCGCCTTCGCATCAAAAAAGAACGGCGTCGATGGGCAGGCGACGCTCACCTTGCAGGGCGACGGCACCGGATTAAGTCCGGTCGGGCTGATCGGTTCGCTCCACGGCAGCGGCAAGGTATCGCTTCGCGATGCCCGCTTCGGCGGCCTTGATACGGCGGCGTTCAACGCCGCCGTCCATGCATCCGAAGACAACGCGCCGCTCGACGCGGCCAAAATCCGCGCCGCGGTGAATGCGTCGATGGATGGCGGCCGCCTGGTCGTTCCGCAGGGGGATGCCGACATCACCATGGCCGGCGGGCAAATCACCATAGCGAATGCGACTTTGCGTGCGCAGGGCGGGGCGACGTTGTCGCTGAGCGGCATGCTCGACCTCAAAGCGGAAGCGATCGACGCCAACCTCAAACTGACGCAACCGCCGCCGGCCACCGGATTGATCCTGCTGCCGCCGGAACTGACGGTTGCGGTCAAGGGCCCGCTGGCGGCGCCGGAACGCACACTTGATCTTTCCGCGCTGATGGGCTGGCTGACGTTGCGGACGACCGAGCAGCAGACCCGACGTTTGGAATCCATCGAAGCCAATCGGCGCAACGAGGACGTCGGGTCCATTACTCGTCCGGTCTCGCCGGCGATACGCTTTATTCCCGCGGGCGTGGCGTTGGAGACGACGAATCGCCTCGACGCTACGGGCGTATCCGGCCCGCGCACCTTCGATCGAATGCGGCCGGAAGCTTCCGCGGAGCAGCCGCCAAGCCATGTGGACCTAAGCCATGCGGATCAAGGATCGGCGGCGCTCACCGGTACGGCTACTCCGGCCAGCCCGGCGACTCCGGCCGTGCCGCACAGCGACAAGCCGAACTCGACATCGGGGACCGCGCGAGCGCCGGCCCCTTCGCTGCTGCGTTTGCCACTCGATTTGCTATTCCACTCGCAGAACTGACGCGGGCGCTTGCGTCATTTTGCCGGACCGCCGGTCGCTTTCGCCGTTGCCGCCAGTCCGCGCCTGAAAGTGATCGAGTACGAACAAGCGGATGGCCGACGACAAGTTGCCTTGTTTGCGGTCGGCATCGATGGCGCCAACGAGATCGGACACAGATTGCTGGCGGCTGGCGGCAATGTCCTTAAGCGCCGTCCAGAATGCCGCTTCGAGGCTGACGCTGGTCTTGTGTCCCGCGATCACAATGGAGCGTTTGACGACGGCCGATCTCATTCCGTGTCTCCGGCGTCGAGCCGGTGTCCGTCGAGGTCGCGTTTGTCCTTTTCGCTCCGCGACTGTTCCAGCATGCGTTTGGTCTTCGGACGCCCATAAGCCAGTCGGTTGGACGCTGCTTTTTGCTCGGCGCGGCGGCGCTGCGCCTGTTTGCGGGCCGTGCGCAGGTTAACGAGATCGGCCATACGAGGTCCTGTCGATTGTTGGTGTTAGCTCCGGCCACGCCGGCGGCTAAGTTTGCCACATTACGTTTAATTTTGACAAATTTCGCGTCGATCTGCGGATTGGTCGGATCGCGGGTGCGGTGGGTATTATTGACGCTCTACGCGCTGGCGCACCACAGTCGTGCACTGACGTGAACGTGACTTGAAAAAGACTCGGCGCGGAACGACACCCGATGTGGCAACTTAGCACAGTGTCGTTCGGCGGTGCGGCCGCATTATTCGCCAGCAAGCGCAGGAGCCTGTAAAAAATGTCGCGCCTCAAGAAATCTGCAAAGCGAAAAACCCGCGGCAAAGCTGTGCCGGTGTTGGGCATTGCCGGACTGACGTTGTTGGCCGGAGCGTCCGCGGCGCTTGCGCATCCGTCGTTGGACCAAACCACCGACGGCCGTGGCAACAACGTGGTCCTCAGCGAGGAAGAGATCTCCGACGTCAGCCTGGCGACCTTTTACGTCGTCGATCGCGAAGGCCAAGGTGGAGCGCGCCGCGTGCGGCTGGCACTGGGCGGCGGATGCGGTTGTGGGTGCGGCGGCTGCGGCGGTTGCTGGGGCGGCGATTACTTTGGATACGGCGGATATGGCCCGCCGCCGCTATTCCACGCCGGGCCTTGGCCGCCGGCACCGGTCAAGCCCGTGCAAAACTATCGGCGCACCTATAAGCGAACTGATAATCGCTAGAACCGCGGAGCTGCAGACAACAGCAATTGAAGACCTGCGACGCCCAAGATCAGTGCCAAAACATATCGGGTCGCGACCTGGGATAGAAAGCGCAAACCGATCATGCTTCCGATCATGGCGCCGATCAAAACTCCTATCGCATATAGCCAGGTATCGTTTGACAGTGTTTGGCCGGCGTAAAGAGCGCCGACCAATCCGATCGCAGAGTTTGCCAGGATAAACGGGGCGGAGAGGGCTGCGGTCTGTCGTGGTGAGGCCCAACGGAGCGCGATCAGGAGCGGCGCGAGAAATACGCCGCCGCCGACACCGGTGAGGCCGGAGATGAAGCCAATCCCGGCCCCAACGCCAAGCGCGCCCGGCGAAGGGATGCGCCGATTTGGCTCCTCGCTCGTTGCCGGGCGAAACGCAAGAATCGCCGCTGCTGTCAAAAGCGCGATGCCGGTCAAAGCGTCGTAAATGCTTTTATTGAGAGCAATAACCCCTCCCAATAGCGCAGCCGGCAATGACGCGAGCAAAAACGGCGCGAGCTTGGGCCAATCGATGATCTTTCCGCGATTAAACAGCCACGTTGAATACGCGGCAGCGACAATGTTGAGGAGCAATGCCGTAGGCCGCATTTCTTGCGGCGGCAACGAAGCGAACGCCATTATCGCGAGGAAAGCCGTTCCGCCAGCCTGACCCACCGTTGCGTACAGCAGTGAAACGGCGATAAAGAGGAACGCCAGCATGGTCCGGCGGAGCGCTCAATTCATTCTATGGCTTGGTCAGCCAGAAGCGCGGGACTTCAAATAGATCGTCCTCCAGAAAGCGGCATGGATCAAGACCGGTTGGGCAGAGAAGCACGCCGCGGATGAACGGAATACATTAAGGCCGGTTACGCCGCGCGGCGCCGCCGCACCGACCAGACCAGCGTAACGATGACCGCGACGAACAGCCAGATTCCAAGCAAGGTCGTTCCTGCCGGCAGCGTCCAGAAAGCCAAGTAGCCGAAAAACACCGCAATCGACATTGCCTCGCTCAGATCGGCGCCCATGAACAGACACGGCGCGCTCGCGGCGATCGGCATGTTGCAGCCGAGCGCGCCGGCGACGGCGCCGCCGAGCAGCAACACAACCAACGGCCCGATGGTGAACAAGATAATCAGCGCGAGTGGCACGCCGAGCCAGACGAACGGATAGCGGGGCCGTGCGGTCATGGGGCGCGCAGACCTTACGGTTTGCGGTTAGGCGCGACGAAGGGATTGGTATCGACGCCGCCTCGGCTGTTCTTTTCGAAGCATGCGTCCAGACGCGCGAGCGCTGCCGTGCTGCCGTCAAGCGGCACCCGCAGCGTTGCGCCTTCGCCTTTGACTTCGAGGACCTCGGCCATTCGCAATCCTTCGTTGAGGGCCCGGTCAACCAGCGGAATTGTTACGGTTTTTGGCTCGGCCAGCGCTTTGGCTTCGAATGCCCGGGGCCCGGTAACCAGGCGAATGGTATAAGCCTTTCCAGAATCCAGCTTCCATTTCGGCGAACTAAGAAGCAGCAGCAAGCCGTCCTGCGAGCGGACGAACGTAACATCAAGCTCCGACACCGAGCGGTTCATTGAGCAATTGTCGAACCGGTCGCCTTTATACATGGCGGCAATGGTCCATGGTCCGACCGTAACGGTCTGCTCTTCGGCATATGTCATGGCCGACGTGGCGACCGTCGCAACGACAGATAGCGCAAGCGGTCCTCGCACTGAATCCTCCTTGAGAATACGCGGCATGCTCTGCCTCGGAACATCCGCTTCGAGCGTGCCGGCCACCGGACGCGGCAGCGGCAGCGGAACATCGCCTGTTGCTTCCGTCACTTCCGTCTGCATGCGCGCAGCCGCCGCCTTCTTTGCCGCAAGCGCGGCGGCTTCGGCGGGATCGAGCACGTCCCACTGGCACATCTTGTAATTGTTATGTCTTTCCATCAGGTCGATGTGGACATGGGACTCGTGGTAAGCGTCGGCGCCATTGCCCAACACCGTGTCAAAACGTGCGCAAGCGCTCTCTCGTAATTTTTCGCGTACCGGCTTTGCCGTGTTGGTGCCGGTCAGTTCCACGACGACACCGTTGGCCAGTCCGAACGCACGAACGTCCAATGCGTTGGCGCGGCCATGTTCGCTGACCGGCGCACCGGCAAGGCCGTTACGCGGGCGGCAGTCGAAGGAAGCGAGAGTCTCAATTTTGCGCAAGGACGTACCGGGAGCCGAGACCGCCGGCGCGACATCATTGATGATCCATTGGGCCACCGCTTCCGCCATGGGGCAGCGCAGCGTTGCCGATGGCGAAAGCACGGCGCGAGTTTTGTCGGGCAACAGGATGGCGTCGACGATGACGACATCGCTTGCCGTGCACTCGCCTGGGCCGGTGATCGGCGCAGCTGCCTTAAAACTCGCAAGTTCGCGAAGTCCCATCTGACACGGCGAAGGGGCCGTGTCGGACGTTGGCGCGGAAGATTGCGCGTGGGGTGCAATCTCGGGGCGCTCGCGCGGCAGCGGCGGATCATTTGCCGCTACCGCGTTTGTCGCAAGCAGAACACCGCTGAGGCAAAGTGCGCTTGCCGAGAAAGTCCTGCGCGCGTTCATTCGGCGACTGCACATGAGGCGCAACACCCCGAGCCTGCGCGACGTGCGGGCAATGCGACGTTCAAACCGCCAAGCCGCTAAAAAAGTTCCGCGCCGCCGGCGGCCGACTGACAGTTGGGAATGACTGATATTCGATTGCGGCAAGGCTCACTTTTTCTGCTTCAAGCCCATCATGAACGCTTTTTCCTCGGGCTGCAGATAAACCAATTCGGTCAGCGCGCCGATGACGTTCGAGGTATCGAAATAAGCGAACCGCGTTTCATTATGGCGTCCGCCCTGCACCAAGCGAAACCCCGCGGTCTCCATTTCCTTCACGCCTTGGGCATAGTTCGGAACTTCGATGCCGTAGTGATGCAGCCCGCCTTGCGGATTGTGCTCGAGGAATTTCGAATAGGTGCTGACGCCTTCGATCGGCTGGATCAGCTCGAATTGCATCTCGCCCGCCCAGCCGAAGGCGAGGTGCAGGCGCAGCGGTGCCGGCTTGTCGAGATAGGTCTCGTCCTGCAGCTCCGGCTTTTCAATAAACAGAAATTCGGGAACGCCGATCTTGTCCTTGAAGAACGCCATACCTTTGTGAATATCGGGTACGACGATGCCGAGCTGGTATGCGCCTTGGGCCAAAGTGCCGGACATTGTTGCCTCCGTTTGCCGTTATGCTGGTCGAGGGATTTTCGGGTTTCTTACCAAGCCGTGGTGCCGCCATCGATGGCGATATCGGCGCCGGTGACGAATGAGCTCTCATCGGAGGCGAGATAGACGGCCGCGGGCGCGACGTCTTCCGGCTGGCCGATCCGCCCGAGCATAAGTTTCTCCATCATCGGATTGACGAAGTTCGGGTCCTTCAACTGCTCGCGCGTGGCGCCGGTTTCGATCAGGCCCGGCGAAATGGTGTTGGCGCGGATGTTGTGCTTGCCGCCTTCCATCGCCAGTTGCCGGGTCATGGCGAGAACGCCGCCCTTGGCGGCGGTGTGGGCGATGCCCGGCAAGGCCTTATAGGCGACCTTCGCCGAGGTCGAGGCGACGTTGATGATCGAGCCGCCGCCGCGCGCCACCAGATGCGGCCACACCGTTTTGCAGAAGCGAAAGACGATCAAAAGTTCCCCTTCGATGGTGCGGGCGAATTCTTCGTAGGTGAATTTGTCCATCCAGCCGAAATATGCCGTCGCCGCGTTGTTGTAGACTACATCGATGCCGCCATAGGTCTTCAGCGCAAGGTCGACGAGCGCGTCGCAGCGCTCCTGCTTGGTCAAATCGGCCGGCTGCAATGAAACCATTTGTCCGCCGGCTTTCTGGGCGTCGCGCAAGGTCGCCTGTGCGTTGTCGGCGTTAATGTCCGAGCCGACGACTTTGGCGCCTTCTTTGCAGAACAGCAGCGCCGCCGCGCGGCCCATGCCGCTGCCGGTGCCGGTAATGATGCAAACTTTATCTTTCAAACGTCCCGCCATGGTTCTCCTCGACTCACGTTAAGTGTTGGCCGCGACGGTCCCGTTGCTCTGCCGCGCGATTTGACGGTTTTTCGCAACCGGCGATGGCCGGAACCGTCGCCGTAGAGATTAGCAAAACGGCCGAACGAAGCGTAAGATGTGGCTATTCCGATATGCGGAGAAGAGAAATGGACGACCGGCCAGCGACCATCGATAGTGAAGCGCAGACCATCGACAGTGAACCGCAATTGCGGGGGCTTTACCAGGAGCCGATGGAGCTGGCGCTGCTCAAGCAGCTTGACCGGCTCGACGACCACTGCCGCAACTTTATCGCGCACTCGCCCTTTGTGGTGATTGGCTCGACCCGTCCCGGGCGCGGCACCGACGTCAGTCCGCGCGGCGACGCGCCCGGCTTTGCCCGCGTGCTCGACGCCAACACCATCGCCATTCCGGACCGGCCCGGCAACAACCGGCTCGACACGTTGTCGAACATCGTGACCGACGCCGAAGTGGGTCTGCTGTTCTTCATTCCCGGCATCGACGAGACGCTGCGGATCAACGGCACGGCGCGGCTGTCGCGCGAGCCGGAACTTCTTGGCGCCGCCGCGGTCAACGGACGCGAGCCGCGCCTCATCATTGTAGTCACGGTGCGCGAAGCATTTCTTCACTGCGGCAAGGCCTTGAAGCGATCGCGCCTGTGGCGAGACGATTATCGCGTCGACAAGAAGAATTTCCCCTCGCTCGGGCGCATGATCGTCGAACAGACGAAGCCGAAAGAGATCACCGTCGAGCAGGCCGACACCTTCATCGAAGAGAATTACGTCACCGGGCTTTACTAGTGTCCCGATTCCGAAGTTCGCATGATTATGCGGCGTCCCAGTTTGCGAACTTCGGAATCAAAGGGACACTAGCGACGTATTGATCCAGTGTGGCTTTGGTTCGGAAGTCCGCATGACGAGTGGATGGCAAACATGATGCGGACTTCTGAACCGCCACACTAGGACGGGTGCTCGTACTTCCGCGTTGTTTCATGCACAGCAACAAATGTGTAGTTGTGCCCTGCCGGGCGCAAACATATTCAGCGAGCGAAAAGCAGGAAGCCGGGTTTCTCGCCCACGACCGTGATATGTCCTTTGCAAGGCGTGATGTCTTCTAGCTGGACCAAGTCACCGGCATGTAACTGTCTTGTTTCGCCATCGGTCACGGTGATCGAGAATACACCGCGGAGCACCGTGAATAGCTGAACCGCGGGGGTAGGGTGGTTAAGGTGGGTCTGCAAGTCGGCAGCGCCCCAGTTCGCCGCAAATCCCGCGACGAACGCCCTTGAAGTGCGCTTGTTGCCTCCGATGGCGATCGGAGCCGCAGGAGGTGCGAAATTTTCTTTGGCAAGTTCAATTGTCACGTCGGTGAAATGCGACTGACGGTCCGCAGTGCAATGCAGCCGCGTGTAGGTGAACCGCGAAGCGTCATCTTCCGCTTTTGCAGTTGAGCTTATGGTGTTCACAGTGAAAGCCGCGACTGACGATATCATCAATGCGCCGACTTGGCGCTTCATCCTTTTTCCTGCCGCCATTATCTATCCTTTCAAGCTAAATGACAGTTATCCAATTAGCGCCGGCCTTGCGCACTATTGCTCACGCGCTGCGAGCGCGCCCGTTGGGCATGCCTGACCGTAATATTTACCAGACGTTGGCAGAACCGAGCTTTAAGAGGGAAAGTAAAAGGCGGCGGATGTTTCGAGTGGGT
>Ga0302326_10022907_pt1 | contig 12754 bp, 11 predicted proteins | sample Palsa_T0_3_FD_202264 | JGI IMG/M metagenome (GOLD analysis project Ga0302326, IMG submission 202264) | Peat permafrost microbial communities from Stordalen Mire near Abisko, Sweden - Palsa_T0_3 | ecosystem: Environmental > Terrestrial > Soil > Palsa > Peat permafrost | place: Sweden: Abisko... | reverse complement strand
ATGACGCCGTAAGCGGGGTTCTCATAAACGCCGCTGTAATCGGCCAGAGGGTGAGATGGTTTCGTATTCAGAACGCGCCCTTGGTCGGCTTTCGCCCGCGCTTCGGTTCCGGCTTTCTTGTTTTTAAGACGAATCTCGAGTTGACGGTCGCTCCAGGGCGTGAGGTCCAGGCCGAGCAATCGCTCATAAACATTGTAGGTAACGATGTTGTAGAGCGGTTGAGTGTGATTTCCGATTTCGAAGACAATAACGCCGACGTGGTCCTGCGGCAGGAACGAAACCTGGGTGTGAAAGCCCGGCAGATCGCCGCCGTGAAAGGTGATCAGATGGCCCCGATACGACGCCGTCTCGCGTCCCATGCCGTACGCCGCATTCAGGATCTCGGACCAGCCTCTGGTCTCCAGGCCGACGTTGGGAAGCGCGATCGCCGGCTGCAGGGTGGCCTTCAACACCTCGGGCGGGAGCACCTGCTTGCCGTTATATTTCCCGTCGTTCATCAGCGCGATCAACCAATGCGACATGTCCTCGATATTGGAAACGATGGCTCCGCAAGGCGCCACACCGGCGATGTCCTCGTAATAGGGAATCCTGTAGATCTCGAAAGAATCCCGGCGCTCCGTGAATCCGACTCCGAACTCCGATTGTTTCAACATGTCCGTAATCGAATAGCTGGTCGAGCGCATCTGCAGCGGATCGAGTATCTTTTCGCGCACGAACTGCTCCCAGGTTTTTCCGGACTGGAGCTCGATCAGATACCCTGCCGCCGCGAACATCAGGTTGTTGTAGAGGAAGGTCTCGCGCATCGGCTCTTCCGGCTCCAGGTAGACCAGTTTTTGGAAGAGTTCCTTGCGCGTGAAATCGGATTTGTACCAGATGGTGTCGTGCCGCGTGATTCCGGTGCGGTGCGACAGCATATCGCGCAACGTCACCGCGTTGTTGAGTTGATCGTTGTAAAAGCGGATGCTGGGAACGGAATCGCGCACCGGCTTGTCCCAGGTGAGCTTGCCCTCTTCCACCAGCATGCCCGCGGCCACCGCGGTGAACAGCTTGGTGTTCGACGCGATCGGGCTCATCGTCGCGGGCGTGAACGGCAGCTTTTTCTCGTAGTCCCGATACCCGTAGCCTTTCGCGAAAACCAGTTTGTCGTTCACCACCACGCCGACGCCGACGCCGGGCGCGTTCCAGTCCTTGAGGATTTTGGCCATGTAGGCGTCGAACCCGTCCAGCCTCTTCGCGACATCGATGTCGGCGGTGGCGGCGCTCCCGGCCGAGGTCAGGATCAAGAGGCTGACGACGGCCAGCCGCCAGGACGTTGAGGGGATCGAAACGCGTGTCATGGGGAAAGTTTCCTTGCGGAGATTCTAACAGGTTTCTTTTGTCGAAGAATCGAACCGTCCGACGCCCTGGAGGCCCGTGCGCTAGAATCAGCTAACACGCATGCATCCTTTGCGAAAGGCGGGTCCCTTTGCGCGTTATTGCTCGGATGTAAAGTCGAGCGTGCTTGTTACGCTTCTGCTGGGTGTGTCGGCGGCTCTGGCGCAGCAGCCCGATCAGAATCCCGCTGTTCGTCACTTGATCGGTTTGGAGAGCATCAAGCGCAATGCCACCGGCCAACTCACCGTCCAGAACGGCGCAATGCAGTTTAAGGGCGCCAAGAACGAAGCTCAGATTTCCGTTGCCGTCATTGACGATGTCTTTATCGGCTCAGAGACCACGCAAGGCGGAGGCAAGACCGCCCGCGTGATGAAGACCGCCGCCATAGCGGCGCCCTACGGGAGCGGCCACGTGCTGAGCCTTTTGCTGCGCACTAAAGTGGACATCCTCACCGTCTCCTATCACGAGACCGGCGGTGGTTTGCGCGGCGCCATTTTCGCGTTGCCGAAGGGTGAGGCCGATAAGGTTCGCGACAAACTGGTACAAGCAGGCGCCCACACGAATCCTGCCCCTGAACCGAAGCAGGCCGGCAAGCCATGAGACGGAACGCGGCGTGTTTCCTCTTCTTCTTCGCCCTGTGCTGGATGCTCCCGACGCGAGCGGCGGAGCCTCCCAAGAAACTTAGCGCCTCGGCCATCCAGATCAATCTGGTTGAGGTTGGCAATGTTGAAATTCCGGCGGAGTTCCGGTTCGCCATCTATGAGTGCCTCATCGAACAAGTGCGTAAGTCCGGCACGTTCCAAAAGGTGTTTCGCGGCGGCGATCACGCGGCCGACGCGATTCCGGATCTGGTCACTCTGCACACAACGGTAGAGAAATACACGGAGGGAAGCCAAATGAAGCGCGAGGTCACAACCGTGGTGGGCGCCACCAAGCTGGACGTGGGAGTGACCGTAACCGCGCGCGACGCCAAAACGCTGTTGGACCAGAAGGTGTCGGGCAAAGTGCGCTTTTTTGGAGAGAACCTGGGCGCGACCAACGATCTTGCCAAGCGAATCTCGAAAGTTCTGCGCGAGAGCTTCTAGCGGGCTGCGTCACCCGCCGGGCCGGGCAATCCGCCGAGCCATTTGATAATCTCGCTTTCGAGCGCGATTCGGCGATCCGACCAACTATGATCGGTGGCGAAATGCAGGGCGGTTACTTTGTGTCCGCCTTTCGCTTCGATGGCTCGGACCAGAGCACTGGTATCGGGCGCCAGCCCATCGTCGGATGTGAGCGCGAGCAGAGGCATCTGACTGAGACCTGCGGCGGCGTTTTCCATGCGGAACGCTTTCGCCTCGGCTCGCACATCGTCGGCCATGCTCTCGGCAGTGACACCACTAAGGGATTCCATGTCTTCGGCCATGGTAGCCACTACCCTATCCCGCGGCGCTTCGGCCAGGCGCCCCATGTCGCCGGCGGAAATCAGTATGGCGCCGATAAGCTCGTGATCGTTCGCCGCGGTGTGCGCGACAACCCAGCCGCCCATGCTATGGCCGATCATGACGATCCTGTGCGTATCAAAGCCGAGCTTCGCCGCGTTGGCGGGATCGCGCAGATAGGCAAGCACCGACCGGGCGTCCTCAAGAGTCTGCGCAAAGCGGAAGTTGCCCGGGCTGCCCCACGATCCGCGATAGTTGAACGTCACCGCGTTCCAACCCGCGCGCCGCAGCGCTTGCGCCAGATCGAGATTCTTCTCGTTCCCCGGCAGACCATGGCAGATCAGCGCCGTCGGATGCGGTCCCGCGCCGGGCGGTTGGTAGACTAAGCCGTTGATGAGGATGCCGCGGCTCGGAATGTGAAGCACGGTCATCTTGGCCGGATGCGCCGCGTCGGCGGGAGGATCGGTATAGATGGCTGCCGGAACCTGCTGGGCTAGAGCGGCGCTCGAAGCTGCTGCCAGAATGGTTAGGATAAGCGCGGACGCGAAGCGCATACGTGTCCTCACGTCCGGGTGACGGAAGCCACGATCCGCTGGATCATTCCGTCCACCGCTTTGCCCGATTCATGCCAGTGCCATACCAGCACGATATCGTGATCCGGATCGATCCAGACGATGTTTCCGCCGTTGCCGATGGCGGCGAAGCTGGACGCCGGGCCGCTCGGCCACTGCTTCTGCTTCGTGTTCAACCACCACAGATATCCGTAGTCCGGACCGTCCGCCGAGGGTGTGGTGGCGTCCTTGATCCACTGGGCCGACACCAGCTGCCGGCCATCCCAATTCCCTCGGTTGAGAATGAGCAGCCCGAATCGCGCAAGATCTTGCGAATTGATCCACAGCCCGCCGCCCCATCGCGTGCCGCCGCTCACCGACTCCACCGGTTTCCCGTTGATCTCAATCGTCGACTTTGGCCCATATCCCTGCCACTTCCATTCGTTCGAGGCGCCGATCTTGTCCATGATGTTCGCTTTCAGCACCGCCGGCAGCCCTGTGCCGAACACCCGCGCCAGCGATAACGCCAGCCGGTTGATGCGCACGTCGTTGTATTCCCAATACGTTCCCGGATCGTGGATCTCGCGCGGTTTCATCTGGCCGTTGCCGTACTCTTCCACGCCCAGGAAGTTGGCGTTCTTGCCCCACAGTTCTCCTTCCCACTCGCTTTCCTGCTGCAGGTGGTTTTTCCACGTGATCTTGGCGTTGTGCGGCGAATCGTACCCGCCGTCGTGGATGTACTCGGCCACCCGATCATCCACGCCGTGGATTAAGCCATTCGCGAACGCGATAGAGGCAGTGGTGGAAAGGAAGCTCTTGGCGACGCTGTAGACCGGATCGTTGGTCTTCGTATCGCCGAATTCCGCCACGATGTAGCCGTGCCGCAGAATAATTCCGTTGGTTGCCGCGCGTTGCGGCGGTAGGGCGCCCAGCACTTTGCCGAAGACGCGCACCTGGTCTTTCTCGAAATCCCACTGGGAGCCATGAGCCTCGGCCCATTCGACCGCTTGCCGCAGTTTTGCGGCATCCATGCCCACATCGGCGGGCGCTTTGTGCCGCCACGTGCCTGCGGCGGGGAAATAGGCAGCGCCATTAGGCTGCGCGGTCTGCGCGAAAAGCACTGAAGCCGGCGCGGCCGTCGCAAGGAACAGCGCGAGCAGTGAACGTCGGTTCAGCTTCATGAAAGTCATGGACATGGCACTAGCCTTTCTTGGCCGGAGTGATGGCCAAAGTATGACGCGGTTGGTATAGCATCACCCTCACGCCGCCTGGCAAGGTCATCGTCAAGGTGATGCCGAAACCCTCGTTCTTGGGTTCGCCATCAATCCGGACGCCCTTGGCGCGCGACTCATCGGCTGTCGCTCGAATATCGTCGCACATGAAGCTGATCTGATGGTGACTATCCGATTCGGCCGGATGCACGCCGAGCTCCGACGGCGGCTGCGCAAAAATTAGCCATCCTCCGTGCGCATCGACGAAATTGAAGCCGAATGCGTCGCGTAACATCGCGCGCAGCGCGTCCGGCTCGGACGAGTAAAGCAGCATGTGGGCGCCGATAATCGACATTTGCCATCTCCCTTTGTCGTGCGGATACGTTCGAGAGAATACCACGATATCCTAGACGATGGACGTTATGGCATCCCACGTAGATATCGACACCGCGCTTAAGGAACGGCGCGTATTTGAACCCTCCGATCCCCTTGGCCTTCGCGTGGCTGGAGGCCGGGACGCCATTCAGCTCAATGAAATTCAGACGAACGCCCCGATCGAGGAAGCGAAATTCGACAGGCCGATGGCGTCGACGGGGCAATAGGCCATTCAGAGCGGCGCGCGGCTCAGGCTGGTGATGAAGAAACTGACTCCGGGAACATTCTTCTGACTCAGTCGTTCATCGTTGGTGATGAAGAGATCGGCTTTAGCCGTCGTAGCTTTCGCGAATTGATTGGGTGATGTCGTCGCCCATCATCCCCGGGCGTCTGCTCCCGCGACCTCCCGCGACCTCAGCCCCTGTGCGGGATGAGTCAACAACTTCTCCGCCGCTCCAAGAAATCGTACGGTGTGCGGCAATTGCGCGTGTAACTCAAACGCAGCTTCCTCCGCCCACTCTGAATGAATCGCGAACACCAACGGTTGCCGGAGCGATTCGAATGCATGGATAGCCACGCAACCGATCTCAGCTCGCGTAGGCTCGATTACCCGCAGCAACTCCTCGCGAAACTCCATCTCCTTCCCGGGCCGAGGCTCAAACCGGACGAAAAAGTGGATGGACAAGCAACACCTCCTGAACATCAAGTATGCCAGGAGCCCTGCTGTGCTACGTTCGAGAGAATACCACGATATCCTAGACGATGGACGTTATGGCATCCCACGTGGACATCGACACCGCGCTTAAGGAACGGCGCGTATTTGAACCCTCCGAAGAGTTCCGATCCAAAGCGCACATCGGCAGCCTGGCCGATTACGAACGCCTCTATAAGGACGCTCAGGAGCATCCGGAAACTTTCTGGGCCGGCATTGCGCGCGAGCTGCATTGGTTCAAAACGTGGGATCGAGTGCTGGAATGGAACCTCCCGTTCGCTAAATGGTTCGTCGGCGGGCAGCTTAACTTCTCCTACAATTGCCTGGATCGCCACGTCGCGACCTGGCGCAGGAATAAAGCCGCAATCATTTGGGAGGGCGAACCCGGCGATTCGCGCACGCTCACCTATCAGCAACTGCTCCGCGAAGTTTCCAAATGCGCCAACGTGCTCAAGTCGCTAGGAGCGAAAAAGGGCGACCGCGTCGCCATTTACATGGGCATGGTCCCCGAACTGCCTATCGCGCTGCTGGCCTGCGCCCGGATCGGCGCGCCGCACACCGTGATCTTCGGCGGATTCTCGGCGCAGGCTTTAATCGATCGCATCAACGATTGCCAGGCTTGCGTGGTGATTACGCAGGACGCGGGCTACCGCCGCGGCGCCGAGGTGAAACTGAAGGACGCAGTGGATCAGGCGCTCCCGCAGTGCCCCAGCATCCAAAATGTGCTGGTCTATCGGCGCACAGGCTGCGAAGTGAAGATGCAACCGGGCCGCGATCACTGGTGGCACGAACTGGTGGAGAACGCTTCCGCCGATTGCCCGGCCGAGCCGGTGGATTCCGAACATCCCTTGTATCTGCTCTACACCTCCGGCACCACCGGCAAACCTAAGGGCATCCTGCACACGACGGGAGGATACTCCGTCGGCACGTACATCACGACGAAATGGGTGTTCGATCTGCGCGACGACGACACTTTTTGGTGTACCGCCGATATCGGCTGGGTTACCGGCCACAGTTACGTCGTCTATGGCCCGCTCCAGAACGGCGCCACGACACTGATGTACGAAGGCGGACCCACCTGGCCCGAGCCGGATCGCTTCTGGAAGACCATCGAGAAGTATCAGGTCAGCATCTTCTACACCGCTCCCACCGCCATTCGCGCGTTTATGCGCTTGGGAGAGCAATGGCCCCGCAAGTACGAAATGAACAGCCTGCGGCTTCTGGGCAGCGTTGGCGAACCGATCAATCCGGAAGCTTGGATGTGGTATCGGGACATTATCGGACGGGGCCGCTGCCCCATCGTCGATACCTGGTGGCAAACCGAAACGGGTGCGATCCTGATCACTCCGCTGCCGGGCGCCATTTCCACCAAGCCCGGTTCCGCGACTCGGCCTTTTCCGGGAATCGTCGCCGACGTGGTCAATCGGGATGGACAATCCGTTCCCGCGGGCGCCGGCGGGTTTCTGGTGATCAAACAACCCTGGCCCTCCATGTTGCGGACCATCTACGGAGATCCGGAGCGGTTCAAGGAACAGTATTGGTCGCAGATTCCGGGGATGTATTTCGCCGGCGACGGCGCGCGCATCGATGAAGACGGTTACTTCTGGCTGCTGGGACGCGTGGACGACGTGCTCAACGTGGCGGGCCACCGGCTCAGCACCATGGAGATCGAGTCGGCGCTGGTGGCGAATCCCATGGTGGCCGAGGCCGCCGTGGTGGGGCGTCCGGACGAGATCAAAGGCCAGGCCGTATCCGCTTTCGTCACATTGAAAGCCGGTCAAAAGCCCAGCGAGGATCTCAAGAATCAACTGCGGCAGTGGGTAGCGAAGGAGATCGGCCCCATCGCCAAGCCCGATGACATTCGCTTCACCGACGCTCTTCCAAAGACACGCAGCGGAAAGATCATGCGCCGCCTGCTGCGCGAACTTGCCACCAACGGAGAGGTGAAGGGAGATACCACCACGCTCGAAGATCTGGCGGTGTTGGCCAAGCTCGCGAGCGACGACGACTGAACTAGACGGCGGTCAGCTTGCTCACCGCCGCGCCGATTCCAAGCGACGCATTCAGCAAGTCCCGCGCCCGCAGCGGTCCCACCTTTTGATTGGTGATCCAATGCAAAATTTCGGATATTTCCGGGCCAGCTCCGGAATTGCCTCGACCAATCGGAAGCGATCATCGCTCGAGAGCATCTCGGGAATCTGCTCACCGCGCTGCGGCGTGTACACACTCATCCAGATGCGATGCGTTTCCTCCCGCTCGCTCCAGAAACTCAGATAACGGTCCATGTAATCGGGGTCCTGAAGATGGGAGCGAACCACGGTCCAGTGAATATACACGCGTCCTCCGGCGATGTTGCGAAGAATGCGCTCGTAGGTCGCCGGCTTCCTCCGCTCATCGTGATGCGCGGGCAATCCGTCCACCGAGATCGCGACGGTAATCCGCGGAAGCGCCATCCATTCCCGCGGGATCGGGATGACGTCGCTCGACACCACCATGGTGAAAATCCCGCGAGCGCTCAGGATCGGCAGCAATTTGTTCAACTCGCGATGGCGCATTAGCGGTTCGCCGCCCACCAGGCTCAGCTGCACCGGATCGTGTTGATCCACAAGTTTCAAGATCCCATCCACCAAAGAATGGCCGCGCGAATCGCTCAGGCTGCGCAGCGTTGTCAAACCGCCCAGATGATCGTCGCCGTACGCATAACATCCCGGACATTTGAGCGGGCATTCGCTGGTGATTTCAATAGAGGGCAGAGGGGTCTTGCCAGCAAGTATTTTCCCCCAGGAAGCAAAGACATCACCGGCATTCATGCTGAAGGCATTCCTGCCTAACAGATGCGTGGTGGGTGGTAACCGTTACAGTCGCGTTTACGCTATCCGCCGATAGCGTACATGGGCCGGGGCGGGGCGATAAACTTCGATGAGTTGATCTCGTGCCCCAGCCACTTATCATGGACCGTGGCTCGAATGGTGGCAGCAATCTCGCTATCCGGCGCGCCGTTTCGCAGCAGAGACTTCACGTCGGTTTCATCGATGGCAAACAGGCAGTAACGCAGTTTACCGTCGCTGGTGAGACGAATGCGATTGCAATTCAGGCAGAACGGGCGCGTGACCGATGCGATGAAACCAACCCGCCCGACACCGTCGGCGAAATAATACTCGGTCGCGGGCGCGCGCGGATCGCGATCCGGAATCTCCACCAGCGGCGCAATCTCGCGCGACAAGGTCTGGATAATCTCGTCTGCCGACAGCACGTTTTGCCGCGTCCACAGCCCTTGCGCATCCAGCGGCATGAACTCGATGAACCGCACCTCGAAACCATGCTCGCGGCCAAAGCGAGCGAGCGGCACGATATCCGGCTCCACCAGATTCTTGACCGCGACGGCGTTGATCTTGATGGGGCCGAACCCGATTCGTTGCGCCACCTCCAGCCCTTCCAACACCGGGCCCAGGTCGTCGCGACGCGTGATGCGCAGGAATCGCTCCCGATCCAGAGTATCCAGATGAACGTTTAGCCTGCGCAGCCCCGCGTCGTACAGGGATTGTGCATGCCGCGCCAGAAGCACGCCGTTGGTGGTGAGCGCCAGATCCTGGATTTCCGGAATTGCCGCTAATTTCTGGATCAAGATCGGCAGATCTTTCCGCACCAGCGGCTCGCCGCCCGTGATTCTTAACTTGGTTACCCCCAGCGACGCCGCCACTCGCGCAAATCGTTCGATCTCTTCAAAGGAGAGAATCTCGCTGCGCGGCACGTAATTGACGTTATCCTCCGGCATGCAATAGAAGCAACGGATGTTACAGCGATCAGTAACGCTGATGCGCAGACTGTCGTGCGTGCGTCCGAAGGTATCCAGGAGCGGGCTGTTCATCGATTCCTTACCGGTGAGCGTCTCTACCAGCATAGACGCTGGGGAGACTCCAGCTTGTAAACATATTGTATCAGGGCTTACATAAATACGGCGGATCTGCTAGACTTCTAGTTTGCAGTAGCAGTATATGTCCCACCTGTCGTTTCCTGTTTTACCGCTGTTCCTAATTAGCAGTTTTAGCCTTTTAACTGCCCAGACTAACGTAACCTGTCAAGCAAACGCCTCGCCGCCGTTGGTGCGATCGGAGGGCATTACCGAAAGAACCGGCGATATTGTGCTGACGTGCAATGGCGGATCTCCAGGCGCCAACATAACCGGCAACTTTTCCCTGTTTTTAAATGTCAACCTGACGAACCGCATCGCATCGAACGGCTCGAACCAGATCACCGACATGGTGCTCACGGTCGACAATGGATCGGGCCCGCAGCCGGTCAACGTTCCTGCCGTGCTCACGGGGCCGGGCGCCTTAGTTTTCAACGGCCTCAGCTTTACTTTATCTTCGACGGGTTCGGCCACTTTGCGGTTGTCCGACGTGAGAGCCGCTGCCAACGAATTGGCGGTGTTCCCATCGAACATGGTCCGCGCGACGCTCGCCTACAACTCGCAGCAACTCGTCACTTTTCCCGTAAATCAGTTTACCGTGGCCGATGCTGAAGAAGGACTGTACATTGGATTCTCCTCGCAGATCGTATGCAGCCAGCGCGGGTCTCCGCTTGCGGCGAATCCAAAGAGTTTCGCCAGCTTTCTGGCGTCTGGCGCGGTGTTCGGGACCACTCGGGTGACCGAGGGGTTCGCCGATGCATTTAGTCCGAAGAGCGATTTCCAAGGCTTGAACGCCGACACAGGAACGCGCTTTCTAGTGAGTTACAGTGGATTTCCGGCGGGCGCGCAACTCTTTGTTCCCAACGTGGTGGCAGGCTCAGATGCGCTTCAACCGACGGCGGGTGGCGACTTCGGTCCGCCCGCGTCCGGTGGCCAATACGCGCCGGGTCTAACCGGTTCTTTGTTGCTGGCGCTGGTGCAAGGCGCCGATTCGACCGGCGCCGGCGGTTCGCCCGTCTATGCTCCGGGTGCGCCGGGCTCAGGCACTGTGAGCTTCGATGCGATGAGTCCGGTGACGCTCGCGAACGGCGCAGGGTACGCGGTTTACGAAGTAATGGACGCCGGCCCGAACACTCTGGAGAGCGCCCAGTTTCCAACCTTCCTGAGCCTGACGCCATTCAGCGGCGCATCGGTCCAGACTTCCGAGACCGTCACGTTCGCGCCGGTGTCCACTGTTTACACAGCCACTGCCACGGACCCGATCCCGCGCTTCCAGGCAGTAACGCCTCAAGCCGACTGCACCATCTTAGGAGATTGCGACGCGAACTATTTCCCGCAACTCTCGGTTCTCGAACCTTCGTTGCAGTACACCGGCGCCGCCGGCTCCAACACGCAGACCAATTATCTGATCGTGCAAAACACGGCCGGAGGAGTGTTGAACTGGACGGCCACCGTTACCTATCAGAACGGTTCGGGCTGGTTGAACGTTTCTCCGACCAGCGGCGAGAATGACGGGGGCATTCGAGTGGACGCGATTCCGGGCACGCTGGCTGCCGCCACCTACAACGCCACGATTACTGTCGACGGCGGACCGTTGGCCGGCACTCGCGCGATCCCGATCACGCTCATCATCACGCCCGCAACGCCCGCGGCGGTTCCGATGCCGACCGTCACCAGCGCGATCAACGCCGCCACTTTTGCATCCGGTCCTCTGACGCCGGGATCGCTTGCGACCCTGATGGGCAGCAACTTCGCCGGGACGGGCCTGACTGTAACGTTCGATGGAACACCGGCCCAGATCCTTTTCAGCAACGCCACGCAGATCAATATTCTGGTGCCGGCGGCGCTGGCTTCGAAAACATCCTCGCAACTGGTGGTCTCGGTGAACGGCGTAGCGAGCGCGGCCCAGAAGATTTCTCTGGCGGCCTTCGCGCCGGGCATTTTCAAGAACGGAATCCTGAATCAGGACTACAGCCTGAATTCCGCCAATCAACCGGCGGCGCTCGGCAGCGTGATCCAGATCTTTGCCACCGGCCTATCGGGTTCGGGCGTGATTTCGGCGAACATCGGCGGAGAAGCGATAGCGCAGCCCTACTATGCCGGACCCGCGCCGGGATTGCCGGGGGTGCAACAGATCGACCTGATTGTGCCTTCGAACCTGGCTGGAACGACTGCGAACGTGTCGGTTTGTGGCGGAGCTACGCCCGCGCAAGTGACATGCAGTCCGTCGGTGTCGGTGGCGTTGGCGGCGGCATCAAACTAGGCTTACTTCACGGCTGTTAGCGTCGGCTCGACCCACGACAGAAGGAAGTTCGCGATGGACGGAAATTCGGACGCAAGCAGGCCCAGGACCGGCAAAGCCACATAGCCGACTATTTTGAAATAGAACTCGACATTGAGCTCACCGGCCTTGGTCCCCTCGATGCGGCTGATGATGGGGTCGCGCTCGATGCCGGCCAGGCACCGCCATAGCACGGTGGCGATGACGACGAACAGGACCAGGAGAAATCGCGAGATCAGTTGCGGCGACTGGGGCGAGTCGGCGTTCATCGATAGCGCCAGCGCCACGAAGCCCAAGGACAGGAACCAGATCAGGCTGCGGATCTGCTTGACGCAATAGATCAGGAACGGAGTGAAGTGCAGCGCGACGAAGGTTTGCGCAAGATCCGGGATTTCGCCGGGTTCGCCCCGGATGCCCAGTTGTCCAGTAGGATCATTCTCGGAACTGACCGCCTTTTCATTCAGCTTCAGTTTGCCGACCAGCGCGGTGCCGAGCCAATGCGGCACGATAACCTGGCTAAGCATCTTCTTCGCGATGAGGGCGTTTTTGGCGCTGGCTTTGCGATTGCTGTGGAGTAGCTGGTGTCGGCTCGGGCTCTGTTCGTACACGAACAGTTCTATAATCGCGGAGCGATACTGTTCGTACATACGTTGATCTGCGGGATCGCCTTTGAGCGCTATGTCGTGGAGTATCATGGGCCCTCGAGCCAATGTGCTGAGCGATTGCAGAGTAAGATTTTGAACCCAGATGGGGCGATTGGCCTGCGCCCTGTTTCGCGCAATGAAGAAGCCGGCTAACGGCAACGTGCCAAGGGCGGCTAGGAACGATCTCAGATCCAACCATAAGACGCTCATTTGAACGCAAGATTGTAAGAGTGCCGCCAAGAGTACAACTTGGAGTGCGACAAGGAGAAAATTGA
>Ga0302326_10022904_pt1 | contig 12755 bp, 9 predicted proteins | sample Palsa_T0_3_FD_202264 | JGI IMG/M metagenome (GOLD analysis project Ga0302326, IMG submission 202264) | Peat permafrost microbial communities from Stordalen Mire near Abisko, Sweden - Palsa_T0_3 | ecosystem: Environmental > Terrestrial > Soil > Palsa > Peat permafrost | place: Sweden: Abisko... | reverse complement strand
ACGACGACCGCGTCGCGCACCGCGTCGTGGGTCTTGAGGATCTCCTCCACCTCTTCGGGGAAGATCTTCTCCCCGCCCGAGTTGATGCAGACCGAGCCGCGCCCGAGCAGGTGGATGGTGCCGTCCCCGTCGACCTGGGCGAAATCGCCCGGGATCGAGTAGCGCACGCCCTCGATGACCTTGAAGGTCCGCTCGGACTTCTCGTCGTCCTTGTAGTAGCCGAGGGGATTGCGGCCGCCGAGGGCGAGGACGCCGATCTCGTCGGAACCCGGGGTCACCTCCCCGCCGTCGTCGGTCAGCACCTTGACCTCGGGCCCGAGGGTGAACTTGGCCGTGGCCGCCGCGTTGCCGGCTCCCGAAACCGACATGCCCATGCCCAATGCCTCCGACGAGCTGAAGGCGTCCACGAGCAGCATGCCGGGATGATGCGCCAGCAACGCCTCCTTGATCGACTCGCTCCACATCGCGCCGGACGAGACCATCAGCATGAGGGAGCTGAGGTCCCAGTGGCCCGGCTGGGCATCGAGGGCGGTCAGGAGTGGGCGCGAGAAGGGATCGCCCACGATGACGAGTGCATTCACCTTTTCCCGCTCGACCGTATCGAGGACCTCGACCGGGTCATAGCGGCGGCTCTCGACGAGCGCGATCCGGCCGCCCTCGGTGAGCGTGGTGTTGGCGGTGAACCAACCCGTGCCGTGCATCAGGGGCGGGGCGGGCAACAGGACGAGCGTGCCCGGATTGGATTCGAACGAGGCGCGCACCCCATCGAGCCCGCCATCCTCGGGGTAGTGCCGGGCGCCGCCCGCGATGAGCTTGACGAAGAGGTCGTCCTGTCGCCACATGACGCCCTTCGGCATGCCCGTGGTGCCGCCGGTGTAGATCATGAGAAGGTCGTCGCCGCTGCGACCCCACGGCGCGGCGGTGCGGGTGGTGGCCGACTTGGCCGCCACGTCGTAGGGGGTGGCCCAGTCCGGGCAGGGCCCGGTGCCGTCATCGACCCACAACCATCCTCTGACGTCGGGGACCCGGTGCCGGATCCCCTCGATCCGCTCGGCGAAGGCGCCGTGGAAGACGACGGCCACGGCGTCGGCGTTGCTCCACAGGTAGGTCAGCTCGTCGTCGCCGTAGCGGTAGTTGGTGTTGACCGGGACCAGGCCGATCTTGACGATGGCGAACGCGGTCTGCAGGTACTCGGGGCAGTTGTAGAGGTAGATCGCCACCTTGTCCTGCCGGGCGACGCCGAGGTCGAGGAGGTACTGGGCCACGCCGTCCGCGCCCCGGTCGAACTCACGCCAGGTGACCTGCCGGCTGCCCTGGGTGACGGCAAGGGCGTCGGGCTGTATGTCGGCCACGGTCTCCCATACGTCCCCGTAGTTCCAGTTCGTCATCGCACGCTCCTGAGCTGGGACTCCTGACGCCCCGCAGCGGGGCACGCCGCAGCCTACGCTTCCGAGGTGGATCTCGGCCTCCCAGGACAAGATGATCCCCGCCGGGCCGAGGTGCGGGGCTGGCTGGCGGCGCATCCGCATCCGTCGGGACGCCAACTCGCCGAGGCCGGCTATGTGGTCCCGCATTGGGCGTCCCCCTTCGGGCGCGACGCCGACCCGATCACCCAGCTGATGATCGACGAGGAGCTGCGGGCGGCCGGGGTGCGCCGGCCGGTCAATCCGATCGGCATCGGTTGGGCCGGCCCGACGCTGATGTACGCCGGCACGGCCGAGCAGAAGGAGCGTTGGCTGTGGCCGCTGCTCTCCGGCGAGGAATTCTGGTGCCAGCTCTTCAGCGAGCCCGGCGCCGGCTCCGACCTGGCCGCGCTCACGACGCGGGCGGAGCGTGACGGCGACGCCTACGTCATCAACGGGCAGAAGGTGTGGAACAGCTACGCCCACATCGCCAAATGGGGAATCCTGCTGGCGCGGACCGATCCTTCGGCGGCCAAGCATGCCGGTATCTCGTACTTCGTGTGCCCGATGCAGGCGCCCGGTATCGAGGTACGGCCTTTGGTCGACATGACCGGTGAGCACGCTTTCAACGAGGTTTTCTTCGCCGATGTCCGCATCCCCGCCGATCACCTCATAGGGGCGGAGCACGGCGGATGGGAATTGGCCAAAGTCACTTTGGGCAACGAGCGGGTGTCCTTGTCGGGGGAGGGGGCGCTGTGGGGGATGGGGCCGACGGCGGAGGATCTCGTCGATCTGGTGCGGGCGGGGGGCGGGGGTCGTGGTGGTGGCGGGCCGGGTGGCGGCCCGGGTGGCGGCCCGGGTGGCGGCCCGGGTGGCGGTGCTCTCGAGCCCAGCCTCCGTGACCGGCTCGTCTCGGTATGGATCGAGAGTCAGATTCTGCGGGTCTTGCGGCTCCGCACCGTATCGGCCGTTCTGGCGGGGAAGGCTCCGGGAGCAGAGGCGTCGGTGCGCAAGGCCATCGCCGATGCACACGGGCAGCACGTCATGAACCTGGGCCGGGACCTGGCGGGGCCGTTCGGCGCGCTGCTCGGGACGGTCCCTGGCGGTGGCGGTGGCGGTGGCGGTGGCGGTGGCTCGCTTGGCGGCGGCGGCAGCCTTGCGGCGGATAACACCTGGTCACGTGGATTTTTGTATTCGCCCGCGCTGACGGTGGGCGGTGGAACGGCCGAGGTTCAGCGCAACATCGTGGCCGAGAAGGTGCTCGGCCTGCCCCGGGACGCCTGAATGGATTTGCCGATTTCAGTTGCTGGCGGGTGCCGGCACGGTCCCGGGTCCTGGTCGCGGGTCCTGGTGGCTCTCAGCTGTTTCCTAGATGCCGATGACCCTCAGTTCAGGAACGTCGGACAAGATGGGACCACATGACCCGACACGTGACTGACGCGCCACTGTTGCCGGTCGAGGCCGGTAGCACGGGCGGATCCGCTCCGGTGGGCTATCTCAGCATGCTCGACTTCTTCCGCGTGGCGGTCTGCGCCTGTGTGCTGGGGCAGCACTCCTTCATCTGGACCGACATGGCGACCAACGACATCGGGACAGGTTTCATCACGATCCTGCACTTCACCCGCAACGCCTTCTTCTTCCTCACCGGCCTCGTCGTCTGTTACGCGCAGATCACCCGGCCTCGTACAATTTGGGGCTTCTGGACCCGGAGGTACATACAGATCGGCGTGCCCTATCTGGCCTGGACCGTTATCTACGTCGTGTTCACCGTTCTCCGCCCGGGCGGCGAATGGGGCCAGGCGCACGTCTACTTCTGGACCGACCTGCGTATCGGCTACTACCAGCTCTACGTGATCGTCGTGATGTTCCAGTTCTATTTGGTGTTCCCGTTCCTCTTCAAGCTGCTGCAGTCCACCTCCACGCAGGCCCATGTGGTGATCACGACGGTCAGTGTCGCCATCGCGCTGCTCATCGGAGTCGACCTCCACTTCAACCCGGGCCTTGGCGTGGTGGGACACGCGATCCATGACATAGGCAATGGCTGGGTGTGGTCGCGCAACCTGGTCAGCTACCAGGCCTACTTCGTGGTCGGCATGATGGTGGCGTTCCATTATCAGCAGGTACTCCAATTCCTCGAGCGGTGGCATCGTCAGGTCTTGGCGGCCAGCGCAGGGGTCGGCGCGACCACGCTCGTGTGGTATCTGGTGGTTATCTCGCAGGGAGCCAGCACGGCTTCGGCATCGGATGTGTACGAACCCATTGCCGTGCTGTGGTCCTTTGGTGCGATCGCCGGGCTTTTCGCGCTCAGTTGGCTGTGGGAGCAGCGGCGATCCCGGGCCGCAGCCGCTCGGGCGGCGGCCGCTCCGCAGCGGTCTCGGCTGCTCTCCATCACCTACCTGGCGGAACTGACGGGTGGTTTCTACCTGTGCCACGTTCTCTTCATCAACATGATCCGAGCTGCGCTGTATTCGAATCTCGTCGGCGGGACGCACCTCGCGTGGCCCTTACGAACCGCCATCTTCTACGTCGGAACCGCCATCGTCGGCGTGGCTTTCGTGTCGCTGATCGTGCGCACGCCCCTGCGGTGGGTCCTTGGTGGTCCGGTGCGAGCCGAGCAGCGGGTGCGGGACACTGCCGAGGTGGCTCTGCGGGCCGCGCGTGAGGCGGAGTTCGCTGGTGCGGACGGCCCCGACGCAGGCGACCACCACGGCGATGGCGACGGTGGCGACGGTGGCGACGGCCATCTTCCGCCCAGGACTCCAGGATTACTGGTGGAGCAACGACCTATACCTTGAGAGGCCCGGCATCGCCGAAGCCCTGGCGGACCCCCTGGCCGGCACGGGCCACGAGCTTCTCGGGCTCGTAGAGCATGAGGTACGCGTTGATGGCGTGGTCCCGAGACCGGTTCTTGAAGACCGACGCGAGGATGGCCGGATCGTCAGACTCATCCTCGTGCACGAACACCTCGAGAATGTGTGTGTTGGTCATGAGCTGAGCCGTCATGATCCCGGTCGACGCCTCATGGGCGCATACCTTGTCCACTGTTTCCTTGCCCGGCATGCCCAGTGCCACGATGATGCGACAGCCCTCTTCCTCGATGAGCTTCTTGGCTGCCACCGCCAGGTCCTTGAAGCCGGGAACGGTGCGGCGAACGGTGGTGAAGAGCGTGCCGTAGCCGGGGCACTGCTTCAGCGCATCGAGCGCCTCGCCGCCCATGTCGTAGCGGGCGAACATCGTGTCGACCACGCCGATCGTGTCCATGCACCATTCTCGCGCACCAGATTGGCGGCGGATTTCAGGCCTGTACCGCCCGCCGCCACCGCCCGCCGCCTCGTCCCGCCGCCACCAGCGGCCACCAGCCCGCCGCCACCTCCAGCGGCCACCTCTGTGAGGACGGCCAAAATCGGTTGATACACCCCGCGCCCATAGTGGATTCGTGGACATGAACGCCAGACCTCCGGCGCCGTCGGAAGCACCCAGAGTCCTGCGGAGACGGCCCCCGTGCCGGGACTCGGGAGCCGACCAGCGGTCCTTGGAGCTGGCCGAGCGCATGGCCGAGCTCGGCCGGACCATCTCGGCGAGCCAGCGAGCCCTATTTGCCGACATCGCAGAATTCGACGAGGTGGAGTCGTGGCGGGGCGATGGAGCCGTTTCGATGGCGGCATGGCTGACCGAACGGTGCGGGGTCAGCGGCGCAACCGCCCGGATCTGGGTGCGAACCGCCGCCAAACTCAAGTCACTTCCTCATCTGGCGGGCGCACTGGCCGATGGCACGCTCTCGCTCGATTCTGTGGCGCCCCTTGCGGACGTCGCCACGCCCGCATCCGAGTCCGAATTAGCCGAGGCGGCCGTGCATTGGACGGTGAAGCAGATCCGTGAGCTGGCCGCGTCTCATCGTGGGACCACCGACGCGGCGGCGGCCCGTCGGTTCGAGAACCGCACGTTTCGGTTCAACGACGACAAGGCGACCATCTGGGCTGCACTTACCCAGGATGATTACGTGGTGGCCAAGGCAGCGCTGGTCGCTCGGATGTCGTGGGGTGAGCGTGACGCCGCCTCCTCCCTTGGAAAGGGCGGCCCCGGCGCCGAGAAGGGCGTGGAAAAGACCGGCAATGGCGGCGATCCGTTGGGATATGTTCCGTTCGACCAGCGGCTCTATGACGCCTTTATGGACTTGTGCCGTGTGGATGAAACGGCGGAGTCGAGCGGCGAGGCCGGCATGCCTGGCGAGGGCGGCATGCCTGGCGAGGGCGGCAGGCGTAACGAGGGCGGAGTGAAAGGTGCCGCGAGGAGATTTCGGCCCACGATCGTGGTTCACGCCGACCTTGGAATGTTGACTGGGCTCAATCCGGATGGCATCGCCGAACTCTCGGGAGTTGGTCCTGTATCGACCGAGGTGGCGCGGCGCTTGGCGTGCGACGCCAAGGTGATTTTCTCGCTCGAGCGTCGCGATGGCTCCATCCTTGATCAAAAGCGCGTTCGTCGAAGTCCGACATCGGCACAGCGGATTGAAATTGCCCGCCGAGACAAAGGCTGCCGATTTTCGAGCTGCAGCTTTCGGGACTTCACCGAGGTTCACCATGTCGTTCCCTGGACCCTCGGAGGAGAGACCAATCTCTCAAATCTCATCACTTTGTGCGGTCGGCACCACCATGCCGTCCACGAATTGGGCTGGTCGATGAAGGGAAATGCCGACGGAGTGGTCACGTTCCAGTCGCCCAACGGCCACCGGATGACATCAGCGCCTTCCCCCACGTGGCGCCGACAGGGATCCGCACCAGCGAGGCGTTGAGCTCACCGTCAATTGCAACGGCAACAATTGCAACGGCAACGCAACGGCGAAGGCGGCTGCAACTGCTGCGATGGCTACGGCAACCGCAGCTTGAGCCGATCTTCAGGAAGAACGGAGTTCAGCGTGGTCGCGGCAGCGCGCCACCCAACCGATAGGAGTCACCTGGACGGTCATGCGCCGCCCGCAATCGGGGCAGAACCTCGGTGGGTCGAGTGCGCGCAGGCAACCGGCGCACTCGAGCTGGGGGTGTCCGCACCCGGTGCAGTAGGAGCCGACCGGGGTGGATTCGTCAGTCAGATCGGGCACGCGCACCTAGATGGCTGCGGTGAGGGCACCGATCGGCATACGTAGGTCCGCCAGCATCTGGAAGTCCTCGTCAGAGGAGCGACCGAGGGTGGTGAGGTAGTTCCCCACGATGAGGGCGTTGATCCCGGCCGTCATGCCGATGGCCTGAAGTTCCCGCAGGGTGACCTCGCGCCCTCCGGCGTAGCGGAGAATGACCGAAGGAAGGGCGAGCCGGAACAGGGCGATCCAGCGAACGGCTTCCCAGGCGCCCACGACAGGCCGGTCGCCGAGAGGGGTGCCGGGTCGTGGGTTGAGGAAGTTGATCGGAACCTCGGTGGGCTCGAGATCCTGGAGCTGGGTGAGCAGTTCGACTCGTTGTTCGTCGGTTTCGCCCATACCGATCAGGGCGCCACAGCAGAGCTCCATCCCATGGGCGCGCACGAGACGGCATGTCTCCGCCCGTTCATCCCAGGTGTGCGTCGTAACAACGGAGGGGAAGAAGGATCGGGACGTCTCGACGTTGTGGTTGTAGCGGTGTACACCGCCGGCGGCCAGCCGCTCGGCCTGCTCCTCCGTCAAGACTCCCGCGCTCACGGCGACGTTCAGCCCCGTTTCCCGTCCGATGAGCGGCACGAGCTCCAGCAGACGACCCATGGTGCGTTCGTCAGGGCCCCGTATCGCCAGCACGATGCAGAACTCCGATGCTCCCAATGCGGCAGTCTCGCGGGCGGCGGCGAGCACCTCAGCCGCATCGAGGAAGGGAGTGGCCTTCACGGGCGTGTCAAAGCGGGCGGACTGGGAGCAGAAATGGCAGTCCTCCGGGCAACCACCGGTCTTGGCCGAAAGGATCCCTTCGATTTCGACCTCGGGCCCGCACCAGTCGAGGCGGACCTGGTGGGCCAGTGAAGCCAATGCCATGACCGCTCCGTCGGGCAGCGCCGCCAGTGCGGCCAGTTCGGGGCCCGTGAGCAGCCGGCGCTCGTCGAGCAGGGCCCGTTCGGCCGCGGCGATCACGGCCCGCTCGGACGGCGTCAGGGGGGCCTGCGGAGGGGGCGACACCGCCTTGGGGCGCAAGGTCAGAGGAGTGGGGGTTGATGCACGCACTGGCGGAGGCACAGGCACACGGTAGTGGCAGGGGATGGTGTGGCGGTACCCGAGTGCTAGACCAAGTGCTGCTGTTCGCACGAGGGAGGAAACGATGGCCTGGGACTTCTCAACCGAGCCCGAATTCGAGGAGAAGCTGGAATGGATGCGCGCCTTCGTGCGGCAGGAAGTCTTCCCGCTGGAGACGCTGTCATTGACCTATGACCAGATCCGGGTGGCCATCCGCCCACTCCAAGAGCAGGTCAAGGCCCAGGGCCTCTGGGCCGCCCACCTTCCGCCCGACCTGGGCGGGATGGGCTTTGGACAGGTTCGGTTAGGCCTGATGCACGAGATCCTGGGCCAGTCGCCCCTGGCCCCGGTCGTCTTTGGCAACAACGCTCCCGACTCGGGGAACGCCGAGCTCCTGGCGATTGGCATCAAGACCTCGGGGAACGAGGAGCAGCGCCGTCGCTGGTTGCAGCCGTTGCTCGACGGGGACCTTCGAAGCGCCTTCTCCATGACGGAGCCGAACACGGCAGGGTCCGACCCGACGCTGCTCACCACCTCGGCCGTCCGTGACGGCGACGAGTACGTGCTCAATGGACACAAGTGGTTCACCAGCAACGGGTCGGTCGCCGACTTCCTCATCGTGATGGCCGTGACCAACCCGGACATCCATCCCTATCAGGGCTCGTCGATGCTGATCGTGCCGGTCGAAACTCCCGGAGTCGACATCGTGCGCGACGTCGCCACCATGGAAGACCCGGACACGCCTTACGGGAAGTTCGGCAATCACGCCGAGATCATCTATCGGGACGTCCGTATCCCGGTGGACAACCTCGTGGGCCGCGAAGGTGACGGGTTCCAGCTGGCTCAACAGCGGCTCGGACCTGGCCGCATCCACCACTGCATGCGATGGCTGGGCCAGTCACGGCGCGCCTTCGACATGCTTTGCGAGCGCGCTGTCTCGCGTTACGCCCACGGCTCCGTGCTGGCCGAAAAGCAGACCGTTCAGAACTGGGTGGCGGATTCGCTGGCCGAGATGCAGGCCGCCCGGCTCATGACGTTGCACGCCGCCTGGAAGATGGATCAGGAAGGGCAGGCGGCCGCCCGGGTGGAGATCGCCATGATCAAGTACTACGGCGCCGCGGTCCTCTACAACGTGATCGACCGGGCCGTGCAGGTGCACGGCTCGCTCGGGTACTCGTGCGATCTTCCGCTGGAGTCGATGTATCGAGCCGCTCGGGCCGCTCGGATCTATGACGGTCCGGACGAGGTGCACCGCCAGACGGTGGCCCGGCGGGTGCTGAAGGGGTACGCAGCCACGGAGGTGCCGACGGAGCACATTCCGACCCGGCGTGTGGAGGCGCAGCGCCAGTTCGCCGACCTGCTGGAGTCGTTGACGATCGACAGCTAGCTGCTCGACAGCTAGCTGAACACGAGCGGAGCGTGGCGTACGCCAGCGATGACCGGGCTCGACGTGCGTTCGACGGGACCGGCCGGTTCGACCGTTCCGAAGCGCTCCAAAAGAAGGTTGAGGACCGTGCGTGCCTCGAGGCGGGCTAGCGCGGCGCCGAGGCAGAAGTGTGGCCCGAACCCGAAGCTGAGGTGGGGATTGGGATGGCGGTCGACGCGGAGCTGGTCGGCGTCGGGTCCGAACACGGCCTCGTCCCGGTTGGCGGACGCATAGACCAACAGGAGGGGGTCGCCTTCGGCGATCGCCTGGCCCCGGAGCGTGGTGGGTCGGGTGGCCGTGCGCATGAAGGAGATCACGGGCGTTGTCCAGCGCAACAGCTCTTCGACAGCGGTCGGCACGAGCGTGCGGTCGGCTCGAAGGGCGGCCCACTGCTCGGGGTGTTCGGCCAACGCCGCCAGTCCGGCCGAGATCAGGTTGCGGGTGGTCTCGTTGCCCGCCACCAACAACTGGATCAAGAACATGGCAAGTTCGGCTTCGCTCAGCTGCCCGTCCTCGGGGTTGGGGGGTTCGAGGCCGTCGTGAGCGAGATCGGATGCGGAATCGAGACGGGGCGGCGGTTGGCTGTGGGCCGTCGCCAGCACGGAGACGAGGTCGTCCGCGGGGGAGATCCGGCGCTCATTGGCCACCCCGACGAGATACGCCCACATCTCGCCCTGCAGTTCGGCGCGCGCCTCGGCGGATATCTCGGTCTCGCCCGGGATCACCGCCTCGGACCACTCGTAGAAGCGGGGCCACTGCTCCCCGTCGACGCCCAGGAGCTCGCAGATGACCTGGAGGGGGTAGGGGATGGAGAGGGTCGGCACGATATCGAGGGGCACGCCAGGCTCAATGAGCTCGATCAGGGTGCGAGCTTTCTTGGCCACGCCGGTCTCCATGAGGCGCACCATCGACGGCTTGAAGCCCGGCTGTACGAGGCGCCGATAGCGGGTGTGCTGCGGCGGATCGGTGTGCATCATGGTCGGGGGCGAGTCGTAGGAACTGCCGATCTCTTCGACGAGGATCCCGCGAGCTGAGCAGTAGGTCTCGGGGTCCGTGCCGATGGCGGCTACTTCGGGATGGGTGGTGACGGCCCAGAAGCCGGCGCCCTCGTGCCATGCCACCGGAGCGTGGTGGCGCAGCTCCGCGTACAGGGCGAATGGATCGTCGTCGCGGTAGAGATGGGGATCGGTAAGCCGCTCCGGGTCTGGCGCCGGAGCCGTGCCCGAGGCGGCGGCTGGGGTGGGAGGGGACGAATCGCGCACGGTGCCGGTGCTATCGCTGACGCTTAGACGATGAGCCCGTTGGGCCGTGGATCCCCTTGCGCTTCGAGCAGCGCGTAGTACGCCGCCACGATGCCCGGACCGTCGGTCACCGACTCGACCGACCCGTCTGCGGCCAGGTTGAGGAGAGCGCCTTCGATCACGAAGCACACGTCGGTGTCTCCGGTGTTGTCCTCGGGCACATGGAGCGTGTGCACCGAGTTGGCCGGCTCGTAGAGGTACGACCCTGCGGTCACGTAGAAGTCGTACTCGACATAGTGCCAACGACCGGTCGAGGTGTAGGCATCGACCGACCCGGTGTGCCGGTGGGTCTGCAGCAGCACACCGGGGCTGAACCGGTTGAAGATGACCCATGTGCCTCGCTGCGCATCGAAGCGGACGAGTTTGAGCAGCGTCCCGGTGCCGGTGTCCGCCCACGGCGCATCTTCGGGGCTGACGAGACGCACGCCGTCGCCGTCCTTTCCGGTGACCCCGCTCTCTGTTCTCGCGCTCTCTGTTCTGGCATTGGTCAACGACACGGCTATCCCCCTCCTTCTCCTTCGGGCGATACATTCGCCCGTTCAGCGGCCCCTATCAACCACGACGACAACAGCAACCGTACTCACCCCGCAACCGTACTCAGCCCTCGACGGGAGCGAGCAATTCGAAACTACGAGCAGCCGTCAGCGCCTGCTCCAGCGCCGCCGCCGTGCGCAACACGACCAGGTCGCCGTGCTGGGGCCCGATGAGTTGCAACCCGACCGGCAGCCCGTTCGCGCTCAGGCCGGCACACACCGTGGCGGCGGGCGACCGTGTCATGTTGAAGGGGTAGGTGGTCTGCACCCACGAGGGGGTCATGACGCCGTTCACTTCGCTCTGCCCGGTCCCGATGGGCGGGGCCAGGCCCGAACAGGTGGGGGTGATCAGAATCCGCGCCTCGTGGAACAGGTCGACCAGGGCCAGATTCATGAGGTGGAAGCGATCGAAGATCTGCACCAGGTGCTCAGCTGTAGTCGATTGGGCGGCGTCGATGATGGCCCGCAGCACAGGGTCGATGTCGTCCCACCTCGGATGCCCCATGAACGGACGCATCGTGCGCAGCTGGCAGACCCCCATGAGCGTGAGGAAGTCGGGGACCGGGTCGCTTTCGAACACCGTGTCGACCACGGTCACGTCGGCGCCGAGCGACTCGAGGGTTTCCACCGCGCTCGTGCAGATGGCGAGCACCTCGGCGTCGATGGTGGCGTAGCCGAGGGTCGGGGCCCAGATCACCCGGGCGGGCACGTGGGGATCGTCCATGGCCGCCAGCCACGATGCCTCCGGGCGTGGCAGTGCGCGCAGGTCCGTCGGGTCGGGGCCGAGCGACACATCGAGGGCGGTCACGACGTCGGCGATGCGGCGAGCCATGGGACCGTTGGTGGAAAGGTCGAGCCAGCCCGGACCGGTGGGACCGCCGCCGGGGACCCGGCCGAGCGAAGGCTTCATGCCCGAGAGGCCGCAGCAGGCCGACGGGATGCGGATGGACCCGCCGCCGTCGGAGCCCGTGGCGAGCGGCACCATGCCCGCGGCCACCGCCGCCGCCGCCCCGCCCGAGGACCCACCGGGCCCGTGCGCCGTGTTGAACGGGTTGGCCGTCGGGCCGAACAAAGCATTGGTCGTGTTGCCCGACCAGGCGAACTCGGGGAGGTTGGTCTTGCCGACGACCACGCAGCCGGCGCCCTTCAGGCGTGCCACGAACGGACTGTCCGCCGTCGCCGCAGGGGCGTCGCCGAGAACGGGGGCGCCGAAGGTGGTGCGATAGCCCTGCGCATCGTGGTTGTCCTTCACCGCCAGCGGGATGCCGGCCAGTAATCCGGGATCACCGCCCTTCGCCGTGACCGCATCGATGACGGCGGCGTCCGCCAGTGCTCGCTCGCCATCGACCGCGACGAAGGCGTTGTAGGTCGGGTCGAGGGCGGTGATGCGCTCGAGTGCTGCGGTCGTCAGCTCCCGGGCGCTGATCCTCTTGGACCGGACGGATTCGGCCAGCTCGGCGATGGATGTGGTGCGGAAGTCGAAGTCCATGTCCATGTTCATGTCCAGGGGGACCGCCTAGTACGCCGAGGGCGAGAGCCCGGCCACGGCCTCGCCGAGATCGGCGCCGAAGGTCATGACGGCCAGGGCCGGAATCGTGATGCCGTTGTCCATGTAGCGCTGGATGTGGGCTCGGCACTCCGCCACCGAGCCATGGACCACGAGTTCGTCCACCACCTCGTCGGGGATGGCGGCCAGCGCGCCCTTGCGGTCGCCGCCGCTCCAGGCGTCCCACATGGGCTGCAGAGCGGGGCCCCTCCCGAGCCAGCGGTGGAATTCGGCGTAGGCGTTGACGTTCAGGTAGGTCGTGATCATGCGACGGCCGACCGTGCGGGCGAAATCAGCGTCCTCGGAGGGAATGACGAAGATCCGGGCCACGACGGGTTTTCCGGAGCCGCCGGCGC
>Ga0302326_10022903_pt1 | contig 12756 bp, 12 predicted proteins | sample Palsa_T0_3_FD_202264 | JGI IMG/M metagenome (GOLD analysis project Ga0302326, IMG submission 202264) | Peat permafrost microbial communities from Stordalen Mire near Abisko, Sweden - Palsa_T0_3 | ecosystem: Environmental > Terrestrial > Soil > Palsa > Peat permafrost | place: Sweden: Abisko... | reverse complement strand
TAGCGGGCCCGCACCGACGAGTTCGCGCCGCGGCTGTACTACAAGGCCCCCGACCATGCGGTCGTGGAGAGGCTGACAGGCCTCGCCCGTGAGCGCGGCGTCTCCAACATGCAGCTGGCGCTGGCCTGGGTGCTGAAGAACCCCACCGTCACCTCACCGATCATCGGGACTTCCAAGCCACACCACCTCGACGACGCCCTGGCGGGTCTCAAGATCAAGCTCACCGACGAGGAGGTGAAGGCGCTGGAGGCGCCCTACGAGCCCAAGCGGGTGCTCGACCACGCCTAGGGACGGGTTCCCGTGGTTTGGGCGGCTGAAACCTGGACCGCGGGTCCAAACGGACTGATGACACCGGCGCCCGGCCGCGCATAAGGTCTCCTCGGGCGGCGACTTCAGGGCGGACATGGCTTCAGCGGCGGACATCGCCAATCGCGCGCCGATCACGGCGGCCCTGATGCTGGCCACCCTGATGAACACCCTCGATTCCACCATCGCCAACGTCGCCCTGCCGCACATGCAGGGCGCCCTCAGCGCCTCGCAGGACCAGATCGTCTGGGTGCTGACCTCCTACATCCTGGCCACGGCGATCATGACGCCGCTGTCGGGCTGGCTGTCGCTGAAGGTCGGCCGCAAGCCGATGTTCCTGATCTCGATCTCCACCTTCACCCTGGCCTCCATGGCCTGCGGCGTGGCGCAGAACCTGCCGGAGATGGTGATCTTCCGGCTGCTGCAGGGCCTCGCCGGGGCCTCGCTGATGCCGCTCTCCCAGACCACCATGCTCGACATCTACCCGCAGCGGCAGATCCAGCAGGTGATGGCGATCTGGAGCGCGGTGGTGATCATGGGCCCGATCATCGGCCCGGCGCTGGGCGGCTGGCTGACCGAGAATTTCTCCTGGCGCTGGGTGTTCTACATCAACATGCCGATCGGCATCCTGGCCTTCCTGGGCGTCTATCTGTTCATGTCCGCCGACGGCGGCGGCAAGCAACGGCCGTTCGACTTCCTGGGCTTCGGCGCCCTCGTCGCCTTCGTCGGCGCGTTCCAGCTGATGGCGGACCGCGGCCCCGACAAGGACTGGTTCGCCTCCAAGGAGATCTGGATCGAGGCGATCATCGCGGTGATCGGACTCTATGTCTTCGTCATCCAGACCATCACCGCCAAGCATCCGTTCTTCCATCGCGATCTGGCCAAGGACCGCAACTTCGTCACCTGCACCCTGTTCGGCATGTTCGTGGGGGCGCTGCTCTTCTCCACCACCGCCCTCCTGCCCTCGTTCATGCAGAACCTGTTGGGCTACTCGGCGCTGCAGAGCGGCTACGCCAGCATGCCGCGCGGCGGCGGCTCGCTGATCGCCTTCCTGGCGGTGCCGATGCTGGTGGTCCGCTTCGGGCCCCGCCCAGTGCTCCTGGTCGGCCTCGGCCTCTGCGTGCTGGCGCTCTGGCAGATGGCCCACTTCGACCTCTCGATGACCGCGACGCCGATCATGACCTCGGGGGTGATCCAGGGGATGGGGGTGGGGCTGCTGTTCGCGCCCCTGAACAGCCTGGCCTACGCGACGCTCGCCCCCGTGCACCGCACCGAGGCCACCATCGTCAACACCATGGCCCGAAGTTTGGGCTCCAGCCTCGGCATCTCGATGATCCAGGCGACGCTCACCCACAATTCGGCGTTGGCCCACGCACGCCTGGCCGAGCGCATCTCCGGCGGCGACCCGGTGGTGGCCGCCGCCCTGCCGGCGGCGATGAACCCGGTCACCGACGGCGGTCTCTTGGCGCTCAATGGCGAGGTCACCCGGCAGGCCGCGATGATCAGCTACGACGGCATCTTCGCCTGGATGGCGCTGGCCACGATCTTCCTGGCGCCGCTGCTGATCGTCATGCGCCGCCCGCCGCCGCAGCCGGTGATGGCGCTGGAGGCGCACGCGGACTGAGCGCGGGCGGGGCTGGATTGCGGCCTGGTTCGCGAGATCTAGGACGGGCGCCAAGTTCAGAGACCGCCGTCTGAACCAGCACGATCTGGAACAATCCCGGAACCTCGGCTAGCGTCGGCGGATGAGTCGTACGCTCTCCGCCGGGCAGGCGCGCCGGATCGCCCTGGCGGCGCAGGGTCTGGCCGCGCCAAGGCCGGCCGAGGCCGTCACCCGCCGCGCCTTCCGTGGGCTGGCCCGGCGGCTGGGCGCACTGCAGCTCGACAGCGTCAACGTGATGGTGCGCACCCACTACATGCCGGCCTTCGCCAGGTTGGGCGCCTATCCGGCGTCGCTGCTGGAGGACGAGGCCTGGGGCAGGCGTCCCAGCCTGTTCGAATACTGGGGCCACGTCGCCTGCCTGATGCCGATCCAGCTGCAGCCGCTGTTCCGCTGGCGGATGCAGGCCAGGCGCGTCTCCCAGCGCCCGTCGGGCCTGCCCAAGTTCGGCCGCGAGCGGCGCGACTACATCGAGGGCGTGCTGGAGCAGATCCGCCGCCGCGGGCCGGTGACCGGCGGCGACTTCGCCGAGGGGCCGCGCAAGGCCGGCTGGTGGGAGTGGTCGGATGGCAAGAGCGCGGTGGAGTGGCTGTTCGCGGCCGGCTTCGTCGCGGTGAAGACCCGGCGCGGGTTCGAACGGGTCTACGACCTCACCGAGCGGGTGATGCCGCCGGCGATCCTGAATGCGCCGACCCCCGACCCCGCCGACGCCAAGCGCGAACTGGTGCGGATATCCGCCCGCGCGCTGGGCGTCGCCACCGTGGCGGACCTGGCCGACTATTTTCGCCTGCTGCAGGCCGAGGTGCGCGCCGCGGCGGCCGACCTCGTCGAGGCGGGGGAGCTCGAACCGGTGACGGTCGAGGGCTGGGACGCGCGCGCCTACCTGGCCGTGGGGGCCAAGGCCCCGCGGCGGGCGACCGGCGCTGCGCTGCTATCGCCGTTCGACAACATGATCTGGCGGCGCGAGCGCACCGAGCGGATGTTCGCGATGCGCTACCGGATCGGCATCTACACGCCGGCCCACCAGCGCGAGCACGGCTACTACGTCTATCCGTTCCTGATGGACGAGCGCATCGCCGCGCGGGTCGACCTGAAGTCCGACCGGCAGGCCGGCCGGCTGCTGGTCCAGGCCGCGCACCTGGAGCCGGGCGCGCCGGAGGACGAGACCGCCCAGCGCCTCGCCGCCGAGCTGCGGGCGCTGGGCGCCTGGCAGGGCCTGGCCGAGGTGGCGGTCATGAAAAAGGGCGGCCTCGCGACCGCCCTTTCCCGGGAGATTGGTTGATCGCCGCTGCGCCTCAGAAGGGCGCGATGAGCCGGCTCAGGGCCTGCGGGGGCAGCCGACCGATGAGCTCGATGCTCGGGGCGAAGAGACCGGCGATCCAATCCGCGATCCGCTTGAACATGGGAAATTCCTCTTGTGCAGTGCAATATGTTGCGGCGCAAATAGGAACTCAGGACCGCGTGGTCAAGGGTGCAGAGGGTCCAATCGGGCGTTTCGCCACATCAAGTGAACGCTGATCATAATGCGGCGCAACAGGAGACAAGGGAGTAGCTAAGCCCCCTGGGTCACCGCGTGCAGGCGGGCGTAGGTTCCGCCTTTGGCGACCAGGTCGCCGTGGCGGCCTTCCTCGACGATGCGGCCGCCGTCGAACACCAGGATGCGGTCGGCGCTGCGGATGGTGGAGAGCCGGTGGGCGATGACGATGGTGGTCCTGCCCGCCATCAGCTCCTCGGTGGCCGCCTGCACCTGCACCTCGGTCTCCACGTCCAGCGACGAGGTGGCCTCGTCCAGCACCAGGATCGGGGCGTCGGCCAGGAAGGCCCGGGCGATCGCCACCCGCTGCCGCTCGCCGCCGGAGAGCTTCACCCCGCGCTCGCCGACCAGGGTGTCGTAGGCCTTGGGCAAGGCGGCGATGAACTCGTGGGCCCGGGCCCGCCTGGCCGCCAGCATGATCTCGTCCAGGGTCGCGTCGGGCCGGGCGTAGCCGATGTTCTCGGCGATCGAGCGGTGGAAGAGGGCCGGGTCCTGCGGCACCACGGCGATGGCGCGGCGCAGGTCCACCTGGCGGACCCGGGCGATGTCCTGGCCGTCGATCAGGATCCGCCCGCCCTGCACATCGTAGAGCCGCTGCAGCAGCTTGACGAAGGTCGACTTGCCCGACCCCGTCGGCCCCACCAGCGCCACCCGCTCGCCAGGACGGATGTGCAGCGAGAAACCCTGGTAGAGCGAGCGGCCCTGGCTGCCGTAGCCGAAGCCCACGTCCTCCAGGCGCACGTCGCCCAGCTCGGCCTGGAACGGCGCCGCGCCCGGTCGGTCGGCCAGCTGCGGCGGGGTGCGCATGTAGGAGGCCACGTCCTGGGTGTCGTCGAGGCCCTTCTGCAGCATCCGGGTGATGTCGCTGAAGTTGCGCATGTAGCCGGCCATGACGATGAACGAGGTGATGGCGAACACCACGTCGCCGGCCGCGGCGCGGCCCTGGCTCCAGGCGTAGACCATCATCCCGGTCAGGCCCGCCTGCAGGGTGAAGACGAACAGGTTCTGGCCCATGCCGACGAAGTTGAACCGGTCCCAGGTCAGGTTCACCGCCTTGCGCCAGGCCTGGACGGTGAGGTCGAAGCGCGCCTCCTCGCGGGACTCGGCGCCGAAGCTCTTGACCACCGGGTTGCCGCCGATGGCGTCCGCGAGGGCGCCGCCGATGCGTGAATCGAGGGCGTTGGAGGCGAGGTTGGCGGGTCGGATGTACTTGATCGCCACGATCACGCTGTAGAGGGCGAAGAGGCCGACCACGACCGCCACGAACGCGCCCTCCATCGGCCAGCGCACGCTGAACTCGATCACCAGGCCCACCATCACGATGATGGTCGGCGCCAGCATCAGCAGCAGGGCGTCGGCGGCGCTGTCAAAGCCCCACATGGCGCGCGACACCCGCCGTACGGTGGCGCCGGCGAAGTTGGAGGCGTGCCAGTCGGTGGAGAACGACTGCACCCGCCGGAAGCCCTCGTTCACCATCCGCGACATGATCCGGCTGTAGAAGCCGTTCAGGATCCGGAACGTCGAGGAGCGGCTGGCGTACTGCACCGCATAGATGGCCGAGAGCGTCGCCCAGGCGGTCCACGCGAGGGCAGTCATCTTGTGGGGATCGTTGACCGCGTCGATCAGGCCGCGCGAGGCCCACGGGATGGACAGGTCGCAGGCGGCCGCCAGCAGGATCAGCAGCCCGGCCAGGGAAAAGCGAACCGGCTCGCGCAGCCAATGGCGGGCGATGTAGCCGAGGATCTGCCCGTTGGAGAGGATCCGTGGGCGCGTCTCGTCGTCGTCTTCGTCGATTGCGAGGCTCATCGGAGGGGTCCGAGGCTTGAGGAATGGGACAATGGCGCCGGCCGGCGCACGAGCGCGGCAGGACGCGAAACGGAATGCGGGCGCGAAAAGCGCGGGCGTCTGAAGAGGGGCAAGGAGGGAAGTCCTTCGGTCAGCGGGCCTTGGGGCGGCGCCGGCCGGGACGACCCTCGAGGTCAGAACCGGTCGGCGGGGCGGCGGGCTACGGGCGAGGCCGTGCGCAGCCGCGAGAGGGGCGCGAGACGTGCAATTGGCATCTTGGCGGCCCTCCTTTCCGACTCGTGTGGCTGCTGGACGATCGACCCTAGGCGCGAGGCCCAGCGAGCGTCAAGGGCGCGCCCGGATTGCCGCCCGGCTGTGGCCGAAGCGCCGCAGTCGGCGGCAGCGCACGCCGCTCAATTGACCAGGATGGTGCCCAGCATCAGCACCGCGCCGGGACGGCCGAGGGCCATGTCCGTCTGCCGTTGCAGCTCGCGCGACAGATAGTCGGCGTCGGGCAGGACGCCCGGCTGCAGGCCCGCGGCGTAGGTGCGCAGCACCTCGCCGTAGGCGGCGCGCAGCAGCGGGATCGACTGGGTCGCCCGGGTGTGGAGGCCGGGATCCTGGACGTCGACCCCCACCTCCACCGTCATCACGCCGCGCCGGCCGTCGGCGCGCACGATCGTGGCCGCCAGCGTGTCCATCTGGATGAAGCTGGCGCCGCCGCCCTTCTTGCGCTCGTCGGCCCGCGCCAGCGCCGGCAGGGCGGCCAGCGCGAGGGCGGCGATGATCAGACCGCGGCGATTCATCGGTCAAGCCTGCCGCATTTCGATTGATGGTCCCTTTACGACACACCTTGTTAAGCATGTTTTCCGACCCTGGCTGGCGTTCGCGTCAGACATTCAGGGAGGCCCCGGTTGGGCCGGTTCAAGCCGACAGACCTCAACCTCGACGGCAAGGTGATCCTGGTCACCGGCGGCACCGGCTCGTTCGGCAAGCGCTTCATCGAAACGGTGCTGTGCCGCTACGCGCCGCGCAAGCTGATCGTCTATTCCCGCGACGAGCTGAAGCAGAGCGAGATGCAGCAGGACCTGCGCGAGCGCTACAGCGCCGAGCAGGTGGCGCGGTTGCGCTTCTTCATCGGCGATGTGCGCGACCGGGCCCGCCTGACGCTCGCCCTGCGCGGGGTCGACATCGTCATCCACGCTGCGGCGCTGAAGCAGGTGCCGGCGGCCGAGTACAATCCCTCCGAATGCATCGCCACCAACGTGATGGGGGCCGAGAACGTGGTCTGGGCCTGCCTCTCCAACCGGGTGCGCCAGGTGATCGCGCTCTCCACCGACAAGGCCTGCAACCCGATCAACCTCTACGGCGCGACGAAGCTAGCCTCCGACAAGACCTTCGTCGCGGCCAACAACCTCTCCGGCGACATCGGCACCCGCTTCTCGGTGGTGCGCTACGGCAACGTGGTCGGCTCGCGCGGCTCGGTAGTGCCGTTCTTCCAGCGGCTGCTGGACAAGGGCGCGCGCACCCTGCCTGTCACCGATCCGCGCATGACCCGCTTCTGGATCACCCTGCCGGAAGGCGTCGACTTCGTGCTGTCGTCGCTCTCCATCATGCGTGGCGGCGAAGTCTTCGTGCCCAAGATTCCCTCGATGAAGATCACCGACCTGGTCGCCGCCATGTGCCCGCAGGCCAGGATCGAGGTGGTGGGCATCCGCCCTGGCGAGAAGCTGCACGAGATGATGATCTCGGCCGACGACGCCCGCTCCACCGCCGAGCTCGGCGACCGCTACGCCATCGAGCCGGCGTTCGTGGAATATCCCCGGGCGCCGTTCCGGCTGAACGGCGGGCCGGCCTCGGTGCCGGAGGAGTTCTCCTACGCCAGCAACACCAACACCGAATGGCTCTCGGCCGAGGCGCTGATCGCCATGGTGGAGGAAAAGGCCGCCGCTTGAGCCCCTTCCTGCCCTACGGCCGCCAGACCATCGACGACGATGACGTGGCGGCGGTGGCCGAGGCGCTGCGGGGCGACTTCCTCACCACCGGACCGCGGGTCGAGGCCTTCGAGCACGCCTTCGCCGAGACCGTCGGCGCGGCCCACGCCGTCGCCTGTTCGAGCGGCACCGCGGCGCTGCACCTGGCCATGCTGGCGCTGGGGGTGGGCGAGGGCGAGGTCTGCATCGTCCCCTCGATCACCTTCCTCGCCACCGCCAACTGCGCCCGCTACGTCGGCGCCGAGGTGGTGTTCGCCGACGTCGACCCGCTCAGCGGGCTGATGACGGCCCAGACTCTGGCGGACGCCATCGCCCGGTGCGGCGGGCGCAGGATCGCCGCCATCCTGCCGGTGCACCTGCGCGGCGACGTCGCCGAGCTGCCGGCGCTGCGCCAGCTGGCCGATGAGGCCGGCGCGGCCCTGGTCGAGGACGCCTGCCATGCGCTGGGTTCGCGGATGACGTTCGACAATCAGCCGGCCAGCGCCGGCGACGGCCGCTGGGGCGACCTGGCCACCTTCTCGTTCCATCCGGTGAAGACCCTGACCACGGCCGAGGGCGGCATGATCACCACCGGCGACGCGCGCCTCGCCGAGCGCCTGCGCGGCTTGCGCAGCCACGGCATGATCCGCCCGCCTGGCGCCGATCCCTGGATCTACGAGATGCCCGAGATCGGCTTCAACTACCGGCTCCCCGACGTGCTGTGCGCGCTGGGCCTCTCCCAGCTCGCCAAGCTGCCCCGTTTCGTCGAGCGCCGCCGCGCCCTGGCCCGTCGCTACGAGATCGCGCTCGCCCCGCTGGCGCCCGTCGTGGGCCTCGCCGAACGGCCGCCCTGGTCCGACCCGGCGCTGCACCTGATGGCCGTGCTGATCGACTTCGAGGCTGCGGGCTGCGACCGCGCCCAGCTGATGGCGGCCCTGAAGGCGCGCGGCGTCGGCTCCCAGGTCCACTACATCCCGGTCCACCACCAGCCCTACTACGCCGCCCGCTACGGCGAGACCGACCTGCCCGGCGCCGACGCCTGGTACGCCCACTGCCTCTCCCTGCCGCTCTACCCGACGATGGCCGACGCGGATGTGGACCGGGTGGCCGGGGCCTTGGGGGAGGCGCTGCGGACATGACCCCGGAAATCACCATCGCCGGACGCCAGATCGGGGCGGACCAGCCGCCGTATGTGATCTGCGAGCTCAGCGGCAACCACAACGGCAGCCTGGACCGCGCGCTGGCGATGATCGAGGCGGCCGCCGCCACCGGCTGCGATGCGATCAAGCTGCAGACCTACACCGCCGACACCCTGACGCTGGACTGCGACGGCCCCGGCTTCCGCATCGAGGAGGGTCCTTGGGCCGGACGCACCCTGTACGACCTCTACGCCGAGGCCTGCACCCCCTACGAGTGGCACGCGGCGCTGTTCGAGCGCGCTCGCCGGCTCGGCGTGACCCTCTTTTCCACGCCGTTCGACGAGAGCGCCGTCGAGCTGCTCGAGTCGCTGGGCGCGCCGGCCTACAAGATCGCCTCGTTCGAGGCCATCGACCTGCCGCTGATCGCCCGCGTCGCGGCCTGCCGCAAGCCGATGATCATCTCCACCGGGCTCGCCAGCCTGGCCGAGATGCGCGAGGCGCTGGACACCGCCCAGGCGGGCGGCGCGGCGGGCGCGGCGCTGCTGCACTGCGTCTCGGCCTATCCGGCGCCGATCGACGAGGCCAACGTGCGCACCGTACCAGACCTGGCCCGCCGCTTCGGCGTAGTGACCGGCCTTTCCGACCACACCCCCGGCTCGGCCGCGGCGGTGGCGGCGGTGGCGCTGGGCGCGGCGATCATCGAGAAGCACTTCACCCTGGCGAGGGCCGACGGCGGCCCCGACGCGGCCTTCAGCCTGGAGCCGGCCGAGTTCGCCGCCATGACCGCCGATTGCAAGGCCGCGTGGTCGGCCCTGGGCTCGGCGACCTACGACGAGCTCGGCTCCGAGCGCGCCGCCGCCGGCCACCGCCGCTCGCTCTATGTCGCCGCCGACGTGAAGGCGGGCGAGACGCTGAGGGCCGCCAACGTCCGCTCGGTCCGCCCAGGCTTCGGCCTGCCGCCCAAGCACCTGCGCGAGGTGCTCGGCCGCCGCGCGACACGGGACCTGAAGTTCGGCGAGCCGCTTGCCTGGGATATGCTAGCCTAGCCGTTCCATTGGTCCGGAACCTCGTCGCCCATGCGAGCCCTGCGCCTCGCCGTCCTCGCTGCGCTCGCCCCGGTCGTCGCCTGCGGCCAGTCGCCGGAGCGGTTCGACCTGGTCTGCCACGGCCAGATGACCGGGCGCGGCGCGCCCGCCGCCTTCGAAACCCGCCTGCACGTCGACCTGACCAGCAACCGGTTTTGCCTCGACGTCTGCCTGGAGGTCTTCCACCTGACTCAGGCGAGTGGCGACCAGCTCGCCTACCACTACGACATCGCTGTGGCGGACGCCGACCATGCGGCGGGCCGCTATCGCGGCGACATGGCTTCGTCCGCCGGGCCGTTTGCGCTGCACGAGGACATCACCTACGACCGCCGCACCGGCGCCTACCGGCGCAGCTACCGCTTCAATGCCGGCGACCCCGCGGCCCGCGCCTACCTCGACAACTACGTCGGCCAATGCCGGGTGATGCCGTACACAGGCCTTGCGGCGCGCGCCGGCTGATCCGAATAGGGGACGCATCTCCAAGCCGGGTTTTCGCCGATGGCGCGCGTCCTCATCCTCTCCAGCTATGTCGCCGCCAGCCGGGTGGGCGGTGGGGCGCAGGCGCTGGCGCTGGCGCGGCTCGGGATCGAGCCGGTGCTGGTCCCGACCGTGGTGTTCGGCCGCCACCCGGGGCACGGGCCGCCCGGCGGCGCGGCGCTGGAGCCGGCGCTGTTCGAGGCGGTGCTGGGCGGGGTCGAGGCGGCAGGCGCCTTTACCTCTCTGGAGGCGGTGATCACCGGCCACTTCTCCAGCGCGGCGCAGGTCGCCGCGGCGGCCGCGGCGCTGGAGCGGGTGCGGGCCGCCTCGCCGGCGGTGACGGTCATCGTCGATCCGATCATGGGCGATGCGGACGAGGGCCTCTACATCCGCGAACCGGTGGCCGAGGCCATCGCCGCCGAGCTGGTCCCCACCGCCGACATCGTCGCCCCCAACGCCTGGGAGCTCGGCCGGCTCACCGAGCTTGACGTGACCGATCCCGCCAGCGCCGTCGCCGCCGCCCGGGCGCTCGGCAAGCCGACGCTGGTCTCGTCGGTGCGGGCGGGCGGCGACATCGGCGTGGTCTACGTCCTGGCGGCCGAGGCCTGGTTCGCCCGCCACGCCGAGGCCGCCGCGGCGCCGAAGGGAACCGGGGACCTGCTGACCGCCATCTTCGCGGCCGGCCTCGTCCAGGCCCTGGCGCCCGGCGAGGCGCTCGCCATTGCCGTCGGCGCCGTGGCCGACGCGGTCGCCCTCGCCGCCGGCCAGGACGAGCTGCCAATCGCCCGTTTCCCGACTGCGCTGGGCCGCTCCGCCGCCGTCACCCTGGAGGCGCTGTAGTGGCTGAGGCGCCGACCGGCGGCGTCTGTCCGCCCCGGTTCGAGGCGGTGCGCCGTGCCTTCGAGGCCAACTTCGCCGAGGGGCGCGAACTCGGCGCCCGCTTCGCCTTCGCCGTCGAGGGCGAGATCGTCGTCGACCTGATCGGTGGCTGGGCCGATCGCGACGCCGCGCGGCCGTTCGGCCCGGACACCCTGACGCCGATCTTCTCCACCACCAAGGCCATCGCCAGCTTCATGATCGCCCGGCTGATCGACACAGGACGGCTGGATTACCGCCAGCGGCTGACGGAGATCTGGCCCGAGTTCGGGCAGGCGGGGAAGGACGCCGTCACCGTCGAGCAGATGCTCTCGCACCAAGCCGGCCTCTGCGGGCTCGCCGGGCCGATGGATCCGGCCGACTGGTTCGACTGGGAGCTGATCTGCCAGCGCCTCGCCGCCATGGCGCCGCTGTGGCCGCCGGGCAGCGCCAGCGGCTACCATCCAGTGACCTTCGGCTATCTCGCCGGCGAGATCTTCCGCCGCCTCGACGGGCGCACGCTGGGAACGGCGCTGCGCCAGGACATCGCCGGCCCGCTCGGCCTCGACCTCTGGATCGGCCTGCCGGACGCCGAGCACCACCGGGTCGCCGACGTGCGCCGCCCGTCCGCCCTGCCGAAGCTGGGCCCGCTCACCGAGCCGCGGCGGCTGGCGTTCCTGACCAAGTGGGCCTCGCCGGGCGGGCGCTCCGTCGCCGACTGGCGGCGCGCCGAGATTCCCTCCGCCAACGGCCACGCCACCGCCCCGGCGCTGGCCCTGCTGATGGCGGCGCTGGCCACCGACGGCCACCTCGGCGCCTCACAGCTGCTGTCGCCCGGGATGGCGGCGCAGGCGGCGCGCCAGCGGATCTTCGGCGACGACCTGGTGCTGCCCTACCGGATGGGCTGGGGCGCGGGCTTCATCCGCAACGAGGGTCTATGGATCTATGGGCCGGGCCGCGAGACCATCGGCCACTCCGGCTGGGGCGGCTCCTGCGCTTTCGCCGACCCCGAGCGCGGCGTCTCCGGCGCCTATGTGATGAACCGCCAGTCCGCCGAACTGATCGCCGACAGCCGCGCCCGCCGGCTGATCGAGGCGGCGTACGAAAGCCTGTGATGGCGACGCACCCGCCCGCGGCGTCCGAAAATGCGGCCTTAACGCGGCGTTTTTCTGCGTCGCGGCGTTCGCACGGGTTCGGGTAGCCGAAGCCGACCGTCGCGAAAAATCGGCGCGTCAGGGCGGGTCGTTTGACGGGAAACAGGCCCGGACGGGCGCTTCCAGCTAAGCCGTTGCGGCGCGGGCCGCCCGCAGCCGACGGCCGGCCCGCCAGGCGCCGAGGGCGAAGAGGGCGGCGCCGATCCAGATCAGGACGAAGGAGACGGCGGTCAGCGGCGTCAGCCGCTCGCCGGTCTCCAGGCCGGTCACGAAGCCGATGGTGGGCGAGATGAACTGCAAGAAGCCCAGCACCGAGAACGGCAGGCGGCGCGCCGACCAGCTGAACAGCGCGAGCGGGGCCACGGTCATCGGGCCGGCTGCGGCCAGCAGCAGGGAGACGCCCGGCGAACGGCCGAAAACGCCGCCGTGGGCCGAGAGCCATGCGGCGCAGGCCAGGCCGGGGCCGAAAAGGAAGAGACACTCCACCAGCAGCCCCGCCTGGGCGCTCGCCGCTACCTGCCTGCGGATCAGGCCGTAGCCGCAGAAGGAGCCGGCGAGCGCCAGGGAGATCAGCGGCGGGCGACCGAAGGCCAGGGTCATCAGCCCAACGCCCAGCGCGGCCAGAGCGATCGCGACGGCGCCCGTCCTGTCGAGGCGCTCGCGAAACAGCACCGCGCCTGCAGCCATGTTCAGCAGGGGGTTGATGTAGTAGCCGAGACTGGCCTCCAGATTGTGGTGGTTGTTCACCGCCCAGATGAACACGCTCCAGTTGCCCGCGATCAGGAGGG
>Ga0302326_10022902_pt1 | contig 12756 bp, 9 predicted proteins | sample Palsa_T0_3_FD_202264 | JGI IMG/M metagenome (GOLD analysis project Ga0302326, IMG submission 202264) | Peat permafrost microbial communities from Stordalen Mire near Abisko, Sweden - Palsa_T0_3 | ecosystem: Environmental > Terrestrial > Soil > Palsa > Peat permafrost | place: Sweden: Abisko... | reverse complement strand
GCTTGAGGTGCAGCCGGTCGAGGCAGCATCCCTGGAAACTGAAAGGAAGAGCTGGGGATGAGCGATCTCGACGACAAGCACCTACCGCCCGAGCAACCGGATGCGGAACCGCCCACTTCTCAAGCAGCAAAGGCGGAGCAGGATGCAGCCGACGCGGCCGTATTGCGGGAGAGCCGCAAACACACGCGGCGTAGCTTCTTCGTTGCGACAGCCGGTGCGGCGGCCGGTTGGGGGCTGTATCACTGGATCGACCAAAGCAAACGGGTGAGCATGCAGCCGACGCCTTTTCGCCGGGCGTTCCAGGCCAATGCCAGGCTTTCGCGCGCGATTTTCAACGATCGGGCGCTGGCGCCGACGTACCCGCTCAAGCGGGCTGAGGATCTGCGGGTCAATGGCGTTTACGGATTGAAACAAAACCTGGTACCGGAAAGCTGGCGCTTGCAACTGACCGGGGTGGCGAACGCTCGAGCCTATCCTCAATATGTCGCGGATGTGACCGCCTGGGAATATCTTTACAGCGACAAGAAGACGGCTGAAGACCAGGGCCACGACACGAAAGTGGCTCCCAGCGCAGACACGGCGGAGAAGATGGCGCCGGAATCGATGGTGGCGGGAGAGAAAATTCGCCAGGAGCGGACCGGCCGCATGCCGCGCGGGCTCGAGGAGGCGGGGAGAAGCCGATCCACGCTGGACCCGGGCACACCCGGTCTGCTGCTGACCATGGACGACATTCTCAAGCTTCCGAAACATGAAATGGTGACGCAGTTTAAGTGCATCGAGGGATGGAGCCAGATTGTGCATTGGCGCGGCGTGCGGCTGGCGGACTTGATTGAGGCGTATCCGCCGCAACCAGGAGCTAACGGACGGCTGCCGCGTTACGTCTACATGGAGACGCCCAATGGCGACTACTATGTCGGTTACGATATGCGAGTTTGCATGCATCCGCAGACGCTGCTGGTGACTGAAATGGGGGGCAGCCCGCTGACGCAGTTTCATGGGGCGCCGCTGCGATTGCATGCTCCCACCAAGTATGGTTATAAGCAGATCAAGCGGATCGGGCTCATCGCTTATACCGATCAGCACCCCGACGACTACTGGACCAAGCTGGGCTACGACTGGTATGCGGGCCTGTGACCATGGCAACCCCACCCACGACCGAGACCAAAACCGATGAGGTAAGGCCACGCGCCGATGGCCGGCACAGTTTGCCTGAGAGTGGCGGCTTGCTCCTGGAGCAGGTGGCGCAGGACATTGAGCAACAGATTGCTCTGGGCCGGCTGCTGCCCGGGGATCGTCTGCCCAGTGAGCGTGCGCTGGCCGCACAGCTTGGCATGAGCCGCAACACGGTGACGGCGGCGTATCTGGTCCTGGAGAAGCATGGGGCGATTCGGCGGATCGCCCATCGCCGGGCCTTCGTCTGCCCCGCGGGAGTTGCAGAAAACCCGATTGACTGGAGCAGCAAGATTTCCCGGCAGGCTCACCTGCTGGATGAGCCAGTGCTGGAGATGCTGGCGCAAAGCCGGCTGCCGAATTTGCGCTACCGGCTTTCGGCGGGCACTCCGGCGCTGAGTTGTTTCCCGCTGGCAGCTTTTCGCAAAGCCACCGACAAGGTGCTGGCAAACGACGCGATGCTGGCGTTTGCCATCGCGCCCACGGAGGGTCAGCCGCGTCTGCGACGGGCCATTGCCACACTTGATAACGCCGAGGCAAGCCACATCCTGATCGTGGCCGGCGCGCAGGAAGGCATTGACTTGCTGGCGCGCTGTTTAATCGAACCCGGCGACCGCGTCATTATCGACCGGCCGACGTTCCCCGGCGCTATCCAGGCCCTGCAGGCGGCTGGAGCACGGCTGGTGGAATGGGATACGGCAGAGTGGTCGGCGGATGTGCTCGAACGATTATTGATTGCCTACCAGCCCAAGTTCATCTTCACCATGCCCACCTACCACAATCCCACCGGGCGCACGATGGACGAAGAGCAGCGGGCGAAATTGCTTGGGTTGGCCGCGCGTTACCGCGTGCCGATCATCGAAGATGATGTCTACTCGAGAACCCGTTTGCAGGGATCGGCGCCCCTTTCTCTGTATCGCATGGACAAGCACAAAGTGGTGATCTATCTCAGCACCTTCTCCAAGGTATTGGCGCCGGGTTTACGCCTGGGATGGATTGCCGCTCCACCCCACATGGTCAAACAGCTCTCTCTGATCAAAATGCGCGCTAATTTGTTTACCGAGGGACTGCAGCAACTTGCTTTGGCGGAATTGTTGGAGAACGGAGTCTTTGATGAACACCTGGCTCATCTGCGGGCAACCCATACTGTTTTGCAAAAGATTGCTCTGAATGCGCTGCGGCAGCAGTTTGCCGGCGACGAGCTGGAATTTTCCATTCCCCAGGGTGGACTTTATATCTGGTGCCGGTGGCGTCGCCCGGTCGATATGGAGGCGGTGCTGTTGCGCGCGCAGCAGAAGGGCGCCAGCGTTGCGCCGGGGCGGGCGTTTTTTGCCGGTCCGCCGGATGAGAATTGCTTCCGCATCTGCTTTACGGCCAGCACGGAGCAGGACTTGCCGGAAGCGATTCGGTTGTTGGCGGAGGCGTTGCGCAATCCAGAGTGAAGGACTATTTTGCGGCGCCCAGCGCTTCTAACACCATGCCGGCGGCCTGGGACACACTTCCAGCGCCGAGGGTGACGATCACATCGCCTTCGCCGGCCTGGGCTACTGCGCGGTCGACTGCTTCTTCGAAAGAGGATGCGTACTGCACTTCTTTGCGGCCCACAGCTTTGACCATCGCTGGAGCGTCGACGCCCGCGATGGGTGCTTCGCTGGCAGCGTAGATATCGAGGATCTGGACGGTGTCGGCATCATCGAATGCGGTGGCGAACTCTGCCATCAGGTCTCGCGTACGGGTGTAGCGATGAGGCTGAAAGATGACGTGGACACGACGGTATCCTGACTCCCGTGCGGCGCTCAGGGTGGCGCGGATCTCTGTCGGATGATGGCCATAGTCGTCGACGACATTCACGCCGCGGGCACAGCCCTTTAATTGGAAGCGCCGGTCGACTCCCCGGAATCCATGGAGCGCACTGGCGATGTCTTCTCCGGAAACGTCGAGCTGCATGCCAATCGCCACCGCGGCGGTTGCATTGAGCACATTGTGGCGGCCGGGCACATTGAGTTCAAAAGGACCGAGCACTGCCCCCCCTGCAGCCACCTCGAAGCGGGACCGTACTCCCTCCACCGGCGGGAGCATGCGGAGCACGTAGTCGGCAACCGAAGACGTTCCGTAAGTAAGCACCCGGCGATGCACCCGGGGCAGCAGCGCGGCCAGTTGTGGATTGTCGATGCATGCCGTACACGCGCCGTAAAACGGAACCTTGTCCATGAATTCGAGGAATGCGGTTTCCACATCTTCCATGTCCCGGTAGCAATCCATGTGCTCGCGATCGAGATTGGTAACCACGGAGAGAATCGGCGAAAGCTTGAGGAAGGAACGGTCGCTCTCGTCCGCCTCAGCGACCAGATACTGCGACTTTCCCAGGCGGGCGTTGGAACCCAGGGCATCCACCCGGCCGCCGACCACCACGGTCGGGTCCAGGCCACCCGCAGCCAGCACCGCTGCGATCATCGAGGTGGTGGTGGTTTTGCCATGCATGCCGGCCACCGCAATGCCGTATTTGAGACGCATGAGCTCGGCCAGCATTTCGGCCCGCTGAATGACGGGGATCTTGCGCTGCCGCGCTTCCGCAACTTCAGGGTTTTGGTCATTTACAGCCGAGCTGGTCACCACCACCCCGGAGCCCACCACATTGGCGGCCGCATGGCCCTCAAAGACAGTGGCGCCCAGGCTCCCTAGGCGGTCGGTAATGCTGGAACGGCGCAGGTCGGAGCCGGAAACGGCGTAGCCGAGGGTAAGGAGAATCTCGGCGATACCGCTCATGCCGATGCCCCCAATGCCAATGAAATGAACGCGTTGCGTCTTCGCAAACATAGCGGGGGGAGGAAGGGTGGCGATACTCACTGCACCCTACTCTAACAGCCGCAGGATACTGCTTCCCCTTCGGTGGGTGGCGCATCTAATATGATGTGAAGTCAGCCAGGACAAAGCGGTTACCGGCAGGTAATAGGTTTGCTATCGAAAGATTGCAATTGGCTTGCCAGAACCTTTGATCCCGGCGCAACTTTTCACAAAGATGGTTGTTTTATGTAGTAGGCACCCGAAGTTAACCAGGAGTGCTGGAAGTAACGCCAAAGCGGTTGGTTACGCACTTTATTGATGCCTTGGCGCGGAGGTCTAAAAATGCGATTTCTAAGATACTTCGTGCTGCTCGGCGCCCTGTTGGTTCCTGCAGCGTTCATGGTTGCCCCTGCAAACGCCCAAGTGGGTGTCGGCATTGGGGTTGGAGTTGGTGACGGTGGGTACGGCGACTACGGATATGGATACCCTCCTCCCGTCTGTTCGTGGGGCTATTACAACTACGCTCCTTACGCGTGTGCTCCCTACGGCTATTACGGACCTAGCTGGTTTGTCGGCGGCCTCTTCATCGGCGCCGGCCCTTGGTACCACGGGTACTGGGGACGTGGTGGCTACTACGGCCGCGGCGGATACTACGGCCGGGCCGGCTACGGATACGGTCGCGGTGGCTATGGCTACGGTCGCGGCGGAGTAGGCTACGCTCGCACGGCTAACGGCTACGCTCGCGGTGGCGCCGGCTATGCCGGTGGGGCTCGCGGCTTCGCTGGTGGTGGGGTGCATCCCGCGGTCGGCGGCGGTGGCGTCCGTGCCGGTGGTGGCGGTGGCTTTAGCGGCGGCGGCGGATTCCACGGCGGTGGTGGTGGCGGTGGGTTCCACGGTGGCGGCGGTGGCGGACACCGTTAATCGCTACTTGATCCAGGACAGTGAAGACGGCTGGCGGAAACGCCAGCCGTCTTCTTTTTGCAGCGAACTAGATTTCAGGAATCCTCCCTGCCACGAACTCGGGTGCCCCATATCTCGCGTTTTTTGCGAGATGTGGGAAATATGCGAATCTTAACGTTTCTTGCCGGCTAGTCGAAAAGTCTGGATCGGGAGGCGTCTTATTTCCCGCATCTGAAGCCCTGAGGCAATTTTGAATTGAAAAGAACCGTACCTCAGCGCCTTGTTTGTGCCTGGAGATCCTACGGCACAGTCGAAAACCTCCTCACTCGGTTTTCATCACCTTGGGTGAGCCGCAGGCTCATAAGGACACGGCTAAACAGACTGCGGAAATAGTCGATCACTGAAGGGTACGGGCTTTAGCCCGTACATAACGGAAACAAAAACAGGGGCTTTAGCCACTGAGGGCAGCACTTTGGGCCGAGAAAACTGACCTCAGGGCCTAAGGCCGCTTGGTGTCTAACTAGATGTACGGCCTAAAGGCCGTACCCTTCAGCAAAAGGAGTTTTCCCGCAGCCTCTGCGGAGAGACCGCCTTCAAGGTCTTTTTCCGCAGCCCTGGAAATCCGCCACTTCGGTCCTGATGACGGCCCTTCCTCAAGCGTCGAGCGCGGCTACGGTTTGATGCAGGTAGCTCAGGCTCGCGGCGATGCTTTCTACGGGCGGGATTCGCGTTGCGCCGAACTTTACGTCCTGTTCCACTACCATCCAGCCTGCATAGTCGTTCTTTCCCAGAACGCGAAGGAACTCGGGAAAGTCGATCGATCCCTGGCCGATGATGGTGAATACATTGGCTTCGATTGCCTGCTCGAAATTCATTTCCTTGCGGCGCACCTCGACCAGAACCTTCTCGCTGACGTCTTTGAGGTGAACAAACCTCAGAATGTCACGATACTTTTCGGCTTCGGCAACAGGATCCCCTCCGGAATACAAGCAGTGCCCCGTGTCCAGGCATAGGCCGATGTTCGAGCCCGCAGTTGCATCGTAGAACTGTTCCGTCTCTTCCGGAGTTTCGACGTAGGTCGAGAGATGGGGATGAAAGACGAGGTCGAGACCGAATTCGCTGGTGACGGCCGCAGCTTCGCTGACCACCTTCGCGACCTGCTTCCACTGCTCGGCGTTCCAACCTTTGCTCCCGTCGGTGGGCACCCGCCCCGCGATACGATCTCGTTCGTCCGACTGTGCATCCGCAAGGACAAGGAAGGGCGCTCCCAAAGCGGCGAGGAGCCCGCCCACCTTACGGACGTGCTCGACCACGACTTTGGCAGAGGCCGGATCACTCAGCACTACGGGGACGAAGGATCCCAACAGCTTCAAGTTTCGCTGGGTGAGTTCCTTCCCCAGCACCGCCGGATCGGTGGGGAAAAAGCCGTAGGGGCCGAGTTCGGTCCCGGTGTATCCCGCGATCACCATCTCATCCAGCATCTTCTGGTAGCTCTGCTCCCACGAAGGCCCGGGATAATCCAGGACTCCCCAGCTATCGGGAGCGCTGGCGAACTTGAAACGTGAAGCTAGCTTGGTCACGCGAAAACCTCATTCAGGAAAATTGAGAAAGCCGCCTTCGGACATCTTGTCACAACGTCCTCAGAAGGAATTGTCCATCATACACTAAGCGCTTATATCATTGGCTTCACGAACACGAGCGCAAACCGGCGTTTTCTCTTACGGCACTTTTTCCGAATCTAGACCGCCGGCTTCGGGCGGCCCCATACATACCAGATGGATCCTGCTCCCAGAGCAATCGCGGTGGCCGCGACGTTGATCCACGAAGACCGCGGCAGGCTGATCATGCCCAGCAGAAGAAGTATCCACAGCAAGGCGGCCACGCACAACGTGCGCGAAGCCTTTACGGGATGGCTGCCGGGACCATCAGCGGTCCCGGTTTTTCTGGTCGATTCCCAGAGCGCCGCGGCGACCACGATCCCGTACACCAGATACATCGCGATGGTGCAGATGCCGGTAATCACGCTCTCGATCTGGGCCCAGCAGGTGAAGATCGCAGCAATGATGGCCACCGTCCAGATGGCATTGGCCGGCACCTTGCGACCGCTCACGCGCGCAAGCCATGCAGAGCCGGGTAGTTGCCCATCCCGCGCCATGGCCCAGACCATCCGGCTCAACGTGGTCACGTTGGCCAACCCACAGGCAAAGATCGAGATAAACACCAGCAACATTGCGCAATCGGTCGCCCAGGGCGGCAGGTTCTCGCTCATGATGTACAACAACGGGGTTCATGGTGGCTGGCCACCTGCAAGGACGGCATCGCCAGGGTGAAGCCGACGAGAACGGGAAAACCAAGCAGTACCGAGGCAACCTCCGAAACGACGATGGCCATCGGAATGTGTCTCTGGGGCAGCACCGTCTCCTCAGCTACGTTGGCCGCAGCCTCAAAGCCCCCGATCGTCCACGCGCTCATCAAAGCGGAGGAGGCAAACGCCGGCAAATAAGCGAGTCCGCTGGCTTGAGCCGGGTGACTGAGCAGAAAACTCATGGGGTGGGTTTTGCGCATGAGCGCCAACGCCAGCAACAAAAAGCCTATAAAGACGGAACCGAGTATTTCCGCGCCCACCGAGAAATCGTTGACCAGGCTTGCCAGGCGAATGCCGTAGTGGTTGATAAGCGAAATGGTGAAGAGAATCGCGACGGTGATTCCCACCACGTTGCCGCCGGTATTCGGCACACCCAGGTAGGGGGCGAGATAGTTCGCCATGGCATAACATCCGCCGGACATGCCGGCGATGAATTGCACGATCATGATCCAACCCGCCCACCATCCGAGCTTCTCCCCTGCCAGATGGCGTGTCCACTGGTAGGCGTAGCCGGAGAGCGGAATCTTCCCGGCAAGTTGAGCAAAGACCAGGGCCACCAGCAGTTGACCCGCACCCACGATAGGCCATGTCCAGATGAACGCGGGGCCCCCCACGAGCAGCCCGGAACCATAGTTGGCGAACAAGCCTGTGGTAACCGAGATTACCGAGAAGCTGAGCGCAAAAGCGGAGAAATAGCCGAGTGTACGTTTTAGTTCCTGGCGATAACCAAATTGCGCCAGCGTCTGGTCGTCGCTGACTGGGCCCGCAGTTTTCTCCGGCAAGCTGGTAGCCACAACGCCTCACGATCCGAGTGCACCCGGGCTTCTGCGCAAGAATAGAGTTAAAGTAGAGTCAAAATGTGAGAAAGTCAAAGCGCTTATCCGGATTGGTTGCCCGGGCCGATAGCGAAAGGTTGAGCGGACAGAATGCTCGCACAGACAGAGACACGACGCGCCTTCATGAAACTTGCTGCGCTCAGCGGCGCGGTTGCTGTCACGCCCGAGCGCGGCTCTGCGGCCGAGAACAGGAACGCAACCGCCGGCGGCCACACCTATGACGTGATCGCATTCGGCGCCAAGGGGGACGGCAAGAGCGTGGACACGCCGGCCATCAATAAGGCGATCGACGCCGCCTCGGCTGCCGGTGGTGGGACGGTTGTGTTTCCCGCGGGTACCTACCTGTGCTATTCGATTCACCTCAAGAGCCATGTCTCGCTTTTCTTATCGGACGGCTCCACGATTCTTGGAGCTGATACGCCGGCCGGCGGGCGAAACGCCTACGACCCTGCTGAGCCCAACCGGCAGTGGGAAAAATACCAGGACTACGGCCATGGTCATTGGCATAACAGTCTGATCTGGGGCGAGAACATCCATAATTTCTCCATTTATGGACCGGGGCTGATTTGGGGTAAAGGCCTAAGCCGAGGAGAAAACTGGGGACCCGTCGCCGAAAATCCGGGGGTCGCAAACAAGGCCATCGCGCTCAAAAACTGTCACAATGTTCTTCTGCGCGACTTCTCGATCCTGCACGGCGGCCATTTTGGAATCCTGGCAACCGGGGTGGATAACTTAACCATCGACAATCTGACCATCGATACCCAACGCGATGGCATCGATGTCGATTGCTGCAAGAATGTCAGGATCTCCAATTGCAGTGTCAATTCCCCCTGGGATGACGGGATTTGCCTGAAGAGCTCCTTTGCTCTTGGATACGCGCGGCCAACGGAGCGGGTTACTATCAGCGACTGCTATGTTACCGGGATCTATGAAGAAGGCAGCTTGCTCGATGGCACGTACAAACGCTTTCCAGATAGCGCGCAGGTCGACCGGAATGGCCGCATCAAGCTGGGAACAGAATCAAACGGCGGGTTCAAGAATATTGCGATCTCCAACTGCGTGTTCGACGGGTGCTTTGGATTGGCCATCATTTCCGTGGATGGTGCGGTGATTGAAGATGTAACCATCTCCAATATTGCAATGCGCTCCATCATTGGGGCTCCGGTTTTCGTGCGCCTGGGGTCGCGGATGCGTGCACCCGAAGGGACCCCGGTGGGCTCCATTCGAAGATTGAACATCAGCAATATCGTGTGCTCCGAGACAGACTCGCAGGCTTGCTCGCTGATCGTTGGGGTGCCGGGCCATGCCATCGAAGATATCAAGCTAAGTCACATCGTGGTGCTGCATCCGGGCGGAGGCACCGAACGGGACGCCGCCATCGAGCTGCCGGAAAAGGCTCAGGACTACCCGGAGCCCACCATGTTTGGCAAGACCCCGGCGCATGGCTTCTTCGTTCGTCATGCCCGGGGAGTGGAGATGAACGACATCAAGATCATGGTGGAGAAAGCCGATGCACGCCCATGCTTCCTGCTCGAGGATGTGCACGATGCAACCTTCGTTCAGATGAAAGTGCCCCGCGACCCCGCCGGATCTGTTTTTGTGCTTCGGGATGTGACAGACATCTCGGTCTTTCGTTCGAAGCCGGCGCCCGATGTGGAGATTGACCAGGTAACGCATCGAGCGCTGTAGTGCGCTTTTGCGTTCATCCTGCTCCGTACAAAATGCGACCCGGATTTTCCTGTCGGGATTGGTGCCGCGAGCAATTCCCATCAGCGGCTTTAGAGGGTGTTTGTAAAGGCCCGATTCCAGGAATCCTCCCTGCCACGAACTCCGGGGGTATGGGGGTGCCCGAGTTCGTCGCAGGGATAGTTCTCGCACATCCTCTATGGGGTTTTGGGAATGAGGGCACCCAGGTTGACTTTCTGACCATCTTCGATTTTGACCGGCGCTGCCAGGGCCTGCAAACGGTCGATATCAAAATATTTGTAGAGATCGAGACAGAAGACATCCGGGATAATACGGAAGACGAGTGGCCCGGTAAGCAGTTCGCCCAGGCTTGACAGTCCTTCGTTGCTTACCAAATTGCTAAACAGGCCGGGCTCCAATGCAGCTGCGATCAGGCCCACCATCTGGCTGCGCATGCCCTCCGTCTCCAACCGGATCGTAGGTTGGCCAGTGGTTTTCTGCAGCCATCTGGACGTGGCCAACAATTGCGCAACCTCCAATCCGAGAGGCCGGTCCCCGTTGGTAGCCAACATCATCGGCCAAACGGCTCCATCGGATTGCTTCGGCATGGTAGCGCCGTTAAGGACAGTGTCCAGGGCCAGTACCTGTTCTCCGCGATTGACGCGTTCTGAAACCATGCTTTCCGACCCTTTGTAGCCTTTGTCATTGAGCACGATCGCGACCGGAGCATCGGGCTGCGAAGAGATCGCCTTGAGCCAGATGCCGGTCGCGCTCAGACCGTTGTCGAAATCGAAGCGATAGGAAAGCGTGTGCAGGCCGAGATGTTTTGTGTTCGCCATTCTCCAGGCGTTCTCAAGCACGACCGGTTTGAGGCGAATGACTGATTTCAGCTGCGTCCTTTGCGCCTGATCCCATGCTGCGCGTGCGTCTTTATCGGACGGAATTGGCGTGCGCTCGATTTGACCTCCGAGTTGCCGAGCCAGAGCGGCCACGGTCAGGTTATTCGCAGGCAGGCCGACGGCGAGTTCCTGCGGAGTTTTGATCTCAGCGTCGCTTACGATCTCGTCTGGCGTCACGGGCAGGTGAAAGTTCCGGCTAAAGAACCCGTAGGCCTGTTGTCGATTGTCGAGTTGGTAGTTATGCGTTCCGGGATCGCGATTCTCATGCCACGCGAGCGCGGACTCTTCTCCGAAGAGCTTGAAGAACGGCCGGATTTGCTCGTAGATATAGGGCTTAACCAGGTCCGCGCGGAAACAGCAGTCATCTTCTGCGTTATGGATCAGAAGGGTTGGCCGGGGGGCACGCAGCGCCACCAGAAACGGATAGTCTTCATCGACCGTAAAGTCGGTCGGACTTTCTTCTACTTCATCGGTATCTTCCGGGCGGGTGAGATTCGACTGCTGGGCACCAATGCCTGCCACCTCCACCGAAACGGCCACGCGTTCATCGAGGCCGCTGAGCAGCACGGTCTGCCATCCGCCTCCGGAGAGGCCGGTCACTCCCAACCGAGCGGGGTCAGCCTGCGGCAAGGATGCCAGAAAATCGAGGCCGCGGCGCATGGAAAGATAAAAGAAGCCCACCCCACTTGTACCGGCCAGGTCGAGTGCGGCGGCGTAATCGTGTTCGTTCCCGGGCTGGGCCATCTGGCCAAAGCCGATCCAGCTCAGGCTCAGAGCGAGCACCCCGCGCTTGGCAAAATTGATGCAGCGCTTTTGCTCATATTCGACCGCATTGCCGTGGGGCTCGTGGCCAATCACATTGAGGATTGCCGGAATCCTTCCCGGCGCGCCTTCCGGCTCATACAGGACGGCCGCAGACCAGAATCCGGGAACAATCTCATAGCGAAATTTGCGCAGCCGGTAGCCCTTGCCGGTTTCGATAACCTCGACTTGCTCGAAGTGCGGCGGCGCTTCCACCCAGCTTTGCGGCCACCCATGGTACACAACGTCGTCGAGAACGTGCTTTCTCAGCTTCTTCGCTGCCGTAACCCACTCCTCCGGGCGGGAGGGTGCGTGAGGAACGGAGATGCGCTTCATCAGGTAACTCTGCAGTTGGAAGTAGGTGACGTCCGGACTTTGAACGGGTGTTTGCAGAGCACTCCCCACGGGTGTCATATCCTGGGCAACGGCCGCCATTGCGGCGAGGCATAAAGCGGAGATACAAAGGCGCCGAGCGATTGGGACCATGGGTAGATACTCCTTAAGAAATTCGGGGCAATGCCCGGCTGCAAAGATAAACGGAAGCTAGTGGCCTGTAACAGCTGATTCAGGAGTAGAACCAAATCTGCGAAGACGCAGCGACCCTTCTAGTGGTCACGCCTCTCATGCTTTGTATCAGGGCCCGACTTTAGTCGGGCCGCAAAGGGGCGACTAAGAATTGGGCTTTAGCCCCTGCGGCTCTATAAAATCAGCTGGTACAGTCCTCTAGTAGCCGGAACGCATCAGCAGACACGATAACACCCGTGGTCAACTCTATTCGCGGAGAACTAAGTCGCGAGCGTTTGCCGCCCGCGCAGCATAGAGCGGAGTTTCCTCTGCAAAGGAGGCCCGGCGGCTAACCTCTTTGGCGCAGGGTGCCCACGGACCGATGCACCGAAACCGGTGAAGAAAATAATATTTCAACATAATGCTTGACGCGCACAATACCTGGATGCATTATCTTCAAATAATCGCTTAGAAGTGGTACGGGCCTTGTTGGAGGAGCTGATGCTGCAAGATTCCATGAGCCCAGGTCGCCGCCGCTCGCTGTCTGCTTCGGAATCAGTTATCCGGCAGACCGTTACTAACTCCTTAACCACTCCGCTCGCAGCGCAACGCAAGTTCCATTCGGGTAAGAGGGCGCAAAGCCGCCTGTTTACGGTCTGCCTGGTCGCCCTGACTTGTATGCTGGCAAGCGGCAGCGCCCGGGCCCAGGCAGTGTATGGCAGCATCGCTGGGACGGTATTTGACAGTTCCGGTGCTCCCATTCCGCATGCCACTGTGACAGTGACCAGTGTGGAAAGAAATACTTCTTCTA
>Ga0302326_10022901_pt1 | contig 12756 bp, 14 predicted proteins | sample Palsa_T0_3_FD_202264 | JGI IMG/M metagenome (GOLD analysis project Ga0302326, IMG submission 202264) | Peat permafrost microbial communities from Stordalen Mire near Abisko, Sweden - Palsa_T0_3 | ecosystem: Environmental > Terrestrial > Soil > Palsa > Peat permafrost | place: Sweden: Abisko... | reverse complement strand
GCGCGCTAATGCAGTGGAACACTACCTAATTGATAAAGGGATTTCGGCCGATCACATTGAGGCCGAAGGTCGCGGTAAAAGTGATCCGCTAACTGGCGACACTTGCAACGGCATCCGGGGTAAGAAGTTAATTGACTGCCTCCAACCCGATCGCAGGGTCGAGGTGGAAGTGCGCTAGCAACAGCACCAAATAGCCAGAGTACGGCTTGCTAGATGAGGGGTTAGCGAAAGTCAACCTCTTTTTTATTGCGGGTTTGAAAGGAGCCAGTCCTTTTGCAGTTGCCGCAGTCGCAGAAAAAAGCGTTGACGGGATCAAAACTGGAATTGGATGGTAATAAAGTCGCGGCAGAAAATGGCAAGAATTAGATTTTGCGGGTAATACGGATGACTTGTGGAATACGGCGCAGTGCACGCATGATCTGTGCAAGGTGCATGCGGTTTGATACCTGCAGCGTAAAATTCATCGTCGCGTAGCGATCCCCTTGATCGGGATCGACCGCCACGTTGTCAATGTTGGAGCCGGCTTCGGCAATTTCGGCAGCGATTTTTGCGAGCACACCGCGCTCGTTAATGGCCACTAACCGGATGCTGACGTCGAATAATTTCTTGGTGTCAGGTGCCCATTCGACGTCGAACAACTTATCGGGATCGGCATGCATTTTGGCGATTACCGGACAATCATGCGTATGCACCAGCATACCTTGGTCCTTGTTGATGATGCCGATGATCGGGTCGCCGGGGATCGGCCTGCAGCACTGGGCGAACTGCACGGCCATGCCTTCAGAGCCACGGATGACGATCGGCGCGCCCGGTTTGTAATCCCCGTGTTGAGCTTCGCCCAGCGACAGCAGGCGGCGGGCGACCACGACGCCGAGCCGTTTGCCAAGGCCGATGTCAGCTAGAACCGCGGCGCGTGATTTGGCGCCTGTGTCCTTTAATAGCTTGTCCCATTGCTTAGGCTCGATTTTTGTAAGCTCCGACTTGAACGCCGTCAACGCCTGATTGAGCAGTCGCTCGCCAAGTCGTGCCGATTCTCGGTATTGTGTGGTTTTCAGAAAATGCCGGATTTGTGAGCGTGCCTTGACGGTGGCTACGTAATTGAGCCACAGCGGGTTCGGCTTGGCATAGGTCGCGGTGATGATTTCAACACGGTCGCCGTTTTTGAGCTCGGACCGAAGCGGCACCAACTCATTGTTGATGCGGACCGCAACGCAGCAGTTGCCGATGTCGGTATGCACTGCATAGGCAAAATCGACCGCAGTTGCGCCGCGCGGTAACGACAGAATTTTTCCTTTCGGCGTGAATACATACACTTCGCTCGGAAACAGGTCAACTTTCAAATGTTCCAGAAACTCGGCGGAATTGCTGCTGTCGGACTGGATTTCGAGTAGGCTTTGCAACCACTGGTGGGTTTTCTTCTGCAATTCACTGAATGAGGCATCGGAGCTTTTGTAAAGCCAGTGTGAGGCAACACCGGCTTCGGCGATTTTATGCATTTCGCGAGTGCGGATTTGCACCTCGACTGGCGCACCGAACGGGCCAAATAAAGTTGTGTGCAGCGATTGATATCCGTTGCCCTTGGGGATCGCAATGTAATCCTTGAATTTTCCCGGAATCGGATTGTAAAGCGCGTGCAGCGCGCCGAGCGCGAGATAGCATGATGGCACATCATTGACGACAATGCGAAAGCCAAACACATCGAGCACATTGGCAAATGACAGATGCTTATCGCGCATCTTGCGGTAAATGCTGTAGAGATCCTTGGAGCGACCGTGCACCACTGCTTCAATGTGTTCCCGACGCAGTCGGTTTTCGATTGCGTCTTGGATTTTGCCGATGACCTCGCGGCGATTGCCACTCGCCGCTTTGACTGCTTTTAGCAGCACTTGATGGCGCAGTGGATACAGGTGGCGAAAACACAGCTCTTCGAGTTCCCGAAAAATATTGTTCAAGCCAAGCCGGTTTGCGATCGGCGCGTAGATTTCGAGCGTTTCGCGGGCAATGCGCTGGCGTTTGAGCAGGGGCACCGCGTCGAGCGTGCGCATGTTATGGAGGCGGTCAGCAAGCTTGATCAGGATAACGCGAACATCACGCGCCATCGCGAGCAGCATCTTGCGGAAGTTTTCGGCCTGCGCTTCCTCGTGGGTTTCGAATTCTATTTTGTCGAGTTTGGAGACACCATCCACCAGCTCAGCAACTGGCTTGCCGAATTTCTTGCCGATTTCCGCCTTGGTGACAGAGGTGTCCTCCATTACATCATGCAGTAATGCGGCAGTCAGTGCCTGTGGATCGAGGTGCAGTTGTGCGAGTATGCTGGCGACCGCGAGCGGGTGCGAGATGTACGGATCACCTGACTCCCGGTATTGGCCGGTATGCGCGACTTCGCTGAAGTGGTAAGCGGTTTCCAGCCGCTCCACATCCTCCGGCTTGAGATAGCTGGACCATTCCTTGAACAGAGTTGACGCCGTCTGCAGGGGCAATTGCGGGTGCATGGGATCCAATATCCCATATATCGGGACGACCCGCAAAACCGCAACCGGAGTAGCTGGAATCAGGTCGGGTTTTTATTGAGGATTTCAGCGCCGTATTTGGCGGCGCCCAACTCGCGCAATGCAATGACGGTCGGTTTATCGCGATTGGCTTCGACCAGGGGTGATGCGCCGTTGATCAGCTGACGCGCCCGATAGGTCGCGGCGATAGTTAGCTCGAAACGGTTAGGAATAATTTTCAGACAGTCGTCAACAGTGATGCGTGCCATGGCAATCCTTATTTCGTCCAGTTGGTCGGTTTATCGAGACGGGCGAGTTGGATACTTGCTTGCAGCCGTTGAGCGCGGACAATCGCGATCAGGTCGCGCATCGCCTCCTCGAAATCGTTGTTGATAATAACATAGTTGAATTCACCTGCATGGCCGATTTCCTCGCGTGCTACGGTAAGCCGCCGCGCGATCACGTCCGGCGGGTCTTGCGCGCGTTTGTTGAGCCGCGCGACCAGTATTTCGAACGACGGCGGCAGTATGAAGATACCGATTGCTTCCGGAATCAAGCGCCGCACTTGCGCCGCGCCTTGCCAGTCGATTTCGAGCACAATATCGTCGCCGGTGGCACGGTGCTCGGCAACCCAGCTTTGCGATGTGCCGTAATGATGATCATGTACCAACGCGTTTTCGAGCAGATCTCCGTGCTTGAGCAACTGCTGGAACCGCCGTTCATCCACAAAGTGATAGTCGCGCCCATCCGCTTCACCCGGGCGTGGCGCACGAGTCGTATACGATATCGATAGCTTGACCTTGGGATCGGCCTTGAGCAGTTCATTCACGAGACTGGTTTTGCCGGCGCCCGACGGCGCGCATACAATGAACAGGTTACCGCTCATGCTTTGCCGTGAGTAGCGAAGAGTGAGGGTTTACGCGAAAAGCGCAGCCGCTTGGAAGTTGCTTTAACGTCTTTCTCCTCACGCATTTCTCCTTACTCGACGTTCTGTATTTGTTCGCGCATCTGCTCGATCAGCAGCTTCAACTCAAGCGCAATGTTGGTGATCTCGATGTCGGCCGATTTGGAAGCCAGCGTATTAGCCTCTCGGTTCAATTCCTGCATCAGAAAATCGAGCCGCTTGCCGGCCGCCCCGCCGACCGCCAGTACGCGCTTTACTTCCCCGATATGCGCGGTCAATCGCGACAGCTCTTCGTCGACATCAATGCGGTTGGCAAACAGCGTAATTTCCTGACGTACGCGTTCGTCGTCACTGGTCGCCATCGCCTCGCGCAAGCGCGTCGCCAGCTTGTCGCGAAATGCGACAATTACCTGTGGCATGCGCGGCATTACGGCCATCACCAATTTTTCCATGGTGGCGACGCGCTCGAGCAACAATTCCTTAAGCCGCTCGCCCTCGCGCGCGCGCGCGGCGGTAAATTCATCCAGCGCGGTGCGTAGTGCGTCGAGACACACATTGCGCAGTTCATCTGCTGACAACGTTTCCATACCGAGTACCCCAGGCCACTGCAGAATGTCGGCAGCTGTCAGCCCGGTTACGCTCGGCCAAGCGAGACGCAATTGCTCGCTCAGCGCGCGCAATTGCCGCAGCGTCTCGAGGTTGAGTTCGAAGTTTTTTTGCGCGCCGGATATCGGGTTAAGTCCAATGCGGCATTCGAGTTTGCCGCGTTGCACCCGAGCCACCAGCATTTCTCGCAGCCCAGCTTCGAACGGCCGTAATTCTTCGGGAATGCGGAACTGCACGTCGAGATAACGGTGATTCACCGAGCGCAATTCGATATTAAGCGCGGTTGCGCCCACCTCACGCATTACGCTTGCATAACCGGTCATGCTGTAAATCATAGGGTTGCGCTTAGAGCGAAAGAGAAGGGGTTAAAGGTAAAATGTACGATCTGGAAGATAGCATAGGGAGACTCATGCGACCAAGTCAACGTTCCTCCGATGAATTGCGTCCTATCCGCATCACGCGCTGCTATACGCGCCATGCCGAAGGCTCGGTATTGATTGAATTCGGCGATACCCGGGTGATTTGCACCGCGAGTGTCGCCGAGCAAGTGCCGTCGTTCCTGAAAGGCAAGGGACAGGGCTGGCTGACCGCCGAATATGGTATGTTGCCACGCGCAACCAACACCCGCTCCGACCGCGAGGCGACGCGTGGCAAGCAGACCGGGCGCACCCAAGAAATTCAGCGCTTGATCGGGCGCGCGCTGCGTGCGGTCGTTGATCTCGAAAAAATGGGCGAGCGCACGCTGCAGCTGGATTGCGACGTGATCCAGGCCGATGGCGGCACTCGCACCGCCGCTATCACCGGCGCATTCGTCGCGGCGCATGATGCGGTGAGTTTTATGCTCGAGAAAAAATTAATCGCCGCTTCGCCGATCCGCGATTTCGTCGCCGCGGTGTCGGTTGGTGTGTACGATGGTAAGCCAGTGCTCGATCTTGACTACACTGAAGATTCGGCGTGCGATACAGACATGAATGTCGTGATGACCGGCAAAGGAGGCATGGTCGAAGTGCAGGGCACCGCCGAAGGCCATCCGTTCTCGCGCACCGAGCTAGATCAAATGCTCGATCTTGCTCAAAAAGGCATTCAGAATTTGATTGCTGCGCAGCGCTCGGCGTTGGAGTTTTAAACTCGAAACCGGTGATCACAGATATATGCAGATTAACGCAGATTCAAATATTTCCAATAGGCTTCAATTAATCTGCGATCATCTTTGGTTGTTTGAATGAAAAAAATCGTCATCGCATCGAACAACGTCGGCAAACTCAACGAAATTACTGCGATTCTGGCACAGCTCAACATCGAGATTGTTCCGCAGTCGGCACTCGGCGTGGCCGAGACCGAAGAGCCTCACCACACTTTCATCGAAAACGCACTGGTCAAGGCACGTCACGCGAGTCAACATACCGGGCTGCCCGCGCTTGCCGACGATTCAGGCATTTGCGTGGATGCTCTGAACGACGCGCCCGGCGTGCGTTCAGCGCGCTTTGCCGGGGAAGCACCCGCCACCAATCGTGAGTTTCAGGACGAGCGCAACAATCGCAAGTTGCTCGAATTGCTGGTGAATGAATCCAACCGCAAGGCGCACTACTACTGCGTGGTCGTACTGGTGCGCAACGCCGACGATCCGCAGCCGTTGATTTGTGAAGGCGAGTGGCACGGTGAAATTGCGTGGGCTCCGCGCGGTGACGGAGGGTTTGGTTATGACCCGCTGTTTCTGGTCCAGGAGTTGGGCAAGACCAGCGCGGAACTTAAACCCGAAGAAAAAAACCGCATCAGCCATCGCGGCAAAGCACTCACAGCGTTGCTTGCGCGATTGAGTCCAAACGATGTCCGCCGTCACCTTCGTTAAACCACAGATCAAGCAACCCGTTTTTGGGACGCTTCCACCGCTTGCTCTCTATATCCATATCCCCTGGTGCGTCCGTAAATGCCCGTATTGTGATTTCAACTCGCATGAAATTCGCAGGGAAATTCCTGAAGCGAACTACATTGATGTGCTAATCGCCGATCTTGAAGCTGCGCTGCCGCAGATCTGGGGGCGCAGGGTTTATACGGTTTTTTTCGGTGGCGGTACACCGAGCGTGTTCTCGGCGGCAGGCATCGAGCGCATTCTTGCCGCGGTGCGCGCGCGTGTGTTGCTCGCGGTGGATGCCGAAATTACACTCGAAGCGAATCCAGGCACGGCCGAAACGGAAAAATTCCGGGGGTTCCGGGCGGCAGGTGTTAACCGATTGTCGCTTGGCATCCAGAGCTTCAATCCCCGACAACTTAAGGCACTCGGCCGCATTCACGACGACAATGAAGCACGCGCTGCGATCGAAATTGCGCGCGCGAATTTTGAAAATTTCAATCTCGATCTGATGTACGGCTTGCCGCAGCAGAGCGTGAACGAGGCATTGGCCGACATCGGGACCGCCTTGTCATTCGCGCCGCCGCATCTTTCCGTTTATCACCTAACTATCGAACCGAATACCTATTTTTACCGCTATCCTCCGGCTCTGCCCGATGACGATAATGCTGCACAAATGCAGGAAGGCATCGAGCAGCAGTTGGCCGCCGCGGGATACCAGCATTACGAGACCTCTGCATTCGCCCAACCCGGCGCGCAATGCCGTCATAATCTGAATTACTGGACGTTCGGTGATTATCTCGGCATTGGCGCCGGTGCGCACAGCAAGCTATCGTTACCCGGCCGCGTCATGCGCCAGGCACGGTACAAGCAACCAAAACAGTACCTGGAAAGTGCGCAGACCGGAGATATGGTACAGGAAAGTCACGACATTGCCGTGAGCGATATCGGCTTCGAGTTCATGATGAATACGCTGCGGCTCGATAAGGGGTTTCCGGTCGCGCTGTTCGAGGAGCGCACCGGCTTGCCGCTTACGACGATTTTGAACCCCTTGGAGCAAGCGGAACAACGCGGGTTTATCGAACGTGACCATCAGCGCATTGCGCCGACCGCACTTGGCCGACGATTTCTCAACGATCTATTGCAGATATTTTTGCCGGAAGAATTGCAGATTTGACGCAGGTTTTCGACAAATCTCAAGCCTGCAATTCACGCGACGTCTTCGTGAGCGCATAGATAATTTCCCTCAATGTTCTTGAATCAGGCGACTTTTTCATTACTGCAGAACCCAAGCATGGCTGATCGTTTTTAGCCCAGTGGAATCATAGTCCTCGAAGATCACGCTAGTTGCTTTCAACGATTTAATAGCAGCGCCGATCTCTTTCACTTTAAAACTGACTGACGTTTTCCTAGCAAAAGAGGGCAATCTTTGCGCCGCCTCCTCACGCATAAACAAACTATCCGTCCGACTTCATTCAGATGGCTCTGAGCCGATCTTGTTTTCGTAGAAAACTCGGGCGCGCCTCATACCCACAGCAGAAAGAATTATTATTACCGAGACATCAGTCAGCATTATTGTTTTCTCTCGAGATGATTAAAAACGGCGTCGTGTGGATTTTCGTAATGCCGGATTCAATTTGTCAATATCGGCTTGCAACTGTTCGCGGCTGCGCTCGTACACGATTTCCCGCCCCATCACGCTGCCGGCATAAGCAAGACCGTTGCGCGTCGGCGTGAGTTGACACTTGACGCTGTGGACGCCTTCGCCGAGCACTACTTCTATGTGGTCAGCGCGTTTGTTGAGAACCACCACGCTCATGACTTGTCCGCTTTCGGTGATACGTACTTTAATTTTTTCTGTATTCATTATCTGCTTTGTGAATTGTTAACGCAAAAATAATAGGATCCGGGCTTCTATTATTCGTACCATCTTAGTGATGGCAATGCCTTCGACAAGGCATTGATCGACAAATAGCTCATTTAGCTTTACCCCTGCTTTAGTTTCCATAAAATTGCCAAGCGTTATTTTGGGGATATTAGAACCATCAAGACGCATGGCGGCACTTTGCCTATTCGTGACAATTAGTAATTCGCTTTTTGTCTTCCAAAAGTTGTCTTGGTCAATAACGCGTTCCCATAGACACCAAACGTAACTTTATTGGATAAAGCCGACTCAAATATTGAGTCAGTATGAAGCAGCTTTTCCGGTATGGCGTTGACGCTGAGCATGTTTTTGTTAACAAGATCGCCTGGAACTTCGATTTCAATACACAAGCCATTTTCCATTCCGCCGCAGCGTTCCCATAAAGCCGGATTGTTTTGAAAGGTTGAAAGGCAACCAACGCCCAGCCCACTTCCACATTTATAGATCATCTTTTTCATCATTGGTGCCGCGATGTTCTCTAATCCGTCCTCTGCTATTTGTCGCTAGGCGCGGGGCTTGATCGGTTGGAGTATTCGAATAGCTCATAAGAGCCTGAGAATGAATGGGGACAGCAGGAGCATAGTCAGATCTAAATTAAAGTTCATTTTCATCATTGAGCGTATCTGATTTATAGCACCATATTTTTTTCTGAAAAATTAATTGACACAAGTTTTCGAAGACTTTTGTGTTTACTGTTGATAGATATCTATATTCAGATACCTTCATTTATTATGCCCACACTGCATGATAGCCTTCAAAAGCAGTATCGAACGCCTTCTTCCTTAGATTTTGCTGCTAACCTGCAGTGGAATCAAGATTCGTTTGAAAATGATATCCCATACTCTGTGCCCGAGTTTCAATCCGCGCTGCTCGAACTTGGTAAGCGGCCGGTAGTCGGGGCGCGGCGCATAGCCCTCAGTGGTATCCGTTAGAATTGGTTCCGCACTTAGTACTGCAAGCGCCTGTTCGGCATATTCTTGCCAGTCGGTTGCGATGTGCAAGTATGCGCCGGGTTGCATGCGGCTCGCGAGTAGTGCAACGAATGCGGGTTGAACCAGGCGCCGCTTGTGGTGGCGTTTTTTTGGCCATGGATCGGGGAAGAAAATATGGATACCAGCCAATGATGCGGGTACAAGCATATGCTGCAGCACTTCGACCGCGTCGTGCTGAATTACGCGTACATTAGCAAGATCGTTTTCCGCAATTAGCTTGAGCAGGCTACCGACGCCGGGCATATGGACTTCGATGCCGAGGAAGTCGTTTTGAGGATGTGCGGCGGCAATCGCCGCGGTCGTTTCACCCATGCCAAAACCGATTTCCAAAATTTTCGGTGCGCCGCGTCCGAATAATCGATCGAGATTGAGCGATTGTCCCGAATACGGAATGCCGAATGTTGGCAGCAATGTGTCATACGCGCGTTGCTGTGCAGTCGAAACTCGACCCTGACGCAACACATAGCTGCGAATCGGGCGATGCATAGTCGCGGTCATTTGAATTTGGATGCCAACTTGTGTTGGCGTTGCAGCTAAATTTTAGCTGTTTATTTTCCTATAAGGTCGCCGGTTGGCGAGCTTGGCGAGGCCTGGTAAATCTTTTTCGGCATACGGCCAGCGAGAAACGCGGCGCGACCAGCTTCGACCGCTTTCTTCATCGCACCTGCCATCATTACTGGATTCTGCGCGGCGGCGATCGCGGTACTCATTAGCACGCCATCGCAGCCGAGCTCCATCGCAATCGCTGCATCTGAGGCAGTGCCGACGCCGGCATCCACCAGCACCGGCACTTTGGCATTAGCGATGATGATTTGCAGATTCCACGGATTCAAAATTCCCATGCCGGAACCGATTAGCGATGCAAGTGGCATTACCACGACGCAGCCGATTTCTTCAAGCTGTTTCGCCGCGATCGGATCGTCGCTGCAATAGACCATGACCTTGAAGCCGTCCTTAACCAGCGCTTCGGCAGCCTTAAGTGTCTCGCTCATATTTGGGAAGAGTGTTTCCTTGTCCCCGAGCACTTCGAGCTTGACTAAATTGTGACCGTCGAGTAACTCGCGCGCGAGCTTCAGAGTGCGCACCGCGTCGTCAGCGCTGTAACAGCCGGCGGTATTCGGAAGGATGGTGAAGCGTGTCGGTGGCAGTACTTCAAGTAGACTCGGTTGGTTAGAATCTTGGCCGATGTTGGTACGGCGGATTGCGACCGTTACGATCTGCGCGCCGCTAGCCTCGACTGCGGCACGCGTTTCTGCGAAATCCTTGTATTTGCCGGTGCCGACCAGCAGACGTGATGAATACGTTTTTCCGCCAATGATTAATGGATCAAGATTTTCGTTAGGTTTCATTTTATCCTCCGCCGACAGCGACGACGATTTCAAGCCGGTCGCCGTTCGCCAGCCACGTTTCGGCATGACGGCTGCGCGGCACAATTTCGCCGTTGCGCTCGATCGCGATGCGCTTTCCGGTAAGCGCCATCGCATCAATCAATTGCGCAATATTGGTGCCGGTCTCGAAACGTTGTTTCTGGCCGTTAATGGATAGCTCGATCATGCGTATTCGTGAAGATAAATTCAGCTAAAATGATGTTATCACGCGGGTGTAGTTCAATGGTAGAACGAAAGCTTCCCAAGCTTTAGACGACGGTTCGATCCCGTTCACCCGCTCCACACTTGTTGAAGGCATAGATGCCCATGAAGAAATTCTTCAAAATCATTGTTTGGTCGCTGACCTTGTTCATCTTGGTGGTCGGTGGTGTCATCGCTTATGTCGCAGCGACATTCGATCCTAACAAATACAAGCCGCAGATCGTCCAGGAAGTCAAAGAGAAAACGGGACGCACGCTTAAGCTCGACGGTGATATCAAATTATCGTTCTTTCCGCGCATCGGCGCTTCGCTCGGCAAGGCGTCGCTGTCGGAACACGATAGCACTCAAGAGTTCGCGGCATTCGACGACCTGCACGTCGCGGTGGCGTTGATACCATTGTTGTCGAAACAAGTCGTTGTAGACGGCATTGAGGTAACGAACTTGCGAGCTCATCTGACGCGCCTCAAAAATGGCAAGACCAGCATTGACGACTTGACGATGCCTAGCCTGGCGCAGTCCGCGCCATTGGCGCAGGAATCCACCGTACAACCGGTTGCGATTGATATTGACCATATCACTATCAAGAACGCCGACATCGACTACACCGATGATGCCGCGGGCTCCAAGTACGAGTTATCACAATTCGGCTTAACAACCGGTCGCGTGGCACTTGGTGTGCCAACGAAAATCGAGCTGTCGGGGCACATCAAGAGCGATAGTCCCAAGTTTGATCTGGACTTAACGTTGGATACCACGTTAACGTTCGATCTTGATAAGCAGCAGTACAAGCTCGATGGTATCGACTTCCGGACCAACGGAATCGCACCTGGCATCAGCGATCTGGTGGCGACCGCCAAGGGCGACGTCGATGTGCAGCTCGCGAGCAAGGAGTTTCTGATTTCCAGGCTTGCGATTACTGCGACTGGCAAACAGCCGGGCGGTGATCTAGACGTAAAGCTCGATGTCCCGCAATTGACAATCACCGAGCAGAAGGTCAGTGGCGAGAAAATAGTGCTTGATGCGAAAGTGAGCGAGGTCAAGAGCCGGATTGAGGCCAAGCTTGATATTCCGAGTATCGCCGGTACTAAGCAGTCTTTTACGGCCGATGCGTTGACCGCGGACATGCAAATGTGGCGTGAGGGCATGACAGTTCAGGCTAAACTGTCAAGTTCAGTTACCGGCAATTTTGACACTCAACGTTTTGAGCTTGCAAAATTCCAGACCAACATCCATGTCGAGAATCCTCAATTGCCCAGGAACCCGATCGATGCGATAGTTACCGGCTCGGCGTTGGCAGACATCGATAACCAGAATGCCAGCCTGACGTTTGCGACCAAGTTAGACGACAGCACTATCAGCGGCAAAATGGGACTGACTAAATTTACACCGCCGTATTACACTTTCGACATCGATATCGACAAGCTTGACGCCGATCGTTATTTGCCGAGGCCAGCACCGGCGGTGAACACTACTTTGAGCAGCGCCGCGCCGGCCGGCGACGCCCCCCCCGCACAACCACTCGATCTTTCGGCGTTGAAGGAACTCGACGCGAGCGGCAGCCTCAAGATCGGTGCGCTTAAGATCAAGAATATCAAGGTCGCCAACACACACATTGTTGTCAAGGTCGCAAACGGCAAACTAGACGTCAATCCACTGACCGCAAATCTGTATCAAGGCATCCTCAACGGCGCGCTGTCGGTCAATATTGCTGGTACACCGGTAATCGCGGTCAAACAAAATTTGACCGGCATCAGGATCGGACCGCTGCTGAAGGACGCCGCCAACTCCAACACGCTTGAGGGAAAAGGCAACATCACGTTTGATGTGTCCGGGCAGGGCGCGACAGTATCCGCAATCAAGAAAGCATTGAACGGCAGCGCCGCAATCAAACTGGCCGACGGCGCGATCAACGGTATCAACATCGGCGCCAAGATCCGTGACATCAAGAGTAAGCTCGCAGAACTAAATGGCGAGCAAACGGAACCTGCGAGCGCGACCGAAAAAACCGATTTTTCTGAGTTGTCGGCAACCTTTAGCATCAAGAATGGCGTCGCGCACAATAGCGATCTGGCAGGCAAGTCGCCATTGCTTCGTTTGGGCGGCGAGGGGGACATCGATATCGGCAGCGAGAATATTGATTACTTGCTCAAGGCGACGGTGGTGGCGACTGCCGCGGGTCAGGGCGGCAAAGAATTGGCCGACTTAAAGGGCGTGACGGTACCGGTGCGATTGAGCGGTTCGTTCAGTGCACCGCAGTACAAGATTGATTTCAACGGTATTCTAGAAGGCCTGACCAAAGGGAAAATCGAGGAGAAGAAGGAAGAAATCAAAAACCAACTTCAGGACGAGCTGCAGGATAAATTGAAAGGACTTTTCAACCATTAAGCCGACCACGCTGTCCGG
>Ga0302326_10022900_pt1 | contig 12757 bp, 11 predicted proteins | sample Palsa_T0_3_FD_202264 | JGI IMG/M metagenome (GOLD analysis project Ga0302326, IMG submission 202264) | Peat permafrost microbial communities from Stordalen Mire near Abisko, Sweden - Palsa_T0_3 | ecosystem: Environmental > Terrestrial > Soil > Palsa > Peat permafrost | place: Sweden: Abisko... | reverse complement strand
GATGGACATGGCGCCGCCCGGGTTGGATGAAATCATGGCGCTCACCCGCATCCTGGATTTTCTGGCCCGCGACAGTTACGATCTTTTCGTTCTGGATTGCGCGCCGACCGGCCACTTGATCCGGCTGTTGGAACTTCCGGGCGTCGTCAACGAGTGGCTCAAGGCGTTCTTCAATCTCTTCCTCAAGTACGAGCGCATACTCAGTCTGCCGGGGTTTGCCGAAGAACTGGTAAGCATCTCGCGGAACCTGAAGAAGCTTTGGGAACTTCTGCGGAATCCCCGCCAGTCCGTGCTATACGCAGTGAGCATCCCGACCGTAATGGCGCTGGAGGAAGCCGTGGACCTGGCGGCAGCGTGCGATCGGATGGGCATTGCTGTCCCGCGGTTGTTTCTCAATCTAATGACGCCGCCGGGCGATTGCCGCGTGTGCTCGAGCTTGCGCCGAAGAGAGCTGCTAGTGGCGGAACGTTTCCGGCAGATGTTCCCCCAGAAACAACAGACGTTGGTTTACAGGCAGCCGGAGATTGCCGGGCTTAGGCGGCTGGAAGAGTTCGGGCGCCATTTGTATCGGCCGGCCGCAAAGGAATTATTGAGTGCGGCATCTTGAAGCCCCGCCGGGCGACGACAGGTTCCTGCCGGAGCTTGGCGCCCTGGAAGAAAGCGAGCGTGTTTCGATCTGCGAGGCGCTCGACCGCGTGCTTAACAAAGGTGTCGTCGTGGCAGGCGAGGTGACTATCTCGGTGGCCGGCGTGGATCTGCTGTACCTCGGCGTGAATCTGGTCCTGACTTCCATTGAGACGGCGCGTAAGCATGCAAGGGAGAGTAGCAATGCACCAAGCGACAACAACGCGAGTGGAGTCTGAATCGATCGGGGAGTTTGCTCTCGTGATGCAGCAGGATGACAGAATCCGGCCGCGGGCGCCAAACCACGGCACTGCAATCGCGCGCCGCCTGGATCTGGATCCGGAGCATTTGAAAAACGGACTTGGGCAGCTCGTCCTCACCCTCATCAAGCTGTTGCACGAGGTCCTGGAGCGTCAGGCGCTCCGTCGCATCGATGCCGGCTCTCTCACCGAGGAACAGATCGAGCGGCTGGGCCTCACGTTGATGCGCCAAGCGGAAGAAATCGATCGGCTGCGAAAAGAGTTCGGTCTGGAAGAACAGGACCTGAATCTCGATCTCGGGCCCCTCGGAACGCTTTTCTAACAGAGGAAATTTCTTATGCCCCAACAGCAACAAGTTGCGCACAATGTGCCAAGCTCCACACTCTCCGACGTCCTGGAGCGCGTGCTCGACAAGGGAGTTGTCATCGCCGGCGATATCAAGATCAAGCTGGTAGACATTGAGTTGCTTTCCATACAGATCCGTCTGGTGATCTGTTCGGTGGACAAAGCCAAGGAAATGGGCATGGATTGGTGGGTCAACAATCCGGTCTTTTGCAGCCAGGCTCCCGGACAACTGGAAGCTTCTCTTGCCAGGATCGAGGATCGGCTAACAAGGCTGGAAGGTTTTTCGACAAATGCGAACGACCTTACTTCGTCGCAGCCGAGCGCAGTGGATTAGCGACGGAGATGTCAGCGTCCAGATATCGCGTAACATCGTGGAACTTTCCCAAGAATTGGAGCATTCCCAAGAACAGGATTCCACTCTCTCCCGGACCCAGAGTCAGTTGATACGGCGGGCAATGTAACGATTCCTCCGTTCGAGGAACGTATCGCACACCGGAGCGGAGCGTGGTCTGGATGGAGTGGGGCGTGTTCTCGATGGAGCAGTTCGCCGCCCGGGCGCGCGAAGGCCGCGCTTGCGAGTTGGTGTTCTTCAACCAACAATTCGGGAGACTAGCTAGGTGCCCATCAGCACCGCCCCGCGAGCTTGGCTCAACGGCAACCGGTGGTTGCGGCTTCCCGTCCTGGTAGACCTACACCGCCCCGGACCCACCGGCAAGTTCCCTGCAACTCGCTCGCTCTCATCCCAGTTGCCCGGCTGCGTCAAACGCGGCCGTGGACTCGAACGCGCTGGAGTCCTCCCGATGAGCAGCTCCAACGTGTTCGAGGTCGGGTCGGTGATCCATTCGGGCGCAACCGGCGAAAAGCAGGTTTCGCGAAGTCTTCCGCCCCGCGCTGGTAGGACTCGATGGCGGCGCTGAGCGATGGAATTTTCGCCACCATTGAATATGGCGCGCGCTAATCCGTGCCGGCCAAACTTCGCCAGCTTGGCGAGCTGGATGGACGGGCCGAGCGTCCCCCCCATTACATTCATATTTCTTGAGAAGTGAAACTGAATAAGCGTACTAGGGTTAGGTCGATTCTCCCATGGACCCGAGCGAAGAAGTTGTTGCCGCCACACTGAGTCTGTTTGAAGGAAGCCGGTTGCCCATGTGGATCTACAGCCTTCAAACCCTGGCGTTTCTTGCGGTGAATGACGCGGCGGCCGATTTCTACGGCTACACGCGCGAAGAACTATTGGCCGTGACGGTGCGACAGCTTCATCTGCCGGCTGATGCACCGGGCCTCCCTCACTTGGAGCGGATGCCACTCGCCTCCGAACCAAAGGAGACTTGGAGGCACATAAGAAAAGATGGAACGGTGGTTTACGTCGAGGTGGTCAGATCGGCCGTGCACTTCTCCGATCAAGCCGCATGTTTGATTATCGCCAGCAACGCTAGCGAGAAAAAGAGATCGGAAGGGTTGCTGCGGAGCCTGTGGATGCCATTCCCTCGTCCGTGCTGCTGCTGGATGAAGAGTTGCGCGTGGTTCTAGTTAACAGAAACTTTCTGGAGAAGTCCCACCAGACCGCCGGCGCGACAGTGGGGGAGCGGCTCAACGCGGTCTTCCCCGAGGTGATCCTTGCGGAAATGGGTTTGGAGCACCAGATCCGGAACGTATTCAAGAGTAACTGCGCAACCGAGGGGCAGCGACTCACTTATCGCGCTCCCGGCGTTCCAATCCGGGTGTACTACTACAGCGTGGTCCCGGTGAACTGGGGAGATCAGGTGGATCACGTGCTGCTCTTGCTGGACGACGTCACCGAGCGTACGCGCTTGGGCGAGGAGATCCGGCGGATGGAGCGGCATTTGGCCAGCATCGTCGAGAGCGCCAGCGACATAGTGATCTCCACCGACATTCGTGGCGCTATTCTGACTTGGAACCGGGCGGCGCAAGCGATCACGGGCTATTCGCTCGAGGAGGTGCGGAGCCGGCCCCTTTTCGACTACTGTGAACTGGCCGGGGCTACCAGCATACGAAGACTGTTTTCCAAAGGCGCGCCTCGAGAGATGGGCAGAACCGAGAGCGACGTGAAGACTAAGAACGGGGGAAGCCGTCCGGTTTCGTGGGTGTTTTCTCCGATGATGGACGACAGTGCGCGAACGGTGGGCTTCGTGGCCGTGGGCCGGGACTTGACCGAACAGCGCAAGTTCGAATTGCAGATCGTGGAATCGCAGAAGCTGGCCGCGCTGGGCGTGATGGCTCGAGGAATTGCGCACGAGATCCGAACTCCACTGGCGGTTTCCTCTTCGGCCGCTCAATTTCTCGAGGAAGACGACATTACCGACGAGTTTCGCCACGAGTGCGCCGAAAGGGTTCAGCGAGGCATCCAGAAGGCCAGTACGATTATCGAAAACCTCTTGCGCTTTGCCCACCCCTCGGCGGATAGGAACAAGACAGCGGTGGACGTCCGACACGTTGTGAAAGAGGCCGTGACGCTGCTCGAGAATCAGGCCAGAATCCAGAATGTCGAAATTCGCACGGAGTTTCCACCGGAACCTTGCCGGGTTCTTGGCGTGCCCAGCTTGCTGGAGCAGGTGTTCATCAATCTGCTTCTTAACGCCATGAACGCCATGCCAAACGGAGGGACAGTCCGCATTTCGGCCGAACAGAGCGTCGGCGAACTGCGGATCAGCGTCGCCGACACGGGAGTAGGGATCTCGCCCGAGGACCGGGACAAAATCTTTGATCCGTTCTACACGAAAGCTCGTCCTGGAAAAGGGACCGGCTTAGGGCTTTCCATTTGCTATTCCATCGTCGATCAACACAAGGGCTCGATCAGTGGCGATAGTGAGCCCGGGCAAGGCAGCACTTTCACCATCATATTGCCGGTGCTGTTTCCGGCCGATGAGGAAAGGGATGAGTCTTTTGAATCTCATGATTCTGGTAGTGGACGACAATCCTGATATCTGCTGGGTTCTGGATCATCTGCTCGGAAAGCTGGGCGCGCAATGCGTCCGGGCGTCAGACGGCCAGAGCGCCCTCCAGGCCATGCAACTTCATCGGCTGGCGCTGATGCTGGTAGATGCCAAGTTGCCGGACATGGACGGTTTGGATCTGGCCGGAAGGGTTCGGGGTGCCGATCCCGGTGTCCCAGTGATCATGGTGTCGGGATATTTTTATGAGGACGATCCCGACATACAAGCGGCTCTCGCACAAGGTCTGATTTGTGGATTCGTGGAAAAGCCGTTTGCGCACGCTGCGATCACTGGAGCCATGGAAGCTGCGCTGTGCTCCCGGGAGGCTGCCCCGGCGGTTGAGGCCGCGGTGGTTTGCTGAACTCTTTGAACCCAGCTGTGATAGGAGTGGTTCCAGGTTCGCTTGACAGCCCGGCGCTGCGTCGCTGCACTTGCCCACCACGTTCGTTGGGACATCGAGATCGATTCCGTATTTCTCCGGGGCCACGACGCTCGCTCCATTCCATATGTGACTTCGACCCAGGTCAACTTCGATTTGCCTCCCGAACACAATCGATCGCCAACTTTGAAGTGGTGGCGGTCACTCTCCGGGCTATCCGAGCTGAACGGCAGCGGCCTGGCGGCAGCCTGCGCTGCTCCTACCACTCCGATGGCACTCAGAGAGCAGGTCTGTTCGATTAACGGCCGCGGCGTGATTGTAGCGCATCCGATTAGCCTGGGCTCGTACAGATCAGGGCCGCTTGTTCCTCTTCGGGACCGGTCTTGAAGCCGCGGGAATAGAAGATGTGACTGGGTCGATCGGCACCAGCCAGGATCCGGTAAGCTACGCTCACAAGGCTCGTTCGTGACCTTGGACCAAGTCAACGTGCAGTTACCCGCGGCGCTTGCCGGCAAAGGCAACGTGAGCACCTAATTAAAGGGCCAACGGTCTGGCGGCGAATGCGGCGAACATTACCATTCAGTGGCACTTCCGCCCTTTGCCGTCAGTCGGGTTACGACATCCATGCGCATTCCAAATGCGCGCCGCGAGGAGATTGCCAGCTTATCAAACAAGCGCGCCGTATGTTGCCGTCCTGAAGATTTATTCGCGATTCGAGCAGCGTCATTGTGCCAGGTCATTACCCTTACCCCCAAAGAATAGGTGCCCACTAAAGATATTTAGACAAAACACGCAACCGAGCAATGATAAGCGGTACTAAATGGCTGGATCAGCGACGTTTGGCGCACCGCTTTTGGTCTAGACGCCGTTCGCAATGAAGCGTATGCTTGGTCTGGGTCTTGTGAATAATAGTCAGCCCGGCGGGAATAAACGGAAGCTCTTCTACATCCCAATTATCCACACTATGGCGGACTTCGGGACGCTGGGACCAGCCATTCGAGGAAAGACCATATCGGCGCTGGGGCGGCAGGGTTTCCTGCAGCACACCGCCGGCGTGGAGCGGATGTGGACGGAGATCGAGAGAGTGACCGCTAAGCTGCCGGTTTCCCCGGGCGCGGTGCGCGTCTATCAGGACGGATTGCCGGTTTGCGGGCGCGAGCGGGAGATTGTGTCGGAATTGGCGGCCGCGGGAAACCGGAACCACAAGTTGCTCTTGAAGCTCGAAGAGCGGGGCGCGACGCTCATGGGCACCGAGTTGCCCGAGCTTTTAATTGAAGAGTACAAACTTGCAAGCGCCGAGTTCGGTTCCGAGGCGAGTGCGGGGAAAAATAGTCGTGAGAAAAAATCGCGCGACTCGCTACTTCTGGTGGAGAAGCGGGACCGTTATATCGCGGATCGTATCAACCGGACTTTGCATTCGGGAGAGAGCGGCATCCTGTTCATGGGGATGCTGCACGACGTTCCAAGATATTTGGAGTCCGATATCCAAGTGCTCTACCCGCACGGCCGACAGCGGGTTCGTCGAGGGTGAGGCGTACAAGGAGAGTGCCGGGCAGGGTCCTGATCGCGGCCGACAACCACGAGATGAGCCGCCTGCTGGCGCAGCTTGTGCATCGCGAGGGGTTGACGCCGTTGCTGGCCAACGATGGACCGAGGCGCTGCAATTAATCCGCACGGCGGACCCCGACGCGCCGTTGGCGGACCTCGGGCTTGAATTTACTCGCGGCGTCGATCAGTCCCAAGACAACCCGCCTGGACCGGGTCGTCCATGTCCACGTGCACGGGCAGGTGATTCTCGTGCATGCGGGCCGCGATCGTCTTCACTATGGGCGGGTGTTCGAGAATGATGCGATCTTTGGGATACATCTATCTTTGGGATTCATCCATCGCTCGGATCTCGTTTCCGCGGATACTATCATTCGGCCCGGACGCGCTGTCTGGACAACCGGATCGCGCCCGCTGGTTCGCGACGATTCCTATCGGCAGCGCATTAATTTCAATGGATCGAGTGGCGAGGTATCAAATTGAGCAAGGCCATTTTCGCGCGACTGGTTAGTCCTTCCAGACCGTTTCTTTATCCGGCGCCGATGGCACGTGGAAGAATTCCAGGAACTTGCGATGGCGGACGGGCAGCGCTGCCTCCCGTGGGGACGAGGCGGGCGCGATCGATTGAGCCAAAGCCATGATGCTTTGGCCCAGATCGGATCGATGAGATACCGCGACGCCGTTGAGAATTGCTCCTTGCACGGCCACATAATCGTTGGAGAACTGCTGCGCGATTGGTATTCCGACCAACTGCGACGCTTCGCCTTCCGAGAGACCGTGGTGCCACTGATTCTTGCGATTTAGCAGCAAGCTAACCTTATCGGCCAAGCCCAGATCCTTGAAGTGCCTGAGCCGGTCCGCGGCCATGTACAGCGAGACCAGTTCGGGGGTGGTTACCAAGAAAATGCGGCGAGCCTCTTGCAACACCTGAATCGTGAAGGGATCCAAGCTGCTGGCCAGATCGGCGCAGATGGTGTCATATTGAGAACGTGCGAAACTGAGCACGATTTCGAAGCTTGCCGCGGTAAGGGTGGCTGGTGGGGTGAGTTCGCCGGCGTGCAAAACGTCCAAGCCGTTCCAATGGCCGACCATTTGCGACCACAGGTCCTCATCCAAGGCATCTGCGTGATCCATGGCGTCTACGATGGAGGAGCTATTGCCGATCTTCAACAAAAACTTCGTAACGCCGGCCATCAGGTCGCAATCGAGCAGCAAGGTATGCACGTGCAGATCGTCCGCTAGCGCGCAACTGGCGCTAACGGCAAGGGTGGAAGTGCCGACGCCGGGCCTAGCTGGGAAGAAGGCATAAAGATCGCCCCGGAGTGCCAGGGGCGTCGGATGTTTGGCCAACTGCTGCGCGATGGAAGCGAGCGCTTCGGCCAGCTTTTCGCGGCTGATGGGTGACGACAGAAATTCGCGCAGCCCCAAGTGCATCAGTTTGGGGATAAGTAGGAGGGGATCCGCGTCCCGCGCCACGCTGATGACGGAAATCCCTGGCATACGCTCGTCGAGAGCGGAGACCAGGCCTTGGAACCGGGTGAAATCCTGGGCCGAGATAAACACAAAGTCCGGCCTGCGTGAGCGGACGATTCGGAGGAAATCGTTGGGCTCTGGATAAAGTTCCAAATCGCGGATGACCTCGATTTCCGGGAACTTGGTTAGCGCTGCTAACAGATCTTGACGGAGTTGCGGGTCCGGTACTACGAGGATTGTGCGCATTGGGATTACCTACTACTCATCGGACACAATCGGGTGGTTCGTTGTAAAAGACTTGATCCGGCCCTTATTACAGATCTCCGGCGGTTTTGTTGGTGGAGCACGGAAATTGGCTGGAAAGAGAATCATTAAACATATTCCAAAGCGCATTGTGTAAGCTGTGGCGTTCTGCAAGAAATACTAGCTGCCGGCCAATATTACGATCGGCATCGCGGGCGATGTGGATCCCAAGGAATGCCGGCGGCTGGTGGACAAGTATTTTTCGATCCTGCCGGTCGGGTCCCTTGCCGAGCGGTCCACGTACCGTAGAGCCGGTGCAGAAGGGCGAGAAGCGCGTGGAAGTGGAATCGCCAGCACGGCCCTTTAATGGTGATCGCTTACAAGCGGCCGAACCAGCTCGATAAAGACGGCTCCGCGTTCGACGTCCTGGGCGAGATCTGGCGGGCGAGCGCACCGGGCTGTTCTACACGGACCTGGTTCGCGACAAGAAAATAGCGCTAGTTAAGCGTCCCTTGAAACAATTCATAGATAACCCACCGAGCCTGTCCGCCCCCTCCTCCGGCGCGCGAAGCAAGTGATCCCTGTCTACGGCGGCCTTGATATCCGAAGAACCTCGATATAGCTTTGCAGTTTCTGCCTTCCCGCATTGTGGAGAACAACGACGGTCGCTCCGAGATTGGCCAGGGCCCGGAAGTAGCGCATGAAGGGCCGCGTTTCGGTGGAGGACTGTTCAGATCCCGGGTGAAACTCGATCAACGAATCGTAGATGATTAGTCCCTTGTGCTCACGTGCAAACTTGACAACAATCGGATTCAGCGGGCTAGGGTTAATGCCTTATGCAGGAAACCTTAGGAAAGCCGATGGACGAGCATGGCCGAGCCTTCCATCGGGGATCGCCCTCTCGTGCGCCCAGGGCCGTTGCGCTCCTTGGCCTCGAAGTTCTCGCTGTTTACGAGCGCTCTGGTCTTCTGGGTGATTGCAACCATTCTCGCGTATGACCTTCGCCAAGGCACTTTCAACGCCCGCAAGGGGATTTTACTGTTCGCGATCGTCCTGCTGGTAGGAGCCGCAATTTCGCGTTTCACCATTCGTTTGCTGGCTCGGCCGCTCTCACAACTCCAGGCCGGCATTCTCTCCGCCCGAAATGGGCTGTTGGAACCAATCCAAGTCGGCAAAACCGGCGATGAGGTGGAGGTCCTGGGTGAAAGCTTCAATGCCATGATCGCCACTCTGGCCGCCTCCCAGAAGGCGCTGCTGGAGCAGCAGGGTCTGCTCGAGAAAAGAGTGCGGGACCGTACCGGTCAACTGGAGGAAGCCACGCGCGCCGCTCACGCGGCCAGCCGGGCCAAGAGCGAGTTCATCGCCAATGTCTCGCACGAGTTGCGTACCCCAGCCAACGGGGTGATTGGGATGCTGGACCTGGTGCTTGATCGGGAGTTGAGTCCGGAGGTGGCCGAACAGCTCCAGACGGCACAACGTTGCGCCCACTGTCTGCTTTCGTTGTTGAACGACATTCTGGATCTCTCCAAGATCGAAGCGGGAAAAATGACCTTGGAAAAGCTGCCGTTCGATTTGCGCGTGCTGCTGGCGGATTGCATCCAGGCGCATCTCCCGAAAGCCGCGGAGAATTCAGTTGCGCTGCGCGTGGAGGTTTCATCCGCGGTGCCGCGAATGATTTCGGGCGATCCGCTGCGTATGCGGCAGATCGTCGCCAATCTGGTCGGCAATGCCGTGAAGTTTACCGAGCGTGGAGCGGTAACCGTGCACGTGGGCGGGGAGTTCACCAATCCAGGCGAGTTCACGCTTCGCATCGCCGTGCAAGACAGCGGAGCGGGAATTCCTGCCGACAAGCTGCTCTCCATCTTCGACAAGTTCGCGCAAGCCGACCGCAGCGTGAGCCGGCGGTTCGGCGGAACGGGATTGGGCCTGGCGATTACCCGCAGTCTGGTGGAGTTGCACGGCGGCGACATCCGGGTTCAGAGCGAACTGGGCCGGGGAAGTGTTTTCCGCGTCACCCTCAAGTGCGAAGCCGACGCCGGCGCCGGCCAGTCGGCCACCGTGCTGGAGCGTTTTGCGTCCCTGCCCGGCGCGTCCGGCAATGCCGCTCGGATACTGGTAGTGGAAGACAATCAGGTAAATCAAAAAGTGGTGACGGCAGTGCTGCGCAAGCGCGGCTTCTCCATCGAAATGGCCAACGATGGCCAGGAAGCTCTGAACAAGCTGAACGACAGCCCCGCCTTCGACCTGGTCCTGATGGACGTGCAGATGCCAGTGCTCGACGGCCTGGAAACAACCCGGCTGATCCGTAAGGAGCCGCGCTGGAAAGAGCTTCGCATTATTGCCATGACGGCGCACGCTATGAATGGCGACAAAGAGCGCTGCCTGGAGGCCGGGATGAACGGATATATTTCAAAACCCGTTCATGCGTCTTTGTTGCTGAGCACGGTCGACGAGTTCCTGCTCCAAAAGACCACCTAGGAAGTGGAATCTTCGATCCTCCTCGGCGAATATCGGTAAGGCTGACGGCTGCGGCGGCTCCGGCCTCTACTTGCCCACCAGGTGCGCGTCGCTCTTTTCGTTTTCACCACAGATGAACTCGATCAGGTCCGTGTCCAGCATCACCCGTTGCTTCACAGTCACCGTCCACGGCTTGGTGTACGCCTTGGGATCCTCCACCGTGATCTCAATCTCCAGGTTTCCGTAATTCACTCGCCGGAACCGCTCAGTCATTTTGCCGGCGCCGGTGAGCGGGCTCCCCTCCAAGTCCAGCCAGACATCGTCGCGGAAACCGGCGGACTCAACCACCAGCGTGTCGCCGTCCCAGTGCCCAATCGAATAGCCGTACCACCACGGCTGCGGATCGTTGTTCGGCAGCGGACGCCCATCCATGAAGATCTGCCGCACCCCAGCCTGCGCCTCATACAAAATTACCATCAGCTTCGACGTCTGAATCATCTTTCGTGGCTGCGGATGCGTGTGCAGTTGCATCAGGCCGAGCGGCAGGCAGTGCGCATCGGGATTGTCCCTGCTGTTTTCCCCAAAGCGCCGCGCCCGCAACTCCTTACCCCATGGCGTGAACGGCAGGCCATCCTTCAATGTCCACCCGATGTTGAAGAACTGTTCCAGACCAATCCGGCCCGCGTCTGCGGGTGTCGGCGGCGGCGCGCCTTGCGTTGCGTTGGACGGCAATGCCGGCCGATTTCTAACAAATTCCCAGATTCCGGACAGATCCGGCTTGCCGTCCGCAGTCCTTGGCGCTGGGCCGGTCAGATCAGGCTTTCCATCCGGTCCCTTCGGAACTCCCGGCGTTGGATAATTCGGCCACTGGGCTGACAAAGCGCCGGGAAGTCCCACCAGAACCACCAAGAACGCCAGCATGCCGGCCAGGGATTTTGTCGTATGAGCCCTCATCGTGTGCGATTATCCAGCTTATCTAAACCGGGCGCCTCATGGTCGCAGCCTGCTGAGCCGCCATGCCTGAGCATGCGGATGTGCCGGTGAACCGGGCAAAACAGCTTGCTCGTTCGTCCCCTCGGGGACCCCTTCATTGCTCGCGGCTCGGCTACGATTCAATCAGCGCACCACGGGTCTTTTGGCGGTCTGGCGCACCAGGTTCCAGGTCTCTTCCAAATCTTCCCATTCGGTGGCGATGTTTCCGATGGCCAGCCTCAACACGAACCGGCCATTCAACACGGTGTGAGATAGGAAAGCCTTACCCGAGGCGTTCACCGCTTCCAGCAGCTCGCGATTCTCATCGTCGGAGCCGCGATAACGAAAGCAGATCAGGGCGAACGGCGTTGGCGCGGCGATCTCGAAATCGGGGTGCTCGCGAATCAAACCGGCCAGGCGCTGCGCATAATCGATATGCTTCCGAATCATCTCCGCGATCCCTTCGCGCCCATAGTGCCGCATAATGAACCACAGTTTCAGCGCCCGGAAGCGGCGCCCAAGCTGCACGCCGTAGTCCATATAGTTCACCGCGCGCGGGTCCTCCTTGGTTCGCAGATACTCGGGAACCAACGAAAAGGCCCGGCGCAGGATCTCCGGTTTGCGTGTGTAGAAAGCGCTCAGATCCACCGGTGTGAACAGCCATTTGTGCGGATTCACCACCAGCGAATGTGCCCGCGCGGCGCCGCTGAGGATGGACTGCAGCTCGGGAACCACGGCCGCCGCGCCGCCATACGCCGCGTCCACGTGCAGCCACGCGCCGCATTCTTCGGCGATATCGGCAACGGCATCCACGGGATCGATGCTCGAGGTCGACGTAGTGCCAACCGTGGGAACGATGCAGAACGGCCGCTTGCCCGCGCGCTGGTCCGCAGCCACCGTTTCGCGCAGCACATCCACACGCATGCGGAAGGCATCGTCTACCGGAATTTTGCGAATGTTGTCCTGGCCGATTCCGAGTGTGATACCGGCCTTCTCCACCGAAGAGTGCGCCTGTTCGGAGGTATACATCACCAGACCAGGGGCGTTCCCTCGCTTGCGCGATTCCGGGTCGGCCATTTCACGCGCCGCCGCGATAGCGTGCAGGGTGCTGACGGACGCGGTGTCATAGATGATCCCGAAGAACTCCGCGGGCAGGCCCATCCATTGGCGCAGCCATCCCAGCGTCACCTGTTCCAGTTCCGTGAGCGCGGGGCAGCTCTTCCACAGCATGCCATTCACGTTGAGCGCCGCCGCCAGCATCTCGGCCAGAATTCCGGGGTGCGAGGCCGAAACGGCGAAATAGGCGAAAAAGCGGGGATGGTTCCAGTGCGTCAGAGCTGGGACGATGGAGCGCTCGAAATCTTCGAGAATGGCGTCCATGGGTTCGCCGCGATCGGGCGCGTGGGCCGGCAGGCGGTCGATCAGATCGCCCGGCCGCATGTCCGGCAACACCGGATACTGCCGGATATCGTCCAGATAGTCGGCGATCCAGTCCACCACCTGGC
>Ga0302326_10022898_pt1 | contig 12758 bp, 8 predicted proteins | sample Palsa_T0_3_FD_202264 | JGI IMG/M metagenome (GOLD analysis project Ga0302326, IMG submission 202264) | Peat permafrost microbial communities from Stordalen Mire near Abisko, Sweden - Palsa_T0_3 | ecosystem: Environmental > Terrestrial > Soil > Palsa > Peat permafrost | place: Sweden: Abisko... | reverse complement strand
ATAGGGCCAGACTACGGAGGGATTTCCGTGGCCGGTATCGAGCCCAACGCCGCCCATGATGTTGTATAGCACCAGCGAGTCGAAGCTGCGGTTCCTGTCTCGCAGGTCGCGGTAATCGGGATACGACTCCGAAGGAGATGTATCGGACCCGTAGGCGCGTTCCAGCATGAACAGCGTCTCAGGGTGCGGCACCTTGAGCGGTCGCAGGATCAACGCATTCAGTACGCTGAACACGATTGCATTGGCACCAATGGCGAGTGCCAGTGTGAGCACGGCGGTCAAGGCGAATCCAGGCGCTTTTCGCAGCTGTCGTAAAGCGAGTCGTATATCGGCGTTCATGCTCCCCCCACATTACCCATCGTCGTTACGCATCGTTGTGTATTTTGCTCCCGTTCCCGGGGCTTGTACCGGTTGTACGCACATGCTGGGGCGGCGGTTCCATTCGATATTGCCAGTTCCTAGCCAGGGTTACTGGGCAGGGCGCTCTTTGAGCTCTGGTGAGCTTTGCTCCGAGGATTAGTCCCGAAAACGGGATTTTGAGTAATCAATCTTGATGAATTCTATAAGCCAATACCTTGGATTCAGGTGCACCACCGCCAATACTGGTTGTTTGCAAGAGCACTTCAAAATAGGGAGGTTCTCCCTTGCGACGCGTATAAGGCTGTAATAGAGTTGCTAACCGTTTGCCTTCAAAAGCGAAATCACTCGCGGCTTCTGTTCCCGCCATGGTTGAACCTTCGACAATGAGGACGTTGCCTGTTCGGTTCAGATTCGGAAGGAGAGCGACGAGAGCATAAGCACGATGGGCACGATCGCCAGGTGCCATGATGTATTCTGTTAACTCCCCCGGCTGTGGACTCTTATTTGTGGCAACGAAATTGTAAGTGTCTCTATCGTCGTTAAAAGTAAAGTTCATGTGCTGCTCAAATAACTCGACCCATGGATTCGCTTCTTTGGCGCCAATGAGGATGATGTTATTTCCTTTCAGGTCGTCAAGCTTTAGATCGCGTGAGTAACGAATCTGGGCGTGTGCCTTCATGGCCTCCGGAAGCATTACAAGCTGTGAAGCAACTTGCAGATCGACGATGGATGTATAACGATAGGCAGCCTTGCTGGTGGCGCTGTCGATTGGATTGATCACAGGGACGGTCTGGACTTCCCCACTCAAATACTGAGACAGATTTACTGACTTGCTCGATTGCCCTTCATACAGAACAAGACCGCTGTCTCCGGGCACAATGAGTGTTGTCTGACCTTTTTGAAACAGTTCTTTCCATAACTGCCGATCCGGGGCCTCTGGCACCGCAACAAGTTGCAAACCAAAAAAGGAAACTGAGGCTCCCGGTCCCTCATACCGTAAATAGGTAAGCACCCACAGGGTGGGGCAGAGAATGCAGAGGATCAATACGTAAAGCCACCATCGAGGACGCGCCGCCACGACGGTATTCGGAACCGATTCGGTCTCAGTCGAAACCGTATTGCTCACAGGCTCGATTGAACCTGGCCGCTCTGCATAGACTGGAACCTGTTGTACGGGAGCCGCCTCGAACCGGGGAACGTAGCACCCTTTGGGTATGATTACGCGCAGTTCCTCCCCGGTACCTTCTTCATTGAAATATGCTTCGAGTCTTTGCCGGAGCCTGCTCGCTTGGACCCGAACGATATTGTCCTGGCCAGGATCATAACCAGGAGACCTGTCAAAAACGTGTTCCCCGATGTTCTGCTCGTTGATTTCGTCAGCGCGACCGGTCAGAGTGCGCTCGCACACGTAAGAGAGAAATTGCGACAGCCGGGTTGTCTTTGCAAAGGTTTGCGAAGCGACAACATGCTCGATGAGCCGCCAGCGAGGGTCATCCGCGAGGGGAGCCTCTGGTTCGAGCAACCTTACAGGGCTCTCCATTGAGGACCGCCTGTTCCGTCGAACCGCCGGTTCCGCTGGCATGTTCGAACGCTACGCTGTTGGCATTAATTTGGCGTCAATCAGCTATTGATTCGGCTTTCATTGAAGCACAGGGGTGTAACCCCCGGCAATTCTGACAACCCTCCACGGCTTATGGCTGTGTTTTCAATAGGTTAGCCGCCTGTAACAGTAACAGGACGGTAAAAGCACCTATACAGTTTTTGCCGCCGCCAGCTACGGTTCGAGTCGATCCGGGGCAGAATTGCCCCACGCACGGAGGCCACATGCGGTACCTGAACAAATTACAAAGACCGATCGGAAACTCGTTGTCCTCCATCGGCTCATATACCAAACAAAGCGGCATCGTACTTCGAGGCGTAGTCTGCGCTCTACTCCTCATCGGTTTTGCGATCCTGTCCGGGACCACCGCCAACGCCCAACAGGTATACGGAACGATCGACGGAACTGTCACCGACAACACCGGGGCGGTAGTCCCTGGAGCCGCCATCACCATTACGGAGACAACAAAGGGGGTTGTCTTCACAAGCAAGACCAACCCCTCGGGCTTTTACTCTCAGGGACAGTTGATCCCGGGAACCTATGCGGTCGCCATTGAGGTTGCCGGCTTTACGAAAGTGGTTTCGACTCCGCTTACGATAAGCGTGGACCAGGTAACCCGTTTTGACGCTGCTCTGGCTGTCGGTAGTACCGACCAAACCGTTCAGGTGTCCAGTGCTGCACCGCTGCTGGAAACCGACCGCGTCGACGTGGCGACCACGCTCACCTCAGAACAAATCCTCACCCTCCCAGAGTACCAGCGCAATTTCATAGCGTTGGAATTTCTGACGCCCGGCGTTTTGGTCAACCCTTCCAGCACGCCCTCATCGGAAAATCCGCAAGGCAGCTTCCGCGCGCGAGTCAATGGCCAGATGTGGGGTACCACGGGTTACCAGCTCGACGGCACTGACAATCAGGATACGTGGTTAGCATCGGTCATCATTAATCCCGACCCCGACTCGGTGGCAGAATCGAGGTTCTCAACCGAGAACTTCGATGCAGAGAACGGCTATGTTGCAGGTGGAATGTTCGTAGCTTCCACTAAATCCGGCTCCAACAATCTGCACGGTTCGCTCTTTGAGTACCTCATCAACAACAGTCCTGGATTCAAGACTGTGGGAGCCAATCCGTTCACTCAACCCAACGGCGCTCCGCCGCTCAAGAACAATCAATTTGGCGGATCCATTGGCGGTCACATCGTCCGCAACAAATTATTCTACTTCGGCGATGTCCAGATACAGCGCCGTAGGGAGGGCGATTCCCTGCTGACCACGGTACCAACAGCGGAGGTGCAGAGGACGTGCGGTATGGCATCAACCGTTGCCTGCGACCTGAGTGAATACCTTAACAACGGCCCGTACCAGCTCTACGACCCCACCACAGGGAATGCCGGCACCGGGCTGGGACGCACACGCTTCACAAACAATCAGATTCCATTGAACCGCTTGAGCACGCAGGCGCAGAAAATCCTCGTCTATTTTCCTGTTCCCACTCTCCCGGGCGTGGTAAACAATTACATTGCCTCGGGTTCGCAGGTATTCAATGCTCAACAGTACAACACCCGGGAAGATTACTATCTAAACGACAAGAATCTCTTTTTTGGACGCTATACCTTCGCAAAGTTTTCACTCTCGGTCCCCGGCGCATTTGGCTATGCCGCCGGCGGCCCTGGCCTGGATAGCACTGGTTATTCCGGAATCTCCAACGTTGACAACCAGAGCCTCTCGCTGGGATATACGCACATATTCAATCCACAACTGATCAATGAGCTTCGATTCGGCTTCTACCGCTACAACGTCCACGAAGTTCCCGGCGGTTATGGAACTCAGCCGGCAACCGAGGCAGGCATCCCCGGACTCAATCTGGACAATGCTGTCACCTCCGGTATGCCAGCCCTCTATATACCGGGAGCCAGTGGCGCAACGATGGAACTCGGATACGCCCTGAATGTTAACCGTTGCAACTGCACGCTCACAGAAACAGAAAATGAGTTTCAGATAGTAGACAATTTCACTAAGGTTGTCGGCAACCATACCTTCAAAGTCGGCTTCGATCTTAGGCGTACTGCCAATCTACGCGTCCCCAGCGACAGCCATCGCGCCGGTGAGCTGACGTTCGCGCAAGGTTACACCGGCCAAGGCAGCGCAAATGGAGCCACTACGAATGGGCTGGGGCTCGCGACCTTCCTTCTCGGCGAAACCACCACATTTTCGCGTTACGTCAGTACGATAACCGACGCCACGGCCTATTTGGACCGGGATCACTTCTACGGTCAGGATACATGGCACGCAACTCATAAACTGACGCTTAGCTACGGCTTGAGGTGGGAGCTCACTTTCCCCGAGTCAACAGCTCCGGGCAAAGGTGGCCTGCTGGACCTCACCACCGGCAAAGTAGTGATTAATGGAGTTGGAGGCAACTCCTCACGCAACTACCAGCAAATGGCCTATCACAACTTTGCGCCCCGTCTTGGCATCGCCTACCAACTCACCCCCAAGACAGTACTTCGGGCAGGATATGGATGGGCCTACAGTGCAGGTTGGGCGGGTTCGATTTTCAACGAAGCCAATATCACGTTGCCGGTGATTCTGGCACAGTCCAACACGCCGTCGAACTCCTCCCAGGGGGTATTCGGCCTTGCATCGGGGCCACCCGCAGCCGTTTTTCCAACTGCAAATGGAGGATTCATCTCCCTGCCAAACAACATTTCCGACGCCGCACGTCCTCATACCCTCACTTTGCCGGTTGTATACGCCTATAACGCAACCATCCAGCGTCAACTCACCAACAGCATCTCGGTATCGGCGGCCTATGTGGGCAATTCCGGGCGGCACGCTCCCAACGATACCTCCACCAACTTCAACGCCAATCAAGCATCGTTTGTCCCGGGTGTTACCAACCTGAACACGCTCAAACCCTACTTCGCCTCCTACGGTTGGACCCAGTCCATCAGCTATTTCTGCAATTGTGCTGTAAACCAGTACAACTCACTTCAGGCGTCGGTAGATATACGGAACTACCACGGTTACACCGCGCAGGGAACCTATCTATATGAACGCGCCTACGGTGATGGAACTGGTGGGAACCTATCCTATACCATGCTGTATAACCGCCCCCTGGGCTATGGAAACGAGGCCAACACTCCGAATACACAGGTCATCGTTGTGCAGGACTATGAACTGCCCTACGGGAAAGGCAAGTATTTCGGCAGCCACGCCGGAGCGGTTGCCGCTGCCCTACTGGGTGGCTGGAGGGTCACTGGCATAACTACTTTTCTAAGCGGCCAGCCATTCACGGCAGCAATCGGAGCCTATCCGTCCGGCTACGCAGCTCAAAATGTTGGCATAGCCTACCCTGACCGGGGCACAGTATCTCCCTATGCCGGGGCAGCTCACAACCGAAAGCAGTGGTACCAGGGCTGCTCCACCTCAACTCTCTCAGCTGGCACGTGCGCTGCCTTCCTGCTTCCGGCAGCGAACAAATTCGGCAACTACGGCTTCGATGATCTGTATGGGCCTATCAATATCAATCAGGATCTGGCCGCCATGAAAAGTATCAAAGTGACAGAGAAGTACAACTTCACGCTCCGCACAGATGCTTTCAACGTATTCAATCATGCAAATCTTGGACAACCCGATGCCACGATCACGGACGCAACAGCAGGAACGGTCACCAGCCTCGCTGCTGGAGCCAACATGCGCAGACTGCAATTTGCGTTGAGGATGGATTTCTAAGCTGACAACAAACACGCCAACGATCGGCTGTCCGCTTGGCCTGCCCCGGAAGACGCCTGTCTTGCGGGACCCTTTCCATAAAAGGGAGAACCTGATTGAAGCCACTACTCCGTTTTGCTTGCCTCTTGACTCTTGGCACATTTCTCAGGCACGTCGCCTATGGAGCTGACAACCAGCAAGTTCTGATCACACTCGCGCTTATGAAGCAGGGCTCCGCACCTAAGTCGATGCCGTACTCCATTGTGTTCCACAACTCATGCACGGATTGCGAAGGGGTGAATGACGACGCCTACGCGAAGCAGGATGCCCGTGAGATTATCGTTGCCATGCGGGTGCCCCGCTCGACTCAGCTTCCCTTGGTTGTAAAAGTCGATCCATCTGCTATACGTCGCGTCTTGATCGAAGGCTCCGACCTTGCATTTACACGGGTAGCAGATGGACTCTCCATGACTCTGCCGGCGCAAGCTGAGGATCGCATAAATTCCGGCGAATTTCAGACCCATCTTTACTGGCCCGGCATTGATCTTCGTTTTGAGCATGCTGATCCGGAGCGCAGGTCCGGCAAGTACGCAGAGGGGTCATGGCCCGCCGTCGAACGCCAAGCCGCGGCGAATTTGGAATTTGCACAACGCGAAGCAATCCGCATGTTGGGGCTCGCCTCCTATGTGGCTTCGCAGAACATTGGCACAATCGATTTGATGGGCTTCGACACAAACGATCCGCATGGGCACGAGGACTGGCCTCCACACATGCACATGATTCTCTGGTGGCCCACGGTGAAAGGAACCGGCAGCCTTGTTGCCCATTACTACATCAGTCCACGGGGCCTTCTTACGCACACTATTGTTGGTCCCATCGGAGCGATTGGTGTCCAGGCTGACTTTCCAATCGGCAGCACTTTTACCGATACCGACATCAATGGTGACGGCATCTATTCTCACACCGTAACGCAGGACGGATGGTTAGGACTTGGGCGTGCAGGCGGTTCTAAGTGTCTGCTAAGGCCAGCTGGGTCTGGTTTTCAAGACGACGCAATCGTCGAATGTCCCGGATTCGCTTCGCGACGCGTGCGAGTTGACGATGATGTAGACAAAGGTGTGCTTCGTGTATGGATCGGCGATTCGACAGAAACGTATCGCTACGACCCCGACAGCGGAAGGCTATTGCCCTGATACACTCTTGGCTTTGCGTGCGGGGAGATGCTTTCGTTCCAGCGGCAGGTCACAAGAGCTCAGCTACGCCAATGCGAAGGAGGGCTGAAGGGGAAAGATAAAATTACCCCAACATTTGCGAATCCGCGCACCCCTGTGGAAATGGGACTCGCGGTAACTCTGGGCTGAATTGGCAGGAAACGATAGCATGAATCAGAATTGCGGCAGAATGAGGCAAGTCGGATGACGATGCTCAACGGCTCGGATCAAGTACCTCTTGCACAACCAGTACTCGCGCCACTCACACGCGCGGCGATCTTCCTGGTTGTCAATGTGAAGCCGGAGGCGGAGAGTTACGCCACCCTGCGCTCGTTTTGCGGCGACCTCTCCGGCATCATTCGCGCGGTGGAGTTCCGCGACATCGACGCCGCGCTCACTTGTATCGCGGCCTTCGGATCAGATGCCTGGGATCGCCTATTTGGCGACCCCAGGCCAGCCGAACTGCATCCCTTCCGCGAGTTCCGCGCCGGCAGCCGCCATGCCCCCGCCACCCCGGGCGACGTGCTGTTCCACATCCGTGCCCAACGAATGGACATCTGCTTTGAGTTGGCAACCCAGATCATGGACCGCATCGGGGACGCGGTTTCCGTTGCCGACGAAGTGCAGGGCTTCCGCTACTTTGAGGATCGCGACCTGATCGGTTTCGTCGACGGCACGGAGAATCCAAGAGGCGCTCTCGCCCTCGCGTCCGCGCTGGTGGGCGAAGAGGACGCTCCCTTTGCCGGCGGCAGCTACGTCCTGGTGCAGAAATACCTGCACGATATGAAGGCGTGGAATGCCCTGTCCACTGAGGCACAAGAGGGAATTATCGGCCGCAGGAAGCTCTCGGATATCGAGCTGGAAGACGGAGTAAAACCAACCTCGGCCCATAGCGCCCTAACCGTCATCGAGGAGAATGGAAAAGAGGTCAAGATCCTGCGCGACAACATGCCGTTTGGGCAACCGGGCCGCGGCGAATATGGTACCTACTTCATCGGCTATTGCCGCACCCCACGGATCACCGAGCAAATGCTCGAGAACATGGTGGTCGGCCGTCCGCCAGGTAACTACGACCGGCTCCTGGACTTTAGCCGCGCAGTTACCGGGAGCTTATTCTTTGCGCCTACGGCAACTTTTCTGGACGATGCCGCGGACGCGAAGCCTCTCCCTGCGGCCATTGCCGTGCCACCGGCGGCGGCTGCTGTGCCGGACTCATCACTTGGGATAGGATCGCTGAGAGGAGAACGAAATGAATAACCTCCATCGTGAGTTGGCGCCCATCTCTGACGCCGCGTGGGCGCAGATCGAGGAAGAAGCAACGCGGACGCTGAAACGCTATCTCGCCGGCCGACGCGTCGTCGATGTACCGGCTCCCAGTGGCGTTGCTTTGCCGGCTGTGGGTACGGGCCATTTGCTGCCAATCGCCCCTCCAGCGGAAGACATCCTCGCTCGCCAGCGTGAGGTGAAAGCCCTGGTTGAGTTGCGTGTTCCCTTTGAGCTGACGCGCGCGGCAATCGACGATGTAGAGCGAGGTTCCGACGATTCCGATTGGCAACCGGCCAAGGATGCAGCCAGGAAAATCGCCTTCGCGGAGGACCGGGCCATCTTCAATGGCTACCCAGCGGCTAACATCCAGGGCATTCGGGAAGCAACCAGCAACCCCATCATGACCCTTCCCAGTGAGGTCCGGGACTATCCAGACGCTGTGGCTCATGCGTTGAGCCAACTCCGTCTCGTCGGTGTGAACGGACCGTACTCGGTCTTACTTGGAGCCAAAGCCTATACGGAGCTGGCGGAAACCCGCGATCATGGCTACCCTGTTCTGGAGCACGTCAAGCGCATTGTCGACGGCAACATCATCTGGGCTCCGGCCATCGAGGGCGCTTTTGTCCTCACCACCCGAGGCGGCGATTTCGAGCTCAACATTGGGCAGGACCTCTCGATCGGCTACCTCACGCACACGGACTCGATGGTCCGGCTTTACCTGCAGGAGTCCTTCACCTTTCGCCCGTTCACCAGCGAGGCCTCGGTTGTGCTTGCGTCCCCTGATAGCCCGCCGGCTTGAACACCCGCGATTCCTTTAAATCACGACCAGCTCAAATGAACGAAGGCGTTACCCGGCATCTTCCGCCATTCGCAGCCCGATTCGGCCCGCAGGCCAAATCCCTCTTGGCTCTGCGGGGGAGATAAGGCGACTAGGCCGAATTGCTTTCTCCCTCACTGCAGGCTAACGCCCTCTTCAAAAAATTCGAAACCTGTTCTATCCGATACAGACGCGCCACTTGGTTGACGACTGCCACCGAAGCATCGGATGGGCAGTTCTCGCGAAAGGCTTGTCCAAAATCATCCAGCCGGGGTGCGGTCTCACGCGCTTCAACCTGCGTATTCCGTTTCAATTCCTTCCACCTGGCTGCCAGAGCCTGCGCTCTCTCGCGAGCAGGATCCTCCATCAGCGAAGACTCTACGTCCCGGAAAAGCTTAGCCCACGGTTCAGAGGAGCGATCAGCCGCCGGATTGCTGACTAGGCCGAGCCGTTGCTTCACTTGCAGCGTTTGCAGATATTTCCGCCCAATCGCCTGCCCTATGAACCTGCCCACTCTCTCCAACCGCCGCATCGATTCATCTCTTTCACTGCTCACATCGAGACCGCAATAAGCCAGTCGAGCATCCTGTTCGGCGGGCGGCCAGTTCTGATGATCTTTCCAGGCTTTAATGGCGGCCCCTTTGATCTCAGCGTCGCCCCCGGTGGTTACCTCTGCCAAGAGCACCCATCGCTTCGCAAGACTTTGAGCCCTTTCATCAGCCGGATCAAGGTCGAGCACCGTTTCAACTTCAAGGAATAGGCTTCTCCATGCCTGTTTGTACCTTTCGAGTGTTTCAGGAGAGCTTTGCTCTCTCAATTGCATTCTTTTAGCCCAAGCCTCCTCCGTGTAGTACTTCCGCATGAAATTCGATTCTGGCCGCATTTCGATGACCTCGATGATTTTTCGTAAGGCGGATGCGTCGGTAGCCTGATCCGACCGAATGAGCCTCTCTGCTTCCTCTATCGCCCGGATGGCGCGCGTTATCAAGTCGCGCTTTTCTGTGAGCGCCCTCAGTTGCAACCGCAACGACTCCGAAAGACTCAGCGGGCTGGCCCCTAACAAAACCTTGATCTCATGTAAGGGAATACCGAGGAATTTGAGCGCTGTGATCTGTACTAGGCGTTCCAGGTCGGTCAGAGAGTAAAGACGATACCCCGAGCGGCTGCGCTGGGGTCTAAGCAGAGCAATGCGGTCGTAGTGGTGCAATGTTCGAACAGTCACACCGGCTAAATCTGCAAATTCTCGAACTTTGTAGAGTCTGCTCATCCCGCTGAGAACATCGTCAACCCTGACGTAGGGTCAGAGTCAAGAAGAGCACCAATCGGATTTGTGGGGCCCTCTGACGCTCTCATCAAAATGACTTTGGCGTAGAGGAAACCCGTCGCCGCTCTCTTAGTTCGGCGAAGGATGATCCACGTGATCGATCACCACCACCGGCACCTGTGTTTTCTCTGACTTTAGTTGCAGTCCCAATTGATCCCGGATCGCCGGTAACAGCGGCGGCGGAGCGTTCGCGTCATCCGCCGCCGGCGGCACGTTCCCCCTCATCCCCGCAAACTGCGTTTCATCCGGTGTCCACTGCAGCACGAAATCCCACTTCCCCGTCAGGCCCGTCTCGTCTACCACCTGCTGGCCGAGAACGTTGCCCTGCAGCAAGCGCGCGAAGTCGTCCATCGTGGCGCTTTGCGCGTGCAGCATCCCCGAAGGGAAAAGGGTAAAGTTCGGCTTTAACGACGCGTCCACGCTCTTCGTCATCTTCGGCCCGTCTTTGCCCACAGTCAGGGCGTAGGCCGGCATCTCCCGCTTCTCCTCGTGAACCTTCAGAGCGAAGCGTTCCACCAGCAGCTTTTGCAATATATCTCTCTCTTGGTCGATGCTAGGCGTCCCCGGCGTATCTGGCTTCACCTCGATGTCCCATTTGTCCGTGTCCATCCAACCCGTGAAGCCGACAATAGGCCGGGTCGGATAGGCAAACTTCATCACAAAGGTGAGCGGGAGGTTCTTAACCACCAGATCCTCTCCTCGCACGGTAAGCATGAACAATTTAGTTCCCGGCTGGGTCGGCTTGATGGTCGCCACCTCCACACCGGGCTTCGCATCCGGAGCCATCGGCAGAATCCGCGGCGGCGGAGCAGGAGTCGCCCACTCCGTCTCCGGCGTCGCGCGCCGCAGTACCAGCGGAGACGAGCCATTCTGGGTCACGGTCCCGCTAATCGAATTACCGTCCGCCGACATCTTCCCCCCATACGTCAGCCTCGGGAAATCATTCACGAACCGCAGAGTTCCCCTCTCAAAGCTGACCAAACTGCCGGCCATCGGGGGCTCGTTCTGGTCGAGCTTGTAGAGCGTCGCGCTCAGCCCGCCCTTCTCATCCTTCGCGATCTTCAGCACCACGCGCAGATTGTGGCCGTCCGGCGTGCGCGTCGTCCCCTGCCATGTTCCAGCAATGCCGCCCTTTTCCGCCGCACCCGACCCCTGCGTCTGTCCCTGCGCCGCGCGCACCAAACCTGCCGTCACAGGTACGCCCACCGCCAGCACGCAGGCTACCGCCAGCAGCGCCTTCCGACGCAGGTCCAGTTTCCGCACGCCCTGCCCGGACAGGATCCGCGCAATCCGCTGCTTCAGCTCCGATCCCGCCACCCCCGACACGCAGCTCAGCGGCGCCTCCACATAAAATTTGCAGACGTTCAGGATCCCTTCCGCATACGCAAAAGGCCTACGCGTCGTTTCGAGGACTGCCTCATCGCAGGCCCGCTCGCGCTCTTCAACCAGCCGCGCCCGCAGCCACCACACCAACGGATGGAACCAGAACAGCGCTTCCACCGCCATATGCAGCGCCGCCGTCAGGTTGTCCCTGCGCCGGATGTGGCACATCTCGTGCAGCACAATCGCGTCCAGTTCCCCACCTTCTTCACCCGCAGCACCAAGCCCTTCGCCTACATCCGGTACACCGTCGTCTGCACCGTCGTGTATGCCGGCGTCCTCCGCGCGGGAATCTCCTCCCGGATCTCGCGGATCGAAAACTGCCCATGTTCCCACAGAGCCTCCATCACCTGAAACTCCAGCTTCGATCGCCGATTCGCCATCGCCTGTCTCCTTTCAGTGTAGTAGTGCTTACTACACATGTAGGAGACTTGGCAATCCCTTCTCTGTGAGCCCCCGCCGCCTCCTCCGCTGTCCTGCAATCGACGTGGGTTTGAGGAGGTGCCCGAACCGATCATCATGGAATTAGATTTGCAGAAGGACTGAAGACTTCGTTGAGGTCGCAAAGTCAAATCCAACCACAATCTGCCAGTCGACCGCTCGATCCGGCGCGCAACGGATTCACTCAGCCAAGGTTACGCGCAATTCCCAGAATTACTCCTGGAAACGCCCCAGCCTTCCGCGATATGCCATTCCGAACGACTGGAGCCTGGCCGACTCGGTACTTGCCTGCGAACAGGGCCACAGCGGCAGCATCTCGTTTGCCGCACGAAGAGTGAACAACTTCTCAGCAAGGATCAGGTAGAGGGATCTCGTTTCAAATGTTCTCTGCCCCACGAACAGAGAACCTCCAATACCGGGACCAACGTCCGTCCGTACGGCGTTAGCGAGTACCGCACTCGCAGGGGCAGGCCTTGCTCCTGATGACGTTCCAGAATCCCAGCCCCTGTCATATCCCGCAGATGACGGAGAAGCATCCTCTCTGTAATTTCAGGAATACTCTTCCGCAATTCGTTCGTCCTCATCGGCCCGTCCAACAGTCGCCAGAGGATTGTGCCCTTCCATCGCCCGTCGATGACGCTTAGCGTCA
>Ga0302326_10022893_pt1 | contig 12759 bp, 16 predicted proteins | sample Palsa_T0_3_FD_202264 | JGI IMG/M metagenome (GOLD analysis project Ga0302326, IMG submission 202264) | Peat permafrost microbial communities from Stordalen Mire near Abisko, Sweden - Palsa_T0_3 | ecosystem: Environmental > Terrestrial > Soil > Palsa > Peat permafrost | place: Sweden: Abisko... | reverse complement strand
AAGTAGGGTCAAGCGGAGCCGAGGCCGCGAACCGGGTCGCGGCGGCGTGCAGCCCGGCCCGCCGGGCGACCACGACCGCCATGGCCAGCCGCCGGACCGGCGCCCCGACCGCCATCGGATGGCGGTAACGCTCCAGCCGGTCGTCCCCACCCACGATCAGCACTGGGGCGTCGGCCCCCCGGGCCTCGAGGGCGGCGGCACAGCGGGCCTGGATGTCCAGGTCGCGCTCGCCGGGGCGCCACTGCGCCAGGCCGATCTGGAGCGCGGCCGTCGCGTCCGCGCCGAGATCGGCGAGATCAGCCTGCTCGGGCGGGGACAGCGCCAGCCGCAGCGCGGTCAGGTCCTCCGACGCGTCGATGCCGAAGGCCGGGTGGCCATCGGCGGCCAGCTCCGAGGCGGGCGCGCCGGCCAGTGACTCGGCGGCGGCGACAAAGCCTTCGGGCTGATGCCACGGAACCTCGATCAGCTCGGAGAAGCCGTGCCGGGCCGGATCGTATTCGGCCCGGACCCGGTCCGCCTCCACCTCGGTGGTGATCAGGCCGGCCCCGGCGGGCGAGATGACCACCCAGACCAGGTCCACGCTGGCGGTCCGGTCGACCGGCGGCGCCACCCCGCCGGTGGCCCAGGCCACCGCGGCCGGCCCGGTCAGCACCAGCCCGGCCGGGCCATGGCCGGCCCGTGGCACGGGCGCGGCCGACCCCTCCGCGGGCAAACCCCGACTTTCCAGCTGCTGTGCGGCCAACCACCCCGTGGCGCGCCGGACAGCCGCCTCGGCCCGGGCGGAGCTCCGCACGTGGCGTTCTGCTGTACCGAACACCGTTGTGTGATATAGAATCACGCAGGTAGCGAAACAAGAATTAGTCGCCCATGTCAAGGTTCGTTACCGCTTTTTGATCGGACGTTCGGTAGAACCGAACATTCTTGCGCGGAGGTGCGCGAGTGCAGGTGGAGCGGGGCGTCGATGACGAGGCCGCCGGCCGGTACACAGTGCGCAGTGTCGCCCGGGCCATCCGGTTGATGGAGCTGGTGGCCGACGGGCCACCGGACGGGCAGTCGCTCAGCGACCTGGCCCGGGCGCTCGGCACATCCAAGAGCACGACGCTGGCCCTGGCCCGCACGCTGACCGCGTCCGGCCTGCTGCGTGACGTCCGGCCCGGGCCCCGGTACACGCTGGGCACGGCGCTGATCAGGCTGGGCGACATCGCGCACAACCAGTTGCCGATCGGGGGCTTGTGCCGGCCGCTGCTGGCCGAGATGGCTGACCTGACCAAGATGACCGCCCGGGTCGCCATCTGTGACGGCGGATTCCCCGTCTTCATCGAGCGGGTGGACGGCCCCGGCAGCGTCCGCTTCCACACTCCGCTGGGCCAGCGTGAGGTCCCCTACGCGTCCGCGGCGGGCAAGGCCATCCTGGCCACGATGAGCGAGCCGGAGGTCCGGGCCCTGTGCGGGCAGACCGGGCTGCAGGCCCGGACGGCCCACACCATCACCGACGTCGACTCGCTGATCGACAACCTGGCCCTGGCCCGCGGCAACGGCTTCGCTGTCGATGACGAAGAGGACGCCGAAGGGGTCATCTGCGTGGGCGCGGCGTTCTTCGGCCACGACGGATCCTGCGCGGGCGCGGTCAGCGTGACCGGGATCAAGGGCGACCTGCCCGCCTGGCGGATGAACGAGCTGGGCGTGACCGTGCGCCAGTACGCCGACCGGGTCTCCGGGATCCTCGGCGGCGCCCGGTACGCCGACCAGAAGCCGGCCACCGGGGCCCGGCCATGACGGCCGCGGCCACTGCCGGTGACATCGCTGCCCGGCGCGGCGGGCTCGTGGTGCTCGGCCCCGGCGACGTCCGCCTGCAGCGGCGGGCGCCGCTGGCCCCGGCCGAGGGCGAGCTGATCGTCGAGCCGGATCTGGTCGGGCTGTGCGGCACGGACCTGGAGATCATCGACGGGACGATCGATCCCGCCTACATCCGCTACCCGCTCGTGCTGGGGCACGAGTGGACCGGGTTCGTGACCGGCGACTCGGCCCTGGCCGGCCGCCGGGTGGTGGTCGAGGGAATCATCGGCTGCGGTCACTGCGCCCGCTGCGTCGAGGGCGAGGGCAACCTGTGCGAAACCTCCTACGAGGAGATCGGATTCACCCGCGACGGGGCCGTGGCCGGCCAGATTGCCGTCCCGGCCCGGCTGGCCCACCCGCTCGATCCAGCGGTGCCGGCCGAGGACGCGGTGCTGACCGAGCCCGCGGCCGTCGTCTACCGCGGCCTGGTCCGGGCCGGTGTGACACCCGGCGGCCGGGTGCTGGTCATCGGGGACGGGACCATCGCCGTACTGGCCGTTATGCTGCTTCGCTTGTGGTCTCCGGCCGAGATCACGGTGCTCGGGCGGCGCGCCGGGCAGGCGGACCTGGCGGCGGCGGCCGGGGCCAGCCGCTTCGTGACGCAGCCGGGCGGCCTGCGCGGCTTTGACCTGGTCGTGGAAGCAGCCGGGGCGGCGGAGGCGGCGGCCACGGCGCTGGCGGCGGCCCGCCGGGGCGGCACCGTGCTGCTGCTCGGCCTGCCGCCGCACGGCCAGACCGTCGCCCTGGCCCCCGATGACGTGGTCAACAACGACCTGGCCATCCTGGGCAGCTTCGGCTACACCTCACGGGCCTGGCGCGACGTGGTCACCCTGCTGAACTCAGGCCAGTTCCGGCCGGGCATCCTGGTCACCCACCGCTTTCCGCTGGCCGGCTGGCCGGAGGCCATCGCGAGCCTGCGCGGTGCGCCGAGCCCGCGCGGCAAGGTCCTGCTGGAAGTCGGCTGACCGGCACCAGAGCGGCCCGCGCTACCGGGCGCCCTTCAGCAGACTGTCCCAGAACGCCTGCACCGGCGGGTAGATCAGCTCATGGTCGCGGGACAATTCTGCCTTGACGGTCCGGGTTCGCTCGTCGGCGAGCACCTCGATCCCGCCCGCCTCAACGGCGTCGAAGGCCTGCTGGGCGACCGATTCCGGGCTGTTTTTGGGCGTGTCAATGCCCGCGGCCATGTCGGTGTCGATGAAGCCCGAGTGCACGGCGACCACCAGGGTGCCCTGGTGGGCCAGCTCGATGCGGATGCCGTTGGTCAGGGACCAGGCCGCGGCCTTCGAGGCGCCGTAGGAGGAATTGAACGGGTTGGTGTAGAAGCTGGTGATCGAGAGCATGTTGACGATCGCGCCGCCGCCGTTGGCCGCGAGCACCGGCGCGAAGGCCCGGCACATGCTCAGCGTGCCGAAGTAGTTGGTCTCCATTTCGAGCCGGGCCGCGTCCAGGTTGGGCGCGTCGATGAACGTGCTGGCCTTCATCACCCCGGCGTTGTTCACGAGCAGGCTGACATCCGGGCACTCCCGGGCGACCTGGGCCACGCGCCCGGGATCGGTGATGTCGAGCGCGATCGGTGTCACGCCGGGCTCGGTGACGGCGCCCGGATGACGCGCGGCTCCGTAGACCTTGGCCGCACCCCGGCGGACCAGTTCCCGGGCGTACACCTGACCGAGCCCCCGGTTGGCCCCGGTGACCAGAGCCACCGATCCGTCGATCTTCATCGCTCTCCTCCTGGCTGGGACATGGGGCCAGGCTAGGCCAACGGCGCAGCGCCCTCTCGCCGGGACGAACGGCTCAGTCAAGATATGGACGTGTCAGCATAGGTAGATGCCTCTCAAGAGGACCAACGTCTACGCTGATGCCGCGGATCTTGCGCTGATCAAGGAGATCGCTGCCCGCCGCGGCGTGCCCGGAGCACAGATCATCCGGGTAGGCATCCATCTGGCCACCATGAGCAACCGGGTATGGGACGGTCCCTTCGATTGGCCCTCCTTCGAAGGAACCGCCGAGCCCGCCCCCGACGATCTGTAGGAAATCCCGTCCAGGCCGGTCCGGCCGCGGCGTGAGCGGGCCTGGACGGTAGTGGTCGTGAGGACGCTAGCTGGCCCAGATCCCCTCAGAGCGGTGAGATCATCATCGCGGGCAGGATCAGCCGGCCGCCGGGTAAGCCTCGGTCCGGATCATGGCGACGCCTCCGGCGGGCACCTCGGACCCGAGGTCGTCGACGAAGGCGACGTGCAGGGGCCGGTCCGTGCGGATCGCGCGCCGCTCGATGGTCGGCCCGTCTGGCCAGGGCAGGTACTTGTCTCCCCACTGCTGCAGGGCCCCCAGCACGACGATCAGCTCGCGGCCGGCGTCGGTCAGGTGATAGGCGAACCGGGTGCGGCGGCCCGGCTCCTGATAGGGCTCCCGGTACATGACGCCGTAGTCAACCAGCGTGCCCAGGCGGTCACTCAGCACGTCCGCGGCCACTCCGAGGGCGTCGCGGAACTCGGCGAACCGCGTCATGCCGCTCAGCGCCTCGCGGAGGATGAGAATGGTCCACCGCTCCCCCAGCACCCCGAGGCTCCGGGCGATGGAGCAGCTGGACTCATGCAGTCGCGTGTCGGCCATACAGCAAGACTACCTGAGTTGGCAATCCAGATCCAGGCGGCTGGGCGCTCCCACCCGCATGGGGCCCGGCTCGGGCCGGGCGGCACCAGCGGCGGCACAACATAGGGAACGCGGACACAAAACTGGGGAACCGCTCCCGATCCGGGACCCGGACGCGCCGTCATACGGTCGCCATGAAGTCAACATCAGCGATCGAGAGCCCCGGCCCCGCTGGCGCCTCGCCGATCGCATCCCGAGAAGGGGGAGACCCATCATGACCATCATCAAGCGCTTCCGCAGGTTCACCGCCGTGCTGGCCGGGCTGGGCTTCGCCACGCTGGCGTTCACCGCCGCCGCGTCGGCGGCGACGGCAACACTCACGCCGCCGGGCGGTGGTGGCGGAGCCGCCGGTCCCGCGCCCGCGGTCCAGACCCTCGTGGTCGGAGGCATGCCCGGCTGGCAGATCGCCCTGATCACCATCGGGGCCGCGCTCGTCGCCGCCGTCGCCGCGGTACTGGCCGACCGGGCCCGCGCCGCCCGCCGGCGGCTGATCACCAGTCCCGCCTGACCGGTGCCGATCACATCAGGACACGAGCACCTCGGCCAGACCACCACAGGAAGGCATTGACATGCCACGGTTCATGGACTTCCACTACGACCTGAAGCTGCCGGACGAGGCGATAGCGCAGATCACCGACGACACACGGCACGGGCGGGCGGATGAGTTCGGCGTACGGCAGGTCGAGCTCTACCACAACCCGGAGGGCCAGGTGTACTGCCTGCTCGAGGGCCCCGACGAAGACGCCATCCGCAGGCACCACGCGGCGCTCGGCGTCGATTGCGGTGACGTCCACCAAGTGGACGGTGTCGCCTGAGCGGGCGGAGCTGCCGGGCCATGGCCCGGCAGCTCCGTGGCGCCGGCCTGCGGACGGGTCCTGGACCGGCCCTAAGGCTGGATGACCGCGTGGAGTTCGATCACCTCTTGCTGGATCTCGACCGGCACGTTGGGCTTGACGTTCTCGTTGAAGAACGACTCGTAGTCGCCCCGGCTGGCCCAGATCTCCCCGACGGAGAACCCGCCCGGGCTCGGATAGGCGACGTGCGTGATGAAGCCGGGCGCTGCCTTAATCACGGCCGTGAGCTGCGCCGACACCTGATCATAGGTGGCAGCGTCCATCCCGGGAATCGTCATCCTCGCCAGTATGGCCATCGGGTCCCCCCCAATTGAGAGTGTGCTTGTGGACCTCGGATGGTACGCCCCGGCGGCGGCAGCGAACAGGGGCCGGCCGAGGTGGTCAGCCTTTCAGGTGACGGCCGAAGAAACCGAAGATCTTGGCCCAGCCGTCCATCGCCGCCTCGGGCCGGTACATCGGGGTGTGGTAGTAGAAGAAGCCGTGCCCCGCCCCGTCGTAGCGGTGGAACTCATAGTCCTTGCCCAAGCGGTGCAGCTCCGCCTCGTGCCGGTTCACCTGCTCGGGGGTCGGATGCGAGTCGTCGTTCCCGAACAGCCCGAGCAGGGGCGCGGTGAGATCCGGGGTCAGGTCGATCGGCGCGACCGGGCGCGCGTCGGACAGCTCATCCTTGGCCATGATCACGCCCCCGCCCCACAGGTCGGCCACCGCGTCGAACCCGCTCCCCCGGGAGGCGGTGAGCAGCGCATGGCGGCCCCCCGAGCACGAGCCGATGATGCCCGCTCTCCCGTTGCTCGTGGGCTGGGCCTTCAGCCAGCGGAGCGCGGCCGCGCAGTCGGCGACCACGCTGTCGTCGGGCACGCCGCCCTGGGCCCGGACCGTGGCCGCGACGTCATCGGGGGTGCCGTGACCGTAGCGGCAGTACAGGTCCGGGCAGATCACGGTGTAGCCGTGGCGCGCCAGCCGCTCCGCGAACTCCCGGTAGAACTCGTCCCAGCCCGGCAGGTGGTGCACGGCCACCACTCCCGGCGCGGGCTCCCCGCCGGTCGGCCGGGCCACCCAGGCGTGGATCTCATCTCCGTTCCCGCCGGGATAGGTGATCACTTCCGCGGTCAGGCCCAGCCGGGCGCCGGTGTCAAATGAATTCCACATGGCTCTGCATTCCTTCCCTCAACTTCAGCATCTTTCCCAACCTAACGAACGTCCCCGGCTCACTCCCGGCGGATCGGCCGGCCCGGCCGCGGCTGGTCGAGGATCCTGGGTCAGCGCCGCCTGGGTCACGGTCGTCGCGGTGCGGACGAGACTGGCGATCGCCTCGCCGGGGGTGAGCCCGGCCAGGTCGGTCAGGGAGAAGAAGGCCTCGGCGCTGATCACCCCGGCGAGGTCGCGCTTGAGCTGAGCCAGGGCGGGGGGATCAGTGATGGCTAGCGTGTTGCTAAACGGGGCCAGGGCCTCATCGATCAGTCCGAAGCGGATACCTGGGCGAACGACCGCCAGCTCGGAGTGGGTAATGGTGGCCGAGATCACGGCCCGGACCGCTCCCTGGTAGGCCAGCACGCCGCGGAGCAGGAACTCGCACGCGAACGCGACGCGCTCAGCGGGATCGCTGGAGCCGGCGACCGGGCCGAGCGCCTCAGCCGGGCTGGGCCACAGGCCGACCAGGGCCTCGTTCAGCAGTGAGACCAGGTCGGGGTAGTACCGGTAAGCCGTCGCCTCCGAGACCAGCGCCACCTTCGCGACGTCCGGCATGGTCACCGGAGCGCCCGAGCGGATGATGTCGCGGCAGGCGCCCACGATTGCGACCCGGGTGCGTCTCTTCTGGTTGGCCCGGCCGGTGCCGTCCTCGGTGACCATCGATCGTCCCCCACGTCGCTTTGGCGCTAGTTAACACTCGTCATGATAGCTCACTTGCATGAATGGTGAAAGCTCTCTATAGTGATGAAAGTTCGCTCTCACGAAGGGAAGGCAGATGACCGAGGTCTCAGTGGTCGGACCGGCTGACGGGGAGGTGATCCAGCTCGGGCCCACCCAGATGCGCATCCTCGAAGACGGGCGCACCACCGGGCACCGGCTCGGGCTGGGCGAGATCACGCTCGCCCCGCACACCGAAGGGCCGCCGCAGCACCGGCACTCCGCGCACGACGAGGGTTTCTACGTCGTCTCGGGCCGGGCCCAGTTCACCGTCGGGGAGACCACCTACGAGGCGGCGGCGGGCACGTTCGTGATGATCCCGCCGGGCGCCCCGCACACCTTCGCCAATCCGGGCGACCAGGCCACCGTGCTGCTCAACACGTTCACGCCCGACCTCTACGTCCAGTACTTCCGGGATCTGCGGGACATGATCGCCGGCGGCCAGCCGCTGACCCCGGCCGCGACCATCCAGGTCATGAGCCGGTACGCCACCGTTCCCGCCACCGACTTCGCCCCGCCCGCCAACTCGCCCATCAACTCGCCCATCAAGGAGACATCATGACCACCACCACCCGCACTGTCAGCCTCGACGGCGTCGGCCCCGTTGACGTGACCTTCAACGAGGACGGCAAGGGCCAGCCATTCCTCCTGCTGCACGGGGGCGGCGGGCCTGACACGGTCGGCCGCTTCGGGCCGCTGCTGGCCGCCAGCCACCCGGCCCGGGTCATCACCCCGGTTCATCCCGGCTTCGGCGGCACCCTCCGCCCCGAGGCGCTCCACACAGTCGGCGGGCTCGCCGCGCTCTACGTGGCGCTGCTCGATGAGCTCGGCCTGGAAGACGTCACGGTGGTGGGGAACTCGATCGGCGGCTGGATCGCCGCCGAGATGGCCATCCTGAACTCACCCCGGATCAGCCGGGTCATCCTGATCGACGCCGTCGGCATCGAGGTTCCCGAGCACCCGCCCGTGGACTTCTTCTCGCTGCGGATGGACCAGGTGTTCCCGCTCAGCTTCCACAACCCGGCCCCGTTCGCCATCGACCCCGCCACGCTGCCCCCGGCGGCGCAGCAGATCGGGGCGGCCAACCGGGCCGCCCTCATCACCTACTCGGGGGGAGCGACGATGGGCGGCGACCCCACCCTCATCGGGCGCCTCGCGGCGGTGGAGCTACCGGTCCTGGTGATATGGGGCGACAGCGACCAGATCGTGACCCCCGAGTACGGCCGGGCCTGGGCGGACGCCATCCCGAAGGCCCGGTTCGAGGTGCTCAAAGACACGGGTCACATGCCCCAGGTCGAGACCCCCGATCAAGCGCTCCAGGCGATCTGGGACTGGGCCGCCCCGACCCGTTTGTAGGGTGAGCGGGTGACCGGCGGTCCCCGGCTGAGCTGGGCTCTCCTGACTGCGTTCGATCCGGGCCGCGCCGGGCCGGTCCCCGTGGATCTCGGGCGGGAGTGGCAGGTGGCCGGGGAATCGCTGAACCTGGTGGCGCGGCCGGTCGAGCGGCTCGAGCTGGCCGGCACCCTCAACGGTCACCCGGGGCACGTGCGGTCCGACCGGGCCAAGGCCAGCTTTCCCGGGATCTTCGCCCTGGCGGTGGCCAGCCGAACCGCCCGTGAGCCCCTCCGCACGCACAGCCGCGCCACCGCCGCCTCGGCCCTGCTGTCCTGGGCCCAGGTGTACCGGGCCACCGGGAACCCGATCGACGAGTGGTTCCTCGTGCCGCTGCTGCAGGCCATCGACCTGGTGGCCGGGGCGCTCAGCCCGTCCGACGAAGCCACCTTGCTGGAGTGGGCCCAGGCGTTGATGATCAGCGGAGACCACTTCTACGCGCGTGTGGGTGACCGCAGCCCGGCCCGGGCCAACAACTGGATGGCCCGCCGCCTGCTGATCCGGACGGTGGCGTCCACTGTGGCCGGGGACGCCGCGGCCCGGGCGGCAACACCGGGACTGCTGCGCGAGTTCGTGGCGCGGAACTACGTGGCCGGCCCGTCCGGGGAGCGCGACGGCCGGACCTTCGACTTCATCCAGCGCGACGCCCTGCACTACCACGTCGCCGCGGTGCAGCCCCTCGTCGAGGTGCTGCTGTATGCGCCCGACCTGGTTGACCAGGATGTCCGGGCGGCGATCCGGTCGGGGCTGGAGTTTCTCCGGCCGTTCTTCCTCGGCCAGGAAACCCACACCGAGTTCGCCCGCACGTCGATCTCGTTCGACCGGGAGCGCCGCGACGACGGCAACCCGGTATTCCGCGACGCGCCCTGGGATCCGGCCCATGGCCGCGTCCTGCTGCGCCTGGCCCGGGCGGCGTTCCCCGAGATCCGGGGCTGGACCGAGCAGATCGTCGACCACCGCTGCGACCCCCGCACCAAGCTGCTGGCCGCCATCTACGGCGAGCCGCAACGCCGAGGCGAATGGGCGCCCGCGCGATCAGGAGCCTGACCGGGGGTCGTTGCGGGCCATCTGGGCGGCGCGCAGCCCGGCGTGCATCTCCCACGGTGCGCGCGGCAGGACGTGGCCGGTCTCCAGGAGGGACTTGAGATTGGCGCACACGGCCGGCCAGCCCGCCGAGACCGCCTCCAGGGCCTCGCCGCCGGCCAGGTTCTCGTGCGTGACGGTGAGCCGGACGATCTCGTGGTAGGGCTCGATGTCAAAGGTCACCGTCGAAGGGCCCTCCGGAGGTGTGCCGCCGGGGGCGTCGAACGTCATGGTCAGCCGGCGTGGAGGCACGGACTCCAGCACGGTGCCGGTCACATCGGCGATGCCCGAGCCGTCGACGCGCCGGTGCTCCCAGGGCGAGCCGGGCTGCCAGTCGGAGACGTTGCTGTGTCCCCAGTACCGGGCGGTCAGATCTGGATCGGTCAGTGCTTCCCACACCCGCTCCGGCGAGCTCTCGATGTAGGTGACGTACACGTAGCTCGGCCGGCCAGCCATGCTGCTCTCCTCGGCTCGTTTCTTGATGGCGCTCAGCGCGTCCAGGCGGGGTCGTTCGAACTTCCCGATCCAGCGTTCCTGGATGGCCCAGAGGGGGACGGGGTTGAGGTAGTGCAGCTTCTCCCGGCCCCGGCGGATGGTAGTGATGAGGTTCGCGGCCTCGAGCAGGCCCAGGTGCTGGGCCGCTGACTGCCGCGCCATCTCAAGCGGCCCGCACAGCTCGCCCAGCGTCTGGCCGTTGCGTTCGCGGAGCCGGTCCAGCAGGGCCCGCCGCGTCGGATCGGCCAGAGCCCTGAACACGTCGTCATCGGCACCCACCGGACGATTATGCAGGTATATACCTGCATAAGTCAACGCCGGCCTGGTCCGATTCCACGGCCGTGGTGGCCGGAGCCGATCGTGCCAGCCGTACTTTGAGGCCGGGTGGCCGCACGATGGCCCTGGCGCTCATGCGCCGCGAGTATCGAGATACGACTTCGGTACTGAAAGCAGGTACAAATCATGACTCAATACGGCACGTGGGTCAGCTATGGTGGCCCGGCCCGCATCTGGCTCGCCCTTGTCCTGCTGGCCGTCGCAGGCGGCCTGGCGTACGCGGGAACCCGGCTGCCTCTCCCCCTCGGGCCCGCCCGTCCGGGCCGGGTGGCCGTGATCTCCATGCTCGTGGCCTGGGTCCTGGCCATTGCCACGTTCCTGGTCTGCCTGTTCGCCTACGTGGAGCAGGAGCGTCATGATCACATAGCCCACATTCCGCCCACGGATCCCATCACGCTCGTTACCTTCGCCGGGGTCGCGGTCACCTTTTTCATCATCCTCATCAGCAGCTCACACGGCCCGGGGACGAGGCTGGCCGGCGCCGTTATCGGCGCCCTGGCCGCACCTTGGATCTTCGAGCTCCCCTTCGACCTCGTCATCATGGCCAGGATCTACCCCCCGGTTCCTCCCGATCCGGCCCTGTACCGGGCTCTCTTCTTCCTGCCTCTCTTCCTCATCGAGATCACCACGCTGTCACTCCTCGCGTTCTCGGCCATGGTGAAGCTGTCCAAGGTCACCTTCTTTTCCCTCGCGCTGATGTTCATCGTGTTCGCGGCCTGGGGCCTGCTCGGATTCGGCTACCCGTCCACCCCGATCCTCATCGCGCTGAACGTGACGTCGAAGATCCTGGCCTTCGTGGTCGCCCTCAGCCTGTTCCTCCCGCAGCAGGTCCCGGCCAGCACGCGTGAAGACCTGGAGGTCGCCGTGCCAGCCGGCCCGGCCCGGCCTTAAGCTCCTTGAGCCCCCTTGCGCCCCCGTCATGGGATCCAATTGACCGGCGAGAGCCCCAGCGTGATGGGTACCTGAAGGGATGTGCTGGCGTGCGGGCAGTGGTGCAGCGGGTGAGCCAGGCCAGCGTCACGGTCGGCGAGCGGGTCGTGGGCGCGATCGGCCAGCCAGGCTTGCTCGTCCTGGTTGGCATCACACATGAGGACACGCCGGAGATGGCCGCGAAACTGGCCGCCAAGCTCTGGGGACTGCGCATCCTGGAGGGGGAGAAGTCCTGCTCCGATACGGCCGCGCCGCTCCTGGTCATCAGCCAGTTCACGCTGTACGGCGACACACGTAAAGGCCGCCGTCCGACCTGGCAGGCCGCGGCTCCCGGCCCAGTCGCGGAGCCGCTCGTCGAGGCCGTGGTCTCGTCCCTGCGTACGCTCGGCGCTCACGTGGAGACCGGCATCTTCGGTACCGACATGATGGTCAGCCTGATCAACGACGGCCCCGTTACCATCATCGTCGAGCTGTGAACCATCGTTGAGCTGTGAACTGTTCCCGGGGATGCGGCCTATCCATCTCTCTCTTACCCATCTCCTTTCTTACCCATCTCCTTTCGCGGCTGGCCGGCAGCGCGGGACGTAACATCGGACTGACGCGTCGGGAGGGGAGCAGGCCATGCGCGCCGGGGACGTACACCGCGTGCTCGTGATCGGCAGCGGCACGATGGGCCTGCAGATAGCGCTCCAGGCCGCGATCCATGGGTGTCACGTAGTCCTGCACGACACGGAACCGGCCGCCTTGGACGCAGCGCGGCGGCGGCTTCGCGGCTACGGGGAGGCCCCGGTGGCGGCGGGACTGATTGACGCTGGCCGGCTCGAGCGCGGTCTGGCGAGCATCGAGTGCACCGCTGACCCGGTGGCCGCCGCCGCCGAAGCCGATCTGGTCAGTGAGTCGGTACCCGAAGATCCGACGCTCAAGGGGCGGGTCCTCGGGCAGTTCAACGAGCTGTGCCCGGAGCGGGCCGTCTTCACCACGAACACCTCGACGCTGCTCCCCTCGATGTTCGCGGCCGCCACCGGGCGGCCCGACCGGTTCGCGGCGCTGCACTTCCACTCCCCCGTGTGGTCATCCAACGTGGTCGACGTGATGCCGCACCCGGGCACGTCGGCGGACACCGTAGAACTCCTCCTGGCCTTCTCCCGGCGCATCGGCCAGATCCCTATCCGCCTGCGCCAGGAGACGTTCGGCTACGTATTCAACGCCCTGTACACCGCGATCAACCGGGAGGCGCTCACCCTCGTGGCGAACGGGATCACGTCGGTGG
>Ga0302326_10022892_pt1 | contig 12759 bp, 7 predicted proteins | sample Palsa_T0_3_FD_202264 | JGI IMG/M metagenome (GOLD analysis project Ga0302326, IMG submission 202264) | Peat permafrost microbial communities from Stordalen Mire near Abisko, Sweden - Palsa_T0_3 | ecosystem: Environmental > Terrestrial > Soil > Palsa > Peat permafrost | place: Sweden: Abisko... | reverse complement strand
CCGAGCGTTTCGACGTGGCCTTCGGCGCAGCGCTTTCGAACATCGTCACGCAGACGGCGGAAGATGCCGAGCGCTGCATCGCCTACTTGCGCTCGCGCGAAGCGGGGCGCGCGACGTTCTTGCCGCTCGATACGCTCGGCGCGCGCAGCGGGCGCGATCCGAAGGAAACCCCGCGCGTCCCGGGCGTGATCGGCTACGCCCATACGCTGGTCGAACCGGCGGAGCGGCAGTATGCCGGCATCGTCGCATTTCTCGTGGGGCGGATCCTCGTGGTCGAATCGCTCGACGTCGGCGTCGGGCTCGTTCGCGGCCAAGGTTTCCGCGATGCCATCGTCACGCTCGAGGGCGACGAGATTCGCGGCGGCGGAGCGATGACCGGCGGCCGCTACAAGCGCGAACGTTCGATTCTCTCGCGGCGCGCGCAGGCGCGCACGCTCTCCGAAGCGCTGCCTGGGCTGCGCGACCGGCTCGAAGCCGCACGCGGCGCGGCTGCGGCCGCAACCGAAGAAAGCCTCAACGCGACGCACGAGCGCGACGAAGCGACGAACGCGCTCGGCGCGCTCGCCGTGGGGCTGCGCGACGCGCACGCGCGCGTCGAGAAGCTCGGGGCCGAGCGGACGCGGCTCGATGCCGAGATCGCGGCAATGCTCGAACGTGCGAGCGAACGCGACCGCGAGACCGCCGCGTACCGCGAACGGCTCGAGCAGCTCGATCGTCCCGCGATCGATCCGGCCGCGGCGCTGGTCGAACGCGAGCGCCTGGAGCTCTCGCTTGCGGAAGCGCGCGACACGATCGCGCGAGCGCAGGATGCGGAGCGCGCGGTCGCCGCGCGCATCGCAAGCGCGCGAGAGGCCGTTGCCTCGCTGGTCGCGCGTCGCGACGGTGCGACGGGACGCCTCGGGTTGCTCGATGCCGACAGCGAACGCGCGAGCCGCGCGCGCGCATCGATGAACGCGGAACTCGCGGCGCTCGCGGAACGCGTCGTGGCGGCGGAGTCGGCCCTGGCAGGGCTGCGCGAGCGCGTGACCGAGGCGGACCGCAGCAACGAGACGGCAAAGCGCGAACGGGACGCGATCGCAAGCCACGCACAGCAGCTCGAAGCCGACTTGCGGATCGCACAGAGCGCCGAGCGCGACGCCGGCGCCAAGAGCGAAGGCGGCCGCCTACGCTTGGCCGAGATCGACGGCGAACTCGGAATGCTCGCCGCACAGTTCGCGCAGAACCCGGCGACGGCGGCCGAGTGCGCCGATGTCGAAGCGCGTTACGAAAAAGAAGAAGGCGAGTTTTCCGCCGAGGTCGCGCGCCTGCGCGAGGAGCTCGGCCGTTTGCAGAACGTCAATCTCAACGCCGAGGCCGAGATCGCCGAACTCGTCGAGCGCGAGCGCTTCTTGCGCGAGCAGATGGACGACCTCGCGCGCGCGAGAGAGACGTTGCTCGCCTCGATTCACGAAATCGAAGAGAGCTCGCAGGCGCAGTTCAACGAGACGTTCGCGCTCGTCAAGGACGCGTTCGAGCATGTCTACGCGCGCCTCTTCCCGGGCGGCCTCGCGCGGATGTGGCAGACCGACCCCGAGAATCTCTCGGAGACGGGCATCGAGCTTGCCGTCCAACCGCCGGGCAAGAAGCTCATGGCGCTCGCGGCGCTGTCGGGCGGCGAGCGCGCGATGGCGGCCTCGGCCCTGATCTTCGCGCTGATCGCGGTGAAACCGTCGCCGTTCTATCTGCTCGACGAGGTCGACGCCGCACTCGACGATGCGAACGTCGAGCGCTTCTCGACGGTCGTGCGAGAGCTGGCCGATACGGCGCAGCTCGTGCTGGTCACGCACAACAAGAAGACGATGGAACTCGCGGCACGCATGTACGGCGTGACGATGTCGGAGCCGGGCATTTCGAGCGTCATCGCGGCCGACCTCGCTGTGGGCGAAGCCGAACCCGAACTCATCCTCGAGGCGGAAGCCGTACTTGCCGGCTGAACGCGAGAACGGACCGGCGGAAGCCGCGCTGTTCTCGGTCTACGATCGCACGGGCGTCGTCGAGGTCGCACGGCGGCTCGCCAACGACGGCATGCCGATCTATGCGACCGGTGGTACGCGCGCGCATCTGGTCGAGAACGGTATCGACGCACGCGACGTCGGCGAACTGACCGGTTTCCCGGCGCTCTTCGACGGCCGCGTCAAGACGCTGCATCCGCGCGTGTTCGGCGGGATCCTGGCCGACCGCGCAAACCCCGCGCATCGCGCCGAGGCCCAAGCCAACGGAATTCCGTCGATCGCGGTCGTCGTCGTCAACCTGTATCCGTTCGAAGCGACGGTGGCGCGGGACGGTGCGACGCTCGATGAAGCGATCGAGCAGATCGACGTCGGCGGCGTCGCGCTGATCCGCGCCGCCGCGAAGAATTTCGCGCACGTCACCGTCCTCGTCGATCCCGAACAGTACGGCGTTCTGGGCGACGGCGTGCAGGGGGTCGACCTCGCGACCCGCCGGCGCTTGGCCACCCGTGCGTTCGAGCGTACCGCGGAGTACGATTCGTCGATCGCCCGCTACCTCGAAGCCGGACTCATGGCGCGCGAACTGCCGGGTTCGCTCGCGTTGACCTTGCCGCTCGCGACCCCGTTGCGCTACGGGGAGAACCCGCAGTCGAACGCGGCGTTCTACTTGTCACGGACGGAGCGGCTGCCCGAACAGCTGGGCGGGAAAGCGCTCTCGTACAACAACTTGCTCGACCTCGATGCGACGTTGCGGCTGCTCGTGCGCGAAGTTCCCGCCGCGGCTGCCGACGTCGTGCGCGCGGCGATCGTGAAGCATACGGTTCCGTGCGGCGTCGCCGAACGGCCGCGCGCGCTCGACGCCGTCGTCGCGGCGCTGGCCGCGGATCCCGTTTCCGCCTACGGCGGCATCATCGCGCTCGACGGACGCGTCGACCGTGCAACGGCGGATGCGCTTGCCGAGTTCTTTCTCGAAATCGTCGCCGCGCCCGAGTTCGACGACGACGCGCTCGCGCGCTTACGCCGAAAGAAAAATCTTCGCTTGATTCGCTACGACCGCCGCCTGCCGGAGCGCCTCGCGCGCGAGCTGCGGGTGCGCAGCGCCCTCGGCGGCGTGCTTGCCGAGGAAGACGATCCGGAAGCTCCCGCCGAGGCCTGGCGCGTCGTGTCGGAGCGTCAGCCGACCGAGCGCGAGTGGAAAGACCTGTGGTTCGCGTGGGACGTCGTGCGCCACGTGAAGTCGAACGGCGTCGTGGTCGCGCGCGACGGCATCACGCGCGGCGTCTGCGCGGGCCAAACCAATCGCGTGAGCGCGGTGCGCATCGCGTGCGTGCGCGCCGGCGAAGCCGTGGCCGGTTCGGCCTGCGCGAGCGACGGATATTTCCCGTTCCCCGACGGCCTCGAAGCCGCAGCCGACGCCGGCTGTACGGCCGTCATCGCCCCCGAAGGTTCGATCCGCGACGCCGAAGTCGTCGCCGCAGCCAACGCCCGCGACATCGCCCTCGTCTTCTCAACCCACCGCTACTTCTTGCACTGATTTGTCACGGTGGGCTTACACCTTGTCACGGTGGGCTTACACCTTGTCACGGTGGGCTTCCACCTTGTCACGGTGGGCTTCCACCTTGTCACGGTGGGCTTCCACCTTGTCACGGTGGGCTTCCACCTTGTCACGCTGAGCTTGTCGAAGCGCAGACGGGTCGCGGCGTTTTACGGCGTTATCGACGACTCGGCTGCGCTTCGACTACGGCGCTTCGCGCCTCCGCTCAGCGTGACAGGGGCGGGTCGCCCCAGTATGCGTTTTCGTCTTGCATCACGGCTTGCGGCGTGGTGAGGATTTCCGCAACCTCGGCGACGGCCGGCTGCGGTGAGAGCCGTTTCTTGAAGTCGTGCCAGAGCGCCATGACGCGGGTGACGTAGCGCTGCGTTTCGCCGCGCGGCGCGCCGCCGTTCGCTCGGATGGCATACGGTCCGGCATTGTAGCTCGCAATCGCCAAGCGCATCGCGTTGCGCGACGATTTGAACATCCCGAGCAGCTGGTGCAGATAGATCGTCACGCCGCGCAGGTTGCTGCGGCCCGAGAACGTGCTCACACCGAGTTCGCGCGCGGTCTCAGGCTTGAATTGTCCCAAGCCTTCGGCGCCGTCGGGTGAAACGGCGTAGACGTTCCAGCTCGACTCGGCCGTGACGACGGCCATCACGAGGCGCGGATCGAGGTGCATGCGTTGTGAATTCGACAGCAGCGCTTCCGCGTAGGCGCGGCTTTGCGCGTCGCGGAGTCTGGGATTGATGGAGCGCATGGCGTGCGCGTAGGTGGTGTTCGTGCCGGTCGTCGTTTCGGCCGGCGACGACAGCGGAACGAGGGCTATAGCGAAGGCGAGCGTCACTCGAAGCGTTCGGGGAGCGCAAGGCATAGCGCGCGGAGTTCATCTTCGCGCGCCGTCACCCTCTTAGAAGCCGCGTTAGAAAATCTTAGTTCATTTTTTCCGGCCGTTTGCCGATCCATGGGACGGCTGCGAACGCGGCGCGGAATACGAGCGCGGGGCTGAGTACGAACGGGGCGCCGAGTACGAGCGCGGTGCCGAGTACGAACGCGGTGCCGAGTACGAACGCGGCGCGGAATACGTACTACGCGGTGCCGAGTATGAACGCGGAGCCGAGTAATTGTACGAGTTCGAGTACGTGTGCGGTTCGCTGTACGAACGCGGCTCCGAGTACGACCGTTCCGGCGCCGTGTAGCCACGCTCGGGCGCCGCGTAACCGCGATCCGGTTGCGAGTACGAACGTTCCGGTGCGACGTAGCCGCGCTCCGGCTGCGAGTACGAACGGGCTTGCGTATCGCCAAAGCGGCCCCACGCGTCGGTCGTTTCGTTCGCACGAGGCGCTTCGCTCGAGCCGGGCGCTTGGTTCTCGCGTTCGGTGAAGTTCCGCGTGGTGCTCCCGGCGGTCCCGAAGCGATCCCAGACGGAGCCCGAACGATCGGCGGCTTCCGGGCGTGCGTACGACGGCTGCTCGGCTCCGGTTGCCCGCTCGGTCTCGCCGGCTCGCTCGCTGCCGAAGCTCCGATCGTTCTCGACGCTCCGCTCGCCGTCGAAGGTCCGTTGCGTGCTCGTGTTCGCCGTGTGTTCGGGCTGGTACGCCGCTTCGCGTCCCGTCGAACCCGATTGGAGTTGACGATCGATCGTGGATGCGAGGTGCGGGTAGACGGTCTTCGCGAGGCTCGCGATCGTTTGGCGCTCGACGTTGAATCCAGGCAGCACGTTCTTGAGCGGCGCGAATTTCGAGAAAGCGGCTGCGATCGGGTTGGTTTCCACCGGCGACGTCGCACGCGGGTTCGCAGCGAGGTTGTGCGTCGTCGGAACGATCGGCAAGATGCTCTTGATCGGGGTGATCGATCCGATACCGCTCCGGTGGATCGGCTGGATGTGCTCGAAATTGCCCGACGAGAAGTTCGTGCCGCTCACACCGTTCGCGCCGCCGGGCTCGCCGACGTTCTTGAAGGTGCCGTTTCCATTGCCGAAGCCGTGACCGTAGCCGTTGCCGTTGTAAGCGTACTGTCCGCCACCGAACCCGCGGCCGAAGCCGCCGCCGAAGCCGCCAAAACCGCCGTTACCCCACCACGCAGAGAGTGCCTCGAACGGGGCGAGCGGCGTCCAGCCGATGCCGCCGAAATCGAGGTTGATGACGACGTCGCCCCCGCCGCCGCCGTATCCGAAGAAGCCGACGCACGCCGGGGCATACGCGTACGGATCGCCCGCGTCATAGGGCCCGGGGAACCAGCTCCACTCGTCGTCGGCATAGAACCAGCGGCCGTAGTGGTACGGCGCGTAGCCCCACGGCTCGCTGTCGACCCAGGTCCAACCGTAGTAGGGTTCCCACACCCAGCGGCCTTGCGAATACGGAGACCAGCCGGCGGGCTCGTCGTTCGGCGTCCACACCTGACCGTAGTCCGTGTTGTCGCTCCACTGGCCGTACTGTGAGAGGTCGTCGGCGCCGACCATGCCGTGATCGACGTAGGCGTAATCGCCGACGTGCGCCCAGTGCATGTCGCGGTCATCCGTCCAGCGATCGAAGTCTTCGTAGGCGACCGTGCCGACGTTTTGCACTTGCAGATCTGAGCCTTGCCCCGTGACGAGCAGGGTCGAACCGGGCGAGAGCGACTGCGCGTCGGACGAGTCGCCGACCGTGACCTCTGCGCGACCGGAACGGACGGTAATTTTGGTATTGCCGTCGTGCGTGACCGTGACGCGATAGCGGCCGCTCTCGGCGGGACTGATCGTCACCGCCGGCGTCTCGACGACTGGATGCGCGTCGAGCCCGCGGAGCACGCGGAGTTCCACGGTACCCTCGGCAAGCTGCAGCGTGTGTTCGTGCGGGTCGAGCTTCGTAAAGCGGATCTGCGTGTCGGGCGCGACGCGCACGAGCGAGGCGTAGTCGAACTCGACTTCCGCGCGCGAATCGTGCTGCGTCGTAATGTAGTCGCCCGGATTTACCGGAGCGTTGAGTGCGGCCGCGTACGCGTCGTTCGCATCGGCGCGGCGCACGGCCACGGAACCCGCGAGGTCGCTGATGCGGGCAACGCCCGGGTCGCCTTGAGCACCGTTGTCATCCGCGATCGCGGGCGCGCTTGCGAGCGAGAGCGCGAGTGCCGATGCCGCAGCGAGCGACCCCGCCAAGATTCGGGTAGCGTAGAACTTCATCGTTGGAATTCCTCGATCAAGGCGACCCGCGGTCCGGGCGAAACGGTTCTCACCGGGAACGCAACCTTCAGCCGAAAGTGCTCACAGCTACTGTCGCCCAGCGAAAATTCTCATCCGGATTTTATGTAAACGGTTGCCTTGCTCCGCAACCCGTCCTAGGACTGCGGTTTCGGCTCGCTCGGGTGCGACACACGGGCGGGACGCGACTTCGTCGTTCGCTTGGCGCTATACGTCTTGCTCGTGCCGTAGGTCTTGGGAGCCGTATAGGTCTTTGCCGGGCCGTCGTTCTGCGGGGCCGCATACGACGGCTGCCGGTTCTCGCTTCCGGTGCCTTGCGAGCCGAAGCGGCTCCACGGACTCGAAATGGTGCCTTCGGGCTGCGATGTCGCGGGCTTGTTCGGCGTGACCGAGTCGTGCTCGAGCGGGGTGCGCTCGTCGCCGAGCGCGCTCGCGCCGAGCGGGTGCAAGGTTTCCGCTTGCCGTTCGAAGACCGTGGCGTGCTCGGGGTACGCTTGCTGCGCGACCGAAGCGACCGCCGAGCGTTGCTCGGTGAACGGCGTGGCGACGCGTGGCGGCGGTGCGAAGTTCGCGAACCTGTTGGTCGCGATGGGGTTCGTCATCACCGGCTGCGGCGCGTGGGAATTGAATGCAAGGTTGCGCGAGGTCGGCACGATCGGAACGACGCCGGTGACGGGCCTGACGCCTTGCAGTTGTTCCGCGGTCACGGGCTGCACGTGCCCGAAATGTCCGCTCGCGAAGCTCCCGTTGCTCACCGCGACGGCGCCGCCGGGCGCGTTCGCGTTGCTGTAGATCCGCGTGATGTTCCCGTCGTTCACGTAGGTGTTGTTGATGATGGTCGTGTTATTGACGATCGTCGTCCCGCGGCCCCAGCCGCCGTTACCCCACCACGGGTGGAACGGCTCGTAGGGCGCGATCGGAACCCAGCCGACGTTGCCGAAGCCGATGCTCAGACCACCGCCGCCGCCGCCGAACGAGAAGAACGCTACGAGCGCGGGCCGATAGACGTAGGGTCGCGCGACCGCATAGGTTCCGGGATACCACGCCCAGCCGGTGCCGGCAGCGTAGAACCAGTTTCCATAGTGGTACGGCGCCCAGCCCCACGGCTCGTAGCCGACCCACGTCCAGCCGTAGTACGGTTCCCACACCCAATTGCCGTCGTGATACGGTGCCCAGCCCGGCGCTTGCGCGGGGACCCACACCTGACCGTACGTCGGATTGTCGGACCACGTGCCGTACGCGTCGAGGTCCTCCGCGCCGACCATCCCCGCATCGACGAAGCGTGCGTCGTGCGTGCTCGCGACAAAGGAGTCGCGCGTTTGGTTGAAGCTGTCGAACGCATCGACTGGCACCGCTGCAATCGTTTGGACCTGTGCGTCCGCGCCGGTTCCGGTGACGAGCAGCGTCGAACCCGGCCCGATCGTTTGCGTTTGCGCGGCGACCGCGACGTCGGCTTGGCCTTCGCGCACGGTGACTTGCGTGTCGCCGTCCTGCGTGACCGTCACGCGGTAGCTGCCGCTCGCGTCGGGGTGAATCGTCGCGCTCGGCGTGTCGACTTCGGGATGCGACTCGAGGCCGCGGAACACGCGCAGTTCGACGGTGCCTTGTGCGACTTGCAGTTCGTGATCTTGCGCGGCGAGTTGCGTGAAGCGCAGTTGCGTATCGGGCGCGATGCGCAGCGCCGTACCGTAGTTGAACTCGACTTCGGCCTGCGCGTCGTCGGAGGTCGTGATGTAGTCGCCGGGCGAGACCGGTGCGTTCAGAGCCGCAGCGAACGTGTCGCCGGAGTCCGCGCGCTGGATGTTGACGCCGCCCGAGAGGACGCTCAAGCGCGCGACACCCGGATCACCGGCCGATTGTACCGCTCCCGGATCGCCTGCAGGTTGCATGGCGTCCGGATCGGTCGATTGCGCGAGCGTGGGCGTGGAGAGAAGCAATACGAGCGCCGGAATTGCGGCGACGCCAAACTTGGCGAAACCAAAACGTGAAACGAACATCAACCGACTCCTGGAGCGCATACCTTGTTGTTCTCTGGAGAACGGCAACGCAATCTTAAATCGTACGTTTGCGCCGCAATTCTTAGGAGATTCTCATAGAACGCCCGGCTCGAGGCGAAACGCAACTCGCCGGCGCGTGAGGGCGTCGTAGGAGCGAATTGCTACGCAAGATCCGTACTGCGGGAAGGCGTCACGGCGGATACGATTGAGCCATGAACCAACATTTCGAAACCGATTCCGAGCGCTGGCAGGCGGTCCAAAGCAGAGATAGATCGGCCGACGGCGCGTTCGTGTTCGCCGTTCGGACGACGGGCGTGTATTGCCGCCCGCATTGTCACTCGCGGTTACCGCTGCGCGCTAACGTCCGCTTCTACGCCGCGCCGGGTCTCGCGGAGTCCGACGGCTTTCGTGCTTGCAAGCGATGCTCGCCGGCGCTGCCGCTCGCGCCCGAACCCGCGCTCGAGATCGCGCGCGCGGCGTGCCGCCGGATTGAAGCATCTGAAGTGCCCCCGGCACTCGGGGAGTTGGCCGCGGCCGCGGGGCTGAGCGTCTACCACTTTCACCGCCTCTTCAAGAAGCACGTCGGCGTCACGCCGAAACAATACGCAGCCGCACAGCGGCTCGCGCGCTTTCGCGCGGGTCTCGACGCGAAGCGGCCAGTGACGGATGCGTTGTACGACGCGGGCTTCGGTTCGGCAACGCGTGCGGCCGAGTCGGCCGGCGCAGGGCTTGGAATGACCGCGAGCGCGTATCGCGCCGGCGGCGCGGGCGAACAGATTTCATTTACGTCCGCCGTGTCTTCACTTGGGTTAGTCGGGGTCGCCGCGACGCAGCGCGGCGTGTGCGCGATCGAATTCGCGGACGACCTCGCGAGCTTCGAACGCGCACTCCGCTCGCGCTTTCCGCGCGCCGACGTCGCGGCGGATGACGCAGGCCTGAGCGCAACCGTCGCCGCGGTGGTTCGCCACGTCGACACCCCGGCGATGGCGCTCGATTTGCCGCTCGACGTTCGGGGTACCGCGTTTCAGCAACGCGTGTGGGAAGCGCTGCGGCGCATTCCGGCCGGCACGACGGCCACCTACGCCGACGTGGCCCGAGTGATCGGCGCGCCGCGCGCCGTACGCGCGGTGGGCGCCGCCTGCGGCAAGAATCCGGTCGCGCTTGCGATCCCGTGTCACCGCGTCGTCCGCAGCGACGGCGGCGAGGGCGGTTACCGCTGGGGCGTCGACCGCAAGCGCGCCATCTTGCGCAGCGAGCGACCGGCCGCGGAGAGCTAACCGCTCCTACAGTGACGCGTAAATCGACTTCGTGCCGACGTGGAGCCAAAGATCGCCGTGCAGCGAACTCGGCGTCGCAGTGATTTGGCCGTGAACGGTGCCGGACTCGCGCGAGCCGGACACCGGAAACTTGCAGTCCGACGTTGAGGTGTAGCGCCCGTTTTCGGCGTCGGTGCAGCGTACGCCCGAGTCGTCGATCACGATCGGCGCGCCGAGTTCCGAACGAAACGCGGGCATGTCCTCGATGTGCTCTGCTAGCGGCCGGTAGTACGTCTGCCCGACAATCGTCAGCATGGCGAAGTGACTGACCGCAAGTATCCCTCCGATCGCAAGCGCCGGACCGAACAGAATCCAGAACACCAGCGACCACTTGAACTTGCGACGCGGGGCTTGCGACATGGCAACGTTCTCCGTGAGTAATCTATAGCTTCGGCAGAGTTCGGTCGCGTCCCCAAGCGTTTTGTAGTTTCTAGCGATAGAGATAGGGGTCGGGTGGTCGTGCGACGCTGCGCCACGAACGCACGCGAACGTACGCTCCCGCCGCCCCATAGGCGATCGTGCCGGTGAGTGCGACCCACGAGTTCGGTGCGACCGCTAGGCGGCGGTCGACCGGTATGATGACGGCGGTCGCGTCCGCGCGGCAGCACGTGATTGCATAACGAACGAGCGCGGTCGTGCCGGGATTCGCGAGAACCGCTCCCGTAAACGCGATCGGCTCGCCCGGATAGACGTCGTCGAGCGTGCTCGCGACGGCCTGCGCCGCCGGTGGCGGCGAACCGAGCACGAGCGCCGCGATCATTACGGCGGGCACGGCGATTGCGTAGCGCGATCGTGTCACCGGCCGCCGGACGGCAGCGAGCGCCGCGGCCGCGACGCCGAGCCAAAGCAACGGTACGAGACGCGGATGCACGAACCCGGCGCCGCCACGAACCGCGAGCGCGAAGCATGCCAGGGCGACGAGCGCGAGGCCTCCGCTTGACGAACGGGTTGGGGGCCGCTGATTCGCGTCGCTCGGGCCGCGATGAAATCGCGGAACGAGTCCGGCCGTCGCGAGGATGCCGGCGGCGGCGAGCGGTGCCGGTCCGCGCAGCATCGCCGCCATGGCGACGGCGGCGGTCGAGCACGGCGCGAGCCATCCCGCGATGACGCCTGCGATCGCCTCGAGCGGCGGCGCGAGTCCGGCCGGGACGTTCCATGGGACACGAAAGCCGGCTTGGAGCATCGCGGTAACGATTCCGAGTGCGAACGCCGCGGCGCCGATCGTCGCGAGCTCCGCCAGCGGATCTTCTGTAAGGTCGGGGCGGCTTCGCCCCCCGATTCGCCCAGGGCCCGCGAACTCGAGGAGGAAGGCCGCGCCGAAGCGTGCGAGCGCAACCACGGGACCGAAGGCGAGCCAGCAGAGGCTGGTTGCGGGCAACGAGAGCGCGGCCGGGCCTGCGCGGCTGCCGCAGCCGCAGCCGAAGAGGACGGAAAGGCGGCGCGCCCACGCCGTTCGCACGAGCGTCATCGCCAGCACGAACGGCGCCGCCTCGAAGAGCGTCCCAGCCGACGCCGCGAGCGCCGCGTGTAACACGGGCGGCGGGAGCGCCGCACACCCGGCGACGGCGGCCCACAGCGCCCAGGGTCTCACGCGGGACCTTCCTTTGAGGTCTTCGGGGGGGCTTGGTCGCCTCAAATTTAAGAACCAACGCGCAATGAACAAGATCGCCGCACCGCGAGGGACGGCAGACCTCTTTCCCCCCGAGAGCGCGCGCTGGCAAGAGCTGGAGTCGCGCGTGCACGCGCTTGCCCGGCGGTACGGTTACGGCTTGATTCGCACACCTACGTTTGAAGCGACCGAGCTGTTCGAACGCGGCGTCGGCGAGACGACCGACATCGTCGAGAAAGAGATGTACACGTTTACCGACAAGGGCGGGCGCTCGATGACGCTGCGCCCCGAGTGGACGGCGCCCGTCGTACGCGCCGTGCTCGAACACAATTTGCTCGCGCTCGGGCCGCAGCGGCTGTACTACATCGGACCGATCTTCCGTTACGAGCGGCCGCAGAAAGGGCGCCTGCGCCAAGCACATCAGTTCGGGATCGAGTGCTTCGGATTTGCCGGCCCCGAGGCCGACGTCGAGACGATCGCGCTCGCCCACGAGCTGATCCGCTCGTACGGCCTCAACGTCGAACTCGCAATCAATACGATCGGCGACGAGGTGTGCCGCCCGCGCTATCGCGAGGCGCTCTTCGCGCACTTTGCCCCGCACCGCGAAACGCTGTCGGCCGATTCGCAGCGCCGCCTCGATCGCAATCCGCTGCGCATTCTCGACAGCAAAGCACCGGAAGACCGGGCGCTCGTCGAAACCGCGCCGACGATGATCGACGTTCTGTGCGAGCCGTGCGCCGCGCACTTTGCGAGCGTTCGAACGATGCTCGATGCGCTCGGCATCGCGTATCGCGTCGATCCGAAGATCGTCCGCGGGCTCGACTATTACACGCGAACGGTCTTCGAGTTTATTTCCAGCGACCTCGGCGCGCAATCGACCGTTTGCGCGGGCGGCCGCTACGACGGGCTCGTTGCCGCGCTCGGCGGCCCGCCGACGCCCGGCGTCGGATTCGGCCTCGGCCTCGAACGTTTCTCGATGCTGCTCGAGGAGCGCAGCACCGGGGCCGCTCCCGAGCCTGCGGGGATTGCGGTCGTCGCGCTCGGCGTGGCCGCGCGCGAACGTTCGGCTCCGCTCGTCGCGGCGTTGCGCCGGAGCGGGGATCTTCCGGTGACGATCGACTACAACGATGCCAAGAT
>Ga0302326_10022890_pt1 | contig 12759 bp, 12 predicted proteins | sample Palsa_T0_3_FD_202264 | JGI IMG/M metagenome (GOLD analysis project Ga0302326, IMG submission 202264) | Peat permafrost microbial communities from Stordalen Mire near Abisko, Sweden - Palsa_T0_3 | ecosystem: Environmental > Terrestrial > Soil > Palsa > Peat permafrost | place: Sweden: Abisko... | reverse complement strand
GCCGCGATAGATCTCGATCGCCAAACTCGCTTGCGGTTTCAGGTAGTTGAAATCGAGCGTGCCCGTCGGCGTCAGCGGATTCAGATTCGTCGTCGTGCCGCGCGCAATTGTCCCCGCATATCCAATCATCGCCGTCACGCGCTTATACGGTTTCCACATCACGTTCGCGTACGCGTAATGATCCTTGCTCGTGTAGTAGGAAAGCGTTCCTAGATTCCCGGTCGCTCCCGTTACGGGGCAAGCTGAGGTAAAAACGGTTGAACCCGTGTCGTCAAAGCAGATTTCGGTTTGCGTGTAAATGTCCATGTAGTTGTAGCCGAAATCGATCCACAGCCCTGCGTTCGGTGAAAGCGTGGTCATAAAACTGTACGCGCGCGCGTGCTCGATGTTGTCTACGGTGTAGACGTTGTCGCGGTTGTCGTTGATATCGATTGCGCCGTCGATGCTGGCCCACGGTTTCGGGGTGTACGTCGCGTGCAGCTTGTAACTCTGAATCTGCCGCGGGCTGATTCGCGTGAATGAATTGTCGTTGTAGCCGAACATAAGCTCGCCGTTCAGCCGCAAGGTATCCATTGGCCGCGCCGAAATTCCCAGAGTCCCCACGTTCTCGTGGATTTCGTACAGATTTCGCACGGTATCGTTTCCGGCCGTCGGAGTGATAAGCGTGCTCGATCCATAGTTGATTGATCCATTCGAGTTCGGCACACAGCCAGCCGGCAGCGCCCCCGCCACCAACGCGCAAGAGCCGCGCGCCGCAAGATAGTCGTTCGCCACAGTCCCGGTCGTGCCTCCCGGAAAATAGATTGTTCCGGTTCCGTAGGTGGCGCTGAAATCGGAGATCGCGCGGGCCATGAATTCGTAGCCGATATACGCGCTCACGCGCGAGGCCACGTCGTACTTCAATTCCACTGTGTTGGATTTGGCGTCCTGTCCCAGAAACTGTGAAATCTGTTCGTCCACCACGTCGGCCGCCGAACTCGCCGAATGCTGGGGGCAATTCAGTGCGCTGTAGGGACTTGGGCAAACGGAAGCGAACGTGGCGGGCGTGAACATCGAGATCGGAAGCAGTAAGCCGGTTTGTCCGGCTGCTTGTGGCTTCGTGCCAAACAGATTTGTTTCCGCCTCCGCCCACATCGATGGAATGCGCCAGTCGTCGTAGGTGAATTCGTCCGATAGGTCCAGTTTATCCGTCAGGCGGTAGTCGCCCGACCAATTCGCTTCCACCGAAATCCGCTTGGCCGCCGTCGGCCCGGCGTCCGTGCTTCCGCGCTGCGCGGTTCTGCTCGAATAGTCGCTGATGGCCTCGTTGAAATCCGTCACGTCCTTGTTCGCGTCGCTGTAACCGGCGGAACCCGCCATCGTAAGGTTCTTGATGTAGGTTGATTGAAACCGGAAACGCTCGGTCGGGAACGAGGATCGCGGATTCTGATATTCGCTATAGGAGAGGTACGCGTTGCACGTCGGCGAAACGGTCGGCGGCGTGGTCGTGGCGTTCGTGATCGGCGCGGCGCACGGAGAACTTCCCACGGTATTGAACACCAGGCCAAGATCCACCGGCGTCCCGCTTGAAAGCTGGTACGTCAGATCGTTGTCATTTTCGGTCTCGTTGATTTTGGAATAGGTCAGCAGCTCGTCGAACGAGAGAGTTGTTTTTGCGATGCCCGTGTAGTCGAAGCCGATCCGATAGCTATTCGTTTGGTAGAGCAGCAGTTGCGAGAGCAGCGGCTCCGTCCCGCCTTCCACCGTGCTCGTCGCCGGTCCTTGATTCGTGTTGCGCGAATATCCCAGCCGGAATCGCAATCGCGATTGCGGCAGCAGGGTGACGTCGTAGTCCTGCATCCAGCGCGTTAAATCGAGCGATTGCGGCGAACCGCTGATCGCCACCGCGGGATTCGAGCTCGACGGGTTCAGCGGATTCGCGAGCAAGTCGTAATTCCAGAAATTTTTGTCGCGCCGGAACATCGCGCGAAAGTCGTACCACTTGTTCTTGTCCACGCTCAGCCGCGAAACGTCGTCCGGATCGCCGCCATATCCAAAACTGCTGAACGTTAAATCGTCGAACAACAGCCCTCGATGATTGACGGCGTGCATGCTCAGCGTGTAATCCAGCAGCCGCGGACCCGACCCCAAATTTTCAAACGTGTCGTAATTGTCGATGTTCCCGCCGATCATGCTGTCGCGGACGCCCACTTCGATTGATTGTTGGATCGTGTAATTGTTCGCGGGGTTTTGCGCCGATTCGACGGCTGCCGCGGTCGCATCCGAACTCGAGCTCGAACCCGCGCTCGAACTCTGTGCGCCAGTAGCACCCGGCGCTTGCGCCCGGGCGGCGGGCGAATTTGCAATCATAGCCGCGCAACCGCAGAGCACTGCCAGCGCCCAAGCACGCCGCCGCGCCGCGATTTTCGCCGTCGCCCCGAGAGCTTCTCCGTGTGCCGCTTTCTCGATTCCCATGCTCCCCTGCGTACCGCTGAAACGCACAGCGAACTCTCTTACTTGAAGAATGTGGGGTCGAAATTCGAGCCGTGAATCTGCGAATGGCATAGCGTGCATGCCTGATATTGCGCGGCCTGGTTGTGAAACGACGGCGCGCCTGGCGCATTCGTGAACGAAGTCGTGTGGCACGACAAGCAAAGTATGTTCACGTTGCTCACCTTCAGCAGGTGCATGTTCGGCGAGCCGTGCGGCGTGTGGCAGGATTCGCAGCCCTCCACCTTCACCACTTCATGCTCGAACACAAACGGCCCCTGCTTATCCGCGTGGCAAGTAAAGCAAACCGCATCCTGCGTGGCGGATTGGCGCAACTGGTGCTCGCCAATCGTTCCGTGCGGATTGTGGCAATCCGTGCATTGCACCAGCCCCTCATTTACGCGGTGATGAAACGGCATGGAGAATTGCGCCTTCTGCTGCAAATGGCACGAATAGCAAAGCTCCGGCTGCGGCTTGATCAGCAATGTTTGCTGTTCGATCGCGTGATGCGGCGAATGGCAGGAGATGCAGGAGATGTCATTTTTTGCATGAAGCGAATCCACGGCGGCCATGTGTTCGTTGCCCGATGCATGGCAGGTCAAGCAGCGCGCGTTGATGTCTTTCGCGGAGGCCTTCTCAAAGAGGAAAAGTTTTGAGGTGTCGGTTGGATCGGCCAGATGGCTCGTCGCCACCCCGTGGCACCCTTCGCACCCCTGGTGCGCCGGGCCTTCGCGCGTGTCGCCCATGGTCTTCCAGTGCGGACTTTTTTCCCAGCTGTTGTATTCATCGACGTGGCAGACCTTGCAGGCTTCCGGACCCGCATCATCGGTTGCGGCCGGCGTGGCGGGCGCAACGGCCGCGGCGCTTGCAGCCGGCTTGCTCGTCGCCTGCGCCGCTGGCGCGCCCGCAGCGGGTGGCGTTCCTTGCGGCTGAGCCGCGGCCAAAACCGAGAGCATACCCGCCGCGATCAGCAATCCCAGTAACGTCGCAATGCCCAAGCGTGGCATCGAGTTAATCCGGTTTCGCAGTCCGCGCGTCAAAGAAGCGATCCTCTTGTTGCAATTCGCATCTGCTAGAGCGAGGTTTTGCCCTTACAAACGTTGTGTCCGCACGAACAATCGATGTCCGGCGTCTTCTCCATCGCCTCGCATTGCGTGCTGCAATATTTTCCCGACGTCGTCATGCACGAACAGATCGGATGTGCGCACTTCTCGCTTTTCGTGGTCGCCATGTCTTTTCTCCTGGTTTCGCGTCGCAACTGCCTGATTTGATTGGCTACATTTTAAAAACAAGCAAATCGCGAAACTGTCCCAAAAGACACTGTTCCCCATGTGAAACGGGTAGAACCCAACGAACCATCAGATTATTTGTTTAAAGGAGGTAACCGCGATGTGACGCCTGTCACAAATCACCGTGTTCTGCGTCACGACGGCGGAACGGACGTTAAGCCTCTAACAGCGCTTCAAGTTCCGTTTTATTTTTGATCAGCAAGGTCGAGCCGTGCACTTCAATCAGCTTCTTTTTCTTGAAACTGGCAAAGAGCCGCGTCACCGTCTCGCGTGACGCACCAATCATCTCCGCGATCTCCTCGTGCGTCAGCGTCACGGCAATGCGAATCGGTCCATCCTCGTGCGGTTTTTCCCCAGCCAGATCCAAAATAAATCTTGCCAGTTTTTCCGCCGCCGAGCCCGAAAGCCCAAGATACTTAACTTCCTGGTACGTCGCGTGATAGATGTGGCAGAGCATTTCCGCCACGCGCAGCGCGGCCTCGCCATGCTCGCGCAAAAACCGCATCAGCTCGTCGCGGCGAATGAAATTCGCCTGGATCGGTTCCAGCGCCTCCGCCGTAACCTCGTATGGTTTCCCCGATATCGAACCCGGCAGGCCTACGATCTCCCCGGCCTCGGCGATGCGCAGAATAATCGATTTACCGTGCGCCGAACTCGCCGAAAGCTTCACCCGCCCGTTGCAAATCACAAATGCCCCGCGCGCCTCTTGCCCTTCGACGAACAACACAGCGCCCTTCGGATACGTGGCCGTGGCCGAAATCGCATCCAGGCCCGCAAGCGCTTTCTGCGAGAGGTCGCAGAACAACCTGTCTTTCATCACCGGGCAGGTTAGGCAGCTTTCGATTACTTGCAGTCCGTAGGGCGTTTTCATCGCGTCATCGGCCCGCATTATACGCTCCTTTTTCCTGGGGATAACTCGGATCCGGTAGGCCATTTGATTGCCTCTCCGGGGCGCCCATTTGTCTTTGGTTTTGCCCACCTTCATTCATGCTCCCTCTTCACAATTTTCGATGTGGCATACCTCACGCGGCCACGTGATCTGCATCACGGCACGCGCTTGAGAAAAGGAAGAGACTGAACAAAAGAGGAGGGCACCATGAAAAAAGATGAGCGCGACCTTCTGGATGTTCTGAAATTCGAGTTGGAATTTCTGGAAAAAGGCGGCTACGGTCGCTCGCCCCGCGCGCCGTGGATCCCGCGATATATCTTTGAAGATTCTCCGACGTGCATGAATTACGATTCCAAAGAGCGCCCCGATCCATGCAGCGAATGCGTCTTAATGCAGCTTGTGCCGTCCGAGGTTCGAGGGGCGGAGATTCCATGCCGCCATATTCCCTTCAACGCGGAGGGAGAGACGCTGGATTCGCTTTATCGCAGCGCCGACCAATACGAAACCGAAGAGGTCTACGGGCACTGGCTCCGCTCCACCATCGCCACGCTCGAGGCGCAGCAGCAAGCTCAACGCGACAACGCGAACATGCTTCCGGCGCCCAGCGCCGCCGGAAGTGAGGGCGAGCCTTTCTTCCAAAACCTGCATCCCAAGTGCGCCAACCCAGCCTGCGCGACCGCCTTCCATTGGCTCGCAGGCGGCAAGTTCTTCCGCTTCCGCCCCAGCTCCGCGAGCGCACAGCCGGAAGCCCGTGACCTAAACGCGCCCACAGGACGCCACGAAGTAAAACATTTCTGGCTCTGCGCGCCCTGCGCGCATGTCTTCTCCCTCGCATACGACGCGCCCCATGGCGTAGTCCTAAAGCTGCTCCGGCCCGAGCTCCCTGCTGGCGAATCAGCAAAACATTTGACGGCGGCGTAGCAAGGATGATCGACGGAAACGAGTGCGGCCCGGCGTTGTTAGCCGGGCCGCGTTACGTCGGAATCGAACGCTATCGGGAGCGTCCGGCTATCCTAGGGCGTGATCACAACTTTCATCACGCCATCGCGATGTTCCGCGAACAATTTATACGCGTCCGTGATCCGATCCAGCTTGAAGCGATGCGTGATCAGCGGCGTCAGGTCCAGCTTTCCGTGCAACACCATCTCCATCAACCGCCGCATGCGCTCTTTCCCGCCTGGGCATAGAGTCGTAACTATTTTCTTGTCGCCCAGACCCGAGGCAAAAGGTTCAACCGGTATCGACAGCTTCCCCGAATACACACCCAAACTGCTCAGCGTTCCGCCCGGCTTCAGTACACGCAGCGCCATTTCAAACGTCTCCTGGGTGCCCAACGCCTCGATCGCCACGTCCACGCCGCGCCCCTCGGTCAACCGCCTAATCTCCTCCACCACGTCGCATTCCTTGAAATTCAGCACCACGTCGGCGCCCATGCGTTTGGACATCGCAGCGCGTACCGGATCGGACTCCACGGCGATAATAAAGCTCGCGCCCTTTAGATGCGCGCCCACCGTCGCGCACAGTCCGATCGGCCCCTGCGCAAACACCGCCGCCGTATCTCCGATTTGCAAATCAGCACTTTCCGCCGCGGAAACTCCCGTGGAAGCAATATCCGCCAACAGCACCACCTGCTCGTCGCTCAATGCGTCGGGAATCTTCGCAAGATTCGCCTGCGCATTCGGCACCAGCAAAAATTCCGCCTGCGCGCCGTTGATCGTGTTCCCGAATTTCCAGCCGCCAATGGGGCCGCCGCATTGCGACCAGTGCCCGCTCAAACACGCATCGCACTGTCCGCACGGCGTAATCGCCCCCACCAGCACGCGATCGCCCACCGTGTAACCCGTCACACCATCGCCCAGCTCGTGAATCACGCCCACCGGCTCGTGCCCGATCACCAGGCCCGGCCACACTTTGTATTCGCCTTTCAGAATGTGCACATCGGTGCCGCAAATCGTCGTCAACGTCACGCGAATCACGGCTTCGCCCACGCTGGCCTTCGGAATCGGCACGCGCTCTAGCGCGATGTCGTTCGGCCCGCGGAACACCAGCGCCCGCATCGTTCCCGCCGGAATCTGCGTTGCCGCTAATTCTTGCTCCTGCAATTGAGTTCCCATGGTCCTGCTCCTTTCGCTGCCGCTCACGCGCCTCTTCGGCTCAAATCCAGGTTCCGCGCCCGTCGTGCACATGTTTGAAACTAGCCTCCACCGGGTCCGCCGCTGCGCGATGACCGCTGATCTCCTCAATGTGCACGCAATAAAACACCGGAATGTCGCGGTCGAATTTTACGCGTGTCTGCGCCGCGGCAAATCCGGTCTGCCACCACAGATGTCTTTTCTCCAGCGCGGCCTGTGCGTGCAGCCTTAGCGACGCGAATTCCGGCGTTTCCGGCAGCTCCTGGTAGCGCCCCTGGATCACCACGCTGCTCCAATCGTTGTGGCTATTCACTTCGTCGGCTTCCACGCATACGCGTGGATTCGCACGCATCCATTCGATTTTCTTGCCCATCGTGCCGAACCCATAAATACGATCGCCTTCGCACGCAAAATAGACCGGCACGATGTACGGCTGGTTGTCACGAGCGCACGCCAGCCGCCCATACCCCAGCCGCGCGATCAATTCGTGGCATTCCTGTTTGCTCAACTCCGTTAAAAGCATTTCGCGCCTCCGCACAATCAGAAATCTCCGTCTTCCGTTCCGCGCGTCAACCGCGAACCGTCAGCACCGGGCACGCCGCATGAGCCACAACTTTGTGCGCCACGGCCCGCTCCAAATGCGTCGCCGCGCCCAAGCTGCTCGCGGCGCTGCGCACGCCCAGCACGATCAGGTCGGCGCCGCGCAGTCTCGCCACTTCCAGAATCCGCGCCGCGGGATCTCCGTGCTCCACCACGGCTTCCGGCCGGCACCACAGCTCCGCATTTTGCGGCACGATCTCGTGCAGTTCGTACATCACATGCGCCACTGACGTTTGCACGCGCCCGGCATCGGAATCCGGCACGCGTTCGTGAATCACGTTCAGCAGAATCAGCCGCGCCGCGTGCTCCTCCGCCAGCGAAATCGCGTAGCCTGAGGCTGCCACAGCCTCCGCGCTGAAGTCTGTCGCGAACAGCACGCGATGGAATTGCGCCGCGTTGTGCGCCCCGCCGCGCGCCCAGGGACCGATCGTCAGCACCGGCACCGGCGAGCGCCGGAATATCTCCTCCGCAATCGACCCCATCAGCAACTTCGGCACGCCCGTCCGGCCCTGCGTTCCCAGCACGATCAAGTCCGTCTCGCAATCCGCGATCGCCTGCTCCACGGCCTGCCACACGCTCGCGGCGCGCATCACGCTCACGTCGTGCGCCGCGCCATTCAACTGCGCCCCAACACGCCGCATCCCCGCATCGGCCGCTTCCTCTTGCGCTTCGATGGCGATGCCAATCGTATCTGGCGACATATAGGTGAGCGCCTCCGGCATCATCACGTGCAGCGCATGAATTGTGCCGCCGAATTCCCGCGCCATGGCCACCGCAAACGGCAGCGCCGCCTGCGAAGCCTCCGAAAAATCCGTGAGGTACAAAATGTTCTTTAGCGCGATCCGAGTCCCCGTGCTCGTCCCAGCGGTTTTCATCTCGCACCTCCTGCCCCACACTCTGCCCCCGCAGCCGCCTCGCCGGCTGTGACTAATGTCACCCTTCGCCGTGACGTTCGTCACAATGTTCAGGCGCGGTGGGGTCGACCGTGCGGCGGGAAGGCCCAGCCCGTAGGCGAGCCTTCCCGGCCACGACGGCGAGAGTTCATAGGCAATCACAGGGCGGGAGCTTCGAGGTTGTCGGCCGTGTACTCGAAACCGACCGTGGCGGGATTCAAGAGTTTTTGTTTCCGCAGAAGGACTGCATCGAGCGACCATTTCCCCGGCCCGTTGACCATCAGAAACGCGACGGTCAGCAGTTGAGCGTATTCGGATCGCACCTCATGCAAGACCGCCCACATTCCCACTCGAGGTGGCGACGACGGCAACGGCAAAGGATACGTCCCGAGATACAGCGAAATTTTCGTAGACAATATCGCCACGATCATTTCCACAATGAACGGAATCGCAATCGCTCGGGTCATCAACCCGGCAAGCAACAGCACTCCCCCCACGATCTCGAGGCACCCCACAAAATCCGCCGTGAAATGCGGGAACGGCATCCCCAGTTTCGTGAACCGCCCTACCCCTTGATTGGCGTAAACGAACTTCAATATCCCTTCCCACAGAAACACTCCCCCCGCCATCACCCTCAGCAGCAGAGTGGAGTTCGGACCGTCGATCGGTGGATTCGCAAGCCATTTCAAAAAGTTCTTCATATTCGCATTCCTCCTGTTTGCGGCAATTCCGCACACTCCGGATAACTCCGCGCCCCGCGATTTATTCCCGAAGAGCCCGGGAGCGGCCTTAAATAAAAGAAGAGAGACCGTGAGAAAGAGGGGAATAAATGGGAACAGCTCCAGTTATATACTGATGGAGCCGTGTCAGAAGAAAACCTCGCAGCCGGTTCCTTTGACGAGCTGGCGCTGCCGCTCTTCAATTCGCTCTACAATTTCGCGCGATGGCTCACGCACGATCGCGAGGAAGCCGAAGACCTCGTGCAGGAAACGTACAGCAAAGCGCTCAAAGGTTTCCGATCTTTCCAGCCAGGCACGAATTTCCGCGCCTGGATCTTCCGCATCCTGCGCAATACGTTTCTAACTTCGCGCACCGGCCTAAAAGCGGGCATGACTCTGTCGCTTGATTCCGACGAAGCCTCGGAATCGATACTCCCGGCCACGACGGAAACGCCGGAATCCCTCTTCCTCGAGCGCGCCGATCAGCAAATGGTCCAACAAGCCATCGAAGAATTGCCCGTGATCTTCCGCGAGGTTGTTTTGCTTTGCGACGTCGAGGAAATGTCCTACCAGGAAATCGCCGAAACCGTCTCGATTCCGATCGGCACCGTGATGTCCCGCTTAGCCAGAGCCAGAAACGCGCTGCGCGTCGCGCTCGCGAAGAAAATGCAAGGGGTCTGAAGAATGTCAGCTGATCCGTGGCGGAACAAGATCGCAGCCTACGCCGACGGCGAACTCCCCGCCGCCGAAACGCGCGTCATGGCCGAGCATCTCCGCACCTGCCCTTTGTGTACCTCGGATTTGCTGGCCCACGTGCAGCTAAAGCGCGCCATCAGATCCGCGGGCACGCGCTACAACCCTAGCCTGGCGCTGCGCCAGCGCATACAAGAGGAAGTAGAAGGAAGAATGCGCGCGCGAACGAAGCCCGTGCGTCGGTGGACTTGGCTGCCGAAGCTCGCTGCGGCCGCGGTACTCGCCGGTGTCGTTCTAATGCTCATTTACGGCTCGTCCTTTTACGAAGAACGCCAGACGTTCTCAGAATTGGCCGATCTCCACGTCGCCACTCTTGCCAGCGCCACTCCCGTGGACGTCATTTCCACCGACCGCCATACGGTCAAGCCTTGGTTCCAAGGCAAGCTCCCCTTCACCTTCAATCTACCCGAACTCGCCGGCACTCCCTTCACTCTTCTCGGTGGCCGCGTCTCCTACCTCGGCCAAGCCCCCGGCGCCCAACTCATCTACCAAATCGGAAATCACCGCATCTCCGTCTTCATCTTCCAATCTCGCTTGGACCGCCCCTCCCCCTCCAGCGAGATCCCCTCCAATCGCCTAACCTTCAGCATAGAAACCTTCTCCGCAAACGGCCTCCGCTACTACATAATCGGCGACGCCGCCGCCCCTGACATCCAAAAATTAGGCGATCTGCTGCGCACTGCCGCGCGCCTGTAACGTCGTGCATTTGCTATCGGGCACGCGGATCGTTTCTACCCATCCATTCGAATGGTCTACGAATATATATTGACATAGTAGTATCTACGATGCTAGCCTCGGATGTGACCTGCATACGTACATTTCCGCTGCCGGAATTCTGCCGCGGCCTGCTCCCGGCGCGCGTTCTCCCGTTCCGCGCCATGCCCAGCGCCGAAGCTTCGCCGAAGGCTGAATGCGCCGCGCTTCATAAGCGGCCCTCCTCCGCACAGAACGAATATCCGAATAGTGATGCGCATCCAGAACGAGTGCCGCGAGCGAAGGATCCTGTTGTAGAAATCATCGCTACAAACCACCTATTATCAGCTCTTTCCGAGCCCATCCAAAAAAGTGCGCATCTCATTGAAAGCAATCATTATCAAACTCCTTATTCTTCAAGCACATGCGCACTCTTTTGCTGCACGCCCTTTATTATGAATACTTTGACAAAAACACACCCCGGGGGTGTGGGTACCCAGCTTGGCTACGCACCGGAAGAAATACCGGAGATTTCACCGCGAGCATCTATAAATCCGTCGTAATCAGGCAATTACGCGAGACGGCTTCCCGCGAAGCAAATTCCCTGGAATCGTTTGCTATGCCGGATCAACGGAAAAAGGCAGATACGCTAATCGAGAAATTGGCGCTCTCTTGGCAAGCAAAACTCATTGTGTCGCGGGCGCGAGCGGCCTAGTATGTTCGCGCCAAAGTTGAATCGGAGGGCGCTATGTCAGGACTGAGCAAGCTCGACGATATGCGCGAAGGGCTGAGCCGGCGCGCGTTTCTAGCGTGCGCCGCGGGCGCGGCCGCTGTTGCGGCTATTGACGGCGCGCGGGCGCAATCGCCGAGTGTAGACAACATCCCGATCATCGACGCACATATTCATCTGTTCGATGGCACGCGGCCGCTGGGTGCGGGATACATGGGCTCGCAAGCCTATCGAGCGATCTCCAAGACTTCGCTTCCTTCGATGTACGCGGCGCTGGCGAGGCCCACGGGAATTGTGGGCGCGATCGTGGTCGAATCGAGCGGCTGGATTGACGACAATCTTTGGTATCTCGAACAGTGCAACGCCGATAAAATTATGGTGGGTGTTTCGGGGACGCTGGATCCGTCGCAGGCGGATTTCGGCAAGTACGTGACGCATTTTCAGAAGGACCCGCTGTATCGCGCGATCCGCGCTAGCCGCTTCTACGCCGCGGACGGCGCTAGCGGCAAAGTCGCGCTCGATCCCGTGCAAGTGGCCAATTTGAAGTTGTTGGCTCAAGCAGACTTGGCGCTGGACACCGCCAATCCCAGCATGAATTTGATGCAGGCCAACGTGCTGCTGGCCGATGCCATCCCGAACCTGCGCATCATCATGGACCACTTGCCTTCCTTCGATCCCACGCCCGATGGCCAGGCGGCTTATGAAGCCGTGGTGAAAGACATGGCGGATCGACCGAATATCTTCGTAAAACTCACCGAGGTCTATCATCCGCGCCTCACGGACAACGTGATCGTGAAGGACTACGAGCCGCTGCGCGCCAGGCTCGAATATCTCTACGACGCCTTCGGCGAGGATCGCGTCATATTCGGAACCGATTATCCCAATAGCTACGGCGTGGCCACCATTCCCGAGGAAGTCGGCCTGATGAAGCAATTCTTCGCGAGCAAATCGCGCGAAGCCGCGGAGAAATATTTCTGGAAGAATTCCGCGCGCGTCTATAAATGGATCAAACGCGCGGACGATCAGCCCAGCCTAACTTGATTAATTTCTCGGAGTTCGGCGTCCGCAACCCCCTGGCTTGACACGGGAAGCGGGTAGGAACAGGATGGCGCACAGGGCAAGAGGCTTGAGTGCGCTGGGGCGTCGAAGCGCATCTTACCTTCATGGGCAGGGACTCCGCAGGCCCCGAAGTTTGTACCCGAAGGAGTGTGCCATGCGTCACCGAACAATCGCCGCGATACTGATTCTCGCCGGGTTGTCTTGCGCGCTCTGCGCCCGCGCCGGCACCGTCTCGAATACCTTGCCGCAGATCAGCCATGTGCGCGTGGTGCGGCTCAGCTTGGTGGATGGCGCCGTGAGCATTTCGCATGCGGGCACGAACTACTGGCAGCCTGCGCTTGCCAATATGCCGATCCAGGAAGGCGATACGCTGGCTAGCGCCAGCGGATTCGCGGAAGTGGAATTCGAGGGCGGCTCTGTGGCCTACCTCGCGACAAATTCCTCGCTGCAATTCACGAAGCTGTACCTTGAAGATGGCAGCCGAATTTCCACCGTCACCCTGACGCAGGGTACCGCAAGTTTTTACGTCAACC
>Ga0302326_10022889_pt1 | contig 12759 bp, 13 predicted proteins | sample Palsa_T0_3_FD_202264 | JGI IMG/M metagenome (GOLD analysis project Ga0302326, IMG submission 202264) | Peat permafrost microbial communities from Stordalen Mire near Abisko, Sweden - Palsa_T0_3 | ecosystem: Environmental > Terrestrial > Soil > Palsa > Peat permafrost | place: Sweden: Abisko... | reverse complement strand
CGGCGACGCCGCCCGGCACCTGCTCGGTGCCGACGTCCTGCCGGTCCTGGAGCAGCTCGCCGATCAGTCGCTGCTCAAGGTCGCCGACACCGCGTCGGGCACCAGGTACCGGATGTTGGAGACCGTCCGGGAGTTCGCCGCGGCGCGCCGCGAGGACGCCGCCGAGACCGACCGCGTGACCGGCCGGTTCCTCGCCTGGGCCCGCGACTTCGGCGTGGCCCACCACGACTCGGTCCTCACCAGCGACGACCTCCCGGCCCTCGAGCTGATCCGGGCCGAGCAGGACAATCTGGTCCAGGCGCTGGGGCACGCGCTGGGCCGTAAGGACGGCGCCACGGTCGCGGCGGTATCGGCCGTGCTGGGCGGGCTGTGGACGGTCGAGTCGAGTTTCGCCCGGCTGACCGCCCTGGCCGGGGACACGGCCCGGATCCTGCCCGCGTTCCGGCCGGAACCCGCCCTCCTCGAGGCCACCAGGACCAGCCTGGTGCTCGGCGCGGTGAGCGGGTTCCTGCTGCGGGGACCGAGCCCGGTGCGGTTCCTGGTGGGCCTGCGCCGGCTCCCGCCGGCTCCGCCGGACACCTTCGCCCGGGCCGCGCAGGCCGTGCTGACCGCGCTGGCCTCCTCGCCCGAGGCGGGCTTCGCGACCCTGCGCGCGCTGGGCGACGGCGACCAGCCGCTGGTCGCGGGCATGGCCAGCTACATGGCCAGTTACGCCTGGGAGGAGGCGGGCGACCTGGACGGCGCGGCGACGGCGGCGCGGCGGTCGCTGGCCACGTGGCAGCGCCGTGGCAGCGCCTGGCTCCGGGCCGCCGCGCACGCCCGGATCGGCGAACTGTGCCTCCAGCTGGACGAGGCCGGTTCGGCCGACGAGGCGCTGCAGCACCTGACCGCGGCGCTGTCGGTGATCGAGGCGTTCGGGGCGTGGTCCACCGCGAACCGGGTGCGCGAGGCCATCGTGGGGGCCAACCTGCAGCTGGGCGCCTACGACGAGGCCGAACGCGAACTGAAGCTGACCACGCCGCACGGCGCGGACGAGCCCTGGGACATGTCGATGTTCGACACCACGATCCGCGCCGAGATCGCGCTCGGCCGCGGCGACGTCGATACCGGCCTGGACCTGTGGCGCACGGCCGCGACGACGCTGCGGGACACACAGCCCCTAGAACCCGGCGGCGGCGACCTGTCCGGCCTGGATCCCTGGACGCTGCAGGTGCAGGCCGTCGCCGTGGTGGCCCACGCGCACCACGGCCGGCTCGGCCTGGTGGCGGAGATCGCCGCGGCGCTGCCCGCCGCGCTGTCGGCGCTGACCGCGGACCCGGGGCCGCCGCCCGGGACGCTGCCCGCCTCCTATGGCCTCGCCGTCTGCGGCTCGCTCCTGCTGGCCCTGGGCATGACCGACATCGACCGGGGCCAGCGCGCGGCGGACGCCGGCCTGGCCAGGTCGGGAGCGAGGATGATCGCGCTGGCCGAGCGCTTCGGCCTCAAGAACGGACTCCAGCGGACCATGTCCGCCGTGCGCGCCCGTCAGGCCGCGCAGACCGCCGACGGGCCGGCCTACGCCGAGGCCGCGTCGTCCTACGCGGACCTGGACCCGGCGGGCCTGCGCGCCGCCGCCCGCGCCGCTTTGACGGAACGGGCCCTGCTTCAGCGTTAAGCGATCTTCCGGCGGTAGGTGGCCATCGCGAGGACGTACGCGACGACGAGGATGCCGAGGCACCAGGCCAGGGCGGTCCAGATGCTGGCGCTGACCGGCTTTTGTGCGAGCAGGTCGCGGATCGTGTTAATGATCGACGTCATCGGCTGGTTGTCGGCGAAGGCGCGCACCGGCCCGGGCATCGTCCGGGTCGGGACAAAGGCCGAGCTGATGAACGGCAGGAAGATCAGCGGATAGGCAAACGCCCCGCTGCCCTCCGCGGTCTTCGCGGCCAGGCCGGCGATGACGGCAATCCAGGTCAGCGCCAGGGTGAGCAGGACGACGATGCCGATGACCGCCAGCCAGGCCAGCGCGCCCGCGCCCGAGCGGAACCCGATCGGCAGCGCGATGAGCACGACGATCACGAGCGAGATCAGGGTGGAGACCACGGTGGTCAGCACGTGCGCCCACAGCACGCTGGAGCGCCCGATCGGCAGGGACTGGAAGCGCTCGAAGATCCCGGTTTGCAGGTCCGAGAAGAGCCGGAGCGCGGTGTAGGAGATGCCGGTCGCGATCGTGATCAGCAAGATGCCGGGCAGCAGGTAGTTGACGTAATGCCCGGACCCCGGCCCGGTGTTGATCGCGCCACCGAGCACGTACCTGAACAGCAGCATGAGGCCGATCGGCGTGATCGCGACCGTGATGATGGTGTCCGGGCTGCGCGTGATGTGCCGCATGGTCCGCCCGAGCAAGACGACGGTGTCGCCGAAGAAGTGCGGGGTCATCGTGGTTCCTTAGTTGTCCGTGTCGGCGCTGGCCGCGCTGCCGGCGGCTTCGTGGCCGGTGATGGCGAAGAAGATGTCTTCGAGGCTCGGCTGCTTCTCGACGTAGGTGACCTTGGCGGGCGGGAAGAGCTGTTTCAGTTCGGCGAGGGTGCCGTTCGCGATGATCCGCCCCTCATGCAGGATCGCGATCCGGTCGGCGAGGTGTTCGGCCTCGTCCAGGTTCTGCGTGGTGAGCAGCACCGTGATGCCCTGCCCGGCGAGCTGCCTGACGCTGTTCCACACTTCGAGGCGAGCTTGCGGGTCGAGCCCGGTGGTCGGCTCGTCCAGGAAGATCACCGGCGCCTTCCCGATGAGGCTCATCGCGATGTCCAGGCGGCGGCGCATGCCGCCGGAATACGTCGACACCCGCCGGTCCGCCGCGTCGGTGAGCTGGAACCGGGCCAGCAGGTCAGCCGCGATCCGGCCGGCGTCCTTTTGGTGCCGCAACCGGGCCACGAGCACCAGGTTCTCCCGCCCGGTGAGGATCTCGTCCACGGCCGCGAACTGCCCGGTGAGGCTGATGGACTCCCGCACGCTGGCCGGCTGGGCGGTGACGTCGAAGCCGACGACGGTGGCCGTCCCCGCGTCGGGCTTGAGCAGCGTGGACAGGATTTTCACGACCGTGGTCTTACCCGCGCCGTTAGAGCCGAGCAGGGCGAAGATGCTGCCCCGCGCCACGTCGAAGTCCACGCCGCGCAGCGCGCGCAGCTTCTTGTATGACTTCTCAAGACCGTGCACGTGAATCGCCTGGACCGGTGGTGCCGTCATCGGGATGTTCCTTTCGCCATCACCGCGGCCTGGCGGCCGCGACCACGTCGAAGGTGCACCCGGCGGGATTCACCGCGGTTTCACGGCGGTTTCATGGGCTGGAATAGCACTGGCCCGCCTCGCGTTCCTACTTTCTGTCGGTGCGTTAGTGTCCCCCGGGCTCTAATCAGTGCCTTCATGGAATACCGTTCGGCTGGAGCCATGATGCGCCTTTCGCTGTGAGGCGACCTGCGCACCGGCCACGGCACGCCCTCGCGAGCACACGCTCTCGGGGGCGCTGTCATGTCCCGACTCTTCGACCACCGTCGTGGTAGACCAGAGCATGCGCCCTAGCGACACGGCATCCTCCGACCTGACCGTCGACGCGTTCGGCGCCGACCTGTACCAGCGGCTCGCCCAGGACAGCGCGGACATGGTCTTCGCACCGGTCAGCGTGGCTAGTGCCCTGTGGATGGCCTGGTGCGGGGCCCGCGGCCAGACCGCGGCGGAGCTGGCCCGGGCCCTGCACCTGGACCGATCGCCCGACGCCGCCGTCCACGGGCCGCGCCCGCTGTCGACTCTCGTTGCTGGCGCGGTCTCTGGGTCCGGGTCCGTCACGTTCCGGGCTCCGAATACCGTCTGGGTTCAGTCCGGCCTGCCGGTTCGACCCGAGTTCACCGCGCGGCTGAGCGAGGCCGCGGCGACGCTCACCGACGCCGACTTCGCCCGGGCGCCCGAGGCGATGCGGAACGAGATCAACCGCGTGATCGCCGAGCAGACCACAGGGAAGATCACCGGGCTGCTGCCGCCGGGCAGCATCGGACCGCGGACCAGGCTGGTGCTCGCGAACGCCCTGTACCTCAAGGCCGCGTGGCTCACGCCTTTCCCCGCGGCGCAGACCAGTGACGCGCCGTTCTACCCGGACGGCCAGGACCGCCCGGACCTGACGGTGCGGATGATGCGCGGCGCCGCCGCCCGCGCCTACGTCCTGGGTGGCGGTTACCAGGCCGTCCTGCTGCCCTACACGGGCGGCAGCCTCACGATGGCGGTGATACTGCCCGACGGGCCGCTGACGGCGCTGCGTCCCGCGCTCGCCGCCCGCGGCCTGGGTGGCCTGCTGGCCGGAACCTCCCGGCACCAGGTCACGCTGTCCCTGCCGCGGTTCCGGGTCGAATCCGCGTTCGACCTCATCCCGGCCTTGCGGCAGCTGGGCGTGAACGAGGCGTTCAGCGGGGAGGCAGACTTCAGCGGCATCACCGAGGCCGAGCCGCTGCAGATAGGCACGGTCGCGCACGAGGCCTACGTCGAGGTCGACGAGCAGGGCACGGAAGCGGCGGCGGCGACCGCGGTGGGCTTCCGGGCAGCGGCTGCGCTCCGGTCGCCGCCACCGGTCACGATGATCGTCGACCGGCCGTTCCTGTTCGCCATCGTCCACACCACGACCGGCTTGCCGCTGTTGGCCGGCCAGGTCAGCCACCCCCGTTCCGCCTGATCAAGGTGTTCGCCCCGATTGTTGACAATTTTGTTTGAAATTTTTAGGATCGGCTACGTGGGAGCGCAAGAGGATGCGAGGCCCGCTGAGGAGCCCAGCGGGCCAGCTGAACCTGGCAGGACGCCGGCCCTCAGCGGTGCGCCGGGGCGACGGGTGGCGGTGGAGCGGCTGCGGGGGGCGATTCTCGGCGGGGATATGGCGCCGGGGCAGCGGCTGGTCGAGGAGGAGCTGGCCGGGATGCTCGCCGTGACCCGGGCTAGCCTGCGCGCCGCGCTGTTCGACCTGACCGCCGAGGGGCTCGTCGAGCGGATACCGAACCGTGGCGCCCGGGTCCGGGTCATCGCCCTCGACGAGGCGATCGCTATCACCGAGTGCCGGATGGCGCTGGAGGGACTGTGCGCGGCCAAGGCGGCCGAGCGGGTCACCGAATCGGCGGCGGGCCGGCTGCGGCAGCTAGGCGAGCAGCTCAAACGCAGCGTCGCGGACGGTGAGCTGCTGAAATACTCGGCGCTCAACCACGAGCTGCACCGGCTGGTCCGGGAGATTTCCGGCCAGGCGGTGGCGGCGGCCCTGCTCGAGCGGCTGAACGGGCAGCTGGTCCGGCACCAGTTCAAGCTCTCCCTGCGCCCGGGGCGCCCGCAGGCCTCGCTGCCTGAGCACCTGGCGATCATATCCGCGATCACGGAACGGCGGCCGGCCGAGGCGGAGGCGGCGGCACGCCGCCACCTGCGCAGCGTCATAGCGGCCCTGCTTGAGGAGGAAGTCCAGTGACGGCAAGACAGTCCACGCCGGTTATCAGCCCGCGCCTCACAGACAGGCTGAGCTGATGCGCCACGTGATCGTTACCGGGGTGGCACGCGCGGAGGCGGACGTGGTGGATGCCCTCGCCGGGCTCGGGGTGGCCACCGTGCACGAGGCGATCGGCCGGGCCGGGTACCTCGGGCCGGGGCTGCGTCCCCTCCAGGACGGCAGCAGAGTCGGCGGGACGGCGGTGACCGCGCTGTGCTGGCCGGGCGACAACCTGATGATCCACGCGGCGGCCGAGCAGTGTCAGGCCGGCGACCTGCTCGTGGTGACGACGGCCTCGCCGTCGACCGACGGGATGTTCGGCGAGCTACTGGCGACCTCGCTCGCCGCGCGCGGAGTCCGGGGACTTGTCATCGAAGCCGGCGTGCGGGACGTGGCCGAACTGCGTGCCATGGGCTTTCCCGTGTGGTCGGCGGCGGTCAGCGCCCAGGGCACGGTCAAGGAGACGGCGGGTGCGGTCAACGTCGCGATATCGGTCGGCGGGCAGATCGTCCGGCCCGGCGACGCGATCATCGCCGACGACGACGGCGTGGTGTGCGTGCCGCGCGGCGATGTCAGAGCGGCGCTGGCCGCCGCGCAGGCCCGGGTGGCCAAGGAGGAACGGGTGCGCCAGGCTCTGGCCGACGGCCAGCTTGGCCTGGACCTGTACGGGCTCAGGGAAAAGCTCGCGGCGCGCGGCGTCGAATACGTGCCGGAGGGAGCCCCTGATGGGCTGGGATGACATGAGCTGGGATGACGGGGTGCGGTGCATGCTGATGCGGGGAGGGACGTCGAAGGGGGCGTACTTCCTGGCCGAGGATCTGCCCGCCGATCCGGCCGAGCGGGATGATCTGCTGCTGCGCATCATGGGCAGCCCGGACGCCCGGCAGATCGACGGCATCGGCGGAGCGCACCCGCTGACCTCCAAGGTGGCGGTGATCAGCCGTTCGGCCCGGGCGGACGCTGATGTCGATTACCTGTTCCTGCAGGTGGGTGTCGATGCGGCCACCGTCTCGGACCGGCAGAACTGCGGCAACCTGCTGGCCGGGGTCGGCCCGTTCGCAGTCGAGCGGGGCCTGGTGGGCAAGGCACCGGTCCGGATCCACATGGTCAACTCCGGCAGCGTGGCCACCGCCGTCTTCCCCGGCGCGGACGGCACCGTCGACTACACCGGCCAGACCGCGATCGCCGGCGTCCCCGGGACGGCCGCGGCGGTGGTGCTCAACTTCACCGGTACGCAGGGGTCGGCCACCGGCGCCCTGCTGCCCACGGGCCACGTCCGCGACGTCATCGAAGGGGTCACCGTCACCTGCGTGGACAATGGCATGCCGGTCGTGGTCGTGGCCGCGTCCGAGCTCGGCCAGACCGGGTACGAGACGGTGGCCGACCTCGAGGCGGATGTTGAACTGGGCGGCAGGGTGCGGGCGCTGCGGCTCGCGGCCGGCCGGCTGATGGGCCTGGGCGATGTGTCCGGCACCTCGGTGCCGAAGGTCTCGCTCGTCGCCGCCCCGGCGGACGGCGGGACAATCTGCACCCGGACGTTCATCCCGGTGCGAGTGCACGAGTCGATCGGCGTGCTCGGCGCGGTCAGCGTCGCGACCGCGCTGCTGCTCGACGGGGCCGCCGGAGCAGGCCTGGCCGCCGTCGCGCCCGGGCAGACACGCTTCGACATCGAGCACCCCACCGGGCATCTCGAGGTCGAGGTCGAGGTCGAGATCGGGATCGACCCCAAGACCAGCCAGCCGCCCGCGGTGATTCGGGCCGGGGTGGTACGCACCGCGCGCAAACTCTTCGACGGCACGGTCTTCCCCCGGAGGTACTAACTTCCCCCGCAGGCCCTAGCTCGCTAGGACAGCTGCAGCTCCGGCGGGGTCGGCGTGGTGATGACCGAGAACACCGCGCCCTGGTCGTCATTGACCACGCCGATCCGCCCGTACGGGCTTTCCCTGACGGGCTCCACGACGCTGCCGCCGAGCTCGGTCACCCTGGCCACGGCGGCATCGGTGTCGTCGACGGCGAAGTACACCGACCAGGTCGCGGGCGCTCCCTCGGGCGTCCCGTCCTCGTACTGGCCGATGCCGCCCACCTCGCGCCCGTCGATCATGAGCATCGCGTACCTGAAGCCGCCCTCGCTCACATCCTGGTAGTCGTAGCCGAACACGGCCCGGTAGAAGGCCTTGCTCGTGTCGTAGTCCCGGCTCATGTGCTCGTTCCAGGACAGCGAGCCAGGCTCGTTGGCCAGGCCGATGCCCGTGGTGGTCCCGCCTTGCCACAGACCGAAGCCGGCCCCGGCGGTGTCGACGGCCAGCGCCATCCGCCCGCTGTCCATGACATCCATCGGTTCCACCAGCAGCTGGCCGCCCGCGGCCTTGATCCTGGCCGCGACCGCGTCGGCATCATCGACGGCAAGGTAGGTCGTCCAGGACGGCAGGGCGCCGTCGGGCGGGCCGAACTCCGGGCTGAGGCCCGCGACGACCCGGCCGTTCTTGTGGCACACGCAGTAACCGCCGGTTTCCGGGCCGCCGGACTCGATGTCCCAGCCGAATAGGGCCCGGTAGAAGGCGACCGCCTTCGGCACGTCGGCGACCGTGACGTCGACCCAGCACGGGGTGCCGGCCAACCACGGCGTATCACGCGTTACCACCTGCATACCTCCCCGCGACCTTTGGTTGCGGATGACGCTAACACAGGGTCAGCCCGGGCTGCCGCTTACACTGTCCATTCATGTACGCCAAGACCAGGCCGACCGCGACGGGTTCGCTGACGCGCAAGCAGAAGCGGATCTTCGCCATCGCTGGCGTGCTGCTCGTCCTGGTGCTCGGCGGCCTGGGGGCATGGGGCGCGCTGTCGCATGACGCCTACGGGGCGTCGGCTCACGGCTGCGTGAACGTGATCCTGCCGAGTTCCACCGGCGGGTCCACGCTGCACTACTGCGGCGCGCCCGCCCGGGCGTTCTGCAAGACCGCGTTCGCTTCGACCGGCCAGATCTCCGAGCGGGCCAAGCCGCAGTGCGTGCTCGCCGGGCTGGGGCCGTCGAGCCCGGCCGCACCGTAGCAGGGCAGACTGCGGCCATGACGATCTTCACCGAACACCAGAGTGTTAATCCCGTGGTCGCCGAGGTGGTGCGTTCGGGGTTCACCGAGTCGTGGCACCGGGGTGCGGTAGCCGGGCTGGACGCCGACGGGATCCAGGTGATCGACGTGGGGCAGACCGGGGTGCCGTTCTTCCCGCGGTCGGCGAACAAGCCGCTGCAGGCGGCGGCCATGCTCCGCGGCGGGCTCGACCTGAACGGCGAGCTGCTGGCGCTGGCCGCGGCGAGCCACTCGGGCGAGGACTTCCACGTCGACGGCGTGCGGAAGATCCTGTCTGGGGCCGGGCTGAGCGAGGACGACCTGGGCTGCCCGCCGGGCTGGCCGCTCGACCCCGAGACCGCGCGGCACCTGATCGAACGCGGCGAGGGCGAGTCCAGGATCCGGATGAACTGCTCGGGCAAGCACGCGGCGATGCTGGCCACCTGCGTGGCCAACCGCTGGCCGACCGCCGGGTACCTGGCGCCCGGTCATCCGCTGCAGCAGGCGATCCTGCGCGCCGTCGAGGAACTGACCAGCGAACAGGTGAGCGCCACGGGCGTGGACGGCTGCGGCGCGCCGTTGTTCGCGCTGACGCTGACCGGGCTGGCCCGGGCGTTCCGGGCTCTGGTGCTCTCGGCGGCGGGCACACCGGAGCGCCGGGTGGCTGACGCCATGCGCGCCTACCCGGCATGGACCAGCGGGACCCGCCGCGACGAGCGCAAGCTGATGGATGCCGTGCCCGGCCTGCTGGTCAAGGAAGGCGCCGAGGGCGTCGTGGCGTTCGCCTTCGCGGACGGCAGGTCAGGGGCCGTCAAGATCGACGACGGGATGGCGCGTGGCCGGACCCCGGTCACGGTGGCGGCGCTGCGCCTGCTCGGGGCGGTCGTCCCGGACGTACTGGCGACCGTTCCCGTCATCGGCGGTGAGGCCGAAGTGGGCGCCGTCCGCGCCGTCATCTAGGTGAGCAGGACCGGGCATGAAGCACCTGCTCTAGGATGACGCGGTGAGCAAGAAGACCCGGCCGCGACGCAGCGGACCTCCCGGCACGTCATCCGGACGCCCGTCCGGCACCTCCACCGCAGGCGCCGCGCGAACTGGTACCGCGCGCGCTGGCGCCGCGCGCGCTGGCGCCGCACGAACTGGCGGCGAAGATACGCTCGGCCGCGGCGAAGCCGACGCGATCGTCCAACGGGTGCTGTCCAGTCTCTGGGGCGCGATCGCGGCGGGCGACCCGCTGCGGGCCGAGCTCGAGACCTCGACCTGCATGGCGATACCGCATGTGGCGGGTCAGCCGGATCCCGCCGAGACCGAGTCCTTCGTCTCCACCGTCCTGGTGAACGAGGCGGTCCGCAGGCAGACACCCGACGGCGCCGCGATGCTCAGGACGCTGATGTCGCTGGGCACACCGGCGATCAGGAAGACCGCCAGCCGGGCTCTCGGTGAGCTGACCGGCGCCGGGATCTACCCGCCGGAGTGGGTGACCGAGATCGGGAAGGTGACCCCGGGCCAGGCCTGGCGCCGGTACGACATCTTCGGTGACGACGAGACCATCGCGGCGACGTTCAGCTACGGCGAAAGCGAGCACGCCGTCGTGATGCAGGTCGACCTGACCCGTACCCCCATCACCACCGCCATCGGCGTGGCCTCCAATGCGGCCAGCCTGATCGAGGCCGTCAAGCACGTCGATGACGACGTGTTCGATCGTGTCGAGCAGATCGACCTGACCGAGGCGCGACACCGGATGGAGGAACCGCTGGCCCGGTGCGAGGAAGGATCAGATCCGGGGCTGTCCGCCGATACCGTCGCGTATCTGCCCATCGCCAGGACCCGGATCCGCCGCCTGCCCGCCGAACCCTTCTATGTCCCCCCGGACTTCACCGCGGCCGATCGCGCGGCCGCGGTCGACGACTTCATGAAGAGCCCGCTGGCCGCCGACGCCGTCGCGGCCGACGAGCAGTCCACGCGATTCTGGGCCGAGGTGCTCACCGGCTACAGCAGCCGGACTTCCGGCGAGCCGCCGACACAGGTCGGCCCCCGCAAGCTCGTGCACATCCTCCTGGGCCACGTGGTCACCGGCTTCGCCTTGTCCGCCGGGCAGCGCCGGCACCTCGAGCCCGCGGTGACCGCGTGGGTCCGCTGGTCCGCCGAGCAGCGGAACCTGGACGAGGCGCAGAGGTCGCACCTCATCGAGCGGGTGCCCGGCGCGTTCAGCCGGTTCGACGAGGCGTATGACGATCCGGACAGCGCCACGATCCGTGGCTACGCGGCCGGCCTGGCCGCGAGTGACGTCGACGTTTCCTGGCTCACCCACAACGTGGGACGCCGCATGTTCGCGCTGCCGATACCGCCACCCGGCGGCGGGCGGGTAGACGTCAGTGACCCGGCCGGCCGCCGGGCCCTGGTCGAGGCCGAGTTCGGCAGCTGCACGCCGCCCGCGGGCATGACCAGCGAGCAGTTCGTGGACGCCGCGTGCGGTGTCGTCGAGGAACTCTGGCGCACCGGCGATCTGAACCCCACCTACCAGGCCGCCAGCGGCATGATGCTCGACGGTGTCTCGCGGCACGACATTATCCACCGGCTGGCCGGAGCACCCGCCCCGGAAGGCTGAGCGATGAGCTACGCGGACGTGAACGGGATATCGCTGTACTACGAGGAGCACGGCTCGGGATCGCCGCTGATCCTGCTGCACGGCGGGCTCGGGATGGGCGAGATGTACGGGTGGTACCCGGAGAGCCTGGCCGGGATGGATCAGATGGGCTCAGCTCGCCGAGCGGTCACCTCCTCCCTGGACGCGCCGTCGCTTCAGCCGCCGGCCCCGCCCCGCCGCCTCGGCCGGTGAGCGCGCGTCGTCACCGCCGGCCGGAGCGCGGATCGTACGGCGTATCAGTCCACAGCGGCGGAGGACCGTAGCCTGCCTGGCGCCCGTACCCCGGCGCACCTACGTTGTCTTCTTCATCAGCTGACCCGAACGAGCCTGGTCTCAGCCCCTGCCCAGCTGGCTCCGCGCGGCGATCGTCGCGCCGCGACAGCTTCAGGACCAGCACCAGGACAGCGACGAAGACGACGACGGCCGCCACTACGGTGATGACGATCTGCGTGAGGGTCATGCCGGCCGGGGCCATATGGCTCATGTCACCTTCCTCGGCCGGGCCACGGCCCGGCTCACAGACGGGGTTTGGCACGGTGGCCTGCGCGACCGCCAGGGACAAGCTGGGACGCCGGAGATCACCGGCCATCGCCGCCGGAGCGAGGAGTCGATGAGCCGGTTGATCTCACCGGCGGCCGCGCACGGACCACACACTCCTGACTACGGAGCGGCCGGCCGGCCGGCTCACCGCGCGGTCGCGGGTAAGACATCGGTAATGATTCCCGGCTGGTGAAACTCGAGTGCTCACCGCACCTGGCCCGGCGTGATGCCAGCCCTGCTTAAGCCGGCCAGGGGAGCGGGGTGCGGGCGCCAGCTGGGAAGTTGCGGATGGCTGGGCAGCTCGATCCGGCCACCGGCCCACAGCAGCGCGGTCCACGGGTCGGAATCGGCCAGGCTGGTCGGCGCGTGCGGGAAAATCCGGGTCAGGACGCGGCGGCACACATCGCGCGGCGGATCGAGGCTTCGGCCGAGGCCGCGGGCGATGTCGTTGCCGTGCAGCAGCGCCTCCATGCACCCCAGGCCGGCGAAACCCTCCGCATCGGCCGTCCCGGTCGGATGATAGGCGCGGACATGCGCGGGTGACGCGCGCACCATCGTGGCCAGGATGCGCCCTCCGGTCACGGCGAACTCAAGCACCTCGGCGGGCGACGCGTCCTTGTCGGCGGTGGCGATGGCCCGCACGTATCGCGCTGTCGGCTGGACGGCGAGCTGCCAGGCGTAGGACAGCAGGCAGTCGCCGATGTGTTCCGCGGTGTGCCAGCAGTCCCACTCCAGGGTGCCCGCCGGGACTGACCAGTCCCGGTCGGTCAGCGGCAGCAGGCCGCTCATCACGCATGAGATCACGCTGTCGAGATCATCGGCGGTGACTGTCATGGTGCCCTCGAGCCTAACGGTTCTCGGGCGCGGAGGAGTTAGGGTTGCGGGTGGTCGGTTCCGCTGGCGCGTAGCCGGGATTTCACCTCGGTCTTGAGGACCTTGCCGACCTTGGAGCGAGGCAGGTCGGGCCAGACCTCGACCTGCTTGGGCGCCTTGACGCTGCCGAGGCGTTCTTTGACGAA
>Ga0302326_10022888_pt1 | contig 12759 bp, 8 predicted proteins | sample Palsa_T0_3_FD_202264 | JGI IMG/M metagenome (GOLD analysis project Ga0302326, IMG submission 202264) | Peat permafrost microbial communities from Stordalen Mire near Abisko, Sweden - Palsa_T0_3 | ecosystem: Environmental > Terrestrial > Soil > Palsa > Peat permafrost | place: Sweden: Abisko... | reverse complement strand
CCGCCTCAGGGACTTGCGCGCCAGCAGGATCATCTACGTCGTCGGATCGGAGCAGCACCAGCACCTGCAGATGGTGTTCGCCGCCGCCCGCCAGGCAGGCTGGCTGACCGACGCTGCCAGCGCGGAGCATGCTGTCGTCGGCCTGATGACCGCCCCGGGCGGGCAGCGGCTGCGGACGCGCACCGGCGAGCAGATCAAGCTGATCACGCTCATCGAGGAAGCAGTCGAGCGCGCCGAGAAGGTCATCGCCGATCGCTACGATGACCCGGCGGAGCGCAGCCAGATTGCCGAGGCAGTCGGAATCGGCGCGCTGAAATACGGCGATCTGTCGGTCGCCCGCGACTCCAGCTACACGCTCGACTTCGACCGGATGCTGGCGCTGACCGGGAACACCGGCCCTTACCTGCAGTACGCGACCGCGCGCATCCGCTCGCTGTTCGCCAGGGCGGGCCAGCCGCCGGCCGGCTCGACCGGGCCGGTGCGCCTCACCGAGAGCGCCGAGCGCGCCCTGGCGCTGCGGCTGCTGGGCTTCGGTGCCGCGGTCAGCGAGTCAGCCAGGACAGCCGAGCCGCACAAGCTCGCCGCCCATCTTTTCGACGTCGCCAGTACCTTCACCTCGTTCTACGAGCACTGCCCGGTCCTGCAGGCCGCAGATCCCGGGCAGCGAGACAGCAGGCTCGCGCTCTGCGCGCTCACGCTGCGGGTACTGCTGACCGGCCTGCAGCTGCTCGGTATCCCGGTGCCCGACCGGATGTGAACGCCGACTTCGGCGCTTTTCTGGTGGAAGCTCCCAGGCTGCTCTCAGTATCCGCACGCTGACATCACAGACCGGAACCGGATGCTCGTGGGTATGGACAACATGTATCTGCCGCCAGCTGGCGGCGCGGAGGACTCCAGTTCCACCCAGCAGCTAGGACCGGCAGGCGCGCAGCACGATCAGGCAGGGCCCGGTGCGCGGGCGCGCACTACCACCAACGGCGCCGGACGCGGCAGCGGTCGGATGCGCCGCATCGGCATCGGCATCACGGTGGCCGCTGTTCTGGTCGGCGGCGGTGTCGCCACGGCCGTCGGACTGACGAGCGGCGGCTCGCCGGCCGCAGCCGCGGCCACGTTGAGCTCGGCCACCTCGCCGACCGCTGCTGCCGCCCACCCTTGCAGGCGGCTCGCCGCTGAACTGCTGGCCGCCGGTCACCCGCGCGAGGCGCGAGCTGTGCTGCGGGCCTGCCGGCCGATAGCGCGCCTGTTCCTGACCGGCGGGATCCACGGCCAGGTCACCTTCGAGGGCAAGAAGGGTGCCCGTACTGTTGCCTTCGAGCGCGGCGTAGTCGAGTCAGTCTCCCCATCGGCGGTCGTGGTCCGTGCGAAGGATGGCACGACCTGGACCTGGGAGCTGGTCAGTGACACGGTCGTCCGCGAGCACGGCAAGCGCACCAGCACGAGCGCGCTGTCCGATGGTGAGCGTGTCTGGGTGGGCGGGCCCCTCTCCAGCGGCTCGAATGACGCCCGGCTGATCCTGATCCGGCCCGCCAGCGCGCCGGCCCCGACCCCGACACCCACTCCCTCATCCGCGGCGGCCAGCGCTTCCTGACCGGCTCGGTACCGACCGTTTCCCGGCTCGGGGGCGGGTCAGGTCACTCATCCGGCCCCGGCCGACAGTGACCCGGCCCGACCCCGGGCCACTGACTTCGTCCCGGGCCACGACTTCCAGGCGGCACGCAGCGCTTCCAGGCGGCACGCAGCGCGCCCTGGCCACGAACTTCCCCGGGGCGCGCCTGGTCGGGCTGCGCGTAAACTTCCCCCGGCCGGCCCGGTCGGGGCTGCACGTAAACTTCCCCCGCCGGCCCGGTAGGGGCAGCACGGGCCGCAATAGCCTGAATGCCCGTCCGCAAATAGCCCGGCCGCGACCTGCCCTGGCCGCGGCGCGCGCGAGAATGGCCCCGAGACGTCATGGCAGACAGCGACCGCATACCTCAGGTGCTCGTGGTGGACGACGAGCCGAACATCCGCGAGCTTGTTCAGGTCGCGCTGAAATTCCACGGCTGCTCGGTCACGACGGCAGCCAGCGGGCAGGATGCGCTCCGCCAGGCGGAGGCCGGCCAGCCCGATCTCATCGTGCTGGACGTGATGCTGCCGGATATGGACGGCTTCGAGGTATGCCGGAGGCTGCGGGCGGCCGGCAACGAGGTTCCGGTGATCTTCCTGACGGCCAGGGACACCTCATCGGACACTGTCCGGGGCCTGGCCATCGGCGGGGATGATTACGTCACCAAACCATTCTCCGTCGAGGCTCTGGTAGCCAGGGTCAGGGCCGTGCTGCGGCGGGCCAACCGGACCGGGCGGGGGGAGGAGCCGGGCACCCACGGCAGCCAGCTGCGGGCCGGCGACCTGGACCTGGACGAGGAACGCTGGACTGTGCACCGGGCAGGCGTCCCGGTCGAGCTGTCGCCGACGGAATTCCGGCTGCTCGCCTACCTCATGCGGCACCAGGGCCGGGTGCTCACCCGTGCGCAGCTGCTGGAGAACGTGTGGGGGTGGGACTATGCGGGTGAGTCACAGATCGTGGAGACCTACGTGAGCTACCTGCGCCGCAAGCTTGACCCGCTCGGACCGCCCCTGATCCACACTCAGCGCGGCGTGGGCTACAGCCTGCGGCCACCGGAGCGGGAGCGGGCCGGGCCAGGGTAATGAGCGGCTCCCGCAAGCTGTCGCTGCGCGCGCGCATGCTCGTCCTGCTGGTCAGCGTCACCGCCATCTTCCTGCTGGTCATGGGCACGGTCAGCACCGTGGTGCTGTACCGGCGGGTCGTCAGGGAATTCAACGACAACCTCATCGCCGAGTCGACATACAGCCCGGCACAGGTGCAGCTGCACCCAAACGGCTATGCGGCTGTCCTGGTCACCGCCCGCCCGGTCCAGGTCCAGCCGGTGACCGGCAATACCCCGGCGACCGTCGCCCTTGCCGCTGCGGTCCTGCAGCTGATCAGGTCGCGGCAGCTGGCGGCCTACCGGGGCAAGCCGCTCGATCTGCCCCAGTCGGCCGGCGGATCTCAGCTGCGGGCCATCGCCAGGGCGAAAACCGCCGCAGCGGGCGGGCCCGGAATACTGGTCGTGGCGCAGCCCACGAGCGCGACAACCCGTCAGGTCCGCGGCTTCGTCCTCGCCGAGCTGATCACTGGTGGCGCGCTGATCGCGCTGCTGGCTATCGGCGGCGAGTGGCTCATCGGCCGCGGCCTGCAGCCGCTGGACCAAATGGCCAGCACCGCGAACGAGATCACCGCCAGCGGCGACCTGACGGCGCGGATGCCGGATTCGGGCGACCGAGCCGAGGTAGGCACGCTCGGGTCGGCGATCAACACCATGCTGGACCGGATCCAGCAGGCGTTCGGCGCGCGGCTGCGCTCGGAGCAGAAGGTCCGCCAGTTCGCCGCCGACGCGTCACACGAGCTGCGCACCCCGCTGACCACCATCCGCGGCTACGCCGAGCTGTATCGGCAGGGGGCACTTGGACCCGACCAGCTGCCGAGCGCGATGCGCCGGATCGAGCAGGAGGCCCAGCGGATGAGCACGCTGGTCGCCGAGTTGCTGGAACTGGCGAGGCTGGACCGTACCTCATCGCTGGACCTGGCCGAGACCGACCTGGCCAGCGTGGTGCGGGATGCCGTTGCCGACGCGGCCGCGGTCGAGCCCCAGCGCCCGGTGCGGGCCGAGGCACCGCCGCGCCTGGTCGCCGTGGTGGACGAGCCGCGGATCCGGCAGGTGCTCGCCAATCTGCTCGGCAACGTCCGCGCGCACACACCGGTGAGCACGCCGGTGGCGGTCCGGCTGGGCGCGATCACCGGCGGCGTGCTGCTCGAGGTCGCCGATGCCGGGCCCGGCATGTCGGAGCAGGACGCGGTCAGGGCCTTCGACAGGTTCCATCGCGGCGCTGACCGGGCCGCTGACACTGACCGAACCAGCGGCGCGGCCAGGCCAAGCAGCGGCGGCGGCAGCGGCCTTGGCCTGTCGATCGTGCAGGCGATCGCCGCCGCGCACGGGGGCAGGGCGACGCTGGAGTCCTGGCCGGGCCGCGGCACCAGGGTCCGGATCTGGCTGCCGGCCCGCACAGCCCCCTGACCCGTCCCCCGTCTCCCGTCTCCCGGAGCGCATTTCCATGATCGTGGAGTGTTCACTGCGGAAAAACGCAATGAAAACTCCAGGATCATGGAACTCCAGGGCGCGGAACCCGCCGCCGGGGCGGATCGGGCACCAGACAGGGCGGGGTGACGGCACCGGGCGAGGCGAGTCGGGGGACGGGCACCGGGCGAGGCGGGGGCGACGGCACCGGGCGGGGCGGGGCGACGCGTTACGTTGCGGCCGGCTCGGCTGACTGGCCATCCTGGTCGCCGGAGCCGACGTCGCCGGAGCCGACGTCCCCGGACACAACGTCCCCGGACACAACGTCCCCGGACCCGACCTCCCCGGTCGACCGCGGCAGGTGCTCGAACAGGTAATAGAAGGCCAGGGCGCCGTAGATGCCGAGGGCCACGCCCGGCGAGCCGAGGGCGGCGACGAGGGTGGCGACGACGTAGCCGATCAGGCCCGCGCCGAACAGCAGCGTGGCCCGCCGCGACGGCGGGAGTGGCTGGGCAGCCAGCGACTCCTGATGGGCCGAAATATAAAGCCACATGGTCGAGAACCCGACCGATATCTCGATCAGGACCAGCCCGTAGACCACCGCGGCTATCCGGGCGGCCTGCACCGGAGCCCCGTGGTCCAGGCTGTCGGCCACCAGCGCGGTGGGGAACGGCACCGCGACCACGCCCATCAGCAGGAAGGTGTTGAGTACCAGCGTGATCCGGTCGACCTTCGACACCCGCGACAGCAGCGTGTGGTGGTTCAGCCACATGATCCCGGTGGTCAGGAAGCTGATCACGTAGGCGGCGAACTGGGGCCAGTGATCCGCCAGCTTCAGGTAGGTGTCCGGCGGCCGGATCGACAGCAGGTTGAAGACCAGCACCGTGATCGCGACGGCAAACACACCATCGCTGAACGACTCGGCCCGGCGTGAGTCCATCCGCTACGCCGGATCCGCGCCCGCCTGACCCGGCTGGCCGGCCGGCGCTGGCGCAGCGACGGACCTGATGAGCAGCTGGGCCACGTCCACGACCTCCAGTGACTCCTTCGCCTCGCCGGAGCTCTTCTTCGCGCTGACCGCGTCCCCGAGCATGACCAGGCAGAACGGGCATCCGGTGGAGATCGTGTCCGGATCTGTGCCCAGCGCCTCGTCGATCCGCTCGGTGTTGATCCGCTTGCCGATCCGCTCTTCCATCCACATCCTGGCCCCGCCCGCCCCGCAGCAGAACCCGCGTTCCTTGCACCGGTGCATCTCCTGCGCTTGCACGCCCGGCACCTGCTCCATGATCTCCCGGGGCGCGGTGAACACCCGGTTGTGCCGGCCGAGGAAGCACGGGTCGTGGTAGGTGATCTTCTCCTCGATCGGGGTCACCGGGGTGAGCCTGCCGTCGGCGACCAGCTGGGCCAGCAGCTGGGTGTGATGGATCACCTCGTAGTTCCCGCCGAGCTGCGGGTACTCGTTGGCGATGGTGTTGAAGCAGTGCGGGCAGCTCGCGACGATCTTGCGGGCGTGGGCCTCGTTGAGCGTCTCGATGTTCTGCTGGGCCAGCATCGAGAACACGAACTCGTTACCCATCCGCCTGGCCGGGTCACCGGTGCACGATTCGGCCGGCCCGAGCACGGCGAAGTTCACCCCGGCGGTGTGCAGCAGCTGCGCCACGGCCTTGGTGGTCTTGCGCGCCCGGTCCTCCAGCGCGCCCGCGCAGCCCACCCAGAACAGGTACTCCACCTCCTCGCCGATCGGCCCGTCCACCACCGGCACCTCGAAGTCGAGCTCGGTGATCCACTCGGTCCGCTTCGACTCGCCCATGCCCCACGGGTCGCCCTTGTTCTCCAGGTTCTTCAGCATCGACGACGCCTCGGTCGGGAACGCCGACTCGATCAGCACCTGGTGCCGGCGCATCCCGGTGATGTGGTCGATGTGCTCGATGTCGACCGGGCACTCCTCTACACACGCCCCGCAGTTGGTGCAGGACCACAGCACGTCGGGATCGATCACGCCGCCGGCTGCCGAGTCACCCACCAGGGGTCGTTGCGCCTCAGTCTTGACCGCATCAGGCAACTTCTGCCTGGCCTCGTCGGATCCAGCCAGCAGGTACGGCGCTTTGGCGAACGCGTGCTCGCGCAGGTCCATGATGAGCATCTTGGGTGACAGCGGCTTGCCCGTGGCCCAGGCCGGGCACTGCGACTGGCAGCGCCCGCACTCGGTGCAGCTCGCCAGGTCCAGCATGCCCTTCCAGCTCAGGTCCTCGATCTTGCCCAGGCCGAAGACGTCGGTGTCGGGGTCGGCCTCCTCGAAGTCGAGCACCTTGCCGCCCGAGCGCATCGGCTGCAGCGCCCGCAGCCCGTTCGGGCGGCGGGAGAACAGCACGTTCAGCGGTGCCAGGAAGATGTGCAGGTGCTTGGAGTAGGTCACGAACACCAGGAAGCCCAGGACGACCGCGAGCTGGGCCAGTAGCCCGCCCGTCTCGATGCCGCTGTTAGCGCTGGTGCCGAGCGGATGCAGCCAGTGCCCGACCAGCTGCGAGGCGAACGCGCCGTGCGGATAGGGGAAGTCCCCGGTGTTGATCTGCGCGCCCCGGTACAGCAGCAAGGTCGCGATGACCAGAAAAATCAGCAGCAAAACGAGCCATGCCGCGCCAGTGTGCGACCCATCGAAGCGGGACTTGCGGCCCTCTCGTTTCGGATCGGTGCGCAGCCGGATCACCGCGAAGGTGGCGATGCCGACCAGGACCGCGACTGCGAACAGATCCTCAAGAAAGCCGACCCAGGCCCAGTGCCCGATGCCGGGGATCGCGAACTTCTTGCTGAACAGGTCGCCGTAGGCCTCGATGATCGTCAGGATCAGGACGATGAAGCCCCAGAAGGTCAGGGCGTGAGCCGCACCGGGAACCGACCACTTGAGCAGCTTGCGCTGGCCGATCACCTCGGTGACCTGGGTCTGCGCTCCCCTGCCTGGGTGCTCCCGCAGCGCGGCGATCCGCTCGGGGGCCGGCTGGCCGGATGCCGCCAGCCGGTACAGCCACCACAGCCGACGTCCGGCGATCGCGAACGCGACCGCGGTCAGGACGAGTCCGACGATGATGCGCAGGGCCACAGGGACCTCCCGGTACGACTTGGCCAGGCGGCGCGCCTGGGGCGCCTTCGCGGCGCTGTGCCGCTGCCAGCGTAACGCGGCCCGGTCCGGGGCAGTCAGCTGCGCGGTCCGGCGATCCGGCGGAAGACGTAGACGCCGTCGTCGGCGAAAATCTGCCGGTAGGCCGCACCAGGATTGCGCTGGTCGACAAGGGCGAGAACGTTCGCCGGCGGCGGCTGCCAGTCGGTGCTGTGGGAGTCGAACACCACGTACTGAGTCGCCGGATTGCCGCTGTTGCCCAGCCAGAAGGTGTCGGCGCGGGCGGCTAGCGGCGCCAGCAGGTCCAGGTCCGTCTCTACTGTGACGCCGTCGGGGACCCGTGCCATCGCCGCGTCAGCGGCCGCGACCGCAGGGCCCAGTTCGTAGGTCTGCGGGCTCCACAGCTGGCTGAGCGGGAACTGCAGCGCCAGCGCCGCGCAGATCGCGAGCATGGCGGCGGCGCCATGCCGGTCCAGCGCCGCCGACAGCGCCATCGACAGCGGGGCGGCCGGACCCGGCGACTGGCCCAGCGACCGGCCCAGCGACCGGGCTGCGCGGATCCGGGCCAGGCCGTCGACCGCGGCGATGAAGACGATCGGCATCAGGGTCGCGCTGTAGTGCCAGCCCGTGCCCCAGTAAGCACTGTTGGTCGAGATGAACCGCAACGCCAGGTTAGGCACCGCCGCCAGCAGGATCGGGGACCGGACCGCGATGAACGCGCTCGCCAGCAAGGTGACGGCGACAGTTGGCAGTTTCACGGCCGGGTCAGCGACCAGCTGCCCGAGCAGGGCGCCGACCGAGAAATGGCCGCCGCCCGGGTTGAGCGTCCCGCCCATGCTCCAGTAGGGGTACTGACCGGCGGCGTTGAAGTGCGGAATGATCACGTCGATCGCGAGGAATGACCAGCCGAGCCCCCAGACGATCAGCAGTATCCCCCAGCGGTCCGGCCCGGCACGGCCCGGTTCCGCGCGGTCCGGTTCCGCCCGGCCCGGCCCCCAGCCCGCCAGCATGATCATGACAATGCCGATCGCCGCGACCGTGAATCCCTGGTCCTCTTTGACAAAGACAAGCGGCAGCGCCCATAGCGCCGCGGCCCGCCGGCGGTCGCAGACCAGGGCCGACAGGCTGAAGGCCAGCAGCGGCACCGCGAAGGCGATCTCGTGGAAGTCGTAGTTCACTAGCTGCTGCAGTCCCCAGGAGAACCCGTAAGCGGCACCGATCGCCCGGCCCGCGCCGGTGCCCAGCCGCAGGGCCGCCGCCCGGCTCACCGGCAGAACCGATACCGCGGCCAGCGCCGCCTGGGCAACGAGCAGCGTGACCGCGGAGGGGAACAGCCGGAAGAACGGGGCGATGAGCGCGACGACCGGATCGAAATGATCCCCGAGCATGTTGAAGCCCGGTCCGCGCACATCAGCGATGGGCTCGCTCAGGTGGGCGTACTGCTTGACGGACTCGGTGAACACGCCCAGATCCCAGGACGTCGGCTGCAGCCGCCAGAACCGGTACACCGAGATCGTGGTGTAGGCCGCGAAGACCGCAACCGCGATCAGCCACGGGATCCGGTCCGGCCCGGCGGAGCCGCGCAGGCGGGCCGGACCCCGCAGGAAGGCCGAGCCGGGCAGGCGGGCCGGACCCCGCAGGAAGGCCGAGCCGGGCAGGCGGGCCGGACCCCGCAGGAAGGCCGAGCCGGGCAGGCGGCCCGAGCCGGGCAGGCGGCCCGAGCCGCGCTGGCGGACCGAGCCGCGCTGGCGGACCGAGCCGCGCTGGCCGGCCCCGGCGGGCGCGGCGGCTTTGCCAGCCTGCTGCTGCTCTTCTGGCGCCAGGACAGCCGCCGTCTGCGGACCGGCTGACAGCGCCGATTCGGCTGCCGTATCCGGAACCGCAGCAGGCAGGTTTCCCTCTGGCTGCATCGCCGGAACCTTACCTTGGGACGACTGCATCCGCGCGGGTGATCCTGACCGCTAGCCTGACCGGGAGAACTGACAGACCGGGGGCACAGGCCAGCGCGAGCCCAGCGGATTTCCAGAGGCTGGTGGCGATGACGGAGCACGACGCGGGCCGGTCCGGGACGCACCGGCACCGCCTCCAGCCGCTGGCGGCCCGGCGGCGGCTGGCCATCGTGGCCGGCTCGACGACCGCCCTGGTATCCGCCAGCCTGGCCGGCAGCGCCCTGAGTTTCCTCAGCAAGCAGGCCTGCCGGGCCGGAGCCTGGAACACCGGCGTCGGCCAGTACCAGGCGCACTGCTACACCGACATCTACCCGCTGTACTTCACCGAGGGACTCTCCGCCGGCAAGGTTCCCTACCTCGACCATCCGGTTGAGTACCCGGTGCTCATCGGCGCGGCCATGCAGGCGGTGGCGTGGGTCGTCAGGCCCATCAGTGACCCGTACCTGCGTGGCCGCGAGTTCTACGACGTGACCGTGGCCGTGCTCGCGCTGTTCACCGTGGCGGCCGTGCTCGCGACCGCGTATCTGGCCGGGCGCGAGCGGAGATGGACGGCTCTGCTGGTCGCCCTGTCGCCTGCGGTGATCCTCGCGGCGTTCATCAACTGGGACCTGATCGCGATGGGCCTGGCGACGCTCGGCATGGCCGCGTGGGCCAGCCGGCGTCAGGTCCTGGCCGGGGTACTTCTCGGCCTGGCTGTGGCTACCAAGTTCTACCCGGTATTCCTGTTTGGCCCGTTGCTTGTGCTGTGCCTGCGCGCCGGGCGGCTGCGGGCGTTCTGGGCGACGGCAGGTGCAGCGGCGCTCGCCTGGCTCGCTGTCAACCTGCCGGTGGCGATCGCGGCACCGGACGGCTGGCTGAAGTTCTACCGCCTCAACGAGAGCCGCCCGGCTGACTGGGGGTCCATCTGGTACTTCTTCCAGACCGAGCACTGGCCCGTTGTCGGCAACCTGCAGCTGGGCACGCTCAACATCGTCTCGCTGCTGCTGTTCGCCGCCGCCTGCGTACTGATCACGGTGCTGGCCCTCGCCGCGCCACGCCGGCCTCGCCTGCCGCAGCTGTTCTTCCTGACGATCGCTGCCTTCCTGCTCGTCAACAAGGTCTGGTCGCCGCAGTACGTGATCTGGCTCGCGCCCCTGGTAGTGCTGGCCCGGCCGCGCCTGTTCAGCTACCTGCTCTGGCAGGTCGGCGAGATTGCCTACTTCTACGGGATCTGGGCCTACCTGATCACTATCTCGGTCCTCTACAGCGGGACTCCGGCCGCCGGCGGCATCGGCCAGGGACTCTACTTCGCCTCGCTGCTGGCCAGGTTCGCCGCAGTTGCGTTCCTCTGCGTCCTGGTGGTCCGCGACATCCTGCGTCCGGCGGCCGACGTCGTGCGCGGTGACGGCGACGATGACCCGGCCGGCGGCGTTCTGGCCGGCGCGCCCGACAGGTTCGTGCTGCGGTTCTAAAGTCATCCAGCCAATGAGCGCATGGGAATGCGGGGGGCACGACAGGGGCCGCCAGACGGGCCGTGCCAGCGGGCACGAACGGGCCGTGCCACCTCGCCTGAACGGGCCCTGTTCCCGGGGCATAAATAGGGGGGATTCCAGGTTGTCAAGAGTTGAGTCAGTTGTGCTCAAGTCTCTTGACACAGGTAGGTCAGCATGGCAAACTTGCGCCGAGCAGACTCAATCTTCATACACACCCATCACACCAAGGACTAACTCATGGCACGTGCGGTAGGCATCGACCTGGGGACGACCAACTCGGTCGTCGCCGTTCTGGAGGGCGGCGAGCCCTCAGTCATCGCCAACGCGGAGGGCTCGCGGACGACCCCGTCCGTGGTCGCCTTCGCCAAGAACGGCGAAGTGCTCGTCGGCGAGGTCGCCAAGCGGCAGGCGGTGACCAACGTCGACCGGACCATCCGCTCGGTCAAGCGGCAGATGGGCACCGACTGGTCTGTCGCCATCGACGGGAAGAAGTTCACGGCTCAGCAGATCAGCGCGTTCATCCTGCAGAAGCTCAAGAGGGACGCCGAGGCATACCTGGGCGAGACGATTACCGACGCGGTCATCACCGTGCCGGCGTACTTCAGTGACGCGCAGCGGCAGGCCACCAAGGAAGCCGGCACGATCGCCGGCCTGAACGTACTGCGGATCATCAACGAGCCGACCTCGGCGGCGCTGGCCTACCACCTGGATAAGGACACCGAGGCCACGATCCTGGTCTTCGACCTTGGCGGCGGCACATTCGACGTCTCGCTGCTGGAGGTGGGCGAAGGCGTCGTGGAGGTCAAGGCGACCAGCGGCGACAACCACCTCGGTGGGGACGACTGGGACCAGCGGATCGTGGACTGGCTGGTCAAGGACTTCAAGAACAGCTACGGCGTCGATCTGTCCAAGGACAAGATGGCGCTGCAGCGGCTGCGGGAGACCGCGGAGAAGGCCAAGATCGAGCTGTCGAGCTCGACCGAGTCGCAGATCAACCTGCCCTACATCACCCACTCCGAGCAGGGGCCGCTGCACCTGGACACCAAGCTGTCCCGCGCGGAGTTCCAGAAGATGACCGCTGACCTGCTCGACCGCTGCAAGGCGCCGTTCCAGCAGGTGATCAAGGACGCCGGGGTCAAGCTCGGCGACATTCACCACGTCGTGCTGGTCGGCGGCTCGACCCGGATGCCCGCGGTGGTCGATCTGGTCAAGGACCTGACCGGCGGCAAGGAGCCGAACAAGGGCGTCAACCCCGACGAGGTCGTGGCCGTCGGAGCCTGCCTGCAGGCGGGCGTGCTGAAGGGCGAGGTCAAGGACGTCCTGCTGCTGGACGTGACGCCGCTCTCGCTGGGCATCGAGACCAAGGGCGGGATCTTCACCAAGCTCATCGAGCGCAACACCACGATCCCGACCAAGCGCTCGGAGATCTTCACCACGGCCGACGACAACCAGCCGTCCGTGCAGATCCAGGTGTTCCAGGGTGAGCGCGAGATCGCCGCTTACAACAAGAAGCTCGGCATGTTCGAGCTGGCCGGCCTGGCTCCGGCACCGCGCGGGATCCCGCAGATCGAGGTCACCTTCGACATCGACGCGAACGGCATCGTCAACGTCTCCGCCAAGGACCTGGGCACCGGCAAGCAGCAGTCCGTCACCATCTCGGGCGGCTCGGCACTGGGCAAGGACGACATCGAGCGGATGATGGCTGATGCCGAGAAGTACGCCGAGGAGGACCGCCAGCGCCGCGAGGAGGCAGAGGTCCGCAACCGTGCCGAGACCCTGGCCTACACCACCGAGAAGTTCCTGTCGGAGAACGCCGACAAGGTGCCCGGCGACGTCAAGTCCGAGGTCGAGACTGCCATCGCTGACCTGAAGAAGGCGCTGGAGGGCACTGACACCGAGGCGATCCGGGTGGCGAGCGAGACAGCAGCCCAGGTCAGCCAGAAGATGGGCACCGCGATCTACGCACAGGCGCAGGCAGCTGGCACCCAGGCCGGAGGGGCAGACAGTCACTCCGACGCCGGTCACGACGATGAGGTCGTCGAGGCCGAGATCGTCGATGACGACAAGCCGGCCGATCAGGAGGGCGGCACCGCCTGATGAGGTCTTCCGAT
>Ga0302326_10022887_pt1 | contig 12760 bp, 9 predicted proteins | sample Palsa_T0_3_FD_202264 | JGI IMG/M metagenome (GOLD analysis project Ga0302326, IMG submission 202264) | Peat permafrost microbial communities from Stordalen Mire near Abisko, Sweden - Palsa_T0_3 | ecosystem: Environmental > Terrestrial > Soil > Palsa > Peat permafrost | place: Sweden: Abisko... | reverse complement strand
TTACGGTGTATGACGAAGAGACGCGGAAGTTCCTGGCGCCGGAACCGACATCAGGTGGGACAGGCGCTTTAGCCTGTCCAGGTGTGGGGTAGGCGCTTGCGCCTGCCCGCTCAATCTTACTTGGCGAAGTGCGGAAAATTCCTAAAATCGACCGGCTTTGAGGTAGATTATCCCTGGTGGAAAAGCACGATGTCACCCAACTGCTCCTTCGGTGGAGCAATGGCGACCGGTCGGCCCTCGATCGGCTTACGCCAATTCTCTATGATGAATTAAGGCGGTTGGCGGCGGCCCATCCGCGGCGCGGTTTTCAATCGGAAACCATTCAGCCCACTTCGCTCGTCCACGAGGCTTACTTGAGGCTGGCTCGTCGGGACGACCTGTCATTTCAGAACCGCGCGCAATTGTTCGGACTGGCAGCTCAAGTGATGCGCACGATTCTGGTCGACCATGCGACGTCGAAAGCGGCGGCAAAACGGGGAGCCGGCGGCTCTGCAGTCACGCTATGTGACAACCCGCTTCACCGCAAACCGGCACGGCCGTACTGGCATTACACGATACACTCGAGGCCTTATCGAGGCAGGACCAGCGCAAAGCGTCCATCGTCGAGATGCGCTATTTCGGCGGGATGACGGCCACGGAAATATCCGAAGAAGCTCTGAACATTTCCGTGGCTACCGTGGGCCGGGAACTGCGTGTCGCGCAGGCATGGCTGCTACGGCGAATGCGCCAGTGAACTTTCGGGTTAGGCGACGCTGCGTCCACGCACGAAATGAATCAGCAGGCTGATCACTGCGACGATCAGCAGCAAATGGATGGCGCCGCCCGCGACGTGAAACGCGGCCCAGGCCGTCAGCCATACAACCACCAGCACGAAAAACATAAACAGAAAGAAGAAATCGGTTAACAGGCGCATACAAACTCCTCGTCTCGGGTAACAGCAGTTGGGGTGCCAAAAGGGAAGATCGTGGCTCACGCCATTCGGCAAAGACTGGTGTCGAGAAAGTCTCGACACGGCACGCTAAGAGCGTAATGCCACCTCAGATTCCCAGGCAAACTCCAAAAACTAAACTCGCAAAAGCTAAAATAAAGATTCATGCGGATTGCCCTCGGGCAGATCAACCCTACAGTTGGCGATATCGCCGCGAACGTGGCGATTTGCGTCCGTTTCGCGCGCGCCGCGGCAGGGCGTGGCGCGGAGCTGATTGTATTTCCCGAACTCTCGCTTACGGGTTATCCGCCGCGTGACCTGGTGGAGAAACGCGGCTTTATCGAGCAGTCGGAAGCAGCGGTAAATCAACTGGCGGCGGAGACGCGGGACCTGCCACTCGCCATCGTCGCGGGCTACGTGGGCAGATCGCATTCCGCGACGGGCAAGCAGGCCACTAACTGCGCGGCGGTGATCCGTTCCGGCGGCGTGCTGCTGCGGCAAATTAAAATTCTGCTTCCCACCTACGACGTGTTCGATGAATCGCGCAATTTTGTTCCGGGAGAACAGCAGTCCCTGTGGAAGACGGACCGCGAGAACATCGCGCTCACCATCTGCGAGGATGCCTGGAACGACAAGCATTTCTGGACGCACCAGCTTTACCCGCGCGATCCTGTTGACGAACTGATGCAGCGCGGCGGCAGCATGCTGATCAGCATTAACGCGTCACCTTTCCACCTGGACAAGAGGCCGCTGCGGCATGAAATGTTCCGCGCACTGGCGCTGCGCCACAACGTACCGGTCGTGGTGGTGAATCAGGTGGGCGGGAACGATCAGGTGGTCTTCGACGGATCGAGCTTCGTGATGGATGCGCAGGGCAACGTGATCGCGTCGGGCGCTTCCTTTCGCGAAGACCTGGTCATTGCCGACACCACATCCCGGCAGGGCGATCTCAACGCGGATCTACCCAACGAGTGCGAAGCGGTCTACCAGGCACTGGTGCTGGGAACGCGCGACTATATTCGCAAGTGCGGCTTCAGCCAGGTGCTGATCGGACTGAGCGGTGGCATCGATTCGTCACTGACGGCGGCAATTGCGGTGGACGCGGTGGGACGCGAAAACGTGCGGGGAGTCGGAATGCCCGGGCCCTTCTCCTCGGACCACAGCGTGACAGACGCTCGCCTCATGGCTGAGAGGCTTGGCATCCGCTTCGATATCGTTTCCATCACGCCCGCTTACGACGAAATGTGCCGCACGCTGGCCGGCGTTTTCGAGGGGCGCAAGCCGGACGTGACGGAAGAAAATATCCAGGCGCGCCTGCGCGGACTAACCCTGATGGCGCTCTCGAACAAGTTCGGCTCGATGGTTCTCACCACCGGTAATAAAAGTGAAATATCCGTCGGCTACTGTACGCTATACGGAGATATGTGCGGTGGGCTGGCAGTGATCAGCGACGTCCCAAAGACTATGGTCTACGAGCTTTCGCGGGTGGCGAACCGGCGTCATAACAATGCGATTCCGGAGTCGGTGTTCGTGAAGCCACCTTCGGCGGAGCTGCGTCCGGATCAAAAAGACAGCGATTCGCTTCCGGCATACGACGTGCTGGACGCGATTCTCCGTTTGTATGTGGAGGATTTCCGTGGCGTGAAAGAAATTGCCGAGGAGCTTTCACTTCCTATGGAGTTGGTGAAGGACGTGGCTCTCAAGGTGGACCGTAACGAATATAAACGGCAGCAGGCGGCTCCGGGTCTGAAAGTAACCTCGAAGGCGTTCGGCATTGGCCGTCGCTTTCCCATAGCGCAGCGGTACCAGGAAAGTGGACAGCGATATCGGGAAAGTGAACAAAGATATCGGGAGAGTGAATGAAAACGCGAATTCTGCTTGCGGTGCTGGCGGTGGCCGCAATGGTCCTGATGTCACAACCATCGCCGCGGGAACAAGTGGGGCCGATGGCGGACGGCGGATTCCTGCTGAGCAGTGGCTGGCGGATCAAAGCGGCCGGCACCCAGATACCGGTCGAGACGTTTCCGATGGCTTCGGTTACGTCGCCGGATAAAAAGTACCTGCTGGTTTTGAATGGCGGTTACAATCCGCCGACAATCAGCGTGATCGATATAGCGGCTGCGAAGGAACTGAGTCGCACCGACGTGCCGGATGCGTGGCTGGGTCTCACGATGACGAAGGCCGGCGATAAGGTGTACGTGGGCGGGGGGTCTAAGGCGGCCGTCTATGAGTTCAGTTTCGCGGCGGGCGCGCTGAAGCCGTCGCGCATTTTCCCGGTGGTGGCGGAGAAGGATCGAAAGCCGCAGGATTTTATCGGCGACGTGCAACTGGCGCCCGACGGGCATCTGCTCTATGCCGCCGATTTGTATCACGATTCGGTGGTGGTGATTAATCCGCAATCGGGGTATGTCCTATCGCGGATTAAGACAGGTCGGCGGCCGTACCGGATTCTGTTTCATCCTTCGGGCAAGAGCCTGTATGTGTCGAGTTGGGCCGATGGCTCGATCGGCCGCTACGATGCGGCCAGCGGTGAGAGGACGTCGCTGACGCGCGTAGGGCCACACACCACCGACATGGTGTGGCTCAGTGGCGAAATCGAGGAACAGCCGGAGATCAAGGCGCGCTTGTTTGTCTCGGCCAGCAATACCAATAATGTCTACGTGCTGGGGGCGAACGAAGACGGCGATCTTTCGCAGGTGGAGAGCATCAACCTTGCGCTGACTTCGAGGCAGCCGCTGGGGATGACGCCGAGCGGGTTGGGCGTGAGCGCTGACGGGAAGAAACTGTTCGTGGCCTGTGCGGATGCGAATGCGGCGGCGGTGGTGGATATTTCAACTGCCCATAGCCGGGTGGTGGGTTTGGTGCCGACCGGGTGGTATCCGACGGCGGCGTTCGGGCTTCCCGATGGCAGGTTGGCGGTGCTGAACGGCCGCGGCCTGCGATCGTATGCGAATCCCGGAGGCCCGAATCCAATGAAACGGCCGGAACCGGTGCACGAAGGCACGAATGCGATTGAATTCGTCGGGCGGATTCAGAGAGGTACAGTGCAGTTTGTCGATATTCCGGATGAAAAGCAGCTGGATGCTTATACGGCGGAAGTGCTGGCTAACTCTCCGTATCGCGACGAAAAACTGGATGACGCCGGGACGCCGCAGGGCAACCCGGTGCGTGGCGATGGCCCGATCAAGCATGTCATTTACATCGTGAAGGAAAACCGCACCTACGACCAGGTGCTGGGCGATATGAAAGAGGGCAACGGCGATGCGAACCTGGTGCTGTTTGGCGAAAAGGTGACGCCGAATCTGCATAAGATTGCGCGGGATTTCGTATTATTGGACAACTTCTATGTAAATTCCGATGTGAGCGCGGACGGGCACAACTGGGCGACCGCGGCAATCGCCCCGGATTACACGCAGCGCATGTGGCCGAACAGCTATGCGGGCCGGCGGAAGACTTACGATTACGAGGGCCAGGAGCCAGCCAACCAGCCGCCTGCGGGATATATCTGGAGTGCGGCGAAACAGGCCGGAGTTTCCATGCGGAATTACGGATATTATGTGACCAACCGCAAGACGCCGGAAGCGGATGGCACACAGATTACGGATGTGCGGGACCCGATTCTGGCGCCAGTGACCGACCCGAATTACCGGGGCTTCGATCTGGATTATGCCGATATCGACCGGGCCAAGGAGTTTATCGGCGAAATGCAGGATTTCGAGAAAGCCGGGAATATGCCGCAACTGATGCTGATGCGCATGGGCAACGACCATACGAATGGCGCGGCGGCGGGAAAGCTTTCACCGCTTTCGCTGGCGGCGGACAACGATCAGGGCGTGGCGATGGTTGCGGAGGCGGTTTCAAAGAGCCGTTTCTGGAATGAGACCGCGATCTTCGTAATTGAGGACGACGCGCAGAACGGCCCGGACCATGTCGATTCGCACCGTTCGCCGTGCTGGGTGATTTCGCCATGGGTGAAACGGGGCACGGTGAACAGCACGATGTACAACCAGGCCAGCGTGCTGCGGACCATGGAACTGATTCTGGGGCTGCATCCGCTCACGACTTACGATGCGGGCGCGCGGCCCATGTTCAGCGTGTTCGCCAATAGCGCAACGCCGCAGCCTTACACGCTGCAGAAGGCGCAGACACCTCTCGATACGCGGAATCCGGCGAACACGGCGGCGGCGCACGATTCGAAGCGAATGCACTTCGAAGAAGCCGACGAAATCGATGACGACGAGTTGAACGCCGTGCTGTGGGCCGCGATTAAGGGCCCCGGCGTTGCAATGCCTGTGCCCGTGGCGAGCCGCTTTGCCCACTAATTCGCCAAAGATCTGCCTCTGCTTTTTGTGGCACATGCACCAGCCGTTCTACAAAGACCTGATCACCGGCGAATATCGCCTGCCTTGGACCCGCCTGCACGCTCTCAAAGACTACTACGGCATGGTGAAGATCCTGGAGGATTTTCCTTCCATCCGGCAGACTTTCAATCTGGTTCCTTCGCTCCTGGTGCAGTTAGAGGAATACGCGCGCGGGGAAGCCAGGGATCCGTTTCTGGCGTTGGCGCTGAAGCCCGCTGAGACACTCACGCCCGCGGACCGGGAATTCCTGCTACGCAATTTCTTCCTGGCAGAGCCGGCGCGCATGATTTACCGGTTCCCGCGCTATGGCGAGCTTTACACGAATCACCAGGCGGGGAAAGAGTTCGAAGTTCAGGATTTTCGCGACCTGCAGATGCTATCGCAGCTGGCTTGGTTCGATGAAGATATTCGCGAGAAAGATCCCGAAGTACGGCAGTTGATGGAGAAGGGTCGAAATTACTCGCTCGAAGATCAGGTTCTGATGGGCAGGAAGCAAAGGGAGATCTGCGCGCTGGTGATTCCGGAGTACGCGAAGATGGCGCAGTCCGGGCAGATCGAAATCTCGACGACGCCTTTCTACCATCCGATCCTGCCGCTGATCTGCGATTCGGGTACCGGGGCTGTGTCGCATCCAGGCCTGCCGTTGCCACCGCGGTTCCGCTATCCGGGCGATGCTCTGTTGCAATTGGCCAGGGCGCGCATGTATGTGGAGCAAACTTTCGGTGTAGCTCCGGTGGGTTTATGGCCGTCGGAAGGTTCTGTTTCGGATGAAGCGCTGCGGTTAGCTGCTGCGGCCGGTTTCCGATGGGCAGCAACGGACGACGGGGTTCTTGGGAAAACGCTGGATAAAGCCGTCACGCCTGAGATGGCGTATCGACCCTATGTATGGGCGCAGAATGGCAGCGCGATGCAGATGATTTTTCGGGATCATATGCTGAGCGATTTGATCGGGTTCGTGTATTCGGGCATGGACGCGGAGGAGGCCGCGAGCGATTTTCTGCGTCGGATCCAGGAGAATTGCGCAAAGATTTTGGCGGACGGTCACGACGCGCTGGTCCCCATCGTTCTGGACGGTGAGAATGCCTGGGAGTTTTACGCGCACAACGGGCGGCCTTTCTTCCGCGTCCTGTACGCGGGCATCGCAGCGGACCCTCGGATGGAAGCACTGACGGTGAGCGAAGCTTGTGCCCGGATACCGGCCGCTTCGATTGACCATATATCGCCAGGATCGTGGATTGACGCGAACTTCAATATCTGGATCGGAGCGGAGGAAGACAATCGTGCCTGGGAATTGCTGTTGGCGGCCCGGCAGGCTTATGACACGGCGGTGGCGGCTTCGGAGGACGGGAAAAGACTGGCGTTGGAAGAGTTGCTGATCGCCGAGGGTAGCGACTGGAACTGGTGGTACGGGCCGGAACACGATTCACCGAACCGCCTGGAGTTCGACGCGCTGTATCGGGAACATCTTTCGAATGTGTACCGTGCGTTGGGGTTGGCTGTGCCGGAGGAATTGTCGCATCCGATTCTTCTCATGCGGCACGCTGACTCAGGGTTTGGATCCATGCATGGGAAGCACAAGGTGTCTTGATGCGTAAAGGCTCGTGGGGCAGGCATTCTTGCCTGCGGACCGGCTTTCCAGCCGGTCCGGCCGCCTGGAAAGGCGGCTGCGGCCACGATTGGCCGCCCCACGCCGGGAGCTTAACGCGTGAGCCGCGATGAATTCTTGTTCAGTAAGCCTTCCACCCGGTCCGCCGCCGCCGGCGTCTTGATCGAGCCTGTCAGGATTTCTTTGTTGGTTGTGTCGCTGCCGTATAGTTCCCGGTTGGCCTCTTCATCGGGCCTCAGTGTGGCGCCTTCGAGAGAGACGCCCGCGAAGAGTCCGCGAGATCTCGAATAAGACAACATTTCCGCGCGCAGCACTGCGTCCGTTTGCGCACTGGCGTCCCTGCCCACAGGACCGGCGGCCGCAGTCACTTCTCCGCCGAGCGTAAACTTGTTCGTCAACAGATGTTTCATGCCCGTGTCGTTCATCACAAGCAGCATCACGTCCTGTTCGGAGCCACCGATCTGGAAACCCACGCTACCGCCTTCCACCCGTACTGAGGCAGGCGCCGTCCAGCCCACTCCATTTTCACGACGGCACATGGCAAAGCCGCGTCCGTACTTTGCGCCGACAACAAACGCCGCCTTCTTCAGACCCGGCACGAGGATGACACAGCGCGACTTATTCAGCAGATCCTGCGGCACTCCTTTGTCGGATGCCTTCATCATGTCCGAAACAAGATCCGCCGCGGCGTCGAGGCGCGCATCGGCATCGTTCTTCGCAAAAAGAAGCCCCGGCGCAAGCGCCGAGGCAAAAATCAGAATAGCTATAAGTTGTTTTCGCATCATCTCCAATGTAGCCGATGGGATGAGGCTGAGGCAGGCGCAAGGAGGTACACCTGCCCTTTTTTAATCCGAGGAAGCTTAGCCGCGAACGTTCGACTGGCCGTTGAGTGCCATGTCAAGTTTATGGGCGCCTACGGGAGCCTTGACGGGGCCGGTCAGAATGTCGTGAGTCGTTACATCGTGGCCGTAGAGCTCGTGATCGGTCTCATGATCGGGGCGAAGCGATGCGCCCTGCAGAGAGATACCGGCGAAGAGGCCACGCGAACGAGAATACGAGAGGATCTCGGCATGCATTAGGGCGTCTGTCTGAGCCTCCGCGTCGCGGCCCACTGGTCCCGCCGCCGCCGTCGCTTCACCGCCGAGCGTGAATTTATCGGACAGGAGGTGTTTCATTCCGCCCTCATTCATGACGAGGAGAATGACATCCTGCTCGCTGGCGCCAATCTGGAAACCAACGCTTCCGCCTTCAAGAATATAGGCGGCAGGTGCGCTCCAGCCATGGCCACCCGCTTTGCGGCACACCGCGTAACCCTTGCCATACTTCGCGCCGACGATAAAGCCGGCCTTCTTCATTCCTGGAATAACGACAACGCAGCGTGCCTTGTCGAGCAAATCTTTGGGTACCCCTTTGTCGGGAGCGCTCATCATTTCGTGCACGGTGTCGGCCGAGGCGTCGATTCTGTCGATGGCTTTCGCTTCCCGGTCAGCCGCATAAGCGCCGATCGAGACAGAAGAGGCGATCGCGATAAAAGTTACAAGTGTAGTGCGCATTCACACATCCTTTCGGATATATGTAGAGCGCGTAGAATGCCAATGGTAGATCGAGTACTAATAGCGTCCGCTGAAGTTCTACCGTAGTGGGCGTATGCTGAAAGCAACATGCCAGAAGCGGTCATTGTCGATTGTCTACGCACTGCGGTGGGGAAAGCCCCGCGGGGAACCTTACGCACGACGCGTCCGGACGAACTTGCCGCGTCCGTAATCCGTGCGCTGTTCGAAAAGTATCCGCAGATTCCAAAAGAAGATGTAGAAGACGTAATCCTCGGCTGCGCTATGCCGGAAGGGGAACAGGGCAGCAACATGGCCCGCATCGCTGCCTTGCGCGCCGGCTTTCCTGTGACCGTGCCGGGTGTGACCATCAACCGGTTCTGCAGTTCGGGCCTGCAGGCTATTGCGATGGCTGCCGACCGCATACGCGCCGGCGGCGCCCACATTATCGTGGCGGGCGGCAGTGAGTCGATGAGTATGATCCCGCAGGGTGGAATTAAGCCCGCGCCCAATCCGTGGTTCGTGGACCACCGGCCCGAGATCTACATGAATATGGGTCTGACCGCCGAACAACTGCACCGCAAGTATGGGGTCTCGCGGGAGGATTCGGATGGGTTCGCGTATCGCAGCCACCAGAATGCTTTGAAGGCGCAGGCGGAAGGCAAATTCGCCGACGAAATTGTACCCGTAAAGGTGGAAACCGCGGCTATGAACGGCGGCGCAAAGCCGCAGCGCGCGGAAGCGATATTCGACAAGGATGAAGGGCCGCGCGCCGACACTTCGCGGGAGGCATTGGCCAGGCTCAAGGCTGTGTTCCATGTGCAGGGCACGGTCACCGCGGGCAATTCCTCGCAGATGAGCGACGGGGCGGCTGCGGCCATCGTCATGTCGGACGTCAGAGCGACACAACTCGGATTGACGCCGATGGCGCGGTTTGTCAGCTTCGCAACAGGCGGCGTGCCGCCGGAGATCATGGGCATCGGACCCGTGGTGGCGATTCCGAAAGCTCTGGCGATGGCCGGGCTGATGCTCGATGACATCGACGTGATTGAACTGAACGAAGCGTTTGCGGTGCAGGCGCTTTCCGTGATTCGCGTGGGCGGGCTCGATCCGCAAAAAGTGAACCCGAATGGCGGCGCGATCGCCCTGGGGCATCCGTTAGGCTGCACGGGAGCGAAGCTGACTGCGTCGATTCTGCGGGAAATGCAGCGCCGCGGCGCGCGCTATGGCATGGTCACGATGTGCGTGGGCGGCGGCCAGGGTGCTGCCGGGATATTCGAGAGGTTATAGAAGATGGCCACAGCATCGGTTGCCACAAAGGCCAGAGCAGGCGGCGCGTTCCTGATCGAAGATCAGCCCGCACGGGAAGTATTCACTCCGGAAGACCTCACGGAAGAACACCACGCGATAGCGCGCGCCGCGCGCGAATTCTTCGAAAAAGAGGTCGCGCCGAACGTTGACGCGATGCTCCACGGCGACCGGGACCTGGCGGTCTCCCTGCTGCGCAAGGCCGCGTCGCTGGGCTTCGAAGCCATCCTGACGCCGGAAAGATATGGCGGGATGGAACTCGATCTCGCCTCTTCGATGGTGGTGGCCGAGGAGTTAGCGCGGGACGGATCGTTTGCGGGATGGCACGGCGCCCATGCGGGCATCGGAACCATGCCGCTGCTGCTGTTCGGAACGGAAGCGCAGAAACAAAAATATCTGCCCAGGCTTTCGTCGGCGGAACTGGTGGCGGCGTATTGTCTGACCGAGCCTCACGCAGGCTCCGATTCTCTCGCGGCAAAAACGCGCGCCGATCTTTCGCCTGACGGTACGCATTACATCCTGAACGGGCAGAAGATGTGGATCACGAACGGCGGCAAAGCCGATCTGTTCACGGTCTTCGCCAAGGTGGGCGGCGAGCGGTTTTCCGCGTTTTTGGTGGAGCGCGCCTTTCCGGGCGTTTCCAGTGGGAACGAAGAACAGAAGATGGGGATCAAGGGCAGTTCGACCACGGCTGTGTTTCTGGATCATGTTGCCGTTCCGGTGGAAAATCTGCTGGGCGAAGTGGGACGCGGGCACATTATCGCTTTCAATATTCTGAATCTGGGGCGGCTGAAGCTGGGGCCGTTTGCGGTGGGCGGGTCGAAGAACGTGCTGCGGGTTTCGCTCGCTTATGCCAGGCAGCGCAAGGCGTTCGGGACGGAGATCGCAAGCTTTGGCATGATCCGTCACAAGCTGGCGGAGATGGCCATTCGCATCTATGCCGCGGAGTCGATGTCTTTTCGCGTGGAGGGCCTGATCGACGGTCACCTGGAAGCGTTTTCATGGGATGAACCCGACGCGCCGCGCCGCTTCATGAAGGCGATTGAGGAGTTCGCGGCGGAATGCTCCATGATCAAGGTCTACGCGTCCGAGGTGCTGGATTACGTGGTGGACGAAGGCGTGCAGATCCACGGCGGCTACGGCTATCACCAGGACTATGCGGTGGAGCGGGCTTATCGCGACTCGCGGATCAACCGGATTTTTGAGGGCACCAACGAGATCAACCGGCTGCTGACGACGGGCATGATGCTGAAGCGCGCGCAGCAGGGGCGTCTCGGTCTGGTGAAAGCGGCAAAGGCTCTGATGGATGAGATTCTTTCGGGGCCGTCCTTTGGGGAGTCGGAATCGGAAGAGCGCCGGCTGGTGGGCAATGCGAAGAAGATTGGCCTGCTGCTGCTGGCGGGGGCGTTTGAAAAATTCGGACCGCAGATGGAGAAACAGCAGGAAGTTCTCGCGGGAATTGCGGACGTTTTGATGGAAACCTTTGCGATGGAATCGTCTCTGCTGCGTCTGGAGAAGATGGGTCGGAAGGATGGCGCGGCGACCGAGATGTGCGCGGTGTTCCTTCGCGACGCGATGACGCGGATTGAAGGGTTCGCGCGGCCCGCGCTGGCGGCGTGCGCGGAAGGCGACGATTTGCGGTCGAAAATTGCGGTGCTGCGGCGGTTTGCGAAGTTTGAACCAGTGGATTCGATCGGGCTGCGGCGCCGGATTGCGGAGAGGCTTTCGGCCGCCGGACACTACGTTGTCTGATCGGCCGCGCATTATTCTTGCGGTGGGGCTGCCGGGATCGGGAAAATCGTTTTATTTCAGAACAATTGGCGTGAATCCGATTTCGACAGATGCGATCCGTCTCCAGTTGGCCGATGACGAAACCGATCAGCGGATCAATTCGCGGGTGTTTGCGACGGTCCGGTATCTGTTGCAACACCGGATTGAGTTGCGACGGCCGGAAACTTATGTGGATGCCACCAATCTGACGCGGCGGGATCGAAAGGCTTTTATCCGGATGGCGCACGAGCATGGGTACGCGATTGAGGCGCTGCTATTCGATGTGCCGTTGGCGGTGTGCAAGGCGCGGAACGCAGCGCGGGGGCGCGTGGTTCCGGATTATGTGATGGACCTGATGGCGGCGAAGTTCGTACCGCCGTCGGCGGAAGAAGGTTTCGATCGGGTAGGGCAAGTGAACGACAACGACTTCTCGCAACAGCCGTCGCGAATCGCATGCGCATGAAAAGGAACGGGCGAGAAACGAACGACGAGCTTAACCCCATATCGCGCCAAAGCTTCCCCCAGGCGTGGGTCGACATAGTGGGAGCGGGAGCAACTATGCTGAGCGAGGAGACAGTTTCGGAATTGCCACAAGGTCTTCGGCGTTTGGAAGGTGAGTCGTAACAATCATGAAGGGGAAGGGGCGTTGCGGGAGGATTTGGGTTTGCCGATACGCTCCGCGATCGCGTTCCGAACAGGCGAAAGCGCCCAATACCGCATACTTTTGTTCGTGGGGCGGCCAATCGTGGCCGCAGCCGCCTTTCCAGGCGGCTCGACCGGCCGGAAAGCCGGTCCGCGGGCAGGATTGGCCGCCCCACAACTGGCTCTGATCTGTGTCTGAGAATCGCGGCTGAAAAAGTATGCGGTATTGGGGCGAAACCGCCTGTCGCACCTTTATATTTCATCGCTGGAGACGACTTGTATACTGGACAAAGTCGCGTATATGCGTCATCACAATGCTCAATTTAAGAACACGACGGCTTGCCGTTTACACCGCATTATTGACGGGCCTTGCGCAGGCTGCGTCCGCCGCTGAAATTCTTATCGCCGACGAAAAATCCCAGCCGGAGAGCCTGACCCTCGCACCGGGCGGCGTACTGATCGTCGGCAGCGCGAGTACTCCGTTCGTCTACAAAGTGCGCCGAGGCTCGACCGCCGCCGAGAAGTTCGTCGATGCCAGCGCGGAAGGCGCCGGCACCTTTTTCTTCGGCATGCTTGCGGATGCCGCTGCCAACAC
>Ga0302326_10022886_pt1 | contig 12760 bp, 7 predicted proteins | sample Palsa_T0_3_FD_202264 | JGI IMG/M metagenome (GOLD analysis project Ga0302326, IMG submission 202264) | Peat permafrost microbial communities from Stordalen Mire near Abisko, Sweden - Palsa_T0_3 | ecosystem: Environmental > Terrestrial > Soil > Palsa > Peat permafrost | place: Sweden: Abisko... | reverse complement strand
TTCTCATCGATGTGAATGGAGTTATGAAAGGATTGCCCAACAATCTCGGAATGGGCATCGAGTACTGGGATCCTGAAGGCGTGAATATACCGAAGGCGACCGGGGGCTTTACCAATGGTGATGGCCTGACAGACGCAATCTTTACATGGAACGGACTGACTCTGTTCGACAACGCGGACACATCCGGCGCGACGTCGGTCACCGCTCAGAATTATGCAGCGGTACTGGCTGGAGCGGATGCCCTGGGCGGCAAGCTCGACTCGACTTTGGCATACAAGCTTGTCAACGTCGGCAGCGGTCGGATATTGGAGACGGCTGGACTGGAGACTGCCAATGGAATAGCGCTGAATACAGGCACGAACAGCGACAGCGCAGGTCTGCAACAACAATGGATAATCAGCAGCAACGGCGCCGGATACTTTCAGATTGCAAATCTCAACACAGCCAGCGGAGAGCCCGCAGAAGTGCTCGACACCCTTGGATCAGGCAGCGCAGGCAGCTCTGTGGTTGCCAATACCGCTGCTTCGGGAACTGCTTCGCAAGAGTGGAATGTGGTGACTACCGGCGGCGGAACTTATGCCATCGTGAACAAAGCGAGCAGCCTTGTCCTTGCGGCGTCAGGCGCTTCGATTCAGGAGCAATCTCCCTCCGCAACTACTTTAGATTGGATTACTCCTGTCAATTCGTCGCAGCAGTGGCAGATCGTTCCTGTGCATATCACTGCGGCTAGCGCTCCGGCCACTCTGAGCTTTGCCTCTACCACTGCGACGAGCGTAGCGTATGGATCTCCGATCGGCACCGTGAATGTGAACGTGGAAGACAGCTCAGGCTCAAGCGTGCTTGCTCCAGCGGTGACCGTTGCGCTGGCCATCACTGGCCCCGGGAGTTTTACCTACAATACAACTGCGGTCAGTTCCAATGGCGTAGCAAGCTTCGACCTCAGCAGCGTAGTACTCACGACGTCAGGAGCTTATTCGCTAACTGCCTCTGCCTCAGGCCTGACCAGCGCTACAACGAGCCTCACTGTGGGCAAAGCCGTGCTCACCGTTACGGCGCAAAACGCCACGCGATCCTACGGAGCAACCAATCCCGCATTCACATACAGCATTGCAGGATTTGTGAATGGCGATAGGCAAGAGGTGGTGACCGGCACGCCGGCACTGTCAACGACTGCCACTACTTCCTCCGCGCCGGGGAGTTATTCCATCGCGATTCAGCCCGGGACGCTTTCGGCGGCGAACTACAGCTTCACGCTTGTTGCGGGAACGCTCACGGTAACCGCGGCTCCTACGGCTACTGGTCTTAGCGCCTCATCGGCGACCGTAAATCCTGGTCAAAGCGTCAGCTTCACTGCGACCGTAACGTCGGCCGGGACGCTGGCGCCTGCGGGCACAGTGACATTCCTGGCTGGAACTACAACGCTGGGAACCGGAACGTTGAGTTCCTCAGGAGTCGCGACGTATACAACGGCGTCTCTGCCACCGGGAGCAAGCAACGTCACCGCGGCCTATGCGGGCAACGCCGATTTCAGTGCTTCTACGTCGTCTGCGGTGATCGTGATGGAGCCGGATTTCTCGCTTACGGCTAGCCCAACGAGTGTTACTCTTTCCGCTGGCGGAACCGGCACAGCAAACCTGACGCTCACGCCTGTTGGTGGGTACCAGGATACGGTGAGCATGAGCTGCACAACCACGCTCGCCGGCGTGACCTGCTCTTTTAGCCCAGCCTCATATACAGCAAATGGATCTAATACAGTGCTGACCGGAACCGTCACGATTGCGGCATCCTCAACGGCAGCTCAGGTACGTAAAGCGAGCGTACCCACGCGAAGCTCCGGGTTGCTCGTCTCAGGAATATTCCTACCCTTTGGCGCTCTGCTTCTTGCCGGCATAGGAAGCAGGCGAGCGAATGGGCGCAGCATGATGCTACTCATGATTCTGTTTGTGGGTGCTGCAGCTTTGACGGCCTGCGGCGGGGGCGGTAGCAGCGGAGGAGGACAATCGTCGCAACCGGTTACAGGCACAGTTTCAGTAGTCGCTACAGGCTCTACGGGAACGGTGACGCAATCAATCAACGTCGCCGTCACCGTTCAATGAACTCTTGGGCTTTCGCAGGATAGATCTTGATCCAGTGGGTTCGGATGGATGTACGCAAGACCTTACCCGCTGTGACAGACACAATCGCATTTGTCTGCTGCAATGGCATGTGGCAATCGATGCAGTTCTGCTTGATCTTGATGCCCAAGGTGCGGGATGCGCCGCAGGATTGCCACTGATGGCAGCTAAGGCAGCGGTCAGAGTGGTCTGCGGCTGCGCGTTCCGGCTCATGCACATCGTGGCATGTAGAGCAGGACATGGAGGGCGACGCAAGATAGCACAGGCTTTTCTTTAGCAAGCCTACCTGGTTGCCATGCACGTCTTGCCTATCGGCGACATATACAGGATTTGGCCCCAGGTATTGATCCAAAATCCTGCCGGGAAGATACGAAAATGCCGGGGCGAGTTCCTTACGATCAGTGCCGTTGTGGCAGAGCGCGCACTGGTCGACCTGGCGATCGCGAACGAACTTTGCCGGATTGAGAATAGAGGAGTTCGCTGGCTTCGCAGGTCTGGTAGAGCGGGAAGTCTCCTGTGCGAGATGATCTGCGCCCGGGCCATGACAACTCTCGCAGGAGATGCCGGAGATGAGGCTGTCCTTCTCGAAGACGTTGGTCTGAGGGTCGGTGGAGAGCGGCCGGACATAAGTGGCGTGACATTCAACGCAGCGCGGATCGACATGGCGGTTAAAGTTGGCAGTGCCGTCTTCGTAGCCTGGACTGTTGATCCATTGATGGCCGTCAGACCAATAGCTCACAGGCAACTCAAAGAGCTGATTGCCGGACCAATAGAGATAGGTCTGTCCGCGCACTCCTGAGCCGAAGACCAGATCGATGCGTTCACTGTGGGTGAGCTTCTTTTGGCCTCGCTCAGCAATGGCCGATTGACGATAGCCATCCGGCGTCTTCTCCATTTTGAAGAAGAGACGTGGATCGTCAATCGTGGATGGGTTGGCAATCATGAGAATATTTTCTCCCTCTTTGAAGGAGCCAAGGATGGAGTCACTGTCCGGCAGCTGTGACGTAAGATGATGCGCGGTCTGGCTATATGAGATAGCCTGCTGCTTGTGGCATGGCAAACAGGCGCTGTCGCCGACGTATCCTATCCTCGTCGCACGCATAGGATCAGGAACTGGCTTGCCGTCCTGAGCATGAGCTGTAGATAGAAGAGCAACTGGCCAGCATTCGAAGACGCCGCAAAGACAAGCGGCTGAGATCAGGACTGCCATCGCGGCTCGCACTGTAAAAACTCTGGAAGAACGCGCAGGCTGCATCTGGCTCACACGATAGCGTTATGGATTTGTGTCCGGCAGGTTGTCCGGGCGCTCAGGCGCTTGCGGATTCATCTGCCGGTATAAGACTTTGACCTTGTCATTGGTGGCACGCACCTCGCGGAAGAGGTTGATCTCTTTCTTGGCTTCCTCTTCGAGATGCAGCTCTTTGTCTACATGCGCCAGCCTGTAATGCACCTCTGCGTTGAAGGGATCGGCAGCAGCAGCCATGCGAAGATATGCGGCGGCCTGCTCATGTTTCTCCTGCATTTCCAGCACTGAGGCAAGACCCATTTGAGCTTGCGCATCTTTCGGATTCAATTCATTGGCATGGGTGTAATGCGCCTGCGCCTGATCGCTATTTTGCTGCAGCAGCGCGATCCTGCCCAGCTCGCATTGTACTTTGGAGCTGTCTCCATCAACCTGGATAGCCGCATTCAGTTCTTTGGTTGCTTCTGCCTGTGTAGCAGCATCGTTGGGGGAAGACTCCATCAGCGTCTCGGCCAGTTCGAAGTGCATGCCGGGTAGCTTGGGGTTGATTTCGATTGCTTTTCGATAATGTACGGTCGCGTTTTTCAGGTCGCCAGCGTTGATCAGACGCTCTGCGATCAACTGCTCCATGCGGGCCGAGCCGGGCGCGAGGACGGCCAGCTTGTTGAGTGTATTGTCAGCCAGTTCACTGTAGACACGCTGAGCAAAGAACAGAATGTCTACGTTCTCCGGATTCGCATTCAGCAGATCGTGGAGGATTGAGGCTGTTTTTTCCAGTTCGCCCTGCTGGTAGTAGACGTCGGCAAGCTCTATACCTACCTGGGTGCGCATCTTCTCATCATCGAGCTTGGCGTATGCGCTTTCCATGTCAGTCTGGGCAGATGGCTGGCCCAATCTTCGCTCGCAAATTGACAAGAGAGCCTGAGCCTTGGTGAGATTCGGAGCGCCACGCAGCGCCCCTTGAAACTCCCGCTCGGCTGCGTTGCAATCGCCGTGAACGAACGCCAGTACGCCAAGGTTTGCATGTGCTTCGACATTGGCCGGATCAAGCTTGAGCGCCGCACGGAATTGTTGCGTCGCTGTCGTCTGATCGTTGGCCTTCAGAGCCGCCTGACCGCGTTGCAGGTCTGCTGCCAGTTCTGTGCTCGGTGGGACGGATTGCGCCAACATTTGGGTCGACTGTACAGCTAGGGCACTGCAAATAAGGAACGCGATTTTTGTATTACCGAAGAACATGGCGGCCTGTCCAATCGATTGTAGGGCATTATGACAGATTGAAGAGAGACTGCCATATGCGAGAAAACCGGGATTCGGCAGCACGCCGGTTTGCGTGCCCGAATCCCGGTCTCCAGTAGCGTTGGTAAAGCTGGGTTAGAAGGTGAAGCGGCCGCCGAGCTGGAAGGTACGAGGCCCGCTGGCACTAGTAATCGCGCCTGAGCCAGCTACCCCGGTTCCAGTTGCACTGTCTGGTTGACTGAAGTTTGGATGATTGAAGAAGTTGAAGGAGTCAGCGCGGATTTCGAGTTGGACTCCCTCGATCAGCTTGAAGGATTTACCCAGGCTGGCGTCGAGATTGCGCCAGTTAGGTCCGATCAGCGTATTGCGATGAATGGTTCCAAAGGTTCCAGCAGTCGGAGTCGCAAAGGCTGCGGGGTTGAACCACTCACTTATAGAGGGATGGGCCACCGACGCGCTGGCGATCTGATTGGGCAGCCATTCATATCCGCAACCGCACTCATTTGCACCCGATCCGCTTAGGTCCTGGCCATTGTTTGAGGTTGTCGGAGTAAAGGGAATGCCGCTATGGACCTGGAAGACCCCGGTCGCACGCCATCCGCCCAGCACTTCATCCCATAGCCCGTGCAAGGCAAATGAACGTCCGATGCCAAAGGGAAGCTCATATGTTGCGGAGCCGTTGATCGTATTCTTGACATCGAGAGTGGACAAACCGTAGTTGGCGCGAATGTTGAATGCATTCTGCCAGAGATCGACTCCGGTGTCGCTTCCTGAGCCTGTGCCTGAATCGAGGGTTTTGGCCAAGGCATAGTTAAAGACGAAGTACAGGCCATGCGAGGTCCGCTTCTGTGCGCGCAGTTGGAGTGCATCGTAGTTGGAATAGCCGTCGTACAGCGAGCCATCAATCGAGCAGAAGAGCGGATAGGCGTTTGTCCCACTGTAGCAATCACTGGTTGGTGTGAGTGCGTTCTGCGGGATCTGATTGATGTCCCTCGAGAAACCCAGATGCGTGCCCTTGGTGTGTACGTAGCTGACATCCAGCAAGGTCTCGAAGGGCAGTTCATGCTGCACAGAAAGCAGATATTCCTGGTAATAGGTAACCGGCCTCTTCTCGGGGAAATAGGGTACGTCGTCATAGTTATACTGCGAGTTGGATAGGTCGGATTCTGTGGGGTACGCAACCGCTCCGGGCCCAGGACCATTCTTGAGAAGGAAGGCTGGTGAAGAACCGTATCCTTCAGAACCATGCGGGTTGAGTCCAATTCCATATGCGGCCGAGTAAGGATCAGTGGACCAGGGAGCGTCAGAGATCCCGTAGCTGGCACGGAAGGACCACGTAGGTATGGGTGACCAGGAGAGGCCTACACGTGGAACCCACTCGTTGGTGCCATTCTGAATGGTGTTTCTACCTCCTTGCCCTCCGTAGGTCATGGCGCCCAGCGTTCCAGGGGCTGCGTACTGGCCCGTATTCACGACGGTCGGGCTGAATGTGCCCCACCAGTTGTGGACTTCGCCCCAGCCACCCTGATACTGATAGCGAAGCCCAAGATTCAGAGTCAAATGGGGAAGAATCTTGTAATCGTCCTGCACAAATGAACCCATATTCCACATGCGCGCGCCAGTCTCCACGTAGTCATACACGTACCAGCCGTAGACTTCGCCGAGCAGGAAGTCAGCATAGGGTACGCCTGTGGAGACGCCGTCAAATACGAAGTTACCGGAACTGACATCGCCCCAACTGGTGTAGTTCTGGTAGCTCTTATCGAATTCGCCGCCCATCTTAATGGTGTGCTTACCCTTGATCAGCGTGAAAACATCGGATTCTGCAAGCGCGCCGTCCGCCAGATCTGCATGAACTCCGCCGTTGATGCCGATGCCGCCGATACCTCCGCCACTGTTGATCGTGACGCCGGGGAAGATATTTCCGGGAGCGTCATTACCATACGTGGGTTCCAGGCCAATGGTAGTGGGGTATCCCTTGCCATAGGTCGGAGGAATGTACTTGTCCACTTCGCGGACGCCACCGATGCGAGCTTCGTTAACCATCGTCGGGCTGATGGTCCAGTTATCTGTGATCTGGCCGTCCTCGTTGTAGTTGTTGCCGTGCGTGCAGTCAAAACCGAGCGAGCAGAAGGCATCGGTGTCATAGGTGATCGGGCCGATGGGATAGTCCATGTAGGATGCGGAGATGTGATGGCTCTGCGAAGGCGTATAGTCCAGCTTGCCTACATACCAGGAAGAAGTGGTGGGCGTGCTCTGAACAACCCTGTAGTTGTTGACAACACCGGGCAGATTGGGAGCAGGAAAATACTTCTGAATGGCAACCGCGACAGGATCGAAGGATGCGGAAGGAATGCAGTTGCCCTGAAATGGCTGGCCGGTGCTCGGATCGATGACTGTAGTAGGGAAGCAGCCAGCCTCCATGCTGCCGGCGCCCTGCGTGGGAACGGTAGTGGTGTAGACAGCAGAGGAAGTATTCGGATTCCTTTGATACGTAAAATAGAAGAAAAGCTTGTTCTTGATGATCGGACCACCGATGCTGCCGCCGAATTCGTTCCAGCGCAGTGGCGCATTCGCCGCGGTAGCACCGGAGTTGAAATAGTTCAACGCATCAAACGCATTATTCTCAATGAATTCGAAGGCTGAGCCATGGAACCGGTTGGTGCCGCTCTTGAGAATCGCATTGAACGCTGCAACGCCGTTGCCGTACTGCGCGCCAAAGTTGCTGGTTTGGACGTTCACTTCTCCGATCGCATCGACAGGTGGGTAGTTGTCGCTGGCGTTGGCATCGCGCGGCTCCTGCGCGACAGATCCTTCCAGAAGGAAGCTGCCCGAGTAACCCTGCGTTCCGTTAATGCCGACTCCCTGGCCGGAGGCATCCTGACCGCCGCCGCCGTTGACGCCGGGCAGTTCATTGGTAAGCTCGTTGTACCAGACGCCGCCCACGATTGGAGCATCCTTGATGGCCTGTTCGTTGAAGTCCATGTTCTGGCCTGAGTCTTCGGTTTGCAGTAGCGGCGCGTCGGCTGTCACGATCACCTGCTGCGAAGCCACGCCGATCTGCAACGTTGCGTTGATGGCGATGGTTGCCAGGTGCAGAGTGATGCCTTTGCGAACCTCATCGCGAAAGCCCGCTTTCGTAAAGGTAAGCGTGTAGTCACCGGTCGGTACCGAGGGCACGTCATAGATGCCGTCGCTATTGGTGACAGTGGTCGTTGAAACTCCCGTGTCGACGTTGAGGATTGTGACCGTGGCGCCGGCTACAACGGCGTTCGAAGGATCAATTACAGTGCCTTTAATTTCACCGGTATTTGCGTTCTGACCGAGTGTGCTGCGCGTGCCGGCGATTATCATGCAGATCGCCAGTGCCAGCATCATAATTTTCGATGGAATCGTTTTCATTTCGTATGCCTCTCAACCATTGTTCTAGTCCGCGAGAATATTAGGAGGATGCATGTAGGACGCGAATCCGTCAAAAGTCGGATCGGCGCATTTTTCTTTTCAGCCCGATACACAACTTCGATCGACAAACCGCAGATGCATCCCGCCCTTTATTTCATAGGGAATTTATTGCCAATAGAAAATATACAGATCGCGCCATCTAGAAGTGAACAAGGCCGCGCTGCAGCGCACAGATGACGGCCTGCGTACGATCCGCTGCGTTGAGCCGCATCAGGATCGTGCTCACATGGCACTTCACCGTTGCTTCAGTGATGCCCAGCAGCTCTCCTATCTTTTTGTTGCTGTTCCCCGTCGCGAGCAACTCGAGCACTTGCCGCTCCCTCTGGCTCAGATCAGAGTCCGGAGTTCGCGAAGCCAATGCCCGCTTCACAGGCATAGGCAAAAAACGACCGCCGGCGTGCACTCGTACTAGCGCATTGATCAGCGAGTCGTACGGCATCCCCTTGATGATGTAGCCCTGCGCTCCGGCTTCGAGAGCCTGGTGAATATCCTCATCCCCTTCATAGGTCGTGAGAACCACAAAGCGAGCCTGGGCATGGCGCCGTCGAATGGTACGAATGGTCTCGACTCCGCTCATCTGTGGCAGTCGCAGATCCATGAGCGTAATATCCGGCAAATGCTTGTGGTAGAGCTCCACGGCCTCTTCGCCCGTTCCGGCTTGAGCGACGGTCATCATATTCGCTTGATTGTCAATGATCGCGGCTATGCCAACGCGCATCAGCGGATGATCATCGACTACAAGCACTTTGATTTCCCGGCTGTTCATGATCCGCTCCCCACTCGTCCTATCATAATGGTGAAGGTATCTGCTGCGATCCTTGAACTTCAACATCCTGCTCATCCATCAGGTTTCATCAATCTTTATGCTTCAATTGGCCTTGAGCATCGAGCCATTGCAGAAACAGCATCGTCCATCCCGAGACTGGCTCTCGATTGCTTTTTCGAGCGCCAAAGCCGTGGCCAATGCCAGCGTAGATATGGAGTTCGGCGGGGACATGCAGGCGGCTTAATGCGAGATAGAGCTCTGGCACGCCCTGCGAAATGTCAGGCCGGTCATTGCCTCCACATGCGAGAAAGGCGCGTGGCGTATCCACTGTGAACCTGGTGTCATGCGGTATCGCAGGATAAAGCAGCGCTTGAAAATCTGGCTTGGAGCTCCAGCGATCAACTGGATCTGCCGCCGACGGGAGACCATCGTCATAGCGAGTGCTGGCCAATGCAGCCAGCTCTCCGCCGGCCGAAAAGCCCATCACCCCAACACGCTGCCGGTCAATGCCCCATTCCGCGCTGCGGCTTCTAACCAGCCGGATGGCGCGCTGCATATCACCCAGCTCGGTTCCCTCCACGGTGTATGTGGAACCTTTCTCTCTGGCCAGCCGGTACTTCAGGACAAAGGCCGCGACGCCATGGCTGCTTAGCCATTCGGCAACGGCGTAACCCTCATGATCGATCCAAATTTCGCTGTGACCACCACCCGGAGCAACGACGACCGCCGCTCCTGTTGCCACGTTGGGAGGTGGAAGATATGGAGTGATGGATGGCTCCTGAACATTGGAGATGATGTGCTCGCCCTCAGGGTTGAGCCGCACTGTCTCTGCAGCTGAAATCCCCACTGAACCGGGCGCGCCCTTCGGCCAAAGTCGAATCGATGCAGGCTGTGCAGAAACGCAGTTCGGCGCTATCAGGCTCAGGCAGACCAGCGAGGCAGCAAAGCAATACTTCGCGATCGCGGCAGTCCTCACAGCAGTTTCACTTCCATCTCGCATGTCAATATCCAGTCTCGATCCAACCTCATGAAATCACTTGCAGTCCGCTTGAATCCCGTCTAGCGCTTTACTGTGATTTGATACCAGGTCGTCACTTTGTCACCGATGCGAATACTCCAGTTTCCCCCCTCCGCAGTGGCCTCGACGGGCGCACCGAGCGGCTGGCCGGCTCCATCAATAGGCTGAAGACTCACAGAGCGCGCAGCACCTAGCTTACGGAGTGTGATCGTGCCTTTCACTGGTTCAACCAATGTAGGGGACTCGCCCCAGGCCGTCACGTCCGTGCCAGCGACGTTCCAAGTCTGACCCGTGTTTTCCACTGGACCGCCAGCCACCAGCAGCAGCTTGGAACTGTTTGCAATCGGCTTATCGTCCATCGAGCTTAGAAGGATGGTGCAGAAGCTGTTGCTAACATCGGCAGCAAGGTTGCTTACAGCTTCTCTCCGTTCACGTACGAAGCCAATCAGTGCTTGACTTCGCGGAGTATCCACAGTGACCAGGCCATCACGCCGGCCATCTGACGTCTGCGACGCTTGTGACGCTTGACTTGTGTACCAGGACAACTCTCCAGTGTCCGAGACGATGGGGTTGGGCGCATTGGCGTCGCTGAAGGGCGCAGTCGGCTGCCCATTCAATGAGGAGATACGCACCTCATGCTGAAGCGGCAGATAGAGCGGAAATCCAGATGTAAAGTAAGGCCTCTCGGTCCCGGGAATCAGCATGCTGTCGAAGACCTGGCTCTCAGAATAGGAGCGTTCGCTGATACTCCGCGCTTTCTCGACATCGCCACGCAGAAACATCAGCGCTCCCGCGGCAATCTCCGGCATCTTTACTGGATCGAGCGAAATGTCGAAGGCGTCGCCCACATAGGGCTTCCATTTGGGATCGATCTTCGGCTCAAAGGTGTACCACATAATCGCATCCCAATCCTGCAGGCTTCCGTAAGCTGCGAGCACTGGAATTCCCTCACCGCCGTAGTCGTTCGGAAAAGGATTGTTGACTTCACTTACGGTGTAGGGCTTTCCCGCAATGGCAGATCGTGAAAGCTCCACAACCGTTGAGTTGAATGGGTCATTCACCATAGGCGTCTTTTTTACGTAATATTCAGGGTGCTGCCAATATGTATGGCCGTCGATGATATCCATCGACGACATGGCTAGCAGAATGGGGTAGCCGCTTCCAGAGTGACTGTGGTCCGCAGTAGCCATCACCAGCGACTTGGAACCAAGCGTCTGCTTGATGTAATTCTCTATATCGACGAAGTAATTGCGCTGCAGCTCATCATAGAATTCGGCCTCGGTATGGAAGCGTTCTGGAGGCGCCTGCGCAGCCCCGCCTCTACGCCCGAGCAACGGTACTGAGGCTTCTGGGCCCACCGCGCTCATTACTCGAAGCTTCGCAATCTGATCCACACTGCGATGCTTCGATAGCCAGCTGTTATAAATAGCGGTCAATTCATCTTCATAAAACGCAGATGGTGCGTGAAAGCCGACATTGACTGCATTTTCATTATTGATCTCAACAATCGCAACCGCCGGGTCTTCGGTATATTTCAACTTGGTGTAGGGGTTGAGATGCGTCAGAAGCTCCTGTGCGTACTCCTTCTGCAATTCAATCAGCCTCGCATCGAAGAAAGACGTCCCCTTTGCCCCCTGGTGCAGTAACTTGGCGTCCTTCACACCATCGCCTTCTGCAAACGGCCGGCCCACGAGCAGATTGAAGTCAATGTAGATGCCACGCTTTTCAAGCTCAGCGATGAAGTAGTCTTCGCGGTCGAGTTGCTCCGGATCGAGCGAGCGTGTATTGCCGGTGCCGCTCCTGATCAGGCCACGAGGAACCTCCAGATCGAGAAACTGAAAGCGGACGCTGTTGATCCCGAAGCGTGCCAGCGTAGCAGCCCAGAATGCCGCGTCCTCCTTCGACGGAACCTGCCGCGACCCGTTGCTCCAGTCAGTGATATTGACGCCCCAGAAGCGGATTCTCTTGCCGTCGCTAGTCGCGAGGTGACCATCCTGCACCTTGACAAATCCATGCTTGCCCGCCGGTGCATCCAGCAGGAACGAAACATCCACCGGTGATTGGGCCAGAGCCGCGCGTCGGTGGTCCATTGAGAACGGCATCATGCCGCTTTGATCCTGAGCGCGAAGCAAAGACCCGCTAGCATACGTAGAAGCTATGGACAGGAGCAGAACCAGCCCGTGTGCCTTCATAACAAGATATCCCTCAAATTTGCTGGAAACGAAACGCCCCAGGGCCGTTATGGCTGGGGATAGTTCGCGCCATGGAAACTCAGTGCGGAATAAGACTACGCGCTTGACTGCACCGTGCGAATCCGACGAAAGTTGGACCGGCCAAATTCATGGCGATCCAACTAAAGTCGGTATCGAGGCTCTTGCTCAGTCTGTATCCTGAGTTCTTTCCGCTCTTGAGAGGCTTCCTATGTCGTTTGGTCTTACCCGCCGTGATTTCTTGAGTGGCGCCGCAAAGGCTGGAGTAGTCTCCGCTTTGAAGATGGATATGTCTGCAGAGCAAATCTCTGAAAAGACAAATAACACAGTCCGAAGAGCAAACTTCGACAGTCAGTGGAGATTTCTCATCGGCGACCCAGACAGTGCACATCTGCCCGATTTTAACGATAGCGACTGGAGAACTCTCGACTTACCTCACGACTGGAGCATCGAAGGCGCTTTCAGTCAGGATGCTCCGACTGCAGGCACGGGCGCCTATCTTCCAACCGGTATCGGTTGGTACAGGAAGCATTTCATTCTCCCAGCGGGAGCATCACGCAAGCGAGTTAGCTTGCAATTCGATGGTGTATATCAGCGGAGTGAAGTGTGGATCAATGGCAAGTCGATAGGAATGCGGCCCTACGGGTTCAGTTCCTTTTCTTATGATATAACTCGATATCTGAATGCAGCCGGCAAGCCAAACCATGTTGC
>Ga0302326_10022885_pt1 | contig 12761 bp, 22 predicted proteins | sample Palsa_T0_3_FD_202264 | JGI IMG/M metagenome (GOLD analysis project Ga0302326, IMG submission 202264) | Peat permafrost microbial communities from Stordalen Mire near Abisko, Sweden - Palsa_T0_3 | ecosystem: Environmental > Terrestrial > Soil > Palsa > Peat permafrost | place: Sweden: Abisko... | reverse complement strand
TGCTGAACACCGTCCTGCCAGGCCTCTTCGCGGATGTCGTCGGTGTCCACGACCACGACGAACGTCCCATCCTTGTGCTTGGTAGTGTGGACGACAGACAGTACCCGGCCAGCCCGGTTCTCAATCCTCATACCCATAGCCTGACTAACATACAGGCTGGAGCATTTATTCCGCTAGGGGCTACTTCGGCATCCGGGGTTCGCGAGAGTGGATTGACCGTAGTCGGTCGCCGCCCATCCCACCACGACGTCCGCCACCACGGCCCTGCTGGCGCAGCCGTTCGCGTATCTCGCGGGACCCGTTGAGCACCTCGCGGGGCTTCATGTTGTTCTGCCGGATCGAGTTGTTCAGGTTCAGCCCGGCCATCGACGCGGCACTGGCAAGGCGCTCCTGCTCGTACCCGGCCTGCAGCCCGGGGACATACGTCGAGCCGTACGCGCCCTTGCTGAGGATGCCCGAGCGGTACCGGTTCAGCGCGTCCTTGAGTAGGTCGACGGTCACCACCATCACGCAGTCGGCGAGGTCCTTGGTGGTGACCGGGCCGGTCTCTTGCTTGTCTACTTTACCGTTGGGCTTGACCGACAGGAATTTAAGCTCCAGCTCCAGCAGACACGAAAGGTTGTCGGTGTAGAAGTTCTCCACCGGGGCATGGACCCAGCCCAGGCCAAGCATGGTTTTGAACGCCTCGCACCGGTTCTGGTTCTCCTTCTCGGTGAAGTCGAGCTGGGAGACCTGGATGCCCTGGCTGATCCCGTACTTCTCCTTCAGCGCGTCCAAAAAATAGGCCTGCTGCCACTGGTCGAAGCTGATCTTCTTGGTGCTGGCGAAGTTGTCTAGGTAGTACTCCAGGTCGCGGTGAACCCCGACGTAGTTGATCTTGCGCTTGTGGGTCTCCTCGTCCATCGGGTAGTCCATCGGACGCCAGACGTGCAGCACGTCGAAGATGACGTGCGGCCACTCCAGACCGTCCTTGTCGGGAGGGGCCATCTCGGTGTGACCGATCGCCAGCGCGAAGTTCGCGCCGGAGCGGCCCGGGTCGCAGTGGATCCGGTAGACCCGGGAGAACACCCCGCGCTCCTGGATGGTCAGGTCCTCGCGCCAGCCCGGCGGGATGAACATCGCGTCCACGTCGTCGGGGTCGAGGTAGGCGTCCAGCACCTCGCGGAACTGGCCCTGCTTCTCCACCGCGAACGACTCGGGGTTCAGGTTGCGCTCACGCTGTTGGACCTCGGACTCCAGGCCCGGCTCGGGGGCCTTGGGGAAGGTCCAATAGATGCTCTTGACCCCCGCCATCGAGAAGATCCGACGGTAGTCCTGCCAGTCCTCGTACAGGCCCCAACTCGGGCCCTGGAAGACCAGCCGCCCAGGATCGGCCTTCAACTCGACGTGCTGACCTACGTTAATCAGGTTCTGCCGGGCGTCCTCGCCGACCCCGGCGTTGTCGTTGTAGGTCTCCATCAGCACCCGGGCCTGCTGGTAGAGCACGTAGAACGATCCCGCCTTGGTCCAGGGCGAGCTGGGGATGTAGGTGAGCGCTTCCTTGTCGAACTGACCCAGCGAAGGCTGCCAGGCCTTGTAGATCTCATCATCGGACTTGACCGAGCCGGTCTGGACATGGAAGGCGAACTCGTCGTAGAAGTTGGCGAACGACGTGGCACCACGACCGGAGACCGAGCTGGCACCCAGGGCCACCCCGACCAGGCTGGCGATAACGTGGTCGATCGGAGCCCTATCGGCCTTGAGGCGGGCCACCTTGCGCAGGTCGGCTGGCGTACGCACCCGCAGGATGTCGGGCTTCAGCTCGGCCACCCAGGGCTGCTGGCCGTCGGGGAAGAAGTACTTGCAACCCTCGACCATATCCCGGATGTCAGCGAACAGCTGACGCTTGGCGGTGGTCTGGTTGGTCGCGCCGACGTTGAGGTAGACGTCCTTGTCGCGGGCGATACCGAAGACGGCCTGCGGGTTGTCCAGGCTGTGCAGGTAGGCGATCTGTTCGCAGCCCAGCGCGCCGCCGATGGTGCCCTTGGAACCACGTCGGCCCAGCACCATCTGGATCCACGGGAACCGGCGGTAGCCCCTGGCCTTGAGATAATCGATCCTTTGCCAGATGTCGGGCTGCACGCCGTACACCTCGCGCATCCGCATAAACCCCGAGCGCCAGTCCTCGATCGTGTCGATGTCGTAGGCGGTCATGTTCTCGGTCTCAAGGAAGATCAGCTTGAGCAGCGTCGATTGCTTCGGGAACAGCGGGAAACCGCAGAACGACTTGTGGGTGACGAAGTCGGTGATGTTGTCCCAGGGGGCGGTGGTGTTCAGCCCGTTAAGCAGGACGTCGGTCGCACTGAACTTGTGGTTGGCGAGCCGTTCTTGCTCGCGTGGGTTGAATGCACACATTTGTTCACCTCAATGAGTCCACGCCGCCAGAGGCAGGCGTAGAGGTGAAGGATCGGACGGTATAGCAGGAGTGCGGCGTCACTTTCCATCACCGGACCCTTCTGCTTGCGGCGGACCCCAGCCCAGGTGCTGCGCGTAGGTCAGGAACGAGTGGATTACCGAGTTGATGACGACACCCCCGGTAATGATCAGGCCATCGCGGGTAAACCAGTTGATCCCGGCGGGCAACGCCGTCAGGCCGGTAGCGATCCCGGTCATCAGCGAGATGAACAGGCCAGTCTTCAGCGAGCGGGCGGCTGCCGCCTTGGCGGCGTCCTTCACGGGCACGCTAGGGGGCGCTGGGGGGATTGACCCCGCTGGGGCCTCTACGGGCGCTACAGGGGCAACTGGGGGCTCTTGTGGGGCTCCCCAGGGCACATGCGCGTCGGCGGGCACCGGGTTGCCGCCCTTGGGGTAGTTCGGGTCCCAGGGCGGGATCCAGCCCAGCGAGGGCTGGCCGCCCCCGGTGACGGGGAAGTAGGTGGCGGAGTCGAGTGCGTGATCGCTCATCACGACTCCTGCGGTGGCGTGGCCGGTGGCTTGGTGTTGATCGAGGTGCCGACCGCGCCCAGGACCTCGTTGACGTTGATCTTGGCCGACTCGGCGATCGCGGTGATCAGCGCGAGACACTGCAGCGCGATCGCGTGGATACTCAGGACGTGACCGAACTGGTCGTCGGCCTGAGCGGCGGCCAGGGGCCGGTCGAGCAGGTTGAGCAGCGCCGTCTCTTTCCAGTAGACGTTGGCCACGGCCTCGCGCAGCGTCTTGTTGCCGAACGTGCCGAACGTGGTCGAGGCGTTGATCGGCACGTCACCGGAAGCGCTCAGCTCGGCCAGAAGCTGGGCAAAGAACTGCTGTGGGGTCTGGGGGGCACTCATTTTCTCTCCTTGAGCGGCTTGCGCTTGACGTCGTAGATTTTCAGGATCGAGTCCACGATGAGTGGCCCGTGCTGGAAACTGTGCTGATTGGCGATCTCTACTAGTTCGGCACGCAGAGCGTCTTTGTTATAGGTCGTCACATCGAACTCGTCTCCACCCGGAATCCCCCAATACTGGTGATTGGGGGTTAAGCAGGCCGCGATTTCGACGCTCACTAAGCCGCCCATTGCGCCGAGAGCGCAGCCAGAGCCGAATAGATTGAATCGTCAGTCGGCAGTCCCAGATAGGTATTAGCAGGAGCTGGAGGAGTAACCGGCGGGGTGACGGGAGCAGCGGATGTTCCGAACAGGACCCCGATGTTGGTGCCGAGGTAGGCGTTGCAGTCGACACTCTTGCCCGCGATCGTGGCCGAGTCGGTGAACTGCCAGGCCCCGGGGGTGCAACCACCGTACGCAGCCCAGCCTTCACCAGTGTCTCCACCGGCTCCGGAATATATAGCTGAAGCATAACCTGTACCTCCAGGATAAGCCGAAGACACCAGAATGATGGAGCTGCTCGAAAATGCCGAAAGGTCGGGAGATCCAATGGTGCTCCAGAACCATTGCGGAAGATATTCGAGTTGGACATTGATACCTGCTGCATTGAAGGCATTCGTCACCGCCCAGAATTGGTCGAGATTGGCGTTTTGTCCGTTGAAGGTCTCGTGGTCGATCATCACGTTCAGGGTGCCGCCGTTGGCCTGGTAGAGCTGGACCTGGCTGGCCGGGTCGTCGTTGGTCAGGCAGTGGTACCCGATGTAGGGGATGGCGTTGGCCGCGCAGTAGGTGGAGAAGGTCCTCCAGTACGGGTCCTGGTAGTAATTTCCCTCGGTCACCTTGTGCGAGGCACCCGCGAACCCGGAGCTGAGCAGCTGCGACAGGAAGCTGGTGACGTCGGCGTCCGACGACCAGTTGTTGTTGGACAGGTCTGGGAAGAACAGAGTCATGTGGCCTACCTCCACTCTTTAAGGGCCCGAGGTAGGCTGCACAGCATGGCCAGAAAGTTCACCCCGCACGACGTCATCGTCTTCGCATTCCGGGACACCTACAACGCCGTCACCTGCAACCACTGGGCCGAAGCCGACGACTTCGCCACCTACGTGCTTAGTGAGCTGGCGCTCAACGGCTACCAAGTGGTGGGAGCAGGCGCGATCAAACCGAAGCCCACTGCGCCTCCAGCGGACTCAGGTCAGTCAGCAGGTTGACCCAGTTCAGGCCGGACGGCAGCTCATCGAAGACGATCGGGCCGGGCAGGTACCAATGATCGGTCCACAGAGATGCATCGGTGGTGTAGGCCCCGGTGCCGTTGGTGCAGGTCCCCGCGTTGCCGTTGGACTCCATGATGGTGTTGATCGAGGTGAGGCACACCTGCATATGGCTATTTTCACCACCACCCCCGTGCATGATATCGATGGTCAGGGCCGCCGATTGTGGTATTTCAGCAAGAGATGCGACAGCAACAGTGTTGTAGGGACCAATAGTGCCAGGAGCAGCACCAGTATTTGTGCTGTAGTCATAGGGCCAGCTCTCCGTTGAGACCGTGTGCAACCAGTTGCCATTATCATCCAACGGCATACCCGGTGGCGTGAGAGTTAAAGCCTGCAAGGCCCACGAGGCTTCCCCGCTGCAATCACAGCCCTGGGGGACCGAGCCCGGCGCGTACATCCCGCCGTACACATACGGGTTGCCCAGGCGCTCGTAGAAGTTCCAGAGCAGCCAGTTGACCGAAGACTGCAGAATCGCCATGGTGCCTCCTCACCTATTGGTGTAGGATCGAGGACCATGTCCACTGCTGTGTCGAGGAAAATAGTCGTCAAGCGATTTATTCGCTGACGGCCATCCCTCCATAGCTCAGTCTGGCCAGAGCCATCGCCTCTTAAGCGAAGAGTCCGAGGTTCAAATCCTCGTGGGGGGACCAACCCCCTGTAGCTCAGTAGAGTAGAGCACTGGAGTGAAACCCCAGAGGTCGCAAGTTCGAGTCTTGCCGGAGGGACGAATGGCATCCAAGGAATACATGGCCGCCTGGCATACAAGAACGCAATCCCCTGTAGCTCAGCGGAATTAGAGCAGTCTCCTCCTAAGAGATTGGCCGGTGGTTCGAATCCATCCAGGGGAACTCGCCGGTAGCTCAGTTGGTAGAGCGCTGTCCTGATAAGACAGAGGTCGGAGGTTCCATTCCTCCTCGGCGAACCAGCCCCCTGTACGTCAGCGGCTAGACTATCGGTGTTACATACCGAGTGGCGGTGGTTCGAGTCCATCCAGGGGGACGGGAATAAACTGGCCCAGGTGTTGGTTGAACCGGGTATGTCCGTTACATTCAGCGCCTACATCCCCGCCACCCAGACTTTCGGCGGCGACGACCTCGACGTCAACATGTGCAACCGCAACGCCGCGCAGGTGTGTGACGCGCTGGGCTTTTCGCTGGACCCCGACTGGTGCGGTGAGATGGAGGCCAAAGACTTTCAGGGTCGCGTCCTGCTGGCGCTGGCGATCTCGCCCGCCGACGAGGGGATGCCATCCTACGAGCACGCCGGGCCGGGCGCTCGCATGATCGAGGGCGCACGCCGTCCCGGCTACCTCCAGGAGCGCCTGGGTCAGCTCCACGAGCTGGCCGAGTGGGCCATCGCCAATGACGCGGTGGTGTCGTGGGGATGACCCGCAAAGACCAGCAGTGGAAGACCATTACCTACCGCACCACGATTGATGGTGTGACCTATCTGGTCCACAAGGGTGCATCACGCTATGCTCGGTGGTACGTGCTGGACGCAGACAGGAAGCACTTCCCCGGTCAGAAGGGGGTTGATTCCATGGAGGCGGCATTCTCCCTGGCACGCATCATTCACGCACAGAGGAGTGCTGCCAAGGATGCCAACCCCAACACCTGAGGACGAGCTGAAGTGGGCCGAGGACGACCTCAAAGAGGCCGACGGGGCCTACAAGAGCGCCCAGGCCCGGTTAGACGAAGCCAGCGACGACTGGCAATGGTGCTACGACGAGGTCCAGCGCCTCAAACGGGCCGTCAAGGACGAGCGCCGGGCAGGTTGATCCCTGCGGCTCATCTCCGCGCTCAGCAAGCGGGTCAACTCTTTGACATGGCTGTCGGTGTCTCTGACACTGGCCTGTAGCCTGTTGACTGACCGGATCAGGTCATCGACCTGGTCGTCGGTGTAGTAGCGGCTCACGCCATGACCGGCGTCATCGGGTCCGGCGGGGGCAGACTGTTAGTGCTGGTGCTGGTCCAAGTCACCGTGTAGGTATTGCCGTGGTGGTGACAGCAGCAGCAGCAATGGTGGTGGCTATGCACCGGGCAGGGCGGCGGCGGAAGAATGGACATCCAGGGCCCGCAGGTGCAATTGGGAACATCTCCGATCTGCATCATGCATCCTCTTTCCAGCGTGCCCCACACGAGCACTCGCACTTGATGTAGCCGTGCGGGGGGATACCTCCCGAGCCCGGGCCGCCGGAGTGGCCGGTGCGGATGATGTCGTGCTCGTCGTGAGCGAACAGGTGGGCCGATACCCAGTCCCTGATCACACCGTTGATCATCGGGTACCCGGCAGCCGAGTGGATCCGCTTGAGACTGTCCGGCCAGACCTGTACCGGCAGTTCGGTGATACCCAGGCGCTGGGCGATCTGCACCCGGTGGTTGCCGTCGGTGATCAAACCCTGCAGCCCGTTGGTGCGCAGCGTGATCGGGAACTTGATCCCGTTGGCCACGATGTCGCGCTGCAGAATCGGGTCGTGGCGGCTGCGGCGCTCGACGGGCATCGACTGGTAGCGGGCCAGCACCTCGGTCGGGACCACCAGGTCCTCCACCAGCTCGGAACGAGGATGGTAGCCGTACACCTTGGTGATCTTGCGGTCCGGGTCGACAGGAGTGCTGTCGGCCTGCTTCTTCTTGCGGGTCTTGGTCGCGGCCATGATGATCCTTTACTGTGTTTGAACGAGAAAGGCTACCCCGCTGGTGATCGCGTTATTGCCCACGGTAACACTCTGGGCATTGAGGTCGCGAAGCCACGCCGACAGCCAGATATTGGTGAAAGAAGGCGCGTATCCCGACCCGGCGAGACCGGTGTGTCCGGCGGCTGCCGGGATGGGGATCACCGCGATCGCCTGGAGGTCACTCCAGACGTTCCGGCCTACCCCTCTAGCAATTATAGTCTGGTTCACATACGGTTGGGCACCCTGGCTGATGCCGATCTCCACACACGGTCGTCCGCCGTTGATCGCCGAGGCCATCAGGTTCATGAACGCCATCGGCTGGAAGTTCAGCGCCTGGGTGCCGATATTCCAGTCGGCGATCTTGAGCGGTGTTGCCCCGGTGGTGCCCTGGTAGACCGCCGTGGTGCCGAACGGGCCCAGCAGATACCCCTGGCCCTTGGACGGGATGTACTGGGCCGGGATGATGCCGCTGGAGTTGAGCGGCGCGACGTAGTTCCCCTCCCAGGTCGTCGGGATCAGCGGCGACTGATTGATGGCGATGGTGCCGGTGGTCAGCGAGCTGGTGTAGGTCAGCGTCGAAGTGACGTTCGGGCTCAGGGTGACCGTGTATGGCCCACCAGTGCCACCGGCCACTGTGACACTGGTGAGGTTCGTAAAGGCGCTCAGAGCGGCTTGCAGGGCCACTGCGGGGGCACCTACGGTGAGCGAGGTCGTGGTCTGGGTGCCGTAAGACAGGGTGTAAGACCCGACCGCTCCCGGGGAGACCGCGACGGTGTAGATGTTGCCCGCCGTCAGGTAGTTGGACTGGATGAAGGCATTGAGCGCGGAGTTGACCGAAGTCTGGGACGCCAGGGCGCTCACGGCGGTGGTGATCGCCGAGCTGACAGCGGTCTGGGACGCCGGGGCCTCGGCGATCAGCCCGGTAGCGGTGTTGTCCAGGTCGGCTTTGGTCACCACGTCGGTGGTGCCGCTGTCTTCGACGTAATCGCCGCCGACGTATTTAAGACCCGACACAGCCATACTCTCCTTCATGAGAAAGCACATCTAGGCTCATAGCGCAGGCACCACCAGGATGTAGTAGATCAAATTCAGGCCGCCGAAGTTGTAGTCGTTCGAGTTGGCGACCCCGGGCAGGTTGCACGCGCCCAACTGGAACACCGTCTCCCCAGCGGTCGTCGTCGGCGGCAGCGGTGGGTTGGTCGTCGGAGTCATCGCACCGGCCACCACGTTGTTGGTGTTGGCCGGAAGCCCGTACGGCAGCAGCGGGTAGTAGCTCGGGTTCGGGTCGTCGGTGCAGATCCCCACCCCGTAGTAGGTGGCCAGGTTGCCCTCGATCACCACCGTGAGGCAGCCGACGTTGCCGGTGCCCGAGGTCAGCAGCGAACTGGTGCCCCCGGCCCCGGCATAGACGTAGGCGAACGGCAGCGGGTACCACGGGTAGCCGGGGTCCGGCACTGAGATCTGGGCCACGATGATCTCGTTGACGTTCTGGGTGGTCGAGGTGACCCACGAACCCGATTCGAGCACGACCGAACCGCTAGACCCGTAGACGTCGTAGCAGGTGGCCAGCGAGTTGGTGACCACCGTCGGCAGCTGGCCGGTCGGGATCATGTTGGAGCCGTTGGACTCGGCGATCCCGGAGTTAGCGCCCAGCGCGCTCTGGGGGACGTAGGCGCTCAGCGCAGCGGTCAGCTGGGTCTGGGTCTGATAGTTGGCGACCTGGCCCAGCACCCAGGCCTCGCTGACACAGTTAGCGGCGGCGATGTTGACCTGCTGAGTGACCCAGGCCGGAGTGACCGAGACCGAAGCGTTGTCGGCCTGGGCGTAAGCGACCGGCACCACCACCGCATCGGTGTCGGGGTAGCGTCCGACGTAGCGCAGCGGCGACCCAAACACGGTGACCAACCCGGAAGCAGAAGCCGACGCGGTGACGGTAGATAGCGATCCCGAGCCCCGGACACTGCCGACGAAGGCCGCCGAGGCGCTAGCGCTGAAGGTAGCGGTGGCGGTGGCGTTGCCGGTCTTCTGGTTGCCCGCCACCAGGTTGACACTGATGGTGCCCCAGCCGAAGAACCCGTTGCCCGAGTAGGTCGACGTCAGCGGAACCGTCGCCGCTCCAGCCGCATCCTGGGCCAGCAGGGTGACGTAGTCGCCGCCTGGCTCGTAGTTATAGCGCGCCGTGCCCGACGGACTGCTCAGGGTGTAACCCGGGTAGCAGCCCTGGGCCGAAACCACCATGTCCCCGACCGCGCTCACGATCGATCCCGAGTTGACCCCTGCGATGTTGCTGTAGTTGCCCACCGGGGTGCCGAACGAGGTGACTCCGGTGTAGGAGTCGGCGTGAATGTTGAGGTAGGCGGGGGTCGAGGAGAAGTTCTCGACCACCGTGATGACCTGGGCTCCTGTCGGGGGGTTGATCAATCCCCAGAGTTCGGTCCAGCCGTAGCCCGCGATATTGTCGTTGTTGAGGTAGCCGAGCAGGATCAGTGGTGTCGTGCCGATCTTGACGGTGTGAGCGGTCAGCGAGGCGATATTCTCGAACGGGTAGTAGCCGCCGACCTCGACGGTCAGCGCGGTGTCAGAGGAGCCGAGGGTCATCGAGAGGGGCACCCCGGAGCTGCTCGCCCCATGGGTACCCGTGGCGGAGACACTGTGGGCTACTGCCATGGCGGCCTCAGACCGCGAGTGGCGCGAGGCCCAGGACGCAGGTCAGCAGGGTGAAGGTGTCGCCTGAATTCACCGCCTGCGACGAGGTGAGCGGGATCGTCCAGTAGGGCACGCCGGAGGTGGCCGCCGACCACAGGCTGATCGCGGCGATCGTCTCGGTGGCGGTCATGTTCCAGGGCGCGGGGGTGGATGCCAGCGCCATCGATCCCGAGGCGGCGGCGGCGAAGGTAAGCTGCTGGCGGGTAGTATTGGCGCTCCGGTTGGCTGTTGCGGCGGCTGATGGATCTCCCACATGGAGTTGGGCCCAGACCGCAGGCGCGACGAAGCTGGACCCGCTCAGCGCGTTGAGCAAGACGTTGGCGAGATTGGTGGTGTTGATCCCATAGCTCATGGAGTGACCTCCTCACCTATTGGTGTGGAAGCCCCGGAATAATCCAGCCTCAGGAGTGGTTGAATAGGACGACGGCGACCGCCAACCCGATGGTTAACGACTTGAGAGAGGAAAGCGCCATGACTTGTGGGCATTGCGGCTACGGCATGCGACAGATTGCGGGCCTGTGGGTTCACACCGACCGGAGGGCATTCGACCGCCCCAATCACATCGCGGAACCCGCGCCGAATGTGTTGACAAGTCTACATAACCGTGTAGACTAATCAACATGAACACAAACGAGATCGCCAGCCTCGACGACCTGCACGTCGGCCAGTCGGTTCGCACACAGGGCGGTCGCCGCGACTGGACGGTCGCCGAGATTCACCCGACGCACGTCGTGCTTAACCGCTACGCACCCAATGAATCTATGAAGTTCGATCTGGTGACTGCGGCCCGTATCGCTGACGGGTACCTCAAGGCGGCGAAATGATCGACCATGCTAAGCCGCTAAACGCCGCCCGCTCCGACCTCGTCAAGGCGCGGCTCTAAGGTTAACAGTTTGAAAGGGAAACGATGAGTGACACCGACGAAAAGCTGTCTTCGCTGATCGCACGCAACGAACGGCTCACAGAGACACTGGTGATTGCTCGGGACATGCTCGTGGAACTGAGGTCGGAAGTTGACCAAGTTGAACGCCCATACCTATTTCATGCCTTAATGAAGCAGCGCCGTTGGCGACTCAAATCGGCTCGCGGCTGACCACTAACTGTTGGTTAACAGTTGGGAGGAAGAACATGAGCATGATCTCCTACGACCTTCGCGTGGCCGCTGAAATGTTGGCGGTAGCGCGACAACAGCTCGACGAGGCTACCGAGCAGGCGCGCCGCGTTGCCATCGCAGCTATCGCCGATGGGCGATCCGAGGTAGAGATTGCCCGCGCGTTGGGTGTGGATCGAGCACGAACATTACGGAGATGGCTGGGGAAATGATGCAACCGACGCTTGATGAGCACGACTTCATGCAGCGCAACGATGGGCTGGACTGCTGCTTCCATTCGGTGATCCGCGATGGGCGCAACGATCAATGCGGTTGGCCGGAACGCGAACACACAAAGACGGCAGAACTCTAACCTCGTGGTTACCGACCGAAAGGACACGACATGAGGCAGGCGACATTCGACCGGGACGCCCATGCTGCGTACATCTACGTCGATGATGTCTACGCGCACTTTCCCAGGGAAACCTGGCACCGGTTTGGTTCCAAGACTGTGCGAATCAGCGAAGAGGTGCTGATAGACGTGGACGCGGATGGCCGAATCCTCGGCGTGGAATTGCTGGCCGTAGACAACTTCGATGGCATTCGGCACGAAAATATCACCGACCACTAACCGGCTGGTTAACAGGCTGAAAGGAGAGACATGGACGAAAGCCCCTACCCCACGCAACAGGAAATAGACGCAGAAGATGCTCAAGAGCTACATCGGCTGATCGCTTGGTTGCGAGATAACCGCGAAGACACCCGACTGGCTGGAGAAAACTGTGTCGATTGGGCGATCCGACTGTTGTCCAGCATGGCGCAAGGCAAACAAAATATGCTTTTGTATCCGCTGGTAGAAGCACGGCGGGCACCCACATAGCAAAACAGACCCGGAGGGGCGCGCACTCCGCCATATGGGGACCGGCTTGCTAGCCGCTTCCAGCACTGGGAATCACGCGCACATCAGCTGATTAACGACGGCCTGAGCGAAAGGAACCGACGATGAAGATTGCGCCAGCGACCGAAAACACTTGGAAGTTCTGGTGTCCCGGCTGCGACAGCGCCCACATGGTCAGCGAGTCCTGGCAAATCAACACCGAGACCGCGACAATCAGCCCCTCTGTGCTGGTCTATGGAAGCAAGAAACTGATCAACGAAGACCTCACCGGGGATGCACTGACCGCGCCGGAGAATGTCACCACAACGCCGCGATGCCACAGTTTCGTCACCAACGGTCAGATCCAATATCTAGACGATTCAACCCATGCGCTCGCAGGTCAAACGGTGGAGCTTCCCGACTGGGTCGACGCGCTTGACGACATGAGCGGCGAGGAACAAACAGAGCCGAATCAGTACGGATGTACCTGTCCATGCTTGGCGTGCCGGGACGACTACTGCGCCATGTGCGAGATGGGCTACCCATGAAGGCTGTTTTCCGGTGAAAGGAACAGACATGAGCGACTGCATCTGCGTTCCAGATCATCACGACATCGCTAACGGCGGTATGCGTGATGACTGCCCTGTTCACGGCGATCCCAAGATCATCGGCCCGGTTCTCAACGAAGGAAAGACATGAGCAACGACTGCGACCCTAATTGCAGTTGCCAAGGCGCGAGCGTGCCCGACGATGACCCGAGGTACGTAAAACCAACCGACTGCGACAAAGACGGCTAC
>Ga0302326_10022882_pt1 | contig 12761 bp, 9 predicted proteins | sample Palsa_T0_3_FD_202264 | JGI IMG/M metagenome (GOLD analysis project Ga0302326, IMG submission 202264) | Peat permafrost microbial communities from Stordalen Mire near Abisko, Sweden - Palsa_T0_3 | ecosystem: Environmental > Terrestrial > Soil > Palsa > Peat permafrost | place: Sweden: Abisko... | reverse complement strand
GAGCCGTAGAACTGGGCATCGCCATAAGAGAAGATCCCCCCGTCTGAGGCCACCAGCCAGTATCCGCCGGCGTCAGGCGTAGCCGCCATGCCCACGATTGGCTTGTTGAGGTGGATGGCACCGGTCGAGCCGTAGAACTGGGCATCGCCATAAGAGAAGATCCCGCCGTCTGAGGCCACCAGCCAGTATCCGCCGTTATCGCCAGTCTGCGCCATGCCCACGATCGGATGATTGAGCGGAACTTTGGACGCATCACCAAAGAACCCGGCGTCGCCGAAAGGCGCAACCTTTCCCGCGGAGCTCACCTCGTAATAACCGATTGTGCCGGTGCCATCGACTCCCACGGATACGGAAGTGTCGTAAAGACCATTGAGCGACAAGGTGGCGGGCCGGTCTCCGAGTGCTCCTGGGACGAAGGTAACCAACAAGGTGCAGGACTGCCCGGATGCCAAGACGACGAGGTTCACTCCATTGCCGGGACAGTTTGAATATGGAAGGACGATGTAGTCGTCAGCGCCAGGTCCCGAATACGACAGGTCGGTAAGCAGGTTGATGGTATCGGTGACGGTCGCCTCATTGCTGACGATGAATCCGGACGTTCCCGAAGACCCGGCGCCAAGGGTTATGCCGCCGAAGCTCTCGCTACTCGGTACCAATCCGATGGTGGGACCACCACTGCCGGAGAACTCGACGGTCGCTTGCGTGCTATCAGACGCTGTGATCGTCGCCGTGGCCGAGCGATCGCCCACCGCGCTGGGAGTGAAGACGACGAAAAGTTCACAGACTTCGCTGGCCGTAAGAGTGAGGACGTCGCCGGAGATCGGTCCTGGGCATTGATACCCGCCGTCTTCCTGATTCGGTGCGATGCCGGTGTAATCACCTGCTCCGGGACCGGAAATCACGATGCCTGTGGAGAGGTTTACCGTGACAGTGGAGCTGCTTTCGTTCTCTAGTTGAAAAACACTTTGGATCGGGGAACCGACCGGGTTTTCACCAAACGTGACGGCGGTGGACGGGAAGCTGACGATACCGGGAGCGGACGCGCTTGCTGGAGTCAGCGCGCCAAATGCAATGCCGCAGACAGTAGAGGCGATGAGAACCCCAAAGAAGACGAAAGCTCTTGCCAGGTGATTTCCCAATTCTCCGTGCCCCTTACCAGGTCACTGCGCGACGAATAGCCATAGAACCGATCCAGTTCAACTCTCACAGTACCGAAGGACCTGGCCTTGCAGATGCATACCCATTGGACCGGGTTTTGTGCGGACTCGTTGGTTTGTGATGTCACTAGACACCACGACTTTGTATCGCGGCAAACGGATCGTCGGTCACAGATGGGTCGCGGAACTGTCTCCATAGTTCAACCACCGCATATCCCAGGGTCGCCGAGTACGCCGGCCTCGAGTCGCGAACTCGTCGCCGTCAAGGATCAGATATTGCCTTAGCACTGCATCGCGGATTTCAGCAATGGTCAGCCCATTCACCGACGCGCCTTCGATCACGCAGGCGTCATCATGGTTACGACGGGACCCGCTAGCGGTTGGCCCGTCCGGGACCCGCTGAATTGGGCATCACCGAAACTGAAGATGCCCCCGTCGCTCGCCACGAACCAGTAGCCGTCTCCGTCTCCGGTAGCGGCCATGCCGACGATCGGCTTGTTCAAATGGATGGCGCCGGTGGATCCGTAAAACTGCGCATCGCCGAATGAAAATATTCCGCCGTCAGCAGCCACCAGCCAGTACCCAGCCCCGTCTACGGTGGCGGCCATACCCACGACTGGCTGGTTGAGACGAAGACTGCCGGTGGATCCGTAAAACTGCGCATCGCCGAATGCGAAGATCCCCCCGTCGGAAGCGACCAACCAGTACCCGCCGCCATCAGGTGTTGCGGCCACGCCGACGATCGGTTTGTTCAATCGGATGGCACCGGTCGATCCGTAGAACTGCGCATCGCCGAAGCTGAAGACGCCACCGTCGGAAGCGACCAACCAGTACCCACCGCCATCAGGTGTTGCGGCCATGCCGACGATCGGCTTGTTTAATTGGATGGCACCGGTCGATCCGTAGAACTGCGCATCGCCGAAGCTGAAGACGCCACCGTCAGCTCCCACCATCCAGTAGCCCAACCCGAACGGACTGTCGGCCGCTCCAACGATGCGTTGTGCGGCATTGAGACCGATCGGAGCACCCCAGTACGGCATGCCGCTGCCGTATGCATAGATCTCGCCCGCGCTGTCGACCAACCAGTAGCTTGATTGGGTATCCGGCTGGATAACCTCGGGCAAGGCTGCGGGCGCCGCTGCCGTGTAGCCCTCGGATCCGAAATACCTAGCCCATACATCTTGAAGCTGCCCGCTCGGATAGATCAGATCACAGGTCGCTACCCCATTGACGAGGGGCTGCTGATATGAAGCACCTGGTCCCGAGACACCGTTCTCGCAGGCCAACCCGTCCGACACCGGACCAGGGGAATCGGAGAACGTGACTGTGCCGGTCGGCGTCCCCTGGCTCGGTGCATCTGCCGAGACCTGGGCTGTGATCACGATCGCGGTTAAGGGCTCCGCAGGGTCGGCGGATGTGGTCAGGTTGATGCTCGTGGATGCCGACGTCGTCGGCGTGTCTGCGAGCTTCTGTACGCTCGCGTAATTGGCATCGCCGGAGTAGTCGGCGAAGACGTCCTGGGAGTCGGACAGCGCCGGGTCAACGCTTGCGTTGCAGCTACCGACACCTCCCGAGAGATTGGCAACGCACATGGTTGCGTTCGTCGCCGGATCCTCGAACGTAACCGTGCCGGTAGGAGTCCCAGCGGAACCGCTGACAGTTGCAGAGAACGTGGCCGCTTCCCCTACCACCAACAATGCTGGGCTCGTTGATACTGCGATCGTGACCTCTTGGCCGGCTGCGCCAGCGGCCTCGGGCAGGGTGAGCATGACGAGAGCAAGCACGCCAAGCATGGCCAATCCACTTCGGAGCGTCGGCAACCCAATTCTGTATTCACCTTTCACGTCACCGTCCTCTCGCGCCAGACCAGGCCGCCAAATGTACCTGCTCGCGAAAATAATTCGGGGTTCGGGTTCTTCCTTCCCTTTCTGAGCGACCGATGGTCCCGAGTGCGGACATCTACCGCTTGACGTCACTCTTCGCTCTAGATGCACCATGACCACAACGACCCCCACCCAGCGATTGGCTGGCTGACAATGGCTTGTCGAGGGGTCTTGCCTCGTTCTTTCGTCTCGTCGTAGTAGCGGTCTACTGATGACAAGTAGCCGTTTCGTGTCTCATATTGGCGGACTCAAGCCAATTGGTCGCCTCACAGTCCTGGCGTTCTGGTGATGGCTTTTCCTGCAATTTCGTGGGTCTCGTCTTCGAGCATGATGCGGAGGAGGAGCACGACCCACGTGCGGTAGGGCTTCCAGACCTCGCTGATCTCGGCGATGTCGGCGGCGCTGGGCGGTGCCTTCATGTCGTAGGCGATCGCCATCGCTCGAGCCAGGCGCGGCTCGGCGGTTGGCGTGAAGTCGGGATCACCTGCGCCGCGGAGAAGAATCAGTTCGGCCGAGAACGGGCCGATTCCGGGAATGGCGATCAACTCCTCGAGGGCTTGGGAACGTGGGAGTGACCTCAGCCGGGCGGCGCCCAGGGTCCCGCCGAGAGCGGCCTCGGCGACACCTCGAAGACGCTGGAGTTTGGTCTCGCTCAGCCCGTTGATCGTGGACAGCTGAGCCAGCTTGGCTGGGTTCGGGAAGGCGCGGACCATTCGACCGCCAACGTCGATGGTCTCACCGTGTTCGGCGGTGATGCGAGCCTTGATTGCGGCTGCTTGCACGATTCGGATTCGCTGTCCGATAACCGACCACGCTGCCGCTTCGTAGGGCGACCAGAAGCATACGGGTCGGAGGCCCGGATACCTCGACTGGAGTTGAGCGACTACTGGGTCGTGACGAGCGATGTCCGGAAAGCCTCGACCGTCGATGTCGAGCGAGAGGATCCGCTCGACCTGCTCGACTGCCGTCGCGATTACCGTTGGGGTAAGCGTGTCGCCCCCGAGAACCGTGCCGTGAACCGCACCGGTTTCCTCGTGGACGCGCACTGCCACTGGGTCCCAGTAGCCGTCGACGCAGAAGGCCGTCTCCAAGTTCGCGGCTGATGCGCTGTCGTAGGCGGCTGGAGCGAATCCCTCGAGGTACCGAATCGATGCCGCCAATGAATACGGCCCCTTCGGGGACAAAACAAAGCTTGTGGCGGGAGTCATCTCAGCCATGAATGGTCACGGCGTAGCCGTCGGGATCGGCGAAGGTGAAGGTGAAACCGAAAGGTCCATCGAAAGGTGCGACCAGGATCGGGACTCCGGCGAGAACCATTGCATCGTGCAGATCCTGCGGATCGTCCGCCTTCAGCCAGATGGCCACACCCCACCCGAGGTGCTCGACAGCCTCAAGATCGACGAGTGGCTCCCGCAGCGCGAACGCGATGGGCTCCGTGGCGAATACCACCGCGTGGTCAGGACTCACCTGAGCACGGGCGAAGCCAAGGTGCTCGGTGTAGAAGGCTGCGGAAGCCTCCAGATCGCGAACCTGGAGAGCGATGAAGTCAGGGCCGAGTGCGGTCATTGGGTGTCCATTTCTGTGAGTTGGATAAGGTAGCCTATATCAGGTACCCTGAGATGTTATCAGGTAAACTGATAGTGAGGTGAGCGTGGACCAGGTCACGATGGCCAGGGTGGGCTACTTGATAAAGAGGGCGCAGATGGTCCTACACGACGCGATGGCCGATGCTCTCGGGTCTCACGATCTCACGGTGACCCAATTTGCCGTCCTCACCGGTTTAGGTGAAGAGCCCGGGCTCTCGAATGCAGACCTCGCTCGTCGGGCGTTTGTGACGCCACAGAGCATGCACGCCGTGCTGCAAGAACTGGAGAGACTCCAGCTCGTGGTGAGGAGCCCTCATCCGCAACACCAACGCGTTCTCCAAGCTGCGCTAACGGGGGCGGGTCGGCGCACTCTGACGTCTGCTGCTACTGCAGTCGACGCTATCGAGGAGCAGATGCTTCGCAAGCTCTCCAGTCCGGCGAGATCGAGACTTGCGAGCGCGCTCTCGTCTTGCATCGATTCGCTGGCCGAAACTTCAGCATCGTCCGGTGCTCATCGACTCCGGTGATACGAGGGGAGCGCCAGAAGTGGGGATAGATCTCTGGCGAGGCGAACTGACAAAGGGACAGTCCTCGGATTCCACGCGGTTTCAGCCAATCGAAGCCGTCAGCTTGGGTCTATTCGCGAGCGTCTGGAGTACCACGCAGTACCGCTCGGTCAGGCGCAGCAACGTAGCGAGCTGCTCCTCTGACCCGTCACTCTGGATATCGAAAGACAAGCGAATATCCGAGAATCCAACCGGAGCAGACTTGTCCACGCCCAGCGTCCCTCGAAAGTCCAAGTCACCTTCGGCTCTAACCGTGCCGATGGCACTGATCCCAAGTGCAGTAGCCACTGAGCGCATCGTGACTCCCGCACAGGCGGCGAGTGCCTGAAGCAACATGTCTCCCGAACAAGCCTGAGAGCCATCGCCGCCCGTAGCTGGATGGAGCCCGGCTTCGACGAGTGCCCGGCCAGTCTGCACTGAGCACGTGAGGTCGTCACCAAGTTTACCTTCAGCTTTGAGTGTCACGACGGCAGCCTCCGGCTGTTCCCGATATCGCTCCTTGATGGGAGCCTGCATCGCCTTCAGCTCATCGCTGTTCATCGCGTCTCCGTTCGTCCATGATTTCGCACGATACCCCTACGGTTGGCCGATGGACCAAGGAAACGAGCACCGGCGTGGGAAAAAACAGTGCCCCACCGACCCGGAGTTCGTGGCGCACGGCTTGATACACGAATGCACTGATAGCGCGATCGCTTCATCGAACCTGGAATCGAAACCCCTGTGTTATGGGGATTTTTTGGGTACTGTTCGCAGCAGAGTGGTGTCGTCCAGGAGAGGCACTCGGTCGGCTGCATCGTGAGGCATGAGGTACTCGATGTTCCTGCGGTTTCGAACAGTCTTATCGGTGTTCCGGGCTTCTTTCGGAAACCCTGTGCTGCGCAGAGTCGGCTTTGCCTATGCGCTGTTTGGTGCAGCTGAGTTTGGTGTCTGGATAACGCTCTTGGTCTTCGCCTACGGCGATGGCGGACCGACCACGAGCATGTTGATGGTCCTGGTTCAACTTATCCCGTGCATCGCCTTCGCCCCATTTCTGGGCGCTCTTGCCGATCGCCGGCGTCCGAGCCGTCTGCTGTGCGTTGGCTACGGACTGCAGACGCTTTCGATGGGCGCGGTGGCCGTCGCCATCGGTTTTGGCGCGCCGGTCGTGGTGTTTGTCCTGGCTCCGCTCACATCGCTGAGTTTCACGGTGACACGACCGCCACAAGCCGCCCTCCTGCCCGCTGTCGTTCGGACGCCTGATGAGCTGACCGCGGCCAACGTGATGACCGGCTGGACAGATGCGGCCGCCGCTCTGGTCGGCCCTGCACTGGCCGGAATCCTCATTGCGTGGCGAGGGCCAGAGCTTGCGGTAGCGGCCATGGCGGGCATGACTGTCATCTCCACATTTCTGGTGGTGCGTGTGCAGGGGCCCGCTGCTGCCATCTCGTCCGATGTTGTCCCAGGGGACGGCAAGAACGGTGAAGTGGGCGACGACTCTGGTGGCGATCTGAGGACAGGGATCGGGCGAGCCTTCGCCACCATTAGAACGGGTGCAGGCTCAAACCTGCTGATGACCGTGCGTAACCCGCAGATCAGGGTTCTTCTTGCATTGCACACGTTCTATTTCGTGCTCATCGGTGCTCTCGATCTGCTCTGTGTCATTCTTGCCGTCGACTACCTGCACATGGGGCCGGGTGGCCCGGGATTCTTGAACGCCGCACTCGGCGGAGGGGCACTGCTTGCCGGGTTCGTGACTGCCTTCCTGGTGGGTCGGCGCCATTTGGCGAATACGCTCACCGTCACCCTTTCGATTGCGGTGGTGGCACTCGCGTTGATCGGTGCGATTCCCCGCGTGGCTCCCGCCATCCTTCTCATCGGCACTGTGGGTCTGGCCGGTGCTGTCTTCGACGTGACCGGTCGGACCCTTCTGCAACGGTCGGCTCCCTCCGACTCTATTGCCGGGTCGTTCTCGATCCTGGAAGCCCTCATGGACTCCGGCTTGGCTCTTGGAGCTGTTCTGGTCCGCGTCGCGATCGCAATCGGAGGCCTGAAGGCAGCACTTTTCGCCCCTGCTGTTGTAGCTCTCTTGCTCATCGGTGGGCTGTGGCGCCGGATCCGGAAGGTCGACGCCTCTGCCACCGTCCCGCAGGTCGAGATCCAACTGTTGCGCTCAATCTCCATCTTTGCCGCTCTTCCAGCTCCGTCGCTTGAGGGAATAGCGCGCGACCTCGAGGCGCTCGCGGTGTCGCAAGGAACCGTCGTGATCAAAGAGGGCGAACGCGGCGACTGCTACTACGCCATTGCCCAAGGCGAGCTTGCCGTCACGCGCGTTAACCAGTTCGTACGAATGGTGTCGCGCGGTGACGGGTTCGGTGAGATAGCCCTGATCCGTGACGTTCCTCGACAGGCAACGGTGACTGCTGCCACTGACGCTTCGCTCTACACGCTCGACCGAGAGCTTTTCGTTCAGGCGGTAACCGGCCATGCGACGGCGATATCGGCAGTGGAGAGGGTCATTTCGAGGCATCTGGGAGACGACGTTGCGGAATAATTGGATGGCGGGTTGGTTCGTTGATGTTCCTGTTCGGCGTCAGGAATCGGAGGCGGCCGGTGCCGGTTCCGGCTTGGGCCTACGTCGGCCCCAGCCGCCTCCAATGGTGATCGTGCTTCGCCGTCTCGAAGTCCAGCGCACCCGTCAAAGCCGGGAAGCGCTGCCGCACGGCCGCTCCGTGGCCAGGACGGAATCAACGTGTAGCGCCGGGCTACCTCCGGAGGCTGAGACTGCAACCCCCGGCGACTCCGCCCATCTCTTACACTCTGCCCACGGAGACACTGACCTTTCTCTTCACTGACATCGAGGGCTCGACGGTTCTGCTGGGGCGCCTCGGTCACGCCGCCTACTCCAAGGTGCTGGCCGATCACCACCGGCTCATCCGGGCCGGCCTTGCCTCGCACGACGGCAAGGAGATAGACACCCAAGGCGACGGGTTCTTCGCCGTGTTCTACTCACCCAGCGCCTGTGTGGCGGCGGTGATCGAGATACAGCGGGCCCTCGGTGCCCACGAGTGGCCCGACGGCGAGCGGGTGCGCGTGCGCATGGGCGTCCACTCCGGTGAGGCGTCGGAGACGGAAACGGGCCTGGTCGGTCTCGACATACACCGGGCTGCCCGTGTCGGAGCCGTAGCCCACGGGGGGCAGATCGTTCTCTCCGCCGCCGCCGCCGTCCTGGTGCGGGACTCGCTCCCCTCGGACGCCTCACTTAGGGACCTCGGCCACCACCGCCTGAAGGACCTGGGCCGGCCCGAGCAGATCTTCCAACTCGACGGCGAGGGTCTGGAGGCGGACTTCCTCCCGCTGCGCTCGCTGGACAACCCGGCTCTGGCCAACAACCTGCCCGCCCAGTCGGCACACTTCGTCGGGCGCAACCGCGAGGTGGCCGAGGTCCGGCGTCTCGTCGAGTCGGCGCGGCTCGTCACCCTCACCGGGGCGGGGGGGTCCGGCAAGACACGTCTTGGGCTGCAGGTGGCTGCCGAGCTGCTCGATGGGTCCGGCGACGGCGTCTGGCTGGTCGAGCTGGCTCCGCTCTCGGACCCCGACGCCGTGGCCTCGACGATCAGCTCGGTGCTCGGGATCACGAGCCAGGCCGGTCGGCCCGCACTCGAGACCCTGCTCGACGCGTTGGTGCCTCAGCACATGCTCATCGTGCTCGACAACTGCGAACACCTGATCGGGGCCTGCGCCAAGGTGGCCGATGCCATTCTGCGCCGGTGCCCCCAGGTCCACCTGATCACCACCAGCCGTGAGCCGCTGGGCATCGGCGGGGAGAGCATCTACCGCGTGCCATCGCTGTCGCTACCCGGGATCGACGATGGCGATGCCTCGGCGGCCGTCGAGTCAGATGCGGTGACGCTCTTCATGGAACGGGCCCGCGGGCAGGGAGTCGACCTTGTGCTCGACGAGGAGACCGGACCGCTCGTGGTCTCGATCTGCCGGCGCCTCGACGGCATGCCGCTGGCCATCGAACTGGCAGCAGCCCGGATGCGGTCGCTCTCGCTGGCGAGCCTGTACGACCGCCTCGACCAGCGCTTCCGCCTCCTGACCGGGGGCAGCCGGAGCGCGCTGCCGCGCCAGCAGACGCTGCGGGCCACGGTGGACTGGTCCTATTCCCTCCTCAATGGGCCCGAGCGGTCGGTGCTGCAGCGCCTTTCAGTCTTCGCCGAGGGGTTCGACCTCGAGTCGGCCGAGTCGGTGTGCGGTCTGGGCGACATTGACGTGTTCGACGTCACCGATCTCTTGGGGTCGTTGGTGGACAAGAGCCTGGTCGTGGCCGAGCCCACCGGGGGCGGCGTCCGCTACCGGTTGCTGGAGACCATCCGCCAGTTCGGGGCCGAGCACCTGGTCGAGCAGGACGAGAGCGAGGCGGCAGCCGTGGGGGCGGCGCACTGCGCCCACTTCCTCTCCGTGGCCGAGCGGGCCGCTCCCCACCTCACCGGGCCCGAGCAGGGCAGCTGGTTGGCCCGGCTCGACGCCGACCGGGCCAACCTGCGCCGGGCGATGGAACACGCCGCAAGTGACCCGGAGGGGACAGAGCTGATCCTCCGATTCGGTGTGGCCCTCCGGCGCTACTGGTGGGTGCGCTCTCGGGCCGAGGCGATCGATCTGCTCGTGCCGGTCCTCCGGCGACCCAACGCCGAGGCTGACCCTTACCTGTTGTGCGGGACCCTCATCACCATGGCCTTCGGCGCTCGCTACGTCGATATCGGGACGGCCCGGCATTACGCCGAACTGGCGCTCGAGACCGCTCGCCGGCTCAACCATGACCGACTGCTCACCGCGTCCCTCACAATTCTCTGCGCCGTCTGTTACTTCGCCGGCGATTCCGAGAGCGGATTCCCCATGGGCCTCGAAGCCGTCGAGCGCGCCCGGCTGCTGGGCGACGACGTCCTGTTGGGCGAGAGCCTGGCCATGTACCTCCTCTGCTGCAAGGTGGTCGAGCCGGACCGCACCGGGGAGCTTTTCGCCGAGGCGATCTCCTGTGTCCAACGCTCCGGCGATCAATTCCTGGCCTCTGTCCTGGAGAACAACGCCGGCGTCCACGCGCTCGACGAGGGGGACGTCCCCGCCGCCCGGGCCCATCTGGAGCGGGCCGACGAGGCACGGCAGAGAATCGGGAGCCTCTTCCACCTCGTGCAGCTCAACCTGGGCTGGGTGCTGCGCGAGGAAGGCGACACCACGAACGCGGGCTCCATGTTCGAGCAGGCACTGCGGATCGCCCGCCGCAACGGGGACCGCTCCGGGATGGCCTACGCCAATCTGGGCCTGGCCTGTCTGGCCGCCGACCAGGGTGACTGGCTCCGGGCCGCTGTCCTCCACGGGGCCGCCCAGGCCTTCAAGGACCAGACCGGTGAACCGTGGGCGCAGCCCGAGGAGCGATACCGCCAGGCCAGCCTCGAACAGGTGCGCGCAGGTCTCGACGCCGACGAGTTCCAGCGCGCCTACGCCACCGGGCAGGGGCTCAGTACCAAGGACGCCGTCGACCTGACCTTTGCCCGGTACCCCTCGGCCTGACGGCGGACCCGAAGTAAGTGGGCCGGGGATGGGGCACGTGGCTACAGGTCCGAGAAGACTCAGACCTCAATGCGGATCCGGCGTCCTCAGGCGCCTGCACTTCGCCTGCCGGCGCAAGTTTTGATTCCAGTGGGGCATGTGTGGGGCACGAAATTTCGGCCGCCAAATAACCCCACGCCAAAAATCGCCTCTGAGCTGTTATTTACGGTGGTCGGGCGCGGGATCGATCCGCGGACCTCACGCTTTTCAGGCGCGCGCTCTACCAACTGAGCTACCCGACCGGGTGACCAGACTCGATCGTCATGGTGACCGATCGGATCTGGAGGCGGACCTGACGGGATTTGAACCCGCGACCTCCGCCTTGACAGGGCGGCGTGCACTCCAGGCTGCACCACAGGTCCGTAACGGCGTGAGCCGTGTTGCTCGCCGGTTCGACGTACGTCTCCCCTTTGAGCAGCCCTTCACTGTAGCCGAATGCCGTGAGGAGCCCCACGGCGGGATCCGCCCTGGTCCAGGCGCTAGGGGAGGGCAGCCTTCACCGCGACGACTCCGGCTTCGAATTCTTCGAACTGGTCGCGATGGAGGGCCTGGGTGAACGACGCCACCGATAGCTGATCGGTCATGCCCTCTGCTTCGTCATGCTTGTGCCGGATGGCGGCGCAGTCCGGAAATGGCCCCGGCCATCCGAAGAACTTCGCCTGCCCCTCGCCTTCGTTGGTCAGGATCGCTTCTTGGGGCGTCAGTCCGGCGGCAGTGGTGGCGACCAAGTGGATCCCGCCTCTCCACTCACGCAGGATCTGCATGAGCTGGGCCGTTCTTCCCGCATCGTCGTCCGCCCTTGCCGCAGCGCGCCAGCCGGCAAACAGGGGGAGTCCAGAACCCTCGAGTCCATCGACCAGGGTCTCGGTGATCGCGACGATGTCGGATAGGCCCTTCACGTCGCCCAGGTATTTGCGGCCCCACAGCGCGTGCGCCTCAGCCATCCGCTCGGCCGCGGCACGTGCGCCCTTGATGGCGGCGCCTTCTTCGAATTGTGCCTTGACGACCGAAGGTTCGAACCACCCGAAGGCGGAGCAGACCACTTCGGCTCCGACGTCGCCCATCATGCCGCCTCGTCCTGCGAAGTAGAAGGAGAACGGATTGGACCAGCCCCATTCACCGGCCCAGCCGAAGACGTCGGGGCTCAGGTAGATGGCAGTACCGATGTCGTGAATCGGTGCGGATGTCGATTGAATGACAGCCAGTGCAGCATCATGATCCGTGGTCCCCATGGCTCCTCCTCAAATGTCTGTGGGGCGATCATGGGTCGGATCGCTCCGGATGTCCAACGGCACCGCGGTCACGAGCGGGACCGTTTGGACGGGTCGTTGGTATCAGCGCAACCAGAAGGGTCGCGGTGCGTCGATGCGTTCGAGGGTGGACCGCACGCTCCCAAATCGGTCCGACCTGGTCCCCCAATCCGCAGAGGCGCGTTCAACCTCGGCCCGGGTGCGGGCGACGAAATTCCACCACATGAGGATTTCCTCCGCGAATGGCTGACCGCCCAAAAGGAGAACACGGGAGCCTTCGGTCAAGTCGAGTGTCAGCGACTCACAGCCCGTTCCGACGTAGGCGAACTGGTCCTGGCGCGCCTCGGCGTCGCCGATGCGCACGCTGCCACCGAGCACGGCGATTCCGTATTCGAATGTCGGATCTGCAGAGAGCTCCAACGGGCCGCTCGCCGCGATGTCCACCCCGACGAGTGGAGAGTCGACCAGCGTCGATGATCGGGCTCCTGCGAATTCCCCCACCAGAACGGTCGCCGTTCCCGTGCGGAGATCGACTACGGGAAGATCCTCGTGATGCGCAAACGATGGCGAGTCATGTCGGGTCGAATCGGGCTGGGCCACCCAGAGCTGCACGCCGTCCATGTTCCCTTCGGGTTGGTCCCGAGCGTCTTCGGCGTGGGCGATGCCCCTGCCCGCGGTCATCAGATTCAGCTGTCCCGGACGTATCAGCTGTTCGTTGCCCAGGCTGTCCGAA
>Ga0302326_10022881_pt1 | contig 12762 bp, 15 predicted proteins | sample Palsa_T0_3_FD_202264 | JGI IMG/M metagenome (GOLD analysis project Ga0302326, IMG submission 202264) | Peat permafrost microbial communities from Stordalen Mire near Abisko, Sweden - Palsa_T0_3 | ecosystem: Environmental > Terrestrial > Soil > Palsa > Peat permafrost | place: Sweden: Abisko... | reverse complement strand
GCAGACGGCTTTTGGGCTGGTGTTGCTGATGTTCTTTGCCGCGCTCGTCGGCGTGTTCGTCCTCTACGGACAGGTCGCAGCGCAGCATACAGTGCAAACCACGCAGTTGATTCCGGGCCGCATTGCTATCTTGCGCACGTTATTGTTCAGTCAAAAAGCCGACGATGATGGAGCTCACTATGTCATGGAGCATCGTCCCGTGCAGGCCGCCGAAGCTCTTGCCAACTAGACATCAGGCCGAGTCGATCGCCGCGACGACAGCGGCCTTACTGAAACTCGACAACGGTATCGGTACCCTCTCCTCGCAAGGCGCGGCGCTCACGACGTCGGCGCGCGAGGCGTCATCGGAGGCCGCGACGGGAAACGCGGCGGTCATCGAGACCGCCGGCACGATAACGCAGCTCAAGTCGGTTTCGGCAAAGGCCGCGGGAGCCATGGCGAGCCTCGAACAGCGCTCTTCGCAAGTCGAAGAGATCGTCGATACGATCGGAGACATCGCCGACCAGACGAATTTGCTGGCACTCAATGCGGCGATCGAGGCGGCTCGCGCGGGGGAGCACGGGCGCGGCTTCGCCGTGGTGGCTGATGAGGTTCGCAAGCTAGCCGAACGCAGTTCGATTGCTACCAAAGAGATCACCAAGATTCTGAGCGACATCAAACGGGAAACAATCACGGCGGCAGGCGCAATGCGGTCGTCGTCGGACTCAATGGATTCGGGGATCGCGGTCTCGGAGCGTGCTTCGCGGTCGTTAGAAACCGTCGGAGCCGCGATCGGAACGACGACGAGCGTGGCCGAAGCTCTTGCGGGGCAGGTGCGCGAAATGCGGGATGCCTCGACGCGCGTAACGGAGAACATGGCGGGCGCGTCGACGGCGGTTGAAGAGAACGCGGTGGCGGCAGCGGAAATGCGCTTCACGACCGATCGCCTGACGTCCGCCATGATTCCGATCGCGGCAACCGCCACGCAGAACGCAGCGACGGCGCAGGACGCCGCGTCGTCAACCCAACGGTTAGCGCTCGGAATTGCGGAGATCGACACGACGGCTCGCGCTTTGCACGATCAGGCCGAGCAACTTGAGAATCTCGTCGCCAGGTTCACGATTGAGGAGCCCACTACGCTGGCTCGGGTTCTGTCGCGTCCCGTGTCCCCGCTTCGGAAGCGGACGACGTCGGCGGTGATGTCCACGGGGGCGTCCGCAGCTGCGGGGTCAGCGGGTCAGTAAGCCTGCGTCGATCACGAACTGTGCGCCCGTGATATAGCGTGCGCGGTCCGACACCAAATAGACGACGGCTTCGGCGACATCTTGCGGCTCGATCCAGGGAATCGGCAGCAAGTTCCCAGCAGAACGTTCCGCAGTCTCGCGGGCCGTCGCGCCCTCGAGTTCGGCAAGACCGTCGTTCATCGGCGTATTGACGCCCGTCGGATGGATCGAATTCACGCGGATGCCGTACGGTGCGAGTTCGATCGCGAGCGACTTCGTGAGGCCCGTGAGCCCCCACTTTGACGCAGCGTAGTGCCCCAGCCGCGCCATACCGCGCAGTCCGGCAATCGAAGAATTGTTGATGATGACACCGCCGCGCCGTTCGATCATCGAAGGGATAACGCGCTTGGACACGAGCCAGGGGCCTTTGAGGTTTATGTCGATCATCGTGTCCCATTCGTCCTCGCCCAGTTCGTGAGCAAGCCCGTACGCGCAGATGCCCGCGTTGTTGAACAGGATGTCGATCCGACCAAAACGATCCAGCGTCGCGGCGACACCGGCGGCTACGGCTGTGTCGTCACGCACGTCGCCTACGATTCCAAGATACTCCACGCCTTTTCGCGTGCACTGGATTTCGAGGCTGTGAAGGTCGTCCGGGGCGCCCATCGCGTAGCCGGGATACGCGAGCGGCGCCGCAACGTCGTAGGCGACGATGTGCGCCCCGCGTTCGGCCAGTGCGATCGCGGTCGCGCGGCCTTGACCGTGGGCGGCGCCGGTAATGAAGGCGACGCGTCCCTCGAACTCGCGGTCCGCCATGCGTCGCTACGCGCGATCGGCGGCGACGGACGGCGCGCGATACGGGTAGAGCTCTTCGTCGAGATCGACGCGGAGCGCGTCATTGAACACGTTGGTCGCGATCATCAGGCCGCCGAAAGCGGTCAGCACCACGATTTGCGGCGGCGTAAACTCTCGCGCGAGCGCGGCGTACAACGCATCGCCCACGTCCCGCGGATTATTCGCGAGCGCGCGTCCGAAGTCCACGAGCAAGCGTTGGCGCTCGGTCAGCGTCCACATGTCGGGATCGTCGCCGGCCTCAATGAAGATGCGCCGGAAGAACGTCGAGCAGATGAGGCATTCGTTCGCTTCGGAGATAGCGTGCGCGAAAATGTAGGTATCGCGATCGCCCAAAAACGACGCGACCCGATCGCGTAGCGGGTACCAGGTGAGCAGGCTGTCGTAGGCGAGAACGTCGTGGGCAAGCGTTCGTTTCATGTTGGTGACGCGACCGTGCTGACGGATCTGTTCCTCGTAGCGCGCGCGGGTTTCCGGCGGCGCATCATCGATTTCTAGCGGTGCAATTCGGGCCACGGGACCTCCGGGAATGCAGTGGAGCAGCAGCGACGACGCACGCGCGCGCGCCGTAGGGGTCTTGGCTTGACGAACTCGCCGGCGCAATGCGATTCGCTGGGCCTCCCGATCCGCCCGCTCGTGACTCGATGTTCATCACTTGGCTTTCCGGTATAACTGGCGTTCGTGGGGCTCCATGTCGCGCGCCGCGAACGGCCGGAAGAGGCCGTCGGATAAGCGCTCAAGCGCGATCACCCAAAGCCGCCCATCGCCGGTCTCGCCGAGAACGGCATACGCCGGGGACTCCTACGGGACTGCGATGCCCTCGACTTCGAGGCTGATGTCGGCGTCTTCGCCCACCACCAGCGCGCCCGTCGCGTTGGTCGCAATGTTCGCCAAACCGAAGTCTTTGCGGTGGATCGTCGTCGTGGCACTGTACGCGATGCGTTTTTCCCCGCGTCCGCCGAGGCCTCGGCCTTCGAGTTGGGCTTGGAGCATCACCGGCTTGGTGACGCCGTGCAGCGTGAGGTTCCCGGCAATCGTGAATTTGGCGGGATCGCTGCCGGAAATGTCCGTCGAGGTGAACGTCCCGGTCGGAAATTTCTCGGTATCGAACCAATCACCTGAGCGCAGATCTTTATTGCGGTCGTCGTTCTTGGTGTCGATCGCGCTGACGTCGAGCGTCGCGTTGACACTCGTTGGGATGTCTTTACCGATCGGGACGCTGATGCTGCCCTCTTTCACCGGGATGGTGCCTCTGACCGACGAGAGCGCGAAGTGTTTGATCGCAAATTCGGCGCTCGAGTGAGCCGGATCGATCTTCCAGATTCCGTCAGCGGCCGCCGCCGGATTCGCGATGACGAGAAGCGCGGCCAGCGCCGCCGGTACGTGCAAACGAAGCATGGGTCGATGATGCTCCGGCGAACCGGCCGACCCTCTCAAGCAGGCGAGACAAGATAGGGGTTGCTGTGGCGCTCGATGCCGATGGTCGTCGACGGTCCGTGGCCGGGGATGACGATCGTGGCATCGTCGTATGCGAGCAGTTTCTCGTTGATCGAAGCGACGATGTCGGCGAGCGACGTGCCGCCCAAGTCCCAGCGTCCGACGGCGCCGCGAAACAGCGTATCGCCGGTGAGCAGCATCGTTGTGGCTCCGTCGTATTCGATGGCGAACGACGTGCTGCCGGGCGTGTGGCCCGGCGTGTGCAGACAGCGCAGCGTCACATCCCCGGCCGGCAGCGCATCGCCGTCCCGGAGATCGGCGTCGATCCGCACGATCGGCGGCGCCTGGATGAGGCCGACCCAGCGCGCCTGCAGCGCGAGCGTTTGATAGAGCGGACCGTCGGCGGGGTGCAGCAGGGCGCTGCCGCCGCACGTGTCGCGCAACTCACCTAACGCGCCGATGTGATCGATGTGCGCGTGGGTGTGGACGAGATATTTCGCGCGCAACCCGAGCACGCGCAAGCGTTCGGCGATCGCCGGCACGTCGTCACCGCCATCGACGACGATCGCTTGACCGCTTGCGGGGTCGCCCAGGATCGTGCACGTGCATCCGAGTGCACCCACGGTAAGATGTTCGACGATCATGGCTCGCCGAAATTCCGATAGCGGCGGTCGTAGTAACCTAGCGGTGCCCCGGCGCGCTCGCCGGCTTCGATGACGTTGCCGAGAAAGATCGTGTGAGTCCCGGCCGTCAACTCTTCGCCCAGCGTACAGTCGACGTAAGCCAGCGTTCCGGCTAAGATCGGCGAGCCGCTAGGGCCGAAACGGTAGGCGACCCCGTCAAACCGCGTCTGCGGTTCGCCGTCGGCGAATTGCTCGGCGAGCGCCCGCTGTTCGAGCGCCAGAACGTTCACACAGAAGCGCTGAGAGGCCGAAATGAGCGGATGGGCGCGCGCGTTGCGGTTGACGCAGATCAGTACCGTCGGCGGTTCGGCGCTCACGCTGGCGAAGGCGTTGGCGGTAAAGCCATGGATGCGGTCGGCGTAGGTGGTCGTGACGACGGCGACCCCGGTCGCGAAGCGGCGCATCGCGGCTTTGAAGGCGTCACTCGATACGGGCACCGATACCGATTCCATCTCCGACCGGAACGATCGTGGCGTCGAGCTGCGGATGGGCGAGGAAGATCTTATTGAATTCGCGGATCGCGCGAACGTCCGGGCCGTCGCGTCCGGACGGTTCGGCGGCCGCTTCGCCGCTCCACAGCAGGTTGTCGACGACGACGAGGCCCGAGCGTTTGAGCATCGGGATCGCCAGCGCGAGATAATCGGGATACTCGGTCTTCTTGGCGTCGATGAACACGATGTCCAAATTGCGCTGGGACCACATTTCGAGAACTTCGAGCGCCGGCTGATTGATGATGTCGACCTTCCCGTCAACACCGGCCCGTTCGAGATAGCTGCGCGCGACACTCGTTCGTTCGACGTCCGGATCGATCGTCCAGATATGGCCCGCCGGCGGCAAGGCGAGCGCCATCCATAGGGTCGAGTAACCGTAGGCGGTGCCGATCTCCAAGATGCGATTGGCCATCATGGCGTGGACGAGCATCGACAACAGCCGGCCGGAAGCGCGGTCGATGCTCGGGATTCCGTCGTAGGTGGATTGCTGTTCGAGTTCAAGTAAGAGCGGCGACGGTTCGCGATGAAGGCGTGTTAAATAAGACAGCTCACGCACGCCGTATGTTTGCCGCCCATAGAAACCGGGAACCTGCCCGCCACGCCCCGGAATCTTCCGCGACCGGGGGTCATCGGCGCGTCGTCGAAGGGCAGTCGTCTCCCACCGACGAGTTCGCGCTCAGACTTCGTTTCAAAATCCTAGGAGGCTCACGTGACAACCCTCACTCAGCAGTCGTATACCGCGAAAAAATTCGATCTTGCCGGTTTGCAAGGCATCTCGGATCAGACGCTGCAAGTCCATTTCGGGCTGTACGAAGGTTATGTCAAAAATACCAATTTGCTCAACGAGCAGATCTCCGAGCAGATCAAGGCCGGAACGGCGGCCGGGGCAAACCCCCACTTCGCGGAACTGACGCGCCGGCTCGGATTCGAGTACAACGGCATGCGGCTGCACGAATATTACTTCGGCAACATGACCAAGAACCCGGGCAGCACGCCGGCGGCCGCCGTCAACGACGCGCTCGCGGCCAACTTCGGTGACTTCGAGACCTGGAAGAAAGATTTCACGGCGACCGGAGCGATGCGCGGTGTCGGTTGGGCGATCGCTTATCAAGATCCGTGGACGGGACGCATCTCCAATCATTGGGTGACACTGCACGAAGACGGCAACATCGCGGGATTCAATCCGATTCTCGTCATGGACGCATGGGAACATGCGTTTCTGCTCGATTACAAGCCCGCGGAACGGCCGAAATACATCGAAGCGTTTTTCGCGAACATCGACTGGAGCGTGGTGGCATCGCGCTTGACGGCACCGGCGGCGGGGCAATAAGGACTCCGCATGGCATGGCGGTGACGAGGCGCCTGCGGCTCTTCCCGTTGAACACCGTGCTCTTTCCGGGAGCAATCCTCAACCTGCACGTGTTCGAGCCGCGCTATCGTCAGATGATCTCCGAATGCCTCGACGCGAACGAGGCATTCGGAGTCGTCCTCATTCGCGAAGGTCACGAGGCCGGCGACGCAGACGTGATGCCGCACGAAGTCGGCACTACCGCCGAAATCTGCGATGTCACGCCGCTCCCCGCCGGCCGCTATTACATCAGCACCACCGGCCGGCGACGCTTCAAGATTCAAGCCGTCGTCAGCCGCGAACCGTATTTGCTCGTCGACGTCGAATATCTCGAAGAAGAACTCGACGACCGCAGCGCGATCGTCGAACTATCCGAAGAAGTGCGCGGGGAGTTTCGCGAATACTTACGGCTGCTCGTGGAGTTTTCCGGAACGTCGGCCGATCTCGAGGTTCCCAGCGACCCGGTCGATGCCTCATTCTTGATTGGCGACGCACTGCAAGTCGCCGACACGATGAAACAGCGCCTGCTCGAACTCTCCAACACGCAGCAGCGCCTGACGGTCGAGCTCGGATTTCTGCGCCGGCTGCTGCCGCAGTTGCGAACGCTCCTCGAGCGCAAGGCCGAGCAGGCGCCGGTCGAGCGCGACGACGCGCCGGGTGGTACGTTCCGCGCGCATCAAGAGCAGTTCTTCGGTAAGCACTTCAGTTTGAATTAGCCGCTCAGCCGCTCGGCTGCGCGCACGACGTTGCCCATCAGCGCAATGTTGGTAACCGGTCCCACGCCGCCAGGAACCGGCGTGATCGCGCCGGCAATCGCGGCGACTTCCTCAAAGGCGACATCGCCGACGAGCTTGCCGTCGAGGAAGGTCGTGCCGACGTCGATGACCGTTGCGCCCGGTAGAACCATATCGGCGCGGATCAGGCCCGGCACCCCGGTTGCGACGACGAGGACTTCGGCGTCGCGCGTATGGTGCGCCAGATCGCGGGTGTACCGATGCGTTGACGTTACGGTGGCGTCTTGCGCCATCAGCAGCAGCGTCACCGGCAGCCCGACGACGTTCGAGCGGCCGACCATACACGCGCGTACGCCGCGCAGCTCGCGATGCGGACTCCGCTCGAGCAGCAGCATCACGGCGGCCGGGGTCGCGGGAACGAATTCGGCCCCGCTGCCGAACGCCAACCGGCCTTGATTGGCTGGGTTTGCGCCGTCGACATCCTTGTGCACCGGCATCGCGTCGGCGATCCGCCGGATCGCGAGGTGCGCGGGCAACGGCTGCTGCAAGATGACGCCATGCACGCTGGGGTCTTCATCCAATGCGAACAGCCGCGCGCGAACGGCGCCTTCATCGGCGTGCGCCGGCAGCGCCTCGATGCCGACTTCGACGCCGACGCTCGCGCCGGCATTCACCAGGCTGCGCAGGTAGGCGACCGAGGCCGCATCCTCGCCCACGATCACCACGGCCAGCCGGGCTCGGCAACCCCGCGCGCGCAGACCGGCCGTCCGCGAAAGCAGGTCGGCGCGCAACTCGCGCGCGAGCGCACGGCCGTCCAGAAGCGCTGCCATCGGCCGCTGCGTTCGGGCGCCTGAAAGACCACCCCTGGAACGCGTCCGCTGGCAAGTCACCCTGGCTGTGGACTTCGATGAAGCGGCGTTCGAAACGGCGTTCGCGGGCTTTCGCCGGCTCTACCACGTGCGTCCGGAGCGGGTCCTCTGTGCGCCCGATGTGCTGCAGCGCTATGCCGTGCTTTACGCCCGGTCGGCCGACGACGCGCTGGCGTGCTGTTTGCGTTTCGAGGGCATCCCGCTCGAGAGCGCGATCGTCCGTCCGGGGACGATCGTTTTCGAGGGCAGTGTCGACGAGGAGCGGATGGGCGACTGGTAAGCGTCAGCGGCTCAGGAAGCGCGCGATTGCCGCCGCGACGAGCGGCGCCTCTTCGACCATCGGCAGATGTCCGCTTCGATCGCAGACCAGGGCTTCGGCTTGCGGATATACCGTGCACGCCGCCGCGAGTGCTTTGACCGGAATGAAGGCGTCGTGCCGTCCCCAAATGATGAGTGCCGGTCCGGTGTAGGTGCGAAACCAGGCGTGAAGGCGCGGTGCGTCGCGAAAATCCGCCACGGCGCCCGTGTACACGGCGGCGAACGCTCGCCGGACGTTGGATTCTGCCGCCAAGGCGAGCGCCATTTCGCGGATCGCGGGAGCAATCGACGCTGGGTCGCGAACCGACCGGTTCAATGTCCGATTGACGAGTTCGCGCCCCGGATGGGGCGTGAAGAGCCAGCGCGCCAGTTGGCTGCCGACGAGCGCATAGACGAATCGTGCCGCGCGCAAAAATCCGGCCGGCGCGATGAGGATTAACGCTTCGACTCGCTCGCGATGCGCGGCGGCATAGTTGGCCGCGATATAGCCGCCCAGCGAGTGACCGCACAGGACGAACGCCCCGGGCGCGGTTTGATCGAGCACGCTCGCGACGACCTGGCCGAAAAACCGCGAGTCGTAGCGCGCCGCGGGTTTCTCGCTGCGGCCGAAACCGGGCAGGTCGAATGCGACGATCCGCCACTGCGGATCGAGCAGCGGAACGAGGGCGTCCCACGCCGCCTGCGTCCAGTGGCCCAGTCCGTGGAGCAACACGAGCGTTCGCGCGTCCGGCGCGGTGCTGCCCGCCTCGTAGACGACGACGCCGACAGTTGCGGCGCTGATGCGGCGTTCGCGCCAGCGAGTGGTTACGGTCGCATTCACGTGATAAGGACCCGTCCGTATCGCCGCGAAGGGCGCAAGATGCGCTGTTTTGGGGCGATCGTCATCAGTGTCCTTCTCGCCGGTTGTTATTCCGGCGGCGGTCCGAAACGGACGATCGAGGGCGGATCGGGCGGTCCGGGATCGCTCGCCGGCGCGCCGGCGGCGAGTTACGATGTCAAACGCTTAGATGGCCGGGTCGATGCGCTCAACCGCTACCGCGGCTCGGTCGTCCTGATGAATCTGTGGGCTACCTGGTGTCCGCCATGTCGCGAGGAAATGCCCGCGTTAGAGCAATTCTACGCCGAGAACAGAGCCAAGGGCGTCGTCGTCTTGGGCGTCGATCAAGGTGAATCGGCCGCTGCAGCGGGCGCCTTCGCGCGCGCGCACGGGGTGACATTCCCCATCTTGCTCGACGCCGACGAGCAATACGGCCGCAGCTACGCCGCGATCGGGCTCCCGACAACCGTTATCGTCGATCGCCGCGGCCATGTCACGCGCGGGATCGACGGCCAATTGTCGCTCGCCCAAATGCGTGAAGCGGTCGGCCCGGCGCTGCGCGCGCAGTGAATGCGCGCCAGACGGCGATCCTCGTTGCGCTCGGCGCGATCGGCTTGACGCTCGCGCAAGACGTGCGCCCGGGATTCGACCTCTATCACACCTGGCAGTATGCCGCGCTGATGACGATCGCGATCATCGTCCTCATGACCTATGCCGCGAGTGCGCGCAGAGGCGCCGACGGTGCGGCCGGACGGCGTATCGCCGTCGGCATCATCGGCGCGCTGACGATCGCCGTCGGTGGATTGCTCTCGGGTTTGATCGGACCGGACACGATCACCGTCGGCGGCTCACCGGGCACCGTCACGCCGGTACCCGATTTGCAGGCGGCGGTGTTCTTCGGTTCGGCCGACCCCGAAACGATTGCGCGCGGCGATGCGACCGTCTCGCTGCGCCAAAAGGGCACTGATCCGATCGCAGTCCCGACCGGCGGGCGGCTGTTTTTGGGGACATCGATCCTGTATCTGACGGCTCGTCCGGCGGCCTACATCGTCGCCCGCGACGCGCGCGGGAATCGGCTCACCGTCACCCAGCCGACGAATCCCACGTTCCTTTCGCCGGTGCTGCTATTTCCGCAGAATCAGCCGCTGCGCGACAAATCCTATCCGCTCGATACGTTCGCGGTACCCGGCTTGCAGCGCATCGTACGGGCGCTGTATTTCAGCGCGGACGACGCGCAGACGTTCAACCGTTTGGGCTCCAAACAGCCCGCGCTGGTGCTCTCGGTGAACGATGACAGCGGCAAGGCGATCGGGTTGACGATCGCGCCGTCGGGTCGCGAAGCTGCCGTCGGCGATCTGCACGTTACCGCGACGCTGGGAACATTTCCCCAGCTGATCGTGGCGTCGGCACCACATCCGGCGCTGCTCATCATCGGACTGCTGATTTTCATCGGGGGTGTGGGCGCCGCATTCGTGATACCCGGCGGCAGGAAGCCGCTCGGCCTCCCGGCGACCGAGGCCTAAGCGTTGGTTGCGGTGGCCCGCCGCGCGGTCGCGCTGGCCGCAATCGCCGTTTCGATCTTCGCTACCGCCGCGGTCTGGGGATGCGCCGCGTACGCGCAGGCCGCTGCGCCCGATACGCTGCGGGTCGCGCTTACGCAGGAACCGGCGACGCTCGATCCCGTCGTCGGTACGCTGGCGGTCGAAACCGACGTCGCCCAACTGCTCTTCAGCGGCCTCACGCGCTACGACGAGAAGGGGCACCAGATCCCGGATCTTGCCGAGCGCGTTCCCACGCGTGCGAACGGCGGTATCGCCGCCGATGGCCGGACGATCACCTATCGCCTGGTTCGCACGGCGCGCTGGCACGACGGCGTTCCGGTCACCTCCGCGGATGTGAAGTTCACCTTCGACGCGCTCATGAGTTCGAGGAACAACGTCGTCGATCGCGAGCCGTACGACGAGATGCAGCGGGTTGAGACGCCCGATCCGTATACGGTCAAGATCGTGCTGAAGCGGCCGTGGGCGCCGGCGATTCAAGGTTTTAGCGATCGTATCGACGGCGCCATCGTCCCGGCGCACCTCTTGGCGAAACTCGACGACCTCAACCACGCCGATTTCAACGCGGCGCCGATCGGCAGCGGCCCGTATAAGCTCGTCGCCTGGCACCGCGGCAGCGACATGGTGTTCGCGGCGGACCCGGCGTACTTTCGCGGAACTCCCAAGATCGCGCGCATCGTGGTCCGGTTTCTTGCCGATGACAACACGATGCTCATCGCCCTTCGTACGCACGCCCTCGACGTCGCCGATACGCTGAACATCTCGACCTACGTGAATTTGGGCAGCGTCCCCGGTATGGTACCGGCGATCAACGCGAAGTCATACTGGGAACACCTGACCTTCAACACGGCGCGCGCTCCGCTCGACGACCGCCGCGTGCGGCTGGCGCTGTGTTACGGCTTCGATGTTCGCGAGATCTACGCCAAGGTTTCGCATGGCTTGGGCGCGCTGGGGCCGACCGGCATCAATCCGGTGACGTCATGGTATAACCGCAAACTCGAGTACTATCCGTTCGATCCCAAACGCGCTGCGGAGTTACTCGATGCGGCGGGTTGGAAAGTAGGGTCCGACGGGACGCGCGAGCGCGCCGGACAGCGGCTGGAAATCACGCTGATCTCGACGAGCGGAAACATCACGCGCGAGCAGACGATGGTGCTGCTGCAGCAGCGCTGGCAGGCCATCGGTGTCGATGTTACCGTCAAGACCTTTCCGCCCGCGACGATGTTTGCCCAGGCGGCGAACGGCGGCCCATTTTACGGCGGCAGGTTCGACGTGGCATTGAGCGCCTTCATTTCCGCGACGCCTGACCCCAGCAACATCAATGTGAATGCCGCCGACCGCATCCCGCCGCACGGTAACGATCTGGCGTTCTATCGCAACGTCGAGATCACCCAGCTGGAATACGCGGCGGCGGGGACGTTCGTCGACGCCGACCGGAAACGGATGTACGATCGGATCCAAGCCATCGCGTTGCGCGACGTCCCTTACTATACGATCAGGTGGGCGGCCGTAACGGACATGCGCGGGACCGATGTCGACGGCGTGAAACCCACGATCGTGAACTCGACGTTTTGGAACATCGCCGATTGGACGTTCCGGCGCTAAGGCTAACAAGAACGACGCGCGGCGAGCTACCTCGGTCGGTCAAGGCCGTGCCCGACCGACACGGATACACTTGGCTTATCCAGTATAACGAACGAGCCGACGCGCCCGCGGAAATTATTCGCCGCCGCGCGGGGATTGGCAGGGCACTTTGGCGACCCCGATCGCTGCGGCGAATATTGCTTGCTCGCATATTTCGCAATAGAGCGCGCCTGGCATCTCCTCTCGCGCCAAGTGGTGTCGATCTACAAACCATCGGTCGCCGCGCTCACGCTAAACATCGGCCTGACTAACCTCCCGGGCGGCCACGTCGGCCTTGGAACGCCTCGCGCGCGTTGCGCGCATCGCTCTGTGGGGCAATCCATGCTGCTGTGAGTTGCAGCTCCTTGATGGGCAATTATGCGTATCCAACTCTTGCACTGTGAATCGCGCGGCGAGAACTGCGAACGAACTTTCGCGCCGTGTAGGCTCATCATCGACGAAGTGACAACGCACTACTTGGGCGGAACGCGTTTCGAGGCCCATCAACGCTTATCTCCCGACGCGTGCCGTTAGCCCAAATGTCCAAAGGACAGACAGAAACGAATCACAAAGTCCGCGCTACGCTTATTCGTTGGCCGTAGTCCGCGAGAATCGCTGCTATCACGCGACCTATTAGTCGGGCGTTGTTCGTACGTTCTACATTAGCGCCCGATACAACGAACTTAGTGGAAATAACGGAACGTATGACCAACCTTCTGTGCGCACCTTCGAGGCCAGTATCGGCCATACGTTGACCGTCAACAGTCACTTTCATGCCTGGCTCGATGCATTTCCGTGGGCGAACTCCAACTCGAGTCCGTATATCGAT
>Ga0302326_10022880_pt1 | contig 12762 bp, 9 predicted proteins | sample Palsa_T0_3_FD_202264 | JGI IMG/M metagenome (GOLD analysis project Ga0302326, IMG submission 202264) | Peat permafrost microbial communities from Stordalen Mire near Abisko, Sweden - Palsa_T0_3 | ecosystem: Environmental > Terrestrial > Soil > Palsa > Peat permafrost | place: Sweden: Abisko... | reverse complement strand
GGCCGGCGACCAGTGCGGAAGTGACCGCGGCGCGAGCTTGAGACTTGGCCGCAACGGCGTACGGCATGCTATCGAGAGAGATGGCGACGGTCTGGGTGGCGTCGTCGGTGGAGACGCTGGAGGCATGGCTGGCGAGCTTGACGGCGGAGCTGCTGGCCACGGTGAATGCAGTAGTCTTGACCAGGTCCCATGCGATGAGCGAGAGTTTGGGAGCGGAGCCGGCCTCGGTTAGCCAGGCGCCGCCGCTGTCACTGAGGGGAATGCGTATGGTGCGCGAAAACATGACGGGCGTCGTCTTGCCCTGCGCAACATAAGAGCCGCTGTAGTAGACCATGAAGCCGGGGACGGCGGATCCAAGTTTGGTGGCGGGGGCAAGTTGGGCGAGCGAGATCACGATGCCGAGGGCGCTGGCCGATTTCGCCTTAATGACGATGGGAGTTTTCATGGTGGTGAAAACCGGAGCGGGAAGCAGGGCATCCGGATTATCACTGAGGGGGACAAATCCCATCTGAGTGAGCGTGATGGGCTCAGATTCGATGTTATACACGGTCATGGAAGCGGTGAAGCCGGCGGTCTTCTGCCAAGTGGCGAAGACGTCGGATTCGACGTTAGGCACGATCGTCCCGTAGCCTTTGCAGAGCTCATAAGCGGAATGCAGGACGAGAGTGCGGGTGACAGTGACATTATCGTGCACAACGGTGCAAGTGACATCGAAGGAGTGCGAGACGATTCCGGCTTGGATGGCGGGGAAATAGTCGTGGGTGACTCCGGGCGATTGGGTGGTTTCCGTGGATCCATCGCCGAAGCTCCACTTATAGCTGGTTGCTTGAGGCGCCGTTTGGGCAGTGACGCTCGATGCAGCGGAAGACCCGACAGCGGTCACGGCCGCTTGGGGCGCGGTTTGACGGGCCTGGGGCGATGGCGGAGTGTATGCGGGGACGCCGACACTGAACGTGGCCAGGTAGTGGTTGGAAAAACTCTGCGCAACCTTGAGCATGGGAACAACGCTGAGCACGGGGGCGGTGACGGTGCGGCGAAAGGTCAGCGGGGCTCCGGCAACGGTAACCGCGGCTGTGGCCGTGTCGGCGCTCGATCCGGACACGGCGCGGATCTGCAAGGTATATTTACCAATTCCCATGAACTGTAAGTAGCGGCGCGCAGAGGGCACGCCGTTGATTGTTACTAAGGCCGAGCCGCCAGCCAGGGACTTACCCGAGGGATCTAACACCTCGACTAAGACGGACTCTCCAGGTTGAACGGCGGGGGGTTGAACGGTTACAGAACCGATGAGCTTGGCGGGTTGCAGCGCGGCCGCTCCAGCGGCAACCGCGGCCCCCGCGACATTTAGTTTCGAAGCTGTTACTTCCGAATCAGTAACAATTTCAGCCATGATGTTACACCTCCTTCGTGAATGACTTCATATGTCTCGTGGTTGCGGCTCTTACCCGGTCGACTTCGGTAATTGCTTCAGCCTGCATTAGTGTGGTTGTGTAGGTACTGTACGCCGGATCGTGGTCCTAAACAATCGGGGCATTCCCTGGGTCTTGCGGATGTAGGGTAGTGGCGTCGACCGTGCGCGGGCTGAGTCGCGTTGCCTTGGCTAACGCCTTTGCGGCGGCACGATCCCAAGGCTCCGTTTCGTCCGCGAAATTGGGACGGCAGAGCGCGATGGCAGCGACCGCGGGGCAGGCGTACGCGGTCGCGCCTGCATAGTGGTGCGCCGCACACGGTTCCACGCAGGAGCCACAGGCCCAACGGGATCCGGTCAACCAAGGCGACGCAAGCTGGATATCGTTTGGTTTTGGTTGAGCGCCTGACCCGGACCTCGCGCGGAGTGGCCGACGGTCCGCCCGGAGCGGGTGTGACATTCCGGTAACGGGCAATGCGCGCAAATATTATTAGAATTTCTTTTTGGCTCGCCGATATGGGGATAAGAAGGGATTCCGAGCGTTATGGCTCTTCCTCCTATATCCGGATCATCGGCGTCTTCCCAGCCCATCTTGTATACGCCTGCCCAAAATGACGACCGGCGCGCGCTGGCAAGCGCCGTGGCTGCGCTGAATCAATCGGGCCTCTGGCAAGGCACATCGCTTAGAATTCATTATGATTTAGCGAGCCAGCGACTGACGGTTCAATTCGTCAATAGCGATACGGACGAGGTCGTCGATCAAATTCCTTCCGAGGAGGCGCTCCGACTGAGCGCTGACTTGGCATCCAACTCGAATTCGCCATAGTGCACCGTTTGATCAGTGCACCGACATATTCCGCGAAGACTGCTCCCTGACGGTCGCGGATCTGACAGAGACGCGCCCGTCAGCGTGCGGTGTTTCGATACGTTAGCGATGGCATCCCGATCGGTGTGGATGTTTCCCGCGCCGCAAGCCAAGAGAACCGGCGATACGATCGCCGGCGCTACAAAGGCGGTGGATATAGCCGGCGGTACATTTCGGCGTTGCGCAGCACTCCCTGCACGTACTCGTGGGTCTCGGTGAAGGGGATGGATTCGACGAATTCGGCCGGCTCGCGATACGTATTCCAGGTTAGCCATTGGGCGGCGCGATTCGGTCCGGCGTTGTAGGCCGCAAGCGTCTGCTCGATATTGCCTCCGTTCTTGTCCAGCATGGAGCGGAAGATGGCGGTCCCCAGCTTCAAATTGACGGCCGGCTGGAATAGCATGCTCGCGGTGAAGGGCCGGATACCGGCGGCGCGCGCGATCTCAGCTCCGGTGCCGGGAAGCACTTGCATCAAGCCATCGGCGTGAGCGGACGAAACGGCATCGGGATTGAATTCGGATTCCTGGCGGATCAGGCCGGCGACCAAATAGGGATCGAGGTTGTGGGAGCGCGCATCGGCAGTCAGCTCGGGACGGTAGGGCAGGGGAAAAAGATCCTGCCAGAATTCGCGCGGCGCATTGGGCACCGGCAGATTGAGATAGTCGGGCGCCAGGGCCTTCATGGCCTTCACGCCGAGATACGGCGTGCCATCGTCGTTCGCGGCGGCGGCTATTTCCATCCCGACCAGCGCCGGTTGGGCATCGGTGCGGGCGCCGAAGCGCAGTTCCGCATCCGCCAGGTCCGTCAGACCGGCGGAGCGCAGCAGGCGGGAGCGCTCTATGCGCAGATCGGTTGCGGGCGTGCGATCGGTTGGAATGGGTTTAGCCCGCGCCAACTTCAGCGCGGCGAGAAACTTCACGGTTTCATCGGCAGGGCCCGCATTTTGCATCTCGGGCGCGAGCAGCCGGGCGCGCGCGAGGATGGCGTAGTAGCTGTTTGGGAGTCCCTCGGCGAGACGCTGGTAACAGGCGCGGGCGCCCGCGATGTTCTTCTTGCGCTCGTGAAGTCGGCCCAGAAAATAGAGCGCGGCGCCGGCCGTGCCGTGAGTTGGATAGGTCTCCAGATGCTCCTGCAGCAGCCGCCCGGCATCTCCCTTGTCGCGCAAATATGCGTTGAAGGCAACCTTCCAGTGGCTCACCGGCGAGGCGTCATCGGTGGGAAAGCCTTGGTACACAGCCTGGTAGAGCGGCAGATAATCTTCCACCCGATTCGCGACCAGGAACCGGCTGGCCTGCGAGACCAGCGCCTTTAATCGCCACGGCGACTTCGGATGCTTCTCGCCGAGATGGCGTAGGGCGGCGGCGGCTCCCTGGTCGTTGTTCAGGCGATGGGCGCACTCACCCATATAGTACGAGCGCTCGGCGTCGGCCTCGGATTCCGGCAGACTGAGGGCGCCGAGATAGGCATAGGCTGCGGCCGCGTGGCCGTTCAGATAATCCGCGGCGCCCATGCGAACCTGCGCCGTGTCGCGATCAAAGCCGGTCAGCCGATCGAGCGCAGCCGCGTACTCCGCTCGCGCCTGGGGGTAAGCGCGCAGTTCGAGTAGACGGTCGGCGCGGCGCAGCAGTTGCTGGGGCAGCGGCGGGGGGAAGGTTCCGCTGCGATCCATGGCATCTTTGAGCGCGAGCAGCGCGGCCGCGGCCTTATCGCCGGCGTCCCCGATGGGATATTGGATATAGACGCGGCGGTAGAATTCGGTTGCATTTGTCAGGTCGTTGGCAGCCTGGTAAGAATCGGCGAGACCCAACGCGCCATCGGGCTGCGGCAGTTGGGCGTAATGTTCGCGCAGAGCCTTGACCGCTTCGGCCGGGTTGACCGATTGCATGGCTTGCGCTTCGAGCAGCCACGCCTTGCCTGCGAGCGGCGAACGGGCTTCACCCGCCTGCACGGGAGCAAGATCTTGAACTACAGGAGCGAAATCGTTCGCAGCCACGCGCGCCGCCGCCAGATAGAAGGCGGCGTAGTCGGCGATCCGCGGCAACTTGGCGGGCAGCGGCTGCAATAAGGCGATGGCGGCGGCGTAATCTTTCTGCTCATACGCCACGACGCCGAGGGCAAGATGCGCCGCAGCGGCGTCGCCAGGATGGGATGCGGCGTAGGATTCGACGGCCGCGCGGCCGGCCGGCGTGGGATTCGCGCGATAGGCTTGAACCAGCGGCTTCAGATCGCCGGCTGCAGCCGCGTGCAACAGCAGGGCGGCCGCGAACGCGGCGGCGAGCGCTGCCCCCGAAGCCAAGCGCCGGCATGAGTGCCGGCGCGGCACGCGGGCGTGCGTGCGCCACAGCGGAACTACGGCTCCGCTAAACCAAGGGGCCGGGATATTCTTTGCCGAGAAGTTCCACATCGTCGTTGGCCAGCGTGCGTACCAGTTCCAGGTGAAGATAGTCCACCATGCTTGGACAAACCGCGAAGAAATCCTTGCGGAAGAGCTCGCGCGCGGCATCGATGGGCCCGCGCAGCGTCTCATACAGGTTGTGCCGGGAACGCCCCGCCTGCACTCCGGCGGATTCCCGCAGCCTCATGGCGGACGCCTGTACCCGGGCGAAGCGCTGGGCTCGAAGATGAACCTGCTGTTCCTCCGGCGTGAGCGACTCCCACGCGTTCGGGGGCTTCGCCTTGGGCGCCGCCGCACGGGCGATGCTCATCAATTTCACCACCGGCGGCGGGGGCAGCAGCCCAAGCCATGCCGCAGCCGCGACCTGCACGACCAATTCCAGTGCAGCGGCCTGCACATCGCCCCAAGCATAGAGGATTGCAGGGACGTGGTCTTTGACTACGATGGGATGAATGTGGGCGCGGCCATCGGCCGCATGTCCCAGGCGTTCCACCAGCGCAGCCGAAACTTCCCCCGCAGTGGCGAGCGCCGTAACCGGATCGCGGGTTTCCACGGCGCCAGCCAGCGCGGGGGCGGATTTCAACGGGATTGCGAGATCCATCTTCTCCGATTTCGCCATGCCGTCCGAGATGTGAAAGACGATGGCGCCGCCGGCGAAGCGGGCGGCGGTATCGGCAAGAGTAGCGGCGAGGATCTCGAGCGTCGCCGACTGGCGCAGACAGCGCACCGATAGGTTCAGCGCCACGGCCATCTCGTCGCGGGCTTGCTCGCGCGTCTGGGCGCTGAGAGCCGCAGCCTCGGCAGTCAACTTCTCGAGGAACTGACGTAGTGGCAACGAGGAAGAGCTCACAAAGGGCGCCGCCTTATTTTAGCAAGCCGGTGGTGAGGCATGCTGTTTTAGCTTGCCCATCAGGCTCTTAGCTTGTTCCAGTTCGCCAGGCAGCGCTCCGCGGTCTCCAGTTCCGGAAAGCGGCTGCCTTCCTCTACGATCAGGTAATACTCGATACCGCCCTTCGATTCTGCCGCCGCGAAGATCTTTTTCCAAGGCGAATCGCCTTCCCCGAAAAGAACCTGGTAGCCTTTACCCGGCGCCCAATCCTTGCAATGGATGCAGTGGATGCGGCCGGGATTAGCGTTGATCCATGCCACGGGATCGGAGCCGGCTTCCACGCACGTGCCCACGTCGAGCTGCAACATGACCTCTTTGGGCGTGTTGGCGGCGAGAATCTCGATCGGACGCTTGCCGTCCAGCGGCTTAAACTCCTCCTGATGATTGTGATATCCGGCGCGCAGCCCGGCGGATTTCATTTTTTCGGAGGCGGCCGAAAGTAGATCCGCCACTTTTTTCCAGCCGTCCAGGCCAACCACTCTCCCGGCGCTGGCCATCACGATATATTGCGACCCCAGAATCTGGTTCAGCTCGATGGCCTTCGGCAGGCCGTCCATAAAAGATTGCTGGTTGTTATGCGTGGAATTAGAGCGGATACCCAAGTCGTCCATCAGCTTGCGCATATCTTTGGCTTGGGCGGGCGTCCAATCGAAGTACGGGGCGAAGAACTCCACCACTTCGTAACCCATCTTCGCGACGGCCCGGACCGTACCGGCGGGATTTTTGGCCAGCTCGTCGCGTACTGAAAACATTTCGAGGCCGACCGGAATGTGTTTGGCGGCCGGCATAGCAGCTGCGAAGGAAGCGGCGCCGGACGCTGTCAGGAAAGCGCGGCGGGAGAGCGAATGATTGTTGGACACTAGTAGATTCTAGCGCGGTCGGGGCTGGCTACTGCGAGTCCGGACGAACCGCCAAATGCAGGTCCACCGTACTTCGCGCGCTGGATTGCAACTCTACCTTCTCACCCTGCTTTTCGTAGTCCTTAAGAAACTGGGGATCGTTCCACTCATGCGGCTCCACTTCCCCCCATGCAAACAGCTTGTAATCGCCCGGCGCAATGGCGGCCAATTCATAGCGCCCGTTCTGATCGCTGGCCGTGCTGCGGAACAGATCGGCGCGCGACCGCTTATCCGGCGCCAGCAGAATGGTCGCGCCAGCTACGGGTTGCTGGTCCTTATCGCGAACCACGCCTTGCACGACGCCGCCATCGGCGGCCAGTACGACATCGACGCCGATGTTTCCGCCTGTCACTGTGAGGCCGTCCGCCAGAACGTCGGCGTCCCCGGCGCGGGCGCTTTTGATGTATAACTCCCGCAGCGCGGTTCCTTCGATCTTGACGGCGTAGTGATCCGGAGCGACCTCAATGGTGGATTGATCGGCCTCCAGCGAGAGTATGGACCCGCTCCTCCCGTTCGCGGTAAAAAAGAAGTTGAGTCCCGTCAACACCGGCTTATCCGAACCTTCCTTGGTGACCCGGAGTTCAATCTCCGCCCCCGGCGCCAGTACTACGCGAACGCCCGCTATATCTGACGCGCCCACCACAACCGAGGTCTTGCCCCACCGCAATGCCTCCGTTACAGTCATTTCGTAAGAACCGGGAGGAACGGCGCGAAATTCGAAGTTCCCAGCGGCGTCCTTGGTGGAAGTGCTCATGGCGTAGTCAGTCATCCCGGCGTTTTGCGCGTCTCTCAGCTCAACCATCAGGCGTTCCGCCCCAGACGCATTGACAACCTTCCCGGTCACATGGAAGACGCGTGAGCGGACAAGAGTCACATCGATACCGGTGACGCTCTTGCCCGCGCGGACCTCAATCGGAGCGGCTAACGCCATGTCGGTAACTCCCGGATAGAGTGTCGCCACGCCTATCTCAGCGGGGCCCGCTTTCGCCGAATGGTCCACCTGACCCCACTCCTGGGATTTCGGGTCCACCTCCACGTAGTATTTCCCGGCTGCCAGGCCGCGAAACCGGTACTCGCCGCGATCGTCGGTGTCCGTGTTGTCATATGCTTCTATCCTCGGGCCACCAAACGTGTAGTTGACGTGGCCCAGAGTGACGTGCGCGTTTTCGATCGGCTCACCGTCGCTATCGCGGACGGTCCCGGCGATCACAGCCGAAGGGGTCAACTTGAAAGTGATGCCGTTCAGAGCCTGGCCTGTTTCGAGACGGACCAGAGTGCCGTCGCCGTGGGGCGTGCGCGCGCCGTAAGACATTTCCAGGTACCCGTTACGTGTTCCTATGAGACGGTACGTGCCCGGATCGAGATCCGCCAGCGCGAAGTCTCCCCCGGCGCCGGACCGAGTGACTGCCACATGCGTCACTCGCCTGTCGACAGGCTCCAGCCGTAACTCGACCTTGTTCAGCGGTTCGCCGGTGACTGAGCTGACTACCGTTCCGGAAATTGAACACTTCTCCGCGGGCGGTGTCAGCCAGGGGAGTAGGAGAGCGAAAATCAGCCGCGCCAACATGTTATAAGTTCTTGTCTACTCGATAGCTCTCAGCGCGATGGTCTCGTGCCCGTCCTGCTTGACAACGACTGACCGGCCCTTGGGCTCATCCGGCTTCAGCCATTCCGCGTTGGTGTATGCGCCGGTTATGATCCGCTCCCACGCATAGATCCTATACTCTCCCGGGGCGACGCCGGGGATTGTGAACGCGCCCTTCTGGTCGGTGGTGGTCTCTTTGTAGCGCGCAAACCGCTGCGGCGAGGGCACCAGCGCGACCACCGCGCCGGGCATCGGATTGCCGTCGGGCGCGCGCACAACTCCATCCACCACCGCGCCACTCGAGCTCAGCGTGATCAACAGCGGCGCCGGCGTTCCTCCGCCGAACTCGATGCCATTTTCGGTGCCATCGAGGCCGCGGTAGCGCACCGAGCGCACGTAGAGCGTATCCGGCATCTCGACGTGCGCAATGTAGCGGCCCGGCGTGAGGTTGCGCAGCGTGAATTTGCCGTCCTCGCTAACCAGCGCGCGCGGCGGACGCGGCATCAGGGAATCGCCGGCTTCGAGAATCACTTGCATCCCTTTGGGCAAGGGCACGCCGGCGAGACTCATGGATATGGTCCCGGACAGCTCCCCCGTCGATTGCGGCTTCAGCACGATGCCTTCGACGTTCTGAGCCGCCACATTGACGGAGAGCGGGGCGGACGCAGCCGCCACGCCATCGAGTTCGGTTGCGGTGATGACATATGCGCCCGATGGAACAAAAGGAAAGATGAAGCTGCCATCGGAATCGATGGGCGCAGCCATGCGGTTGACCAGCGCTGTTGCGCCCGCGCTCTTCGGCGTGAGCCATGCGATGGAAGCGGTGGGGCTTTGCGGCTCCAGCTTGCCGGCGACGCGAAACGTGGCGGCTTTGACCAGACGGATGTCTTTTCCGGCGACGTCCGAGCCGGGCGCCACCGTGATAGCCGGTGACAGCTTCACGTTGGCGGTAGTGGGGTAGAAAGTGGTGACGCCCTCGCCGCCGCGCGAGGACGCCGAGAGAATATAGCTTCCCATGCTGAGGTCAGTCAGCTTGTATGCGCCGTTTTCATCCGCCACGGCCGAGCCGAGCGGAATGTACTCTTCCGAGCCACGCTGAAAGATGGGTTGCAATGCCAGGACGCTGGCGTGCGGCGCCGGGTTTCCGGCGGCGTCCAGAACCTTTCCCGAAATTGTAGAACCGGGAATGAGATCAAACGGCACGTCGTTCATCTCCTGACCCGGCGCCAGCGAAAGCGTGATGCCCGCGAGAGGATTGCCGCGCGATCCGTATGCCTGGCGGGCAAAACCTTTCTTTTCCGCGAAGAGGACATACCGGCCCGGCGCCAGATTCTCGAAAAGAAACAGGCCGCGAGTTTCGGTGACGAATTTCAGCGGCTTGGATGCGCTGCCCGCCGCCGTGAGCACCAGCGTGACGTCATTCAGCGGTTCGTCGTTGGCAGCGTTCAGGACTTGGCCGCCAATGGATGCGATGGGCTGGGTTTGTGCAGGCGCCGATGGTTGCGAATGCAAGGCTGCGGCCAAAACGAGAGCGAGTAGGACAGGCCTCCCGGCCTGTCTTGCGGACGTGACGAACGCGCTTGACCAACGGCAATCCTCCGTTTCTTCAACCAATCCGGCCGAGACCGGGTTGTTCTCGATGTATTGAACGATCTTCCCCATTTCCTTCGGGCCGCGCGCCCAGCGATCGTAGGACTCTTCCTGCCAAAACGGTTGGCCAGTGCGCCCAAGAATCGCGTTGGCCTGGCGGGCGGAGAAATTCTTGATCGATTTGGTGATTCTCTGGAGTTCGGCTTTTGGCTGGATCAAAATGTGGACGTGGTTAATCATGAGGACCCACGCTTCCAGTTCGTATAAACCGAGTTCTTTCTCGCCATACCGTAGCGCATCCACGACGCACTGAGCGACGCGTTCGTCTTGAAGCCAAAGCTTTCCCCGGCGAGACTTTCCGGAGAGTATTCACCCGTGCAGGAACTGATCCGTGGAGCCGCCATGTGATGAAGAGGGCGGCCTCTTCGGGTTGCCAATGCGGCAGGTGGCGTTCGTAATAGCTCACGGCGTATTTGTAGCACGAGGACAGGCCAGGAGGCCCGTCCTACAATGGCAACAGTGAGAGCTTTAGTCACAGTGATGCTGTTCGCGGGCGCTTGTTTCGCGCAGTCCGATTATTTGGCATTCGCGGGTAGTTATGGTCCGGGAATCTACGGTTTACGTTTCCATGCCGCTTCGGGCCGGTTGACCCGCATCGGACTGGCCGCCGAAACGGCAAGCCCGTCATTCTTAATTGTGCATCCAAATGGCCGTTTTCTGTACGCGGTGAATGAGACCGGCCATGACGACGATACCGTCAGCGCCTTCGCTATCGATTTGAAGAGTGCAAAACTAACGCCGCTGAATCGAGTCTCGCCCACGGCAGCTCCCCGTGCGATCTGGCGCTCGACCGGACCGGACGCTTTCTGGCCGTGGCCAATTATTATGGCGGCAGCATCGCCGTATTCCCGGTGCGGCCCGATGGAAGCCTGGGCGAGGCCGTCTCGATCGAGCAGCGTCACGGCCCCAGCGCGACTCCGGCGCAGCACGGACCGCTGGCGCACTCGGTGCTTTTTTCGCCGGACAATCGCTACCTGCTCTCCACCGATCTTGGACTCGACAAGATTTTCGTCTACCGCTTCGATGCCGCCACCGGCGCCATTTCGGCGAACGGTCCGGAGCCGGTGTCCGTCCCCGCGGGTTCCGGACCGCGGCATCTGGTATTGCACCCGAATGGACAGACGCTGTACGTAATCACTGAAACGGCGTCGACCGTAGCCGTGTTCCATTACGACGCCGCGAGTGGCGCGCTTGATCCCATTCAGGTGGTCTCTACTCTGCCCGACAATTTCGTGGGACAGAACTTCGCGGCGGAAATTGCAGTGAACATGGCGGGAACCCTGCTCTACGCTTCCAACCGGGGCAATGATACGCTGGCGCTGTTCACGATCGATCCGCAGCGCTTTTTGCTGACGCCCATGGAGCGCGTCTCGTCACTGGGTAAGACGCCGCGCTACTTCACGTTCGACCCCACCGGTCAGTTTGTGGTGGTAACCAATCAGGATTCGGATAATCTGGTGGTGTTTCGCGTCCATCCGCGAACAGGGGAGTTGCGGCCGGCGGGGCCGGTTGTCAAGGGCCTGCGCCAGCCTAGCTGCATCGTGTTTGTGCGATAGGAAGTTGGTGGCATTGCCATTGCGAAGCGGTCTCATATACCATAAGGTAGGTGGCTGTAGTGGAGAAGATTGGCATGCGAACTATGGACGGCGGCAAGAAGAGGTGGTTCGCGTGAACCCGGTCCTGCAACCATTCCTCACCACTGCCCTCCCCATCGTGTTCGCGGTATTCGTCGCGGCGTGGCTAAACGGCAAGGGTGCCGATGGTATACATAAACGCCTGGACGACATGCGCGACGACCTAAACAGGCGCTTCGATGAGGTCAATAAGCGCTTCGACAAAGTTGACGCGCGACTCGAACGGATTGAAGCAAAACTCGACAACCACGAGACGCGTATCGTCCGGCTAGAAGAGCGGACTTCGCCGTTGGCGGGCGTCCGGTAGACGGTTTGCACAGCCGCCCGGCAGCCGATCGACAAAGCCGCGAGGCGGGCTTTCCGCTTCAGTTGCCTGTGGGGACTTTCTCCGCGCTGTCTACCACAATGTGCTGGATCGGGGCACTGCGCGACTCCAGCTTCAGCCCAAGCTCCTGCATGGCGGCGAAGACTGACGATGACGCCTTGTTCTCCGGGCTATCCGCGGACGCGCTGTCTGACGGCAAGTTCATTCCGCCAAGATCTTCCCTGGTTACGTTGAGCGTAATGTCGAAATATCCTTGAATACCGGTCATGTTCACGACGGGACGAGCCATCAGAACCGACATGGCGCTCGAGAAACTCGCGAGCGTAGCCGAGGTGAATTCCATGTGACCGTCGGCACGCAGTTTCACGCCCTGCGGCCGCTGGCTCTGTCCTTCCGATTCCTTGAGGCGCGGTCCATTCTTGGCGACAACCAGCGCGTAGACCCGGTCCTGCCTGGTCTCCAAATGCACCTGCATGTGGAATCGCTCTAGCAAAAGTGCCTGCAGCATTTCGGGAATCTGCTCTTTGGCGGCGCCCTCCGGCAGCTTGGCGACGACGTCATAGCATTGGTCGGCGAACCAAGCCGGGGCGTTGACTTGATATAGCTCGACTTTGTATGCGTCGCGGACCAGGCCTTTGAGGGAAAAATCGGAGTATCTGACCTGTTGAGAGTCGATGGAGCTTTTGCCGCGACAGTCCGTGCCTGCGGCTTTCACCGAGGCGACTTCGAAAGCCTGACTATAGGCTGGCGACGATGCTAAGAGGATAGCTGCGATGGCGGGGAAACTTCGTTTCGCGCAAGTCATGAAAAGATTAGTTACTCGGTCTCTCGATGTGATCGATGATGAGGACCTCCATCGAGGCTTTTCGTGGTTCCAATTTCAACCCAAGCTGCTCCTGAACCGCGGTGAAAAGGTCAGGCGCGCCGGCGAGGTCCGCCGCGCCGCCTCGTCCTCCTGACGGTGGAGGATCGGGCGCCCATGTCAGATCGAAGTCGAACCTTCCAGTTAAGCCAGTCTTGTCGACTACTGGGCGGTTTTCGCGTTCCGGGTCTGTGCGCGGGATCAGCGATTGCAGAATGCCGGCCAACTGGGGCATGGACCCGTTCCTGCC
>Ga0302326_10022879_pt1 | contig 12762 bp, 8 predicted proteins | sample Palsa_T0_3_FD_202264 | JGI IMG/M metagenome (GOLD analysis project Ga0302326, IMG submission 202264) | Peat permafrost microbial communities from Stordalen Mire near Abisko, Sweden - Palsa_T0_3 | ecosystem: Environmental > Terrestrial > Soil > Palsa > Peat permafrost | place: Sweden: Abisko... | reverse complement strand
GAGCTGGTTCAGGGCGTCGTCCATACGCACCAGCATGGGATCCATTTGGTTCGAAACCACCAGGGCCTCGTCGAAATCCACGCGTTGGGCGGAGCCTCCGCGCTTGGCGTAGCCTCGGGAGCGGGCGTAGTCCACCAGGATGCGGCGCATGAGCCGCGCGCCGATGGCGAAGAAATGAGCGCGATCCTGCCACTCTATCTTTTTGATATCGACGAACCGGAGGTAGGCTTCGTTGACCAGCGCCGTGGCTTGGAGAGTATGTCCGAGGCGCTCGTTGGAGAGGCAACGCTGCGCTATCTTGCGCAACTCCGGATAGACCAGAGCAAGGATTCGTTCTAAGGCGTCCCGGTCACCGCCGCTCCAGGCCCGCAGCAACCCGGTAACATCCCTCGCAGGGGCGGAACTCAATCCGGACCTCCGTTCCCCAGATTCTACCATGGCATGCCGGAGATTCCTGTCGGGGAGCCGGCACCGCGGTGCTCGAAAAAATCGCGGCCAGCCGTTAGAAGATTGCTTCGCGCTTCCCGCCTTTAGAGGTGAAGGCCAAGAGATGGCCGGGAGATTGAAGGAGGAGATATGAAACGCACAATGTATCGCAATCTGATTTTCGCGGCCGTGCTGTTTGGCGCTTCCGCAAGTTCATTCGCCGAGACGGTAGTATCCATCGCCGTTGCGCCGCCGGCGCTTCGCGTGTACGTGCAACCGCCCTGCCCCTCGGAGGGCTACATCTGGACCCCTGGTTACTGGGCCTATCGCGCCGGCGCCTATGTTTGGATTCCGGGCGCCTGGGTGCAGCCGCCGCAACCCGGTTTCCTGTTTACGCCGGGATACTGGGACTTGGCGGACGACGTGTACCTCTGGCATCGCGGCTATTGGGGCGTTCACGTGGGCTACTATGGCGGCGTGAATTACGGGTTTGGTTATCCGGGCGCAGGCTTTTTTGGGGGACGCTGGGACGGCGGCCACTTTTTCTATAACCGGGAAGCGAGCAACGTGGGCGAGAGATTTCATAATACCTATCGCGAAAAGGTGCTGGACCACGGGCACCGCGGCGCCAGTTTTCACGACAGGCGCGAAGACCGGCGTGAGGACCGGGCGGACCGCAGGGACGGCGGCAAGGAGCGTCGCGACGCGCATGGGCACGAGGGCGCGGCGCACGGCGCGAAAGCAAAGGAGCATGCAGCGAAGGCCGCGGCTCACGGCGGAAATAAATCGGGCGGCAAGCCGGCACATCGCGGCTAGGACCAAATAAGCGGGCGGCTCCGGCCGCCCGCTGTTCTTGTCGAGGGTGGAAACACCGAAGGCTCCCAATTCTTGATAGTGAGTAACTCGGGTTAACTGCGTAAAACTCAGTCACTCCGAACGACGCCAGCAAGCCTTTGGCGTGACGGAGGGACAAAAGCCGATCGTGGCCTTCGTAGAGCTGGTGCGATTGCAGACCTGCCATAATCTTCCCGTCAACGCCGCCTTCGCTGAACTAGCGCACCATGAGCGCACTGATCCGCGCCGTCCTTATTATTTCTTCCGGCGCCGGACGGACGACCGCCCCCCGGCTCGGCTGCGGAGGAACCGCGGCCGCAATCGAGCGGTGCCATTCTTCAGCTTCTTCCAGTCGAGCCCCGAAATCCCTTATGCAGCAGCTTCTGCGTCAACGTCCGATGCTCGGGGGCGAACTGCACCGCCGCCGCGTGCAAATACGGCCGGAATTCCCGCGTCCAATACGCCACGAATCCCGTCCGTGAAATCTCCGCCAGCGATCGCGCATAGTCATCGAGAATCGCCGACCCCAGCACCTTGCCGGTCCGCCGCGCCGCCGAATGCGCCGCCCGCGACAGCCACAACACATTCCCCGGAACATGTCTCAACGCCGACACCGCCATCAGCGACGACACCGTAAACACCGATCGCTTTTGTTCCCTCGCCGTCCGCCGCAATTCGTCCCAGATGCTTTCCAGCCGCTCCGGCGCCGGCACGCGCTTCGGCGGAATTGCCCGCACTTCCTGCCGGAAGCTGTCCCATTCCCGCCGCAGCCCCGCGATATCCACCGGCGGCAGATTCAGCGTCAGCGCCAGGTGCGAGCTCGTCTTCTCCAGTCCATCGAGCATCTGCTCCATCGTCTCGAAGCGCGCGTCCCGATCCAGCAGTCCTTCGTCTTTGAGCGCCTGCGATATCTCCCGGATCATCGTGTTTCCCGCGCCCGTCACATCCGCCAGCGCCGCCAGCACCCATACGGGCGACGCGTGAAAGCTTAGAATCCCCAGCAGCTCGATTCCATGGCTCGCCGTACGCTGCAGTAAGAAGTTCTCCGCCAGGTGACCCTCGCTGGGATAGATCCCCTCCACCTGCCCAACTTCTTCGATCAGAAATCGCAGCGTCACTTCCACCATCGTGCGATACAGCATCGTCCGACGCAGGCTCGCCGGCACCACCACCTCGCCGATCTCGCGCAGCAGTCCGCCGGAGAGCGCCCCGAGCGATCGCACCACCCGTTCCGGCAGAGACAATATGTAAGGAGCAGCCACGCTTCTAGTCTATCCTCCGTCCTTCTCCGGCAGCAGAGCCAGGCACTATCTGACTAGACCCATAAAATTGCCGCCTCGGCAGGTTTATCGGGTCCAAGGCGGCGGCAGCAACGGCATAATTTCAATGATGATCTCAGAAATGGGCCACTAAATCGGCCGGTCTCGAAATACTGAGTCTCTTAACACCAAACGGCGCGACCGCCGGATGCCGCGGCGTGCCCTTGGCAGTCTCGCCACGCGCCAGCGCGAGGCCGACGAGAAGCGGAAGACGGAAGCAAAACAGAAGCAGCGGGCGGTTGTGGCTTCTCAACCGGTAACGGTTCAGTAGTGGTCGGACCTTGCCCGTGGGTCAAAAGGCGCTGGAGCGGATCACCCGCATTCCACAGCTCGGCGGTTATTCGCCAAGCTGGTGTTCACGTCGCCCAATTGGTCCCAGAATACCGAGGTTGAACCGACAGGCAACCAATGAGGATTCAGGCTCTCACGATGCGTCTCGTAGCTTTGATCGTGCTCCTCACCTCTGCCTCGGACTATTCTGCGTTCGACCGCTTCGACCCGTCTGTTCCCACGAATTCGGCCGGGTTAGAGGCAATTCCCCACCTTGTTTCGAAGAGTGCGACACGGGCGAGTCTGCACACGACCGACCTGCCTGACGACCACTGCCTGTTCTGTTCTCCCTGGATAGCACCGCGGCGATCCGTCCTTGCGCAGTTCAGCCTGAGTTCACCGGTGGCGCAAAGCCCGACGGCTGCTCTGCCTTCCAGCTAGCCCATCCGTATCGAACGTCCGCCAAGAGGCAAACTGCCGGTCAATGATTACCTTCACGAGGGGAGTCATGCGATTGTGGGAGACGGATACGGCTCACGCCACGCACCGGCAGTAACTGCACGCTTACCAGCAGTAACTGCACGCGGAGAATACGGTTACTGATTCTGGATTATTAACAAGTGGGTCGCGTAATTGTGGATTCTTAAACAATTGAGTCATCACAATTACCCAACAACTTCCTCACCTTGCAGCCTCACCATCTCCTCGCCAAGTCGCGGAAATCGATCTATGGCACCCGTCAATCAAGCTGGTTTCTTGCCGGGGGCCACAGCGCGGTTTTGAGACAGAAGATTTTACATGGGGGTTGGAGTGCTATTCGAGCCTCGGGTGGCGTTCTCCGGATCAATCATCCGCGCCAAATGCCACAGCCATCTCAAGTAACTCCCGAAAGTTACATGAGTTAAACGGAGGATTCAGCATGAAGAAGAAATCGTATAAGTTCACCTTGGGCCTTGGCTCGTTCACAGTTCTTGCGATAGCGGTTGCGATGGCGGTCGCTATTTCTGCTGCGCAATCCGGAGGTTCCACGGCCAAAACATCTCCATGGCCCGCTGCAGGAAACGACCTGTCGAATTCGCGCAACCAGCCATCGGAAACCAAGATTGGTCCTTCCAATGTAAGTTCTCTTGCTCCGAAATGGATTTTTACCACCGGGGGGGATGTTTCGGCCACGCCCACCGTCGGCGCGAATGCTATCTACTTTCCAGACTGGGCGGGAAACCTGTACGCGGTAAACGCGGCCACCGGGCAGGCCATTTGGTCGGCGCAGATCTCGAACTACGACGGCTTTCCCAAAGCAATTTCACGAGTAAGTCCGGCGCTCACGGGCACCGACCTCATCATCGGCGATATCGAAAGTTCGGCGGCGCATGACGGGGCGCGTATCATGGCGATCAACCAACAAACCGGGGCTCTGCACTGGGTGACGCAGGTGGACACAAACCAGGCGGCAATCATTACCGGGTCGCCGGTAGTGGTAGGAAGCATGGTAATCGTAGGCGTCTCATCAAGTGAAGAAGGTCTCGCTGATACACCCGGATATGCTTGCTGTACCTTTCGAGGCAGCCTGGTAGCCCTGAGCGTCAACACCGGAGCGATTCTTTGGAAAACTTACACCGTGCCGGACAACGGGGGGCAAACGACCGGGTACAGCGGCGGTGCGATCTGGCAGCCGCCGGCTATCGATAGCGTGAGAGGTATCGTCTACGTTGGCACGGGCAATAACTATACAGTCCCGGAGGCCGTATCCACTTGCCAGTCGAAAGTCGGCGTGGGGATGATCATGTCTTGCACGGATGCGGCGGACTATTTCGACTCGGCCTTAGCCCTGAATCTTCAAACCGGCGCCATCTTGTGGAGCAAACAGTTGCACGGATACGATGTCTGGACGGTTGCCTGCATTAGTGCGAAGGCGGGCGTGACCTGTCCTTCACCGGCGGGGCCGGACTACGACCTGAGCGGCTCCGGGCCGAACCTGTTGCAAGGATTGGTCGGATTCGGCCAGAAAAGCGGTATCTATTGGGGCCTGGATCCCTCGACCGGCGAGATCGCCTGGGGCACGCCGGTGGGCCCGGGAAGCACGCTCGGCGGAATCGAGTGGGGGACGGCCAGCGATGGAGAGCGAATCTATGCGGCCATCGCCAACAATTTGCACGATGCCTACAAATTGGCGCCGGGCGGAGAAACCATCACATGGGGCTCATGGAGCGCCATCAATCCGGGAACCGGAAAGATCATATGGCAGACGGCGGACCCCAGCAAAGGGGCGATCGATACCGGCGCGGTGAGCGTGGCGAATGGAGTAGTATATGCGGGGTCGTACTCCGGGCTTATGTATGCAATGAGCGCGAAGACCGGAAGGATCCTATGGAGTTTCGACAGCGGTGGGTCGGTGATCGACGGACCGGCGATCGCGGATGGAGTGGTCTATTGGGGCTCGGGATATGCGCATATTTCTCCCGGGAAGCCAAACAATCAAGTGTTTGCCTTCGCCCCACAAAACTAGGCTGGCAGCGTACAGATTGACGCCATTTCTGCGCAGCGATGGCCTGCGCATTCTCGATTGTTCCACCGTTCTCCAGATATGCTGCGATGCCGTGTCGAGTGTGCCCTGCTGCGGCTCGAGATGTTCTTGAGCCATTTTCTCCTAGACTCTCTAGGAGGAGCATGAGGCCTTATTTGCGTGGTGTCAAGACTCCGTTGGGGCCGCCCCTCGCTCAAAACCAACCGTGGATCGCACCACTCGTTCCGGCAGAGACAATATGTAAGAAGTTCCAGTCTAGCCTCAGAGTTCCTGAGGTCGTCCCCGCGATTTGGGTGGCTCTTCGCGTTCAGGACCACTCCCTGACGGTCGCGGCTCGGTGTCGGTGCACTGCGTTTCCGAGCCGCGCGCGTGAGCAAGCGGTTTAAGGCTCATGGCAAATTCCACGACTTTAGGGTTCGGAGCCTCGCTCCTTCTCCTCTACCGATTTCAAAAACGACTGCGCTTCCTGATATCCGGGCCGCAGCGCCAGCGCCCGCTCGAAATCCGCCCTCGCCCGCCGCAGATCGGGCCGATACAGCAAGTGATAAACTCCCACGAACAAGTGCGCCCGCGCATCGTTGGGCCGCACCCGCGCGATCTTCTCCGCCACTTCCGTAGCTTCCGTGAACATCTCCAACTGGTGATACTCCGCCGCCAGAAAATCCAGCCGCGAATCGTCCGCCGGATCGGCCGCAATCTCCTCCTTGAGAATTTCGACGTACCAGCGGTTCTTCCGCCGCCGCGTCTCCGCGTCCGCCCGAAACCGGTGATCGATACGGATACCTGTACGAATCAGCTTCCCGCGGGCCGCTAGTATCGACGCATCCACCGTCTCATGCACCCGTCCGCGATACCGGATCCCCGGCCGATTGGGAAACAGCCGCACCACATAATCGGTGAACGGCTTTTCCGTCTCCGAGGACCGGTTCACACGCTCCAGAAAATATCCCGCGTTCAGTCCCTCCGCCGCCAGCGTCTCGATACCTGCCGCGCCCCCGGGTGCCAGTGTCTCATCGGCATCCAGCATCAGAATCCACTCGCCCCGCGCCCGCCCGATGGCGCAATTGCGAGCCCCTGCGAAATCCACGGCCGTGAAATCGAACAGGTTCACTTCCGCCCCATACTCGGATGCAATCTCCCGCGTGCGGTCGGTCGACCCCGTGTCGACAACGATCATCTCGCCCGCCAGTCCCCGCACCGAGTCAAGACACGCAACCATGTCCGGCTCGCCGTTCTTGACGATCATGCAGAAGCTGATCACACCGTCGATAATATCCTAGAGTGTGGGGACGTAGGTTAGAGAAAGCTTTTCCCAAGCCCTAATACCGACAGCCGGGCCCCCTGGACGCGCGTTTTCTGCTCGGTCCCTCGGGCGCGACCGCGTAAATCGCGCCGCTTCGATATGTCCCAGTCCGGGACTTACCGGAGTATCCGCCATCTGCTCTAACACCGCCGAGCTAACTCTCGGCAGGTGAACGTGACCAACTTAGTCCAATTAACTCTTATTATTAACATTTTTCTTGACATCAGTTTCCGGGGGACAGCATAGTCGCCCCGTTTGTCCCGGTGGTACCAGACATCGTCCGCAACGTCCTAAGTCGACGGCAGCTTACCAGCCTTGAAAGCCAAGCCTGGCACGCGCCTCACACAAGCTCGGCTAATATCATGAACACCTCGAAACGATTGCTGCCGCTTTGTCTTTTCCCGGCCAGGGCGCTGCTGGCTCTGCCCGCCACCTCAACAGTGGCTTTCTCCAAATCCTCCGCGGTGCCCACTTATACCGCATCGCACTCCGGCGCCACGCTGGTGAAAGCTGCGAGAACCAGCTCACGTTCTGCGATGCCGATCACTCGTTCGCTCTGATTCCGGCAGCGGTGTTTCCTACCAGCAGAACGGCGTCTGGGAGCCCCCACAATTGCAGGTAGTCGCCTTCAACGACGGCAGCCGGCCCACCTACCGTCCCGACGTCTTCGTGGTCTCGCGGTCGGCCCGATACTTTTCCAGAGCGTAGCCATCGATGAAATTGCCGTTGCGGACAAACTGCACCAGAGCCGTCGGGTTACTAACCTCCAGAATCGTCTTCATGATCGACACGCCCGAGACCAGATCCTCGCGGGAAAAGACGTTCTGGACATCGGCGCGATCCTTCGTTGCCTGATCACGGATCTTGCTTTCCATTTGCGGCGTTTGCGGTTTCGCGGTGGGGAAAGTAATCTTCATTTCCCCTCGGTTCCAGGTTTTGCTCTCGAGTCGCGCCAGGAACCCATTCAGGTCGGCCTTGCTGATGATTACCCAACCGTCCAAAGCCCATTCCGGGTGCGTGAACGTCGCCGTTGCCCAAGCCGCACCGCCGCTCCAATACACGCGCTTCCGGTTGGCCAGGCAAGGCGTATCCATGCTCTCCTTTTTATTGTTTGCCGACAAACAAATCGATGACTGGAGGAGACGGAGGCGATTGAAGCGGTTGCCGAGAATTACCTGCGAGAAATAGATAGATCGCGCCTGTAAGCACGCCCGCAATCACGAGCCCCAACGCAACTCGCTTAACGACGGAACTTATCCACGGTGACGCAGGTAGCGGCGGCGGAGTAGGTTTCGTCGGCCGTTGTGATGGCTGCGGTTCGGGTTGTGGCGCTGTCGGCGCGGGCGGTGGAGGAGGCGCCACCGGCAGTGGAGCGGGCGGCGGTTCGGGTTGTATTGCCGCTGGCGCGGGCGATGGTTCGGGTTGTGGTGCCGCCGGTGCGGGCGTGAAACTGGGCGCTGGGTCGAGCGGTGGAGGCGGTAAAGCCGGATTTGGTGAGGGCGGCGGTTCCGGTTGTGGCGGCCGCGGCGCCGCCGCGGGTGTGTATGGCGCCAGGCATCGGAGCCGGCCGCGGCCGCGACCAGATCCCCCTGCGGCCGCCATTGCAAGCATCGCACCTGGCTGGGTCCGCTCATAATCGCCACACAGGATTTTACCGCGCGGTCCCAAACATAGATTAACCCCTTCTCCCCAGCGCTCAGCAGAATCGATTCGCGAGGATGAAACACTAACGCCAGGATTCCGCCCGGGGAACCGCATTGCCGGCGCACCACGCTACCGTTGGCCGTGTCCACCGAGCGAACTACGCCGATTTCTCCCGGGCCAGCCCCTCCGGCGATTAAACGCCCCTCACCCATGAAATCCAGGCACTGAACCGGGAACTCCTCATCCTTCACGATCGGGCACTCCGTTTTCGTTTCCAGGTCCCAGGCGCTGATTTCCCCGTCGCGGCAGGCCACGTAGAGAGATTTGCCCTCGGGGTCGAAAGCCATTGCGGCCACGGCCGGCCCGGTCCGCGGCAACGTGCCGACCCAACGAGGACTCTCCGAAATCTCCCAGATCCGGATCCAACCGGTGTAAGTCGCGACTGCCAGCAAATCGCGATGGCGCGAATAACTAGCCGACGTGGAGCCAAAGTTCGACTCGATCCGATCGAATCGGCCGCCCCCTGGAAGCGGTTCCCAGACGAACGAAATACCGCTTTCGGCCACCGCCACGATCGAGCCGCTGCTGGCAAAATCGAGGAAAACAATCGGTTGGCGGCAGGTGAGTTCGGCCGCGGGATTCAGATGTTCGTCAAAGACCAGGATGCCCTTTTGGGTTCCGATTGCGATGGAATCCCCGCGTGGAGACCAGGCGATGGAAAGGCATTCTTTAAGGTCGCCGCGAACGTCTTGCTGCTCACCGTCCGGAACGGTCCAAGTCGATAGTGTGCCCTCGCAACATACGGCCAGCCGCCGGTCATTGGGATGAAATGCAATGCCGCGCGGCGCGCCTTGTGCCGGAATCTCTAGCAAGGCGCGGCCGAGATCGCCCGCCCAAAGGATCACCTTCGTCCCGTCTGTGCTTGCAAGATATTCCGATCCGTGCGAGCAGGCAAGCTTGATCACTTTTTGCGCATGACCTCCGAAAACGGCAAGCAATCCGCGCGTGATGGGATTCCACAGATGCACGAAACCGCGGACATTGCCGGCCGCCAATATCCCGCCGTCGGGACTGAAGGCGATCGCCCGGATTCCGTCAGGGTTCGCCGCCCATGACGAAATTTCCGGCGAGCCGTCAATTGGGCAGACAGTGATTGCGCCCTGTCGATCGCCCGCGGCCACCATTCGGCCGCTCACCGCGACACATTCCACCGGAGCGCTCCTGCGAATCAGAGTTGTTTGCGATCCGCCGCCTAGATCCCATGAGCGAACCGTGCCGTCCTCACCTCCACTCACGAGAAAAGCCCCATCCTGAGTCATGGCAAGACTGCGGACCGATCCGGCGTGACCTTCGAGTTCGAGCCGGACCGCTGGTTTCCGGCGCGGTGCGTTATGAACAATCAGGGATGCCAGCGATGCGGTTCGATGATAGTCGCGGCCGATAGCGCGGCGAAGCAGTTCAGGGTCCTCGCGGTTCAAACCGCCGCACATTGTGATCAGACGCCGCTGCCCACGGATGAGATTGTAAATCCAGCGCACGTACGCCTGCTTCAGAAGCCAGGCGTGTTTGCCTCGTTCAATATGTTCGTCCGATCGCAGAATCGCACGATACGCCTGCGCCACCGTACCAAGGCCGCCCTCAATTTCACGATATCCGCGCACCGACATCGCGTCCCAAAGCTGATCGATTGCGGGATCGCGTGTCGCAATCGAATGGCGCAGGGCCTCTACGAGTTCGCCATCGGGCACGTTACGGAGGATCATCGGCGTGGTTTCGAGCGTCGCCTGCGGGTCTATTTTCTGCACCAGCGCAGTCATTCCGTGCAGCGATCCGGCCGATCCCGCGATGCTCGTCTTAAGCCAGGAATTCAAGCTATCCGCGGTGAGATTGCCGGTTCTGCCGGGAATGCCTGCTTTGCGCTTCACACGGCGGACAGGCGGGGTATCGTCCTCATCTTCGCCTTCATCTTCGTCCGGGTAACAGACCGGCTCCTCGTCGTAAGAGTCGGGCAATCGGTAAAAGCCGAGACGGGCAAGCTGACCCAGTTGTTCCCAAGAGAGAGCACCGCGCTCAATAAAGTAATCGATCAACTCGGTAATGACTTTCATGATTCGCGGTGAGCGAGATAGGTGTCAGGGCGTTCCCTTACTTTATCAAGATCAAGGGCGGGAAGAAATGCGAGGTAATCAACGGTGCCTAGTCTTTTTGGGACTGAACCCAGAAAATTGAGACACTCGGCAACTGGCACATCTTGCACAGCGTGTAAAAAAGTGTGTCAGAGCCCAGGTATTACGGCGAAATTCGCCCACTGCGCTGACCTAATCGAATCAACTAGCTGGTCACCTGGAGTTACCTCGAATCGCACCCAAGATCGGCTACGAACCAAAAGGTCCGCTGTGCGAGTCAGCCCGGGCGCACCACATAAATCATTTACGTGCATCAGTTCACCAGCGTGGGGATAGCGCTGTTTGCCCCGCCGGTAAAACCAGTGATAGCACCTGACCCGCCAGCCGAGATCTCCGCGGCTATTTTTTTCTCCTCATCTTCCTTCTCGCGCTGCTTCCGACCGGCCTCGGCGAAGGCGGTTTGCATCTCGCTGGCGCCGAGGCTTTCCGAGACTTCTTTGGTTGGGACGCCGCGCGATAGAAGCACGGACGCGCAGGTGTGCCTCAGGCCGTGAAGGGGCAGGTATTGATACCTGCGGCGTCGCGCGCTTTGTAGAGATAGTCCAACAACGTGCGCGGATCAATCGGCGCGCCGGTATCGCCGCTTGTGAAGACGAAGCCGCTCTCTCTCCACGTGTCGCCCGCCGACCTGCCGTTCGGCCTCCTGCCGTATCTTGCGCGCGGTTAGGGCGTCGTGGTTCCCCTCGCTGCCCTCTGGCCTGGAGGGTTCGATGAATACGCTACACGGCCCGCCCTTTGCTGCGTGATAACGGCGCCCGCCACGTCCACCCACGTCGGGGGTTAGCGCTCTTCGACCCTTGCAAGAGTGCTACGTCTGAGGACGTGGATCGGATAATTGGGCTTGCTGCTGCTGTTGTGATCGTCGGCCTGCTAGTGCGCTTCGTGTTCAAACGCTCTGTCAACAAGGAGGCCCGTGCTCTCAAAGAACGAGGCGCCGCCGAAGTGCGGATGCCCCCCCGGTTTCGGCGAAAGCGTCCGCAGCCCCTCGGACCACTGCACCGCTGAGGTCAAGGACTCCGCAGTACGAGGCGATCCGTCAAAAGCTCCGCCTTCCGCTCATGTACGACGAAGAGAAGATTGACCGATTGGTGGCAATACCGCATTGCGGGTATTTGTTGCTGTGCGCGAGGCTGGTCCGTGGCCGCGCTGTGTGCGCCTCGCCACCCAGCCGCTCTGCGCTTCCCGCGCCTGGTCCGCGGAGCGGCGGGCAGGAGGATCCGATGGGCCAATGGCGTGGCGCCCCGGAATGCGAGAATGGATGACCATGAAAGCGACTTTCGTCCTGGTCTTCCTCTGCCGCGTTCTCCTGGGCCAAACTCCCGTTACCGCCGAGCGCCATGAGTTCGTCATCGCCGACTTCCGCACGGAAAGCGCCGTGGTGCTTCCGCAAGCGCACATCGTCTACGGCACTTACGGCAAGCTGAATGCTGACCGCAGCAACGCCATCCTGCTGCCGTCGCACTATATGGCCAATCTTCGCGGATACGAGTGGCTGATCGGCCCCGGCAAGGCCCTCGACCCGTCGGACCTGTTTCTGGTTACGTCGGAGCTCTTCGGAAATGGCCGATCGTCGTCGCCGAGCAATACGCCGGAGCCATTTCACGGCCCCCGTTTCCCTGTGACTACCATCCGCGACAACGTGGACGTGGTTCATCGTCTGCTCACCGAAGAGCTCAAGATCACCCACCTCCGCGCCGTAATCGGTTTCTCGATGGGCGCACAGCAGGCCTTTCAGTGGGCTGTCAGCTATCCCGATTTCATGGATCGCGTGGTGGCCACTTCGGGGACGGCCAAGACCTACCCCCACGGAATCGTGCGGCTTGAGGGGCAGATCGCGGCGCTCACCGCAGATCCGACGTTTCAGGGCGGCGACTACACCACGCCGCCGCGGAAGGGGTTGGAAGCCTTCGGAATGGTCTGGGCCGCGTGGCTGTATTCGCAGGAATGGTGGCGCCGCGAGCTATGGCGCGCCACCGCGCAGCCTGGAACGACCTTCGAGCAGGTGTCCAACCGCTTTCGCACGCAATTCAGCGCCGACGCCAACGACTACATCCTGCAGGCACGCACCTGGGAGCGTCACGACGTGGGCACTACTCCCGGTTTCAACGGCGACGTCGAGCGCGCCCTTCGGTCGATCAAGGTCCCGCTCTTGTACATGCCTTCGGAGACAGACTTGTATTTCCCCGTCGGCGATGCGCGCTACGAAGCTCCGTTCATTCCGAAATGCACCCTGATGCCGATACCGTCGCTCTGGGG
>Ga0302326_10022878_pt1 | contig 12762 bp, 9 predicted proteins | sample Palsa_T0_3_FD_202264 | JGI IMG/M metagenome (GOLD analysis project Ga0302326, IMG submission 202264) | Peat permafrost microbial communities from Stordalen Mire near Abisko, Sweden - Palsa_T0_3 | ecosystem: Environmental > Terrestrial > Soil > Palsa > Peat permafrost | place: Sweden: Abisko... | reverse complement strand
GATTTGTTCGATATCTAACCGGACACGAGTGCGATGAGGTACGCTTTTCGAGACATATAGGGCGGAGTCATCTCTCTCCGTGGCTGCGTTCCGCTGCAGACGACGCAATCCTGGACTACCCTCAGCCGTCCCTTGCGGGACTGAATTCGTTGCGCAATGCTCTAGGATAAAAACACCCATGTCCCAACTGCCGGAACTCCTCAAGCATGTGGTCGAAGATCACGGCACCCTCACCCAACAGCAGGGATGCTCCGTGCTTCGGGAAATGCTCGAAGGCGGCGCGACGGACATACAGATCGCCGCCCTGGTGACCGCGATTGCCACCCGCGGACCCACCGTCGACGAACTCTCCGGCTTCGTCCAGGCCATGCGGGCCATGGGCCGGCCGGTCCCTTTAAATGAGACGGAGCGGGATGAACTGGTCGACACCTGCGGCACCGGAAGCGACGGCCAGGGAACCTTCAATATTTCGACCGCGGCTGCCCTGGTGGCGGCAGCAGCGGGCGTTAAAGTAGCCAAGCATGGCAACCGGGGTGTCACCTCCAAATGCGGTTCCGCGGACGTGCTGGAAGCCCTCGGCATCCCGGTCGAACTATCCCCAGAGAGCGCGGTGGAGTGCCTGCGACAAACGGGTTTCATGTTTCTCTACGCTCCGTCGCTACATCCGGCTTTGAAGCGGGTACAGCCAGTGCGCCGGGCACTCGGTTTCCGCACCATCTTCAATCTGGCCGGTCCGCTCGCCAACCCTGCTGGAGCCAAAGCCCAGGTTGTAGGCGTCTTCGCCGGCGTAGATCTGGTGGCCGACAGCCTGGCCCGGCTTGGCGTCCGCCACGCGTTCGTGGTCCGCGGGCGAGATGGCCTGGACGAGCTCACCTTGAACGGCGCGAGCGAAGTGGCCGAGGTGCGGGAGCACACCGTCCGCAACTTCACCCTGGAAGCCGGCGACGCAGGGCTGCAGCAAGCGCCACTCAGCGCGCTACAGGGCTGTGACGCCAGCGGCAACGCCTCATTGATCGAAAAAATTCTGCAAGGCGAAACTGGCCCCAGGCGGGACGTTGTTCTGCTGAACGCCGCGGCGGCCCTGATCATCGCAGGCCGGGCGGTCGATTTTGCAGGTGGTGTCCGCTGCGCCGCTGACGCGATAGACTCAGGTGCTGGTCTGCGCCTGCTGGCCCAATTACGCAAATTTGCCGGCAATGCGATTGCCCTTGACCGGCCGTAAAGGAGTTTGCACCATGCCCATCTCATTGAAATGCGTCGCCGCTATTTTCCTGGCAGCGGTAGCGCTCACCAGCCAGGCGCAGCAAATCGTGGTCAGCAAAGATAACCGCACCATCGCCGTCACCACCAGCGCCGACGCCGATGCTCCCGCGGACATGGTGGCCGTCCAGATAGGCTTTGTTGCCTACGGGGCCGACCAGGAGTCCGCCTACGCTGAAGGCTCCAGGATCTCAAATGCCATTGCCGCAGCCTTGAAGGCGGCTGGCATACCGCAGGACGCCATTCAGAGTGAGTCCCAGAGCATCACTCCCGTCCAGCAGTACACCAACCAGGACTGGACCCCTTCTGAGAAGGCCGAGCGCAAGTTCCAGGTGCAGCAGGGCTGGAGCGTGAAAACCGCGGCCGCCAATGGCGCCAAGGTGCTGGATGTTGCTATCAAGGCGGGCGCTAACCAGAGCGGGCAAATGAACTGGAGCGTGGCCGACCAGGACGCACTGCAGGCGAAAGCTGCGAAGCTGGCGCTCGACCGAGCCCGGCAGATCGCCCAGCAGATGGCCGCGGGTCTCAGTGCAGCCCTGGGCCCGCTCGTATATGCCAGCAATGAGGCTCCAGCTAGAGGACCCCAGCCTTTGATGATGAGGGCTCAGAGCATGATGGCAGCCGCGCCGGCTCCCAAAGAAGTAGAGCCGCTCAGCGTGAGCGCGCCCAAAGTTACCGCTTCAGCTACGGTTTATGCAGTATTCAGCATTCAATAGGGTTGCGTCGTATGCTGGACAGAAGGACGCTCATACATGGCGAGATACCAGTATCGTGATTTAAAACCGACGGTCGAAGCAGAAGAACTCTACCGCCGCTGGCTGTGCCATCTGGACGAAGAATTCACCCGCCATAAGGAGTCCCGGTTGCGGAGTGAAATCGTCCGCGATTCGCTGCACCAGATTTACCTGGGCCGCCCCCACGGCGGCAAGCTCAACACCTCGCTCATCTCCGAGTTACCTGGCAACGTCCTGCAGCTTTCGTTAGACCCGGCCAATGTCACCCTCGAGCCGGAGTACTACGGCGACATAGACGTAGAGAAATACTGCGAGCGTAAGCCGCTGATCTACTTCTGGCAGATGTTCGACCGGTCGGCGCTGGGATTGAATCACTGGCTCGGTTTTCGCTTTCGCAAGATGCTGGCTAAGCACATCTTCAAGCACGTAGGAAAGAACGTGAAGATCTTCCACGGGGTCGAGTTCAGTTTCGGTTACAACCTCACGGTGGAAGACGACTGCACTATTCACAAATACGTGATGCTGGATGACCGCGGCGAGCTCATCATCCGCAAAGGAACATCCATTTCCGACTACGCGGCGTTGTATTCCCACTGGCATGACTCTACGGATTCTCACGATATCGAGAACCGCATCACCGAAGTCGGCCCCGCCGCGCGCCTCACCTATCACTCTTCGGTGATGGCCGGCATCAAGGTGGGCGAAGACGCCATGCTGGGCGCGATGGGCGTCGCCACCCATGACGTGCCGCCGCATGCCATCTGGGGGGGCGTTCCCGCCCGCGAGATCAGAGTCAAGAAGTAAGCCACGGCGAAGATTGCAGAGCTACTTAGCCCGGGCCGCCGTGCTACCATCAGGCTCCAATGGGAACTCCTGAGATCGCCCTGGGGATCTGCGAATTTGTGGTGTTGCTGTTCGCGCTCAGTCTCCACGAGTCAGCACACGGATGGATGGCTTCGCGGCTGGGTGACCAGACGGCACGCATGCTGGGCCGCATCACCCTCAACCCCATCAAACATATCGACCCGGTAGGCACCATCATGCTGCCCCTGGTAGCCATGGTGACCCACATCCCGTTGATTGGCTGGGCCAAGCCGACTCCGGTGAACACCCGCAACTTCAAGAACTTCGTGCGCGACGATATCCTCACCACGCTGGCGGGTCCCGTCAGCAATGTGATTGGATCCGTGGTCTCGTTGCTGGTGTTGATCATCATCGCCAAGACGTCACCGGTCGGGTTGATTTCGGTCCGGTCGGTTGCCATGCGCGGCATCAGTGCGCTGGATCCGCAACTCCTCGCGGTGAGCCCGGTGGCGTATCCGCTATCTTTGATGTTCTACATCAGCATGCTGCTCAACCTGTTTCTGGCCGCATTCAATCTCCTTCCCCTGCCACCGCTGGACGGAAGCCACATCTTCCGCCATATGCTGCCTCAACGCTGGTTGCCGGTTTACGATCGTCTGGGAATCCTGAGCCTGTTTCTGATGTTGTTCTTTGGCGGCGGCGTCACCATGGCGATGGTGAATCCTGTGCTCGGCTTCTTCCGCGTTTTGCTGCTCTCGCTCTGAAGGATTTCCGTACAATCGAAGCAGTGAATCAAGACCCGAATCGTCAGCAACTGAAGCGCGTGCTGAGTGGCATGCGGCCTACCGGCAAATTGCATCTCGGCAACTACATGGGCGCCCTCTACAACTGGGTACGCCTGCAACACGACTACAACTGCTACTTTTTCGTAGCCGACTGGCATGCCCTCACCACCGATTACGCCGACACCTCCAACCTCCGGCAAAATACCATCGATGTAACCCTGGATTGGTTGGCAGCGGGATTGGATCCGGAGCGCTGCGTCCTCTTTGTGCAGTCTCTGGTGCCCCAGCATGCGGAGTTGCACCTGCTGCTCTCGATGATCATGCCGCTTGGCTGGCTGGAGCGAGTGCCGACCTATAAAGAACAGCAGCTGCAAATGGGAGACAAGGACCTCACCACCTATGGCTTCCTCGGATACCCGCTGCTCATGGCGACGGATATTCTTATCTACCAGGCTGACTTTGTGCCCGTAGGGCAAGACCAGGTGGCGCACGTAGAAGTTACCCGCGAAGTGGCCCGGCGATTCAATCACTTCTATTCGGGTCCGGTTCCGATTCTGCCCGAGCCCCAAGTGCTGCTGACCCCTTCCCCCAAACTGCCTGGCACCGATGGGCGGAAGATGTCCAAGAGCTACGGCAACACCATCCTGCTCACCGACCCGCCGCCGATGGTGCGGCAGAAGCTGAAGACCATGGTGACCGATCCGGCGCGGGTACGGCGGACCGACCCTGGAGACCCAGACGTTTGCCCTGTCGGGGATCTGCACAAGGTCTTTTCGACTCTGGAGACTCTGGAGAAGGTGTACGCCGGGTGCCGCTCCGCTGGCATTGGGTGCATCGAGTGCAAGGGCTGGGCAGCCGATGCAATTGTGGCCGAACTTGAGCCCATCCAGCAGCGGCGCAAGAAATATGAAGATCAGCCCGGCCTGGTCCATGACATTCTGCATAGTGGTTCACAGTTGGCTCGGGCCCGCGCCGAAGAAACCATGGAGCAGGTGAGGGATGCCATGCACCTGTTAAAGCCCGAAGAGGGAGAGCGCGCGCAATGAATGATGAAACGCGCGATAAGAAGCGGGAAGCTGCCGAGAGCCTATCGCCCTACAGCATCAGCGTGGGTGCCGTGTACGACGGGCCGCTCGACCTGCTGCTCGACCTGATTCGCAAGCAGGACATCGACATCTATGACATCCCCATCGGCAAAATCACGGCTCAGTTTCTGGCCTACGTCGAGGGTCTGAAGCAGACCGAGGTCGATGCGGCAGCCGACTTCATTTACGTGGCTTCGCTGCTGATCCACATCAAGAGCCGCATGCTGCTTCCCCGAACTTCGGCCGAAGGAGCCGAAGGTGAGCAGGAGGATCCACGGCGGGAGCTGGTGGAGCGGCTCCTGGAGCATGAGCGCTTCAAGAATGCGGCCCAGATGCTGTTGCAGAAGCAACAGATCGAAGCCGCCACCTGGACCAACCCGGCAATCCGGCAATTTAATACGGAAGAGGGGGCCGAGCCTGAGATCGCGGCGGACACCGTCGACCTGGTGCGTGTTTTCCGGGAAATCCTCGACCGCGCGCGGCAGAGGCCGGTGCTCAACGTCGACGAGGATGCTGTCACCGTCTCCCAGATGCTCGACTACGTCCGCCGCCGGCTGATCATGGAGGAGCGGCCCGTCTCATTGAGCAGCCTGCTCCGGAACACTCGCACCGAGAAGGCGCTTATCTGCATGTTCCTGGCTCTGCTGGAGCTGGTGCGGCTACAAGCGATTCTGCTGAGGCAAGACCGCAACTTCGGCGAGGTCTACATCAAGAAGCACGCCTCGTTCGAGTCGGTAGTGAATCAGGGCCTACAAGCCAAGGACGACTGGCGCTGATAGCGCCAGGCCGCGGAGAAACTCGGGACGAAGGGCACGGCTTCAGCCGTGCCGCTCCGGGCCGAACCGTTCAGGCCTTTAGGCCCTGAGGTACGCTTTACTCTCTGTCCTGACCACAGACCCTGGGTATCCCACATCTCGCGAAAAACGAGCGAGATATGGGGCACCCCGCAGGAAATCCGGGTTCGCTCCGGTCGAGACGACAATTCTGTTGCAGTTAAGATTTGGTTTTTTCCTGGAAACGCGGATCCATATCCTCAACCAAAATTGTCGTCTCGACCGGAGCGAAGCGCAGTGGAGAGATCTCTGTGTTGACGCCCTTTCTTGGAAATGTTTTTCGACAGACCGTAGCGCGAAGCGTAGTGGAGAGCCTGCCCCGGCGTGCCGTGGGATCTGCCTTTTTTTCAATCCCACATCCGATTCAATTCACAAAACTTTAACATCCCGGGGTGCCACAATTCACACTCCCAACCGACGCACTTTGGTACCGTTGCCAACACCTATAAATGTTGGAGTGTGCACGCGTGAAAGAAGGATCATCTGCTGTTTTGACTCCCCCAATCAAGGGTTCAGTGCACGACAAAATGAACCGGAAACAGGGCAAGATCCCGATGATCATCTTCGGGCTTGTGCTGGTTGGCGGCATCGGATGGGCAGCGTCGCAATTCCTTGGCGACCTCTTCTCGGTCCCGCGTACCGCCTCGGTGATGGCCTACACCCTGCTTTGTATCGCGCTGCTGATCGCGCTGGGATTTGAGTTCGTCAACGGGTTCCACGACACTGCCAACGCGGTGGCAACGGTGATCTACACCCACTCGCTCGAACCTCATATTGCCGTGATGTGGTCCGGTATGTGGAACCTGATCGGGGTGTTGCTGTCTTCCGGAGCCGTCGCCTTTGCCGTGGTCTCGCTCCTACCAGTCGAGCTGATCCTCAAGGTAGGATCGGGCGCTGGATTCGCCATGGTCTTTGCCCTGCTGGTTTCGGCCATCATATGGAACCTGAGTACCTGGTGGTACGGACTGCCGGCCTCCAGCTCGCATACCCTCATCGGTTCGATCATCGGTGTCGGCGTCGCCAACCAGTTGATGGCGGGTGCCAACGGCACCTCGGGCGTGGATTGGTCGCAGGTGGGCAATGTCTTCCGCGCGCTGCTGATTTCTCCCGTCGTCGGGTTCGTCCTTGCCGCTGTGTTGTTACTCGTGCTCAAGTTCGTGATCAAGGATCCGCGGCTCTTCGAGGCGCCTAAGGGCGACGCACCGCCGCCATTTTGGATTCGCTGCCTGCTGGTGCTGACCTGCACCGGTGTGAGCTTCTTCCACGGCTCGAACGACGGTCAAAAGGGCATGGGACTCATCATGCTGATCCTGATCGGCACGGTGCCCACCGCGTATGCCCTGAATCACGCGGTAGGCTACAGTCAGGTCCAGGATTTCGTCGCCGTATCAGAACAAGCGGCCAAGGTGATGACCGCGCACGTTGACTCGAACGCCGTCATCGATGATCCGCGCGTCGATCTCACCGAATACCTCCAGACCAAGAAACAGACACCGACCACGATTCTGGCGGAGCGCCAGATGATCCTCGAGATCGAGCATGAAGTGAACCAGTACCATACGCTGAAGGCTGTGCCGTCCGGGCAGCAGTCGAACGTGCGCAACGACATGTATATCTCGAGCGAAGCTCTCCGCCTTTTCGCCAAGTCAAAGAATCCGACGTTCACCCCGGAGGAAGCCGCGGTGATGGCGAACTACAAGAAGAAGCTCGATCTTTCCACCAAGTTCATCCCACCATGGGTGAAGGTAGCGGTGGCGATCGCTCTCGGCCTGGGCACCATGATTGGCTGGAAGCGCATTGTCGTCACCGTAGGCGAGAAAATCGGGAAAACCCACCTCACTTACGGCCAGGGTGCTGCAGCTGAAATTGTGGCGATGTTTACCATCTGGGCGGCGGATAACTACGGGTTACCGGTCAGTACCACCCACGTCCTCTCCTCGGGCGTGGCCGGAACCATGATGGCCAATAAGAGCGGGCTGCAGTGGTCCACCATCCGCAGTATCGCAGCGGCATGGGTCTTCACCCTCCCAGTCGCGGCCCTTATGGCGGCGGGTCTCTTCTGGATCTTTGTGCAGTTTGTTCCCAAAGTGTAAGCTGGCCTCAGTAAAACGGACAAGACGAAGGCGCCTCGATCTCATCGAGGCGTTTTTTTTTGCCGCGCAAATTTCTACAAGCATCAGGAAATCGAGTCCCGTAGGGCCGGCTGAACTTGCTGAACTTAGCCCAGGGCTGCATCCCAAAACAAGTTAGCGCTTATGGGACTAAGTCCTGGGCTAAGTTCAGTCGTCCATGCGGGACTGAGTTTGTAATCGTAGGTTCTCTCTAGCCCAGATCAAGAGCCCCCCTTCCTTCTTCAAAATCCAGCCCCTTTTCCCATCCCCACGAAAGCCCGCAACGGAAATTCCTTGACGGCCCACCGGACTTGTGGTCTGTTATTGTTTAACACTAGACATGGGAATTTTAAACATACGTCAGGCCCCTCGCTCCTCTGAGGAGCGGCAAAGCGAAATACTGTTGCACATCAAGGAAAAGGGCTCCGCTTCCATTGGGGAAATAGCAGAAAACTTCTCTATATCGGAAATGACGGTGCGCCGCGTGCTCTACAAGCTAAGCGACGCGGGGCTCATCATCAGAACTCCCGGAGGCGCCATGGTCGCTCCTTCTGGATCGATGGAGAGAACATTTCTTGAGCGATCGGAGAAGATGTCCGGGGCCAAGGATGCGTTAGGCCGCGCTGCCGCTGCGCTGGTGCAGGATGGCGAAACGGTCGTACTCGATTCGGGTACGACCACGCAATACATCGCGAGACACCTGGCAGCCCGGCGCGACCTGGTGGTAGTGACGGCCTCACTTGCGGTACTGGAAGAACTGGCAGGCAGCGCAGGCGTGAAAGTGCGCTTGACGGGCGGAGTATACCGCCGGATCAGTCACGATCTCTGTGGCAGTAGTGTCGACGAAGCCCTGGGAAATATCTATGCAGATCGTGTCTTCTTCGGCGCGGCGGCTCTCTCTTTCCAAAGAGGAGCCATGAATTACGACCAGGAAATGCCGAAGTCGATTCTGCAAGCCGGCAAGCAAAGGATTCTGGTCATTGACAGCAGTAAGGTAGGCATCGAAGCCGTCTACCGGTTTTGTCCCATCGAGCAGTGCGACCTGATTATTACCGACCCCGGGGTAAAAGCTGCGGAGATCAAGAAACTCCGCAAACTAACGAACGTCATCATCGCGGAATAACCCACCCCGAGAAGGTGTCCGCGGAAAACCATAAGGAGGATTGTGTCTATGCGACGGAATGGTCTGTTGTTCGCAATCATACTTCTATTGTGTTCCGCCATCAGCTCAGCTCAGATCAATACTGGAAAGATCTCAGGGTTTGTTACGGATGCAAGCGGAGCCCTGGTCACCAATGTGCCTGTAACAGCGACAAATGATGCGACTGGCGTGGTGACCAGAACCGTAACCACAGGCACAGGCGAATACCTGCTCAATTTTCTCGTGCCTGGAACCTACCGCGTGGAGTCGGAAAAATCCGGCTTCCAGAAAGCCGTTCGTTCGGGCGTAATTGTCGATGCCGGCGGCACCAGTCGCGTCGACTTCTCCTTGCTCGTGGGCGATACGGGACAGACCGTCGAAGTGCAGGCAAACACGGTCAACATTGCGACAGAAACATCAGAACTGTCGCAGAACTTCTCCCATCAGGAACTCGATTCCTTGCCCAACCTGGACCGCAATCCGCTCTTCCAGATGAATCTGCTGCCCGGAGCGAATAACGAAGCGGGCAGCGGCAACTATGGAACCAATGGGGGCGAGAATGGCTCTGCGATTGGCCAATCGCGGCCACAACTTGCCTCCATTGGCGGTGTCGATGCAAATGCCAATTCCGTTTACATCGACGGCGTTCCTAATCGCGAGCCGCAAAATGCGTATATCAGCTTGACCCCGGGCATCGAAGGCGTCCAGGAGGTGGAGGTGTATACCGGCAAATATAATGCGGAGTTTGGTTTCTCCGGCAGCGCGGTGGTCAACATCACCACCCGGTCCGGAAGCAATCAATTCCACGGCGCGGCGTTTGATTTTCTCCGCAATGAGGCCACCGACGCTCTCAACTATTTCGCCGGTGGGCAGCCCAAGACCCCCTTTCGGCGCAATCAATTCGGAGGTGCCCTGGGAGGCCCCATCCGGAAGGACAAGCTGTTTTTCTTTGCCGACTATCAGGGCGCCATCGTCCACACCAGCACGCCCGGCTTTACCTCCGCACCGACGGCAAAGATGCTGAGCGGAGACTTCTCGGAGTTATATGTTCCCGGGCAAGTCGATGATGCGGGCAATACCTATGGCCAGCTCTACGATCCGAATACGCGCACGTTCGACGCCAATGGGAATGTCCTCAGCGCAACCCCGTTTGTCGGCAACGTCATTCCCCAGTCCCGATGGGATTCTTCCGGCGCTGCGATCAACGCCGCCAAGGTCTTTGGTGTGGCCAATCTTCCCGGTATCAGTCAGAATCTTCAGTATCTGTACAACAACAGCCAGACAGTGCATCAGGCCGATGGACGCCTCGATTTCAATCGCACCAGCACGGACCGGATCTTCTTCCGCTATTCCGTGCTCGATTCCGTTAACGACAACACCACCAACGTGAACCAGTTCTTCCAGAACGGCAACGCGGACTCCAAGACGTTCGATCAGAACATGCAGGTGTCCGATCTGCTATCCATCAGTCCGACAAAAATGAACGAACTCCGGCTCGCGTTTAACCGGTCGAATGTGAAGACCAGCAACAAAACCGAGTTCGCGAATTGGAACGATCAGTTCGGCATTCCTAATGGCAACCCGCCCGGCGCCGGGTCAGAGGGCCTGGCGGAGTTCGACATGCAAGGCGTGCCCAGCATCAATGGCGCCTCAGCCATCGCCCAACCCGATTGGGTCGGGTACATCATCAGCAATACCATCGCGGTGACGGATAACTACACCTGGCTCAAAGGACGGCACGCCTTCAAATTCGGTACCAATATCAATCACGTGGTGGATGTTTCCGCCGACACCATCGGCGGAGACAATCCGCGCGGCGCGATCACATTCAATGAAGCCATGACCTCCTTCGATGGCGTTGGCTATAACGGGGGCGGCAATGCCGGCAACGCTCTTGCTGTGCAACCCGTCGGCTATCCAAGCCTGTTGTTGGGAAACATGGTTTCCAGTGCCCGCGCCCATTTTGTCGATGGCGCCCCATACCAGAGCTACTGGCAAAATGCGTGGTATGCGCAGGACGATTTCAAGATTCTGCCCTCCCTCACTCTCAACCTCGGTCTTCGCTACGAGCTCACGACGCGCCCGATCGCGCGCGCCAACCGGGAGTCAAACTGGGATACCCGGACCAACAAGTTGGTCCTGGCCACCGGCAGCAATCGTAGTCCGGCCCTCAATCTCGACAAGAACGACTGGGGGCCGCGGGTAGGCTTCGCGTGGAGCCCGGATCATGGGAAAACCAGTATCCGCGCGGGATATGGCATTTCGTATTGGATGGCGTACTGGTCGGGGCCGTTGACGATTCTGGGCCTCACCTATCCGAACTACTCCAAACAGGTTGATCTCACCCCCAACAATCTCACCCCGTCCTTAGTGCTTTCGAAGGATGGAATTCCGCTGGCACAGCCGGAGTACGATTCGTCGGGTAACCTGCTCATTCCCTCCGGCGCATTGATCCGCGGCGCAGACTATCACTGGAAGAATCAGCGTGTGGACCAGGCCACCCTGAATGTGGAGCGGGAAATCCGCCCAGGAATGATCGTCGATATCGGATACATGGATGTTCGCGGCTTGCACAACAACCACTCCAAGAATATCAATCAGGCTCCGCCCACTCCGCAAGGAGTTGACTACAACACCAGGCGTCCCCTGGTCTCTACATACCCGCAACTGGGCGATATTCCCATCTCCGAAGCGGCCGCCGGCAGTTGGTACGACGCATTAACGGCGCGATTCGCTGCTAACATTGGCAAGTCCACGGCGATTAACGCGAGTTATGCTCACGGCCGTAACTTCGTCAACGGGAACAACAACAACGGAGCCGTCAACAATCTCGACATAACAAACATCAATCAATACTATGGTCCCACGCAGCAGGATATTGCGCACATCTTCAATGCCCAGCTGCGCACGGAACTTCCGGTCGGCCGCGGCAAAAGATTTCTCGGGAATACAAACCGCCTGGTGGATGCCATCGTCGGCGGTTGGCAATACTCCTCACTGATCCATATTCGCAGCGGAACCCGCTTCGACGTGACCGACAACGACACGACCTCGCTCAACAATGGAGAGACCAATCGTCCGGACCGCGTCGGCAACGGGACGCTCAGCCACCCAACCGTCTCCAAGTGGTTCGATACCAGCGCCTTCGTCGTCCACACCACACCGATGACCTATGGCACTGCAGGCGTCAATCCGCTGCACGCCGATGGAGAGCAACAGCTCGATTCCTCCCTCTCCAAGACATTTCACATCACGGAGCGCCAGCAACTGCTTTTCCGCACCGACGTTTTCAATACCTTTAACCATCCGAATTTTTACGCACCGGATTCAACCGTTGGAGACGCCGCGGAAGGGCAAGTGACTTCCACCGTCATCGACAACCGGCGGATGCAGCTCGCGCTTAGATATTCCTTCTAAGCCGCGACAGGGACGGCTCGACCTTCTCGGGACCGGGCCGTCTCTGATTCAATCGACACAATGACGGAAAGCTTCGGGAATTCGGTTGGTTCGGGGTCACGGGTGGACAGGCAAAGAATTCTCGTTATCGGCGCGAAAGGCTTCCTGGGCACGTACGCGGCTCACGCAGCCGGCGATATTTTCGATGTCATCCGGGCCGATCGCAGCGGCACGGGTCAGCCGGGCAGCATTGAGCTGGATATCGCAGACGCCTCTACCGTTGAACGTGCTTTCCGCCTGATAGAACCCGATTGCGTGCTGCTGCTCGCGGCCATGTCGGATATCGATCGCTGTGAGCGGATGCCCGAGCAGGCATTCGCCGTAAATGCGCGCGGAGCTGAAAATGTCGCCAACGCCTGCGCCCGAACCAAGGCTCGGCTGCTCTTCACGTCAACCGCAGCCGTGTTCGATGGCCGCAAGCATGGCTATTGTGAGGGGGACGCGATCGCACCGTTAAGCGTCTATGGAAAAACCAAGGCGTGGGCAGAGGACGCGGTAAAGGCTCTGATCCCGTCGGCCGTCATCATCCGCTTTGCGCTGGTGCTGGGGTTTG
>Ga0302326_10022877_pt1 | contig 12762 bp, 9 predicted proteins | sample Palsa_T0_3_FD_202264 | JGI IMG/M metagenome (GOLD analysis project Ga0302326, IMG submission 202264) | Peat permafrost microbial communities from Stordalen Mire near Abisko, Sweden - Palsa_T0_3 | ecosystem: Environmental > Terrestrial > Soil > Palsa > Peat permafrost | place: Sweden: Abisko... | reverse complement strand
CCGCACCCGCGACGTCACCTGCGCCTGGATCTGCTGCATCGCATCCTCGGGCAGCGCGCTGATGTCGAAGTTCTCTTCGATGCGGTGCGCCTTGGTGGATGTCGTGAGCGGGGCCGTGCCGCGTTGGACGGCCCAAGCGAGCAAGACCTGGGCAGGCGTCTTGTTGACGCGACGGGAGATGGCGACGATGAGAGGGTCGTCGAGCACTCGCGGGGCCATGCCGTGCCCCAGGGCCGCAAAGGCCACGAGGACGATCCCCTGACGACGGCAATACTCGAGTAGGTCCCACTGCGGCAGATACGGGTGTGACTCGACCTGCACCAGGGCAGGCTTGATCCGCGCGGAGGCGACGACCTCCTGCACCTGTTGCAGACTGACGTTCGACAGCCCGATGGACCTGCACCGGCCATCCGCCACCAGGCTCTCCATGGCCTGCCAAGTCTCTACGAGCGTAACGCCAGGGTCGTAGACGATTTGTCCGCTCGCATCCCTCGGGTCTTGCTCATCGCCCGGATGAAACGCAAACGGCGTGTGGACCAAGTAGCAGTCGACGTAGTCGAGGTGCAGCCGATTGCGACTCGCCTCGAGCGCGGACCGCACCCGGTCGGGTCGATGGTTGTTGTTCCAGAGCTTCGTGCTGACAAACAGGCTATCGCGCTGAAGCACCCCGGCGTCGATGGGCTCCCGCGTGGCGTCGCCGACGAGCTGCTCGTTCCGATAACGTTCGGAGCAATCGAGGTGTCGGAATCCCGCTCGAAGCGCGGCGCGAACAGCCTCCGTCGTGGCCACCGGGTCCGGGATCAGAGTTCCGAACCCGAGAGCGGGAACGGAGCCAGGCCCGTGGCTCAGCGGAATCCTGGTGGTACGAAGCGTGTCGGGCGACGGCATGATGGCCCTCCGTTTGGTGAACGACGTATCACGAGGGCTGCACGGGCTATACCCGCATCCCGAAGCCCCACCGAGAGATGCCCGCGGCGCTGCTCAGCCCTTGCGCGGCTTCCGGCGGGTAGCGCCGAGGTATTCAGTCCGCGAGCCCGCGTCAGCTTGCGGCCGCCGAACGTCGCCCAGCGAGGTGCCGAGCCAGCGCGGGCGCAGCATATTTGCCGCCGGCGACGAAGCGGAAGAGGGGACCGAAGGACATCGCAGCGAGCAGGCCGACGAAGTACGCCCCGGGCACCGAGGACTGGAAGTTCCTGGACAGCACCGGCGCACGCTCGAGGCGTCGAATGCGCCGGAGCAGGCCCTCGTCCAGGTAAGAGACACGGTCGACGTTGGCGTCGTAGCCGGTGCCGGCGATGACGTGGTCGACCTCGAGGATGCGCTCGGCCCCACTAGGCGTGCGAACGACCAGCCGCGCCCGGCTCCCCGTCGGCTCTGCGCGGATGACTGTCGTCTGCGCAAAGATCGGCACGACCCCGAGGACGCGGTCCTTGATCCACCAAGGCGAGGCGGGACCCAGGTACGAGCGCACGAGCCGGATCCGGTACCACTCGGGGAGAAAGTGGACCCCGAGGGGTAGCTCCTGCAGCAGGCGGTTCTTCATCCCCGGTCCGAGCACCGAGTTCGGGTAGCGGATCGAGTGGTAGAGCGACCGCTTCGTCGAGAGCTTGCCGTGGAAGATGGCTTGGTCGTCGCGGACGAGAATCTCCGCGCGACCGCCCGCTTCGTGCACGAGTGCGCCCGCCTCGATCGCCGAAGCACCGCCGCCGATGACGGCTACGGTCTTGCCGCGGAAGATGGAGTAGTCGCTCAGGTAGAACGTGTGCGTGACGAGGTCCTTCGGCAGCCCGGAGAGCACGTCGGGGAGCACGGCGAGGTTCGAGAGGCCCGTGGCGAACACGACGCGGCGCGCGGTGAGGCGCTCCTCGTTGGCGAGCGTCAGCTCGAACCGGCCGTCTCCTGCCGCCGCGACCTTCGAAACCTCGACGTTCTCGATGTGCGGGACGAAGCGGTCCTTCATCCACATCCCATACGCGGCGAACGACGCCATGGTGCACGGCTCGAAGTCCTCGAGTCCGTTCGTGCGGCACCACTCCGGGAACGTGTGCTTGGCCTCCCGCACCCAGATCGAGGTGGCGAAGGCAAACGACTTGAGGTTTATCCCGGTCGGCATGTCGCGCCAGAACTTCATCGGCGGGCCGAAAATACGATGCTCGACCCGTCGCGCGCCGAGCTGCGCGGCAACCGACAGCGCGTAGGGCCCTGAACCAACGATGGCGACGTCGCACTCTGGAGACACCGCGACACGGTAGCCGATCTCGCACATTTTCTTCGCGAAAGAAGCTTCCCGCGAGCGGCTACTCTCGCCCGGGCAGGCAACCATCGCCTCGACCCCTTCTGGGGTGACCGTGCCGGAGGCATCCGACCGCGCCGCGCCCGTCAGACGGGTCGCAACGTCGTGGCGTGACAACCGCCTGTCAGTGAACCGCTTCGGGCCGCGCGGCCGCGGTTGAAGTGTCACATGCGATCGGCCAGCCTGGAGCGCAGCTACGGCAAGGAGGCCCCATGAGCACGTTCGACGTCGCCAAGAAGTACTTCGAGCTCTGCAAGAATCATCAGAACCATATCGCGGTCGAGACGCTGTTCTCGCCCGACGTCGTGAGCGTGGAGGCGGCCGCCATGCCCGGCTCATCTGCCGAGGTCCGCGGGATCAAGGCGGTGCAGGAGAAGAGCAAGCAGTGGAGGGCAAACCACGAGGTCCACAGCGCCAAGGCCGAAGGGCCCTGGCCACACGGAGACCGCTTCGCGGTGCGCTTCACCTACGACGTGACGAACAAGCCGAGCGGCCGGCGCATGCAAATGGACGAAATCGCGCTCTTCACGGTCGAGAACGGCAAGATCGTTCGCGAAGAATTCTTCTATCCGACCGAAGGCTGATCCTTTCGGCACCATGGGCTTCGAAAGGAACGTTCTCGAGAAACCGCGGCCCTGCCTCGAGTGCGGGACCTGCTGTTTCTCGAACCTCGAGACGTCCGTGCGCGTGACGGGCGACGACTACGCGCGCCTCGGCGACGCGACCGACCGGTTCGTGCACTTCGTCGGCAACCGCGCGTACATGCGCCTCGCCGACGGGCACTGTGCCGCGTTGCGCGTCGAGCTCGAAGGCCGCTTCGTGTGCACCGTGTACGCCACGCGGCCCGACGCGTGCCGCGACCTCGAACGCGCGTCGCCCAATTGCCAAGGGGAGCTCTTCACGAAGAAAGGGCGAGCGCACGAAAGGCTCATCGAGCTTCGCAGAAGAGCGCGGTGAAGACGCCGTAGGTCGAGCTCCTGCGGACCATCGCCGTCATCTCGCGCGCGAGGCACGGGCCTTTCGTGCGCTTCCACCCGGTCTTTCCCTCGAGGAGCCCGGTGACTGCGGACTTCACCGCGTCCTTCGCGTCGAAAGGCAAGGCGCCACGCGAGAGGGCGACGCTCCTCAGCTTCGGAGGCCGGTCGTTCCAGTCGACCCGGGTGACGGCGTCGCCCAGCGCCCGTAGCCGATGGCGATCCTATGGTTTCCTTACACTGACCGTCGCCAGAATAGGCGCGAAGACCTTACCGCCGAGCGGCAGTAGCCGTCGGGCCAGGGTGAGGGGTGCATGCCCCGATGGGAGTCGTGCGCGAGCAAGTCAGAGGGGTGAATCTTCTTCCCAGAGACGCGCAGCTTCGGATGAGGGTTGTGCGCGAGCGAGTCCGAGGGGAGCATTTTCTTCGAAGGCTCGCGCATCCTTCGATGAGGGTCATGCGCGGACGAGGCCGAGGGGAGCATCTTCTTCGAAGGCTCGCGCACCTTCCGGTGAAGGTTCTGCGCGAGCGTGTCGGAGGAGTGCACCTTCTCGCGTGTACGGAGCTTCGCGGTCGTCCAAAGTCAGACACTTCGCGTGCGCGACGGCGTCCCTGAGCCCTCACGCCGCGGCTCTATGGAAGGCCGTCGACATGGGATCATTCCGTCGAGGCCCAAATTCGAAGCGGATGCGCCCAGCCGGCCGGTCGTCGATCGGGACAGAGAAGAGACGCGTCCGTCTGACCCAACGCCGCCACTCTTGCACACTCGAGTCGCGAGGGAACGCAACGATGAAGAAGATCACCATCCTGGCTTTGGCGGCAACGGCAACGGCAACGATCGTCGCCGCGTGCGGCGGGTCGACGAACAACGGCGGCGGCAATGGCAACGGTTCGAGCAGCGGCGCCTCGAGCGGCGGCAGCGGCTCCGGCAGCGGCGGCGCCTCCGGCGGCGGCAGCGGCTCCGGCAGCTCCAGCGGAGGAGCGACGAGCTACCTCGACGGCGCCATCACGGTGACCGGTTGTACCTCCGCCGCGGAGTGCACCACCACGACCGGCGACGTGTGCTGCGGCAGCGCAGGCTTCGCGGGTACGAGCGTCACCATCACGGGCGCCTGTCAGGCGGCACCCTGCCCGACTGGGGCGACGTCGTTCCAGCTCTGCGCCACCTCGACGGAGTGCCCGACCGGCGACTCGTGCCAGGCCTTTCCGTCAAACCCATACGTGCAGCTTACCGGCAGCGTCTGCACACCGGGCGACGGCGGCTTTCCCAGCGGCGACGCCGGCGGATACACGATGGATGGCGGCTGCTACTACTACGCCGGGGGCTCGTATTGCCCGGGCGAAGGTGGGACCGGCTTCAACCACGGCGACGCTGGCACCACGAGCACGTCCGACAGCAGCACCTCGACGGCGACCGACGGCGCGACGGGCGGCGACTGATCGACGCGCGTCAGCGGCGCTGGGCGCGCTCCAGATCCTCTTGCTCAGCGACCGTGAACCGCGCCCAGGGTACGGCCGACAGCCGGCCGTAGCCGATGGGCTCCCCGGAGACCTCGCTCGTGCCGTACGTGCCGGCATCCAGTCGGGCGAGGGCGGCCTCGACCTCCGTCAGATGGCGCTGCGCGTGCTGGCTCCCGGCCAGGGCCTCGTGCTGCCCGAGGCTGTCGGTGGCCTCGTCAGAAGGGTCGGCCTCGCGTGGGCCGGGCTCGGCGACCGCGAAAGGAATCGCTGCGTCGCCGCGGAGGCGCTGTCGCTCCGCGACGAGCAGGCCGCGCAGGGTAGAGAGCTGAGCAGGGTTCAGGGGTGCGGGTGACGCCGAGCGGATCATTGCCACTGCGAGTAGCACGGGACGTGCCCTCGTTCTTCCCGCACTCGACAGCCGCCGACCTCGCCGGAGGTTTTCGCCTGGCGCACAACGGTGCTTGGCGCGAAGAGGCATTCGTCCGACCTGCGGGAAGGCTCTCTTCCGTTGACCCGCGCGATGGGTTCGCACCGCGCACAAGCGTCTCACGGCGCAATGGGGAACGCCGGCTTGCTCGTCGCAACGGAGCGCAGAGGGACGCCGGAGAACAGGCTGACGAGACCCTCGGCCATCGTCGGATGGGTGACGACGAGATCGCGGATGGCCCCATACGGAAGGTTTTCCCGCATTGCGAGCTGGATCGCGGGCAGCAGCTCGCCGGCCCCCTCGGTGAACGCCGTGAAGCCGAGGATGCGGTCGTCATCGGCTCCCACGAGTGCCTTGAGGAAGCCGCGAGTCTCGGAGAGCGTCTGCGCCCGAAGGATAGCGGTTGCTGGCAGCGTGGCGCGCCGATATGCGACGCCTTGCTCCCTGGCCTGGGTCTCGTCGAGGCCGACGCGTGCGAGCTCCGGATCGGTGAAGAGGCAGAAGGGAACCTGCCGCCCCGTCGTCGTGCGGCGGGCGCCCGCCAGGTTGTCGCGGACGGTGCGGAAGTCGTCGTAGGCGATGTGCGTGAAATGAGGCGACCCGGCGCAGTCGCCCATGGCCCACGTGCTCGACGCCGTCGTCTCGAGGCGGTCGTTCACCCGGATGTATCCGTGATCCGTCGTCTCCACCCCACCGCGGCGCGGGTCGAGGTCCTCCGTGTTCGGCAGCCGCCCGGTCGCCACCAGGAGGTGCGATCCTTCGATCATCAGGTCGCCGTCGGCGGCGGTGCCCACGGCGCGGACGCGCTCGCCCGAGCGGCCCTCGACCTTCGAGACCGTGGCCTGCGTGACGATCTCGATGCCTTCGGACTCGAACAGCTGGCTCACGGCCGCCGCCACGTCGTCGTCCTCGCGCGGCAGAATCCGCGGGCCCCGCTGCAGAACGGTGACGCGGCTGCCGAAGCGGCGCATCGCCTGCGCGAACTCGAGGCCAACGTACCCGCCCCCGAGGACCACCAGGTGCTCGGGCAACGCGTCGAGGTCCAGCGCCTCGACGTGGGTCATCGGCGACGCCTCTCGCAAGCCCGGGATGGGATCGACGAGGGCGCGGGACCCCGTGTCGAGGAACACCTGATCGCCGCAGATCACACGCACGGGCTGGCCGGGCGCCGTCACCTCGAGGGTCCGGAGATCGACGAACCGTCCGGTCGCCCAAAGGATGGCCACGCGGCTCTGCTCGAACTTCGCCACGTGAACCGCCCTCCCGGCGGCCACCATCTGGTCCTTGCGCGCGCGTACGCGAGCCATGTCGATTGGCCCGCAGCCGGATAAGCCGAACTCAGCGGCTCGCTTCAGATACGAGGCGACCTTGGCGCTGTAAATGACATTTTTACTCGGGAGGCAGGCCACGTTGGGGCAGGCGCCGCCGAGGTATTGCCGCTCGACCACGGCGACGCGCTTTCCCGTAGCGCCGAGGTGCCAGGCCATCCATTTCCCGGCTTCTCCCGTGCCCACCACCACGGCGTCGTATCGTTCGATCTCGGCCATCGTCTTTGCCTCCTTGCCGGTTGCCTCGACCGCGCGCGGGCGAACGGACCGGGAGACGAGCCTATCTTGCTTATCGCGGGCCGACGTACGGTGCAGGAGGGGACAGGCCTCGGTCAAGCGCCGGCGACCTGATGCGGTTGCCGAGGACACGGTCTGGTAGGCTCGTCGAGGAGAGCGCTATCGCACGTCTCCTCGGGTGCAGACCGTATCCGCTAGCGCTCTCTGTCGAACTCCGAGGCGCGGACCGCCGCAGCTCGCAGCGAATCGCAAGCAGGGGCGTTCGAGGGCGTGCGCTCCCGCGGGTCGCGAGCCGTATCGAAGCAAGTCCATGCGCCGGGCGCACCGACGAGAACGACCTCGTCTCGCGCGGCGCCGAATCTGGCATCGTCCGGCTGCCAAACGCTCGTGGCGGTCGCGAGCAGCACCGTCGGTCCAGGTCCCGACAGGCGGGCGCGAAGCAAGGAGCGGCCGGTCACCAGAGCGGCGAGCGGCAACGTCCCCCGGGCCTCCTCGAGGCCGAGGAGGTCGACGATCGTCTCGTGGACGTCCTGCATGTACGTTCGAACCCCGGCGTACGATCGCAGCGCCGCAGCGCGCTCCTCGTCAATCGCGCGATGGCCCGCGGCGATCCAGCCCGGAATCCGGAGCTCTTCGTCGAAGAGCGAGTGGTTGTGATAGAGGCCGCCGTGCTCGCGGAACTGCTCACCGTGGTCGGACAGAAACACGACGACGGTGTCGTCCCAGGACGCGAGACGGCGCACCTCGCGGAGGAAGGCGGTGACCGTTCGCTCCTGCAGAAGCACGGCGTTCCGGTAGTGGTTGTGGAACGCGCCGACGTCGCCGAGCGGGTCGGTCGAATGCGGGGCGAAAGGCTCGAGCCCCGGGTCGACGCGATACGGGGCGTGCGTGTTCGACAGGTGCAAGACCGCGAAGTACGGCGTCGTCGGATCGAGGGCCCGGATGAATTGGAGCATCTCTTCGGTCGCCCGCTCGTCCGGGGCGCCAAGCTGCTCCTGCCCCATCCCGCCGAGCTCCGTCCCAGTGATCCCCACGTCGATGCCGGCGCGCCGAACGAAGGTGCCGAAGTCTTCGTACCTCGGGTTCTGTGAGGTCACATAGACGGTCCGGTACCCGACGGCGCGGGCGATCTCCCACAGGACGGGCGCAGAGTGCGCGGCGCTGAAGGCTGCATCGGGTGCGAGCCCGGTCCAGAGAACCATGCATGCACTGAAGGTGTTGGGGGTCTGAGACGTCAGCTTGCCGAGGGAGATCCGGTCGGGAACGACCTCGTCGAGAAAGCGAGCGCGGCATGCGGGCGGTGGATCGGAGCAGAGCGCGTCGGCTCGGACGCTCTCCGTGAGGACGACGATCACGTTGGGTCGATGGAAACTCTCGAGCGGCGGCAGGGGGGCCGGCGTTCGCAGCGACATCCCCTGCCGTACGCCGGCGCGCCCCTCGACGAGCGCTCGGAGGGCGTGGGTCGCCCCGTGGACGAAGCACGCGTCCGGCGTCGCAGCCTGGAGAAAGCGGCTATCGATCTGGTCGGTCCAGAAGCAGAACGCCGCACCGCAGAAGGTCAGTACCAAGAGGAGCGGAACCGTGCCGCCCAGTCGCGGCGCGGCGCGGCGGACCATGACGAAGATCGCGCCCGTGAGGACGGCGCCCACGACGAGCATCCCGGCGAGGAGCCACGGACCGCCCCACGCCCAGAACCAATCGCGAACCGTCCCGCGCAAAGCCACGCCGAGGCGCACGGTGTCGCGCCCGACATACGCATGAAAGACACGGTAATACAGCGCCTGTCCTCCGAATGCGCACGTCGCGAGGGGCAGTACCCAGAACGCAAACACGACGGCGACCACCGCGCCCTTCCACCGTGTCCGAGGGCCGCGCATCCCGCGGGACGCAAGCCACAGCGGAAGCGCCCAGAACGCGGCGCTGATGAGTAGCGAGCTTCCGTAAATCAGCTTTCCCTGGATCGCGAACCCGGCCAGCGTCGGCGCGCGGATGGCGACGTCGAGCGCGAAGGCGAACGCGGTTGGCGCGGCGAGCCAGAGAAGGAATCGTGGCCGATCGCCGAGCAGCGCTCGAACGGACCGCGCCGGGAGACCTGTCACGCGCGCATCGTAGCCGCGAAACCGCCCCAACCTTGACCACACGTCGTCTACGGCCGACGAGGACGCGACCCCCGACACCTTCACCCGCCGACCTTCGTCGCTGTAGCCATCCGGCGGCTCTGCCCGGGCCCGTGTGTCGCCCGCGTTTCGGGCCCCCAGCGCATATCGACCTGCGCGGGCCGAACGCGTAACGTCGGCATTACCGTTCATGGCTTGGTACAGTCGTCCATGAGCAGCGATCGCCCCGATCCCAAGAATGCGGGGAAGCCTGCCGAGGGCAAGGGCGCCCACCATCAGGAGACCGTTCAGGAGGCGGCGACCAAGCCGAAGGACCAGGAGGTCCTCCTTCCCGGTTCGGGGTTCCAGCCCGAGCCGGGCGTGCAGATGGGCCGCTACCGGATCGGGCGGCGCATCGGCAGCGGTGGCATGGGGATCGTCTTCGAGGCCGAGGACACGAAGCTCAAACGCAAGGTCGCCGTCAAATTCCTCCGCGCGACGCTGTCGCGGGCGAGTCAGACGCTCGAGGGCGAGCGGTTTCTCCGCGAGGCCCAAGCGGCGAGCCAGATCGATCACCCCAACGCGGTCGCTACGTACGACGTCGGCGAGCACGAAGGCCTGCGATACGTCGTGCTCGAGCTGCTCGATCCGCGGAGCGCGAAAAGCTTCGTTTTAGCCGAAGGGCCGATGTTCTGGACCGAGGCGACGCGCGTCGTCGCGGACGCGTGCCGGGCCCTCGGCGCAGTTCACGCGGCGGGACTCGTGCATCGCGACATCAAGCCCGACAACATCCTGCGCTCGCGCAAGGGCTTCGTGAAGCTCACCGACTTCGGGCTCGCCAAGGACACCGAGGCCGACTTGGGGCTGACCAACAGCGGCGCGCTGCTCGGGACGCCCCAGTTCATGAGCCCCGAGCAATGCCAGTCGGAGAACATCGACGCTCGCAGCGACATCTACTCGATGGGCGCCACGTACTACACCCTGCTCTGCGGCAAGCGTCCCTTCGCGGACAAGGAGAAGACCGCCGACCTGCTCTTCGCCCACTGCTTCGGACCGGTGCCCGACCCGGGCGGTGTCGTGCCCGGCCTGCCGGAAAGCGTGCGCGCAATCGTGCTGCGGGCGATGGCGAAGAAGCCGGCCGATCGCTTCGCGTCGGCGGAGGACATGGTCGCCGCGCTCGAGGCAGCCCTCGGAGCGGCGCCCTTCGACGAGCCCGCGCCGCGGTTCCTTCGGCACGCCGCGTCGAGCTTGATCGCGTCTCAGAGCTCGGTGATCGTCCCGTCGCTGATCTCGGCCTCGGCCTTCATCTCTCCGGGAACCCCGCAATCGTCAGGAACCCCCCAGTCGCCGGCGTCGGGCCGCCCCGGTACGCTGCCGCCCGTCCGCGTGGGCGTCCTGCATTCCGTGTCGGGCACGATGGAAATCAGCGAAAAAAGCGTCGCGGACGCCACGCTGCTCGCCATCGAGGAAGTCAACGAGAACGGGGGTGTGTTCGGTCGCAAGCTCGAGCCCATCGTCGCCGACGGTCGGTCGGACTGGCCGACGTTCGCCGCCGAGGCGACGCGGCTCATCACGGCGGAGCGCGTCGCGGTCGTGTTCGGAGGCTGGACGTCGGCGAGCCGCAAGACGATGCTGCCCGTGTTCGAGAAGAACGATCACCTCCTCTTCTATCCGGTGCAGTACGAGGGCCTCGAGCAGTCGCCCAACATCGTGTACACGGGGGCCGCGCCCAACCAGCAGATCCTGCCGGCGGTGCAGTGGTGCCTCGGCTACCTCGGCGTGAGGCGGTTCTTCCTCGTGGGGTCGGACTACGTATTTCCTCGCACCGCCAACGCGATCATTCGCGACGCCCTCAAAGCACGAAAGGCGGAGATCGTCGGGGAGCAATATGTCCCGCTGGGATCGACCGATATGACCGCCCTGGTGAAGAAGATCCGGGCGGCCAAGCCCGGGGTCATCCTCAACACCATCAACGGCGACAGCAACGTCGCGTTCCTGCGCACCCTGCGCGCGGCGGGCCTCACCGCCAAGCAGACCCCCACGGTGAGCTTCAGCGTGACTGAGGTCGAGCTCCGGCAGATCGGCGGAGTCTCCCTCGAGGGGGAGTACCTCGCGTGGAACTATTTCGAGAACGTCGACCGCCCCCAGAACCTTGCGTTCGTCGATCGCTTCAAGAAGAAGTACGGGGCCTACCGCGTCGTCACCGACCCGATGGAGGCGGGCTATTTCGGCGTGCACCTGTGGGCGCAGGCCGCTTCCAAGGCGCGGACCGACGATCCGCGGGCCGTCCGCGACGCGCTCAAGGGCATGACCTACGCGGCGCCCGGCGCGACGGTCCGCATCCACCCCGACAACCAGCACACATCGAAGGTCTTCCGCCTCGGAAAAGTCAACGACCAGGGCCGCATTCAGATCGTGTTCAGCACGGAGCAGCCCGTCGATCCCGAGCCCTATCCGGATTCGCGGACCCGCGAGCAGTGGGCGGCGTTCTTGAATGGCCTCTACGAGGGCTGGGGCAACGCGTGGGAGAACCCCGGTCCGAGGTGAGCGCTGGCGGTTGCCGAGCACGGGCGCCCGGATGGCTCGCAACGGGGCGCCCACCGAGCGGTCCAACGGGACGGCCGGGCTCGACGGTCGACGCGCGTCGGCGATGGAAAGATGGAGCGCGGATGGAAGGTGAGCCGGCGTGCCATCGGGAGTGGCGTGCCGGCCAAAAGTGATCAAAAAAGGGCCAACCGAATCGTGGTCACGATCCGGAGAGTAACCACTGTGGGGCCGTCATGAGATTTCAAACGACTTTCGAGGGTCCTCGTCGCTCGGTGCTGTCGGTGGCCATCGCGCTCATCGCGGGTTGCGCCAACGGATCCAGCACGTCCGACAACGGCTCGACGGGGCCGGCGACGACGGGTCCGTCGCAGGCATCGACGCCCGACGGCGGCAGCAGCCTCGGAGGGGGAAGCTCGTCGGGGAGCGGATCGAGCAACGTCGGCGCAAGCTCGGGGAGCACGTCGCCCGAGGGCGACGCGACGACCGGCGTCGGTTCCGGAGACGACGGCGCGAGCTCGGGCGACGGGGCGAGCTCGGAAGACGGCGCGAGCTCGGATGACGGTGGAGGCTCGGGCAGCTCGGGAGGCTCGGGCAGCTCGGGAGGCTCGGGCAGCTCGGGCTCGAGCTCTGGATCGAGCGCGTGCGTGACGGGACAAACCACCGATCAACAGGTGGTCATGCTCGGCGACTCGTACATGGATCTGGCCAACGTCGGGCCGACGATCATGCAGGACGCCGGCAACCGCACGTTCCGCCACTACTACCTCGCGGGCGCGGCGATGAACTACGGGGGCTTCAACCTCAACATCCCCTATCAGTTCGACACCTCGGCCTTGATGGACACGTCGGTGACGAATCCCACCGATATCAAGGTCGTCATCATGGATGGCGGCGGGAACGACATCCTCATCGACAACAGCCAGTGCCTCACGACGCCGGTCGCGGGCGACACGACGTGCCACACGGCGATCCAGGGCACGCTCAACCGCGCGCAGCAGCTGCTCCAGGACGAGTCGTCGAAAGGGGTACAGCACATCGTCTATTATTTTTACCCGGACCTCGACCCCAACGTCTCGGGTCACGAGTACGCGGGCGCATGGCTCGACTACGCGTATCCGCTCGCTGCCGCGATGTGCTGCGGCAGCGCAAACGTCCCTGCGAGCGGCGACCTGTCGTGCCATGGCAACGTGACGGCGACGACCGACTGCACCTGGGTCGACACGCGGCCCTTGTTCGTCGGCCACAACAACAGCGCCGATGCGTCGACGTACTGGTTCATGGCCGACAACATCCACCCCACGCAGCCGGGCGCCAGCGCCATCGCCGCCAAGGTGTGGGCCGCGATGCAGCAGTACTGCGTCGCGCAGTGACGGCTGGCGGGCGCTTCCACGGCGCTCTG
>Ga0302326_10022875_pt1 | contig 12763 bp, 8 predicted proteins | sample Palsa_T0_3_FD_202264 | JGI IMG/M metagenome (GOLD analysis project Ga0302326, IMG submission 202264) | Peat permafrost microbial communities from Stordalen Mire near Abisko, Sweden - Palsa_T0_3 | ecosystem: Environmental > Terrestrial > Soil > Palsa > Peat permafrost | place: Sweden: Abisko... | reverse complement strand
CGCCCGCCTGCGAATAGGTAAAAATACCGCCTGAATCGTTATCGACATTGGCGGTGATGAGGCCCGGACCGATGACCGACAGAAAGATCGCGATTTGATAGCGAAAGCGTCTGAGCACGCCTTATTTTTCCCTCAGGAGCGAGATCACTTCATCGGCGGTGATCACACCCGCAAGCTTGCCTTCGGCATCGATCACCGGCAGCGTCAGCAGGTTATATTTGTCGAACAGTTCGGTAATGCGGTCTTGACGCTCTTCCACGTCGACATGCAGAAAGGGCGCGGCGGCCAGATCGCGCAAGGGTGTCGTGCCCGACGCGGTGAACAATCGCGCCAGCGGAATGGACGCTTTCAATTGATCGTTCGAATCCACCAAAAACAACGTGTTCAGATTCTCCAGAATTTCTTCGTGCGCTCGCAACGCGTCCATGGCGCTCTCCACCGTGGTGTTCTCCGGCAGCGCGATATATTCGGTGGCCATCAAGCCGCCCGCTGAGCTTTCGTTGTATTCGAGCAGCTCTTCCACCTCGGCCTTGGGCTCCCCTTCCATTTCCTCGAGAATGTCTTCGGAAGTTTGTTCCTCCAGTTCGGCCAGGACGTCGGCTGCTTCGTGCGGCGACATTTCTTCCACGATGTCGGCCGCTTTTTCCGTCTCAAGCGATTCCAGAATGCTGGCTTGCACATCGGGCTCGATCTCGGATAACGTTTCGGCCGCTACCTCGCTGTCTATAGTTTCGAAGATGGCTTCGCGATCGTCCGGGCTTAAATCCTCCACGATATCGGCCAGGTCGGCCGGGTGCATCTCTTCCAGGATCTTGTTGTTAATGTTGAGACGCAGCCTGCGTTGCGGGTCGGCCTCCAGGATGCTGCATTGATCCCACGGGATGGAATGGGGCGGGATGATGCTTTGGGTTCGGCGGATCCAGCGCGGCGGGACTACGCCTTGGGCCAGACGACGCCACATGCTCCTCAATCCGATATCAATATCGATAATGCTCAACACGTCACCCTCTTCGCGGTGACGAATGGTGAATGTGACGTCGGTCACTCGAACTACTTTGCGGCCCTGCCCATCGATAATTTGCTGATCCAGCAGATCGCGGACCAGCCTCAGCATGTACTCGTCGGAATGGTAAGGAGTGAGTTGTTCGTCCTTGAGGTAGATGCCGTTGAGCGAAATGGAACGGATCTGATCGTGGCGGATGCTAAGCCAGGCCCAACCGCCGCCGACCAGGAACCGGTCCACGCGAGCGGGATCAATCAGGGGAACAATCGCGGCGTCTTTGACCAGGCCGAGACGGCGGCCCTTCAGGTCATATACCTTGAGGCCCAGCAGTTCGGTGAGAAAGAGAAATTCGTCCGCCATCGAGAATCGCCCGAGCCCATAAATTATGACCGGCGGAGCGCGCGACTTCTCGGCTGTTACGGCGGATTTCGGCTGCGCCCTACATGGTCTTTCAGTTCTACTATGGCGCAAGCGGAGTGGACGCCGCAACAAAAAGTTCGGTTTGGGCGGTTGTTGTTAGTTAAACAAAGGCTCCCTTCGGTCGCTGGTTGTTAGTTATTGGTTGTTGGTGGCTGGTTGTCCGAGGGCGCCGCCGTCTCTGAGGTCACGGAGCTTGTCGAGGGACTTTTGGAAACGCCGCACGGGTAGGGGTAGCTGTTCTGGGAATTCATGCGAATTCGAGCGAAACAACGATAATGCCAAGCTCCCTGAAATCGGGCGCGGCCGGCTCAAGGACATTATCCAAGCGAAAAACCACTGAAGTCACTTCGGCAGGTCTAGGGATCTTTCTCATACACACGTGGATTCCTGGATCGCGCATCACGAACGGCTGAACCTCGGCCTGATCGATTTCCGCACGAAGCGTCAAGCTGCCGAATTTTTCGATCATTAGCGGCGGAGCAAACATACGTATCTCGATTCTCGTATGCTTGACCCTGTTATGGCTGGTCGCCTTGGCGGCAAACTGCCTCTCAGTCCAACGCCATCCCGCCTCTTCCACGTGATGCCAACCCTCAAGCAGATCTAAATGCTGCCCACCGTAGTGGCTCTTCAGAAGACAAAAGGCCCTCTCGTCATGATCCAGACTCGCAGGATCGGAAGACACTCTGTCCCCCGTCGTAAAACACTCCACAAGCTCCCACCTCGTTCTGTGCAGCAGACGCCTCAGACCTGGCTCTGAAAAAATCCAACAATTTGTATCATCGAGATTCAATTCGTCTTCAGCCAGAAGATAGGCGAGAGCTTGCCCCTTCGGCATGGGAGCACCGCCTGGCAGACGCCGGGCGATCCGTGTACTCAGAACGCAAAATCTAGAGACTCGCGCTAGGTGGTGAAGGACGAAAAACGGATTCTTCAGATGGTACAGTAAACCCAGGCAAAAGGTTAACCCGTACTTGCCGCTCACCGGAAACTCGTTGTCTACGTCTATCTCGCGAATCGTGATGGCGGAGCGGAGTTCCCTATGCAAAGCTTTCAAGCCCTGCATATCGTTCTGGTTTGAAGCGGGGTGATCTATACAAGTTACGTTATAGCCCAGAGATTCAAAAAAGAATGCAAGGTCTCCGTCGGCACAACCGACATCTAAAATCCGGTCGGCGCGAGCGGTGTCCAGTATATATTCGTGAGTAGAGCCAATCAAGGCCTCTAAATGTTGGACATTTGAAAGCGAATCGTACGGATACCATTGAAAATCCTCCGAAGCCGCCCGCTGCCTGGAGTCCTCAAGAACAACTCCAAACTGTTTGGCCTGTGCGAGGAGTGACGACATGAAATCAATCGACCGTACTCAACCAAAAGGTGTTTTATGTTACCACGCGACCTCGCATCCTGCCATCAGAAGGACCTGCCCTCATGTTCTCCAATGCATCCTGGAAGCGAAGCGTCCAAGTGTTGCGAGGATGCCCTTCGGCTTGATTTTGCGTCCGTGTGCGGGGATTTTCTCGCGTGATCAGGTGCACTTTGTTCGGAAATCCGAACAAAAACGCCGTTTACTTGGTGGCGATTCCGCAAATCCACACAGAGGTGGCAGGCAGTTAGCCGTCCTCGTTCGGAAAGCCGAACAGTGATTCTTGCCCCCAAACTTGCGCTCGAACATCTTCATGAGATTGTGGAGCCTCCAACATAACGGCGGACGTCCGAGTTCATCTCCGTGGCGCAGAAGTGATCAACGTCGCTCAGCTCATGGTGCCGGAATGAAAGTCTCTTTGATTCGAGCACGATCGCTGTTTTCTGTAATGAGGGCGATCCATTTAGAAAAGCCTCGGGAAGGATGCCTCGATACGCGCTCTCGGCAATGGCGCGAACATCGTGAATTGTCGCGGGACGGACCTTCCATGCGCCATTCGGCATCCATTAATTTTAGTGGCAGACGGCCAGACTGATCTTCGTGAAGTGACGCGGCACGCAGGAGGAGGAGTCCGTGCCCCAGGCAAGCATCCCAATTGCAGTAAGCTTTAACGGGTGATTCCGAGCTTCTTCATCTTCGATTGCAAAGTGGTGCGCTTCATCCCCAGGCGCGCCGCCGCTCCGTTCCGTCCGCCCACCACGCCGGCGGCCTGCTCCAACACGCGCCGGATGTGATCGCGCTCGGCATCGACGAGCGTCACTGGTGTTGCCGTCTCGGGGGCGGGGCGCAACTCGGCCAACGGAATCCCCAGGTTGATGCCGCGCGTTAGAATCACGGCGCGCTCGATCAGGTTCTCCAATTCCCGAACGTTACCCGGCCAGCCATAGTTCACCATCGCCTCCATAGCAGCGGCCGGAATGGTCTCGATGCGTTTGTTCATGCGTTGCGCATACTTCTGCGTGAAGTACCGGACCAGCGTGGGGATATCGCCGGTTCGCTCGCGCAGTGGAGGCAAGGAAAGCGGAAAGACGCTGAGACGATAGTAAAGATCGCTTCGAAACTCGCGGTTGGCAATCATTTGCGACAGGTCGCGATTAGTAGCCGCCACCAGGCGCACGTCAACTTTGATGGTGCGCGCGCTTCCCAAGCGCTCGAACTCATGCTCTTGGAGCGCCCGCAGCAGCTTGGGCTGCAGTTCCAAAGGGATATCGCCAATCTCATCCAAAAAGAGGGTTCCTTTATCTGCCAGCTCAAAGCGGCCTACGCGTTGCGCGATGGCTCCGGTAAATGCACCCTTTTCGTGCCCGAACAGCTCGCTTTCCAGCAGCCCGGTGGGGATGGCGGCACAGTTGAGCTTCACGAAGGTGCGCTCGCGCCGGCCGCTCAAGTCATGAATCGCTCGCGCGATCAGCTCCTTGCCAGTGCCGGTCTCCCCAAGAATCATGACCGACGCGTCGGTGGGCGCCACCGTCGCCAGTTGCTCCAACACGCGCCGGAAAGCCGGATCGTCGCCGATGATCTCGCCGAAGTTCTGCTCGGTGCGGATCTCGTCCTGAAGATACAGCTTCTCTTCGGCCAACCGATCCTTGAGTTGCGCGATCTCTTGAAAGGCAGTGGCATTTTCAATCGCAATGGCCGCCTGGGCGGCAACCTGAGTGAGAAAGTCGAGGTCCGAAGAAGAGAAGGCGTGCTGCTTCATGCTGCCTACGTTGAGCGTTCCAAGCACGCGATTCCTGGTAATCAGCGGTATGCAGCACAGCGACTGCAAGCCCGCCGCCGCTAGCCGTTGCGAAATGAGCGAGTTGAACTGCGCCAGCTCCGCTCCATCCAGCACCACCGGACGCCGGGTTTCCACCGCACGGCCTGCGGGCGTCAGATCGAGCGCCACCGTAGCTCCTTGCGGGATGATGTCCGGATTACCTTCGAAAACCAGAGCGTGGTTTTTGAGCAGTAGCCCGCCGTCTTCAACCAGCGCCAGACTCGAGTATTCGCTGGGTATCACACGCCGCAGGCAATCGGTGATGCTGGGGAACAGCTCCCGTATGTCGAGCTCGGAAACCAAAGCGTTCGTAATTTCGAGGAGCACCTGCAAGCGGTCGCGCTCGCGAGCCAATTGTCGCTGATACTTCTCCGCGTTCTCGAAATTCAGCGTGTTGTCGACGGCCACCGCAACCTGGGCCGAAATCTGGCGCATGAAATCCAACTGCGATTCCAGAGGGCCGCCCGATACGAACCCAAACATCAGCGCGCCCAGCCGATGCTGCGCGGTGGTCAGCGGCAGCCAAGAGGAACTGAGGACGCGGTTGCGCTTCAACAAATCCATGATTTTAGGCCAGCGGGCTTCCTGGTGTACGTTCGGAATCACCAGAGGTTCCTGATGCAGGTACACCCAGCCGGACGGAGAATCCTCGGGCGGAAACTCCATCTCGGGCAGGTGAGGCTCTACTTCTGTGGTGCTTTCCAGGATGTGCAGCCGCATGGTATTTGTGGCTGCATCGTAGAGAACCAGGTTGAGGAAATCGAACGGGACAATCGCGCGCAGACGCGTGGCAAGATCGCGGAACAGCCCGCTGAGGTCACGATGCTGTAGAATTGCCTGCGATACATCCAGGAGCGACTGGTGAGCGGCGCTTTGTGAACCCGCATCAGGATCCGATAAGGCACTTTGTTCGGATCTAGCGAGCATTCGATGGGCCTAAGAACCAGTATACCCATCAGCTACTGGACAATTAAAACAAGCCGGCCTTTTTAGAACAAATCCCCGATGTCTTTGGCGATACCTCGCGATTCCAGATGAATCAAGCCGGCATTGGCGCCCATGGGACCCATCACGGCCAAGACGGCTTTGGGACCGGCCGAGTAGACAAATAGGACGCCATCATCGCCCCGGATGCTCACTTCCGATAGTGTGCCGGTGGCCATGCTTTCGCTAATACGCCGCCCCAGGCTAGAGGCTGCGGCTGCCATCGCAGCCACGCGATTAGGATCAGTGCCGTTTGAAAGCGAATGCGCCACGGGCAAACCCTCGGTGGAGGCCAGTAAAACGCCCCGCAACTCCGGAATCGAGTTGCGAAGGTTCTCCAAATGGTTCTTCAAAGCTTCGTGTTTCACCATAATCCTCTCCTGACCATCTCCCGCGGTGGCGTGCAAAACCGGCGCACGTTGCGCTACTAGTAAGATCGTTCGCGTAAGGCACTAACTTTAGCCGGTCTTTCCGATGAACACATTACTTTCGGGCTTTGCGAAGAAGCTTGCTTCGCCTTCTCCGAAGCGTCAATAAAACGCTGGTTGCACAGGCCTAGCCTGTACTAGGCACTATGGTTTCGCCCCAGGATGATAAGGCTCACACCTGAGAATGTCGACATAAGAGCTTTACCGTATTTAAACCACCCGCGAGCCTATTCACTAATCGCCTAAAAACGCCGATTACACCTATATGCAATGCCGCTATTGTGGCAAGGAGTTGGCGCTACTCAAAAGACTCACGGGAGGTGGGGGATTTTGCTCCGATGCACACAAGCAAAGCTATCAGGATGAATACAATCAGCTGGCGCTGAGTCGGCTGCTGCAGGCTCAGAAAACAGGCCATACTGAATCCTCGGGGAAAAAAACCCTTAACCCCGTGGATGTGGAAGAGCCGGCCGCTCAAGAACCGCCAGTCGAAAAGGGCAGCGCTCAGGCACTCTCGACGGAATTGGCGGCGTTAGAAGTCAGCAACTTAGCATCTGACCCTGAAGAGCATACAACGGGCGATTCGCCCGGGGCGCGCGATTCCGAACCCACAGAAATCGCGGATTTTCTGATCGATAGCCCCGGGCTGGCCGCTTTGCCCGAAGAAGCGCCGCGCTTGGAATCATGGCAGGAGTTCTCTGCCGGGCCGGCCGTTGCTAACTGGCAATTTCAGGACGGGGTTCCCGCCCTTTCGACCGCGGCCCCCATGGCGTTCGACATTGCCCCCAACGCTTCGCGCGCCGAGGATGGCGTCGTAACCGGCAGCTTCAAGCCGCAGGAGTTCGCGAAAAACAATGGGCCAAGTCCGCCCTGGAAGGTGGCCATCTCGCATCAATTACCCTCGGCTGGTCCCATCTCTATCGAAATGCAGGCCCGCTCCATCGATTTCGCGGTTGATCGAAGTCTTGCCGGTGAGCTGGGCTTCGAGACTGCCGGTCTGGTGAACTATTCCAAGCTGCTGGAGTTGCGCGCTACTGGAATTGAATTTCCGGCCGAAGATTCGGACGTCGTTGTGGTTTTCGGTCAAGACAGACAGCCGGACAATCAAGTGTATTCGGCGGAGCCGGAGCCGGCGCAAGACGACACTCCTCGAGCATCGCTCGAGGCTTTGTCCAGATTGCATCAGGACTTGCTCCAACAGGCAGAAGGGGGCGTCGAAGATTCTCAGGCGGAAACACCTACGCCCGGTAGAGCCACTGAATTGGTGGAAATCGCGATCCGGACATGTCCCCCCGCTAAGCCCATCGCCATGGCGGGCGCCGGGCTGCCGAGTGAAGCGGAACCGCTACTCCCACATCTGAAATCGCTGCCATTGCGGCCGAAAATGGCCGTGGCCCACGGTTACGTTCCGCCGTCGATTACTCCGGCTCAGCCTAAGGCAGCCACAAACGCGCCGCCTGCGGTATTCCCTGCGGCACCCCCTGCGGCAGTTCCCGACACACGTCCCATCGCTACCGCGAAGCCCGCACCCGCCGCTAGGCCGGTGGCCCGCATTATCCAGCCCAAGCAGCAGCCCAAGCAGCCGGCAGTGCAGGCCAAACCACCAGAAACATCGAAGCCAGCGGCAAGTTTCGAACCGGCGGCTCAGGCTGTCGCCGCGAAAATCACGCCGCCGGCGCCGGCACGGCCAGAAACCGAGGCAGTAGCAAAACCAGCGGCGATGCAATCCCCACTGCCACCGGTGAAGAAGACGCTGGGCGAGCCGGCCCCGGAACCCATGCCCAACTTTGGAGCGGTTCAGCTTGCCAACCCCTCCTTCGCGGGTTCTCTCAAAGTCAAGCTAGGCATCGCCATAACGTTTCTCGTCGTAGCCTGTTCCTTTTGGCTGGGCTGGGGCGGCAAGGCTCACAGATCCAGCGCGGCTAACTCCGCCATTTCCGCCGACGGTTCCGGGCCGAGCATCATCCTGGGGGAAGGCGGCTGGGTGGAAAATTGGGGCGGCGACCCGTCCGGCGTGCATGCCGGACGTGAGATCACCATCTACCGGCCGTCGCTCAAGCTCTCCGACTATCGCATCGAATTCCAGGCCAGTATCGATACCAAAAGCATAGGCTGGGTGTTTCGCGCCGCCGACCCCGACAACTACTACGCGATGAAGTTGATGGCAGTTTCTTCGGGCCTGTCCGCGAAGGTGGCGCTATTCAAGTACCTGGTGATTAGCGGACGTCAGACGCAAGTGGGGCGAGTTCCCATCGACCAGACGGTGCAAGCTGATACGGTCTTCCATGTCCAAACTGATGTGCGAGGACCGCAGTTCAGCACCTACATTCAAGGGCGGCTGGTGGATGTCTGGACCGACGATCAATTGAAGGCCGGGGGCGTGGGGTTCCTGAACGAACGAGAAGAGCGGGGCAAGGTGAAATCGGTCTCCATCCGCTATCTGAATGGCGCCGCCAAGTAGGCAGATTTACAGCAAAGGTTCCAATGGAAAACACTAACGATCAATGGTTATGGGTGGTCGATAACGAGCTGGTGGAGGCTCTGGCCCGCACCGATGCCCTGGACGCCACCAGCGAAAAACGGCCTGTTCAATCCCAGGCGCTCGTCAAAGCGCTGGCGCTGAACGTAGACGGCAAGACCGAGCAGGCCTTGCGTGAAATCCGCGAGGCTATTGAAGCCGGGGAGAAATTGCCTGAGCTGATCTGGACCCAAGCGCACCTGGAGTTTCAGCTCGGCCTGTTCAATGACGCCTTGGAGAATTACCAGAAGGTGCTGGCGGCGCAGCCCAATCACAAAGCTGCGGCATACAACGTGGCCTTATGCCTGGAGAAGCTGCAGCGTCATGAAGAAGCCGGCGCTGCGTTCCGGAAGGCGGCGGATCTCGATCCGAATCTCTGGGAAGCACGGCTGGGCATGGGGGTCTCTGAGCTGCACTGCAATCGACTGGAAGAAGCGCTGGCGGCTTTCGACCAATGCTTGCAATCTAAGCCAGCCAACGACAAAGCTCTCTATGGAAAAGCTGTCACGCTGCATCGATCCGGGCGCACCGTAGAGGCGCTGGCGGCCTATCAAGAATTGCTGCCTAACAGCTCCGGCGACGCCGAATTGCTCACCAATATGATGGACGCGGCTCTGGCGCTAGCAGAAAACGAGAAGGTTCGCGAATACTCGGAGAAGCTGTTGCGGGTTCGTCCGAATTCACAAGCCGGTCTGTCGGGCATGATTTCGGCCGCCATGGCGCGCGGCGATTTCAAATCCGCGGCCCAACATGGCGCGCAATTGGTGAAGGTGGCTGCTAAATCGTTTGAAGGCTGGTTCAACCTGGGCGTGGCCTATCAAAAAACCAACCGCCTCGAACAGGCTGGCCAAGCATACGCCGAAGCGCTAAAACTGCGGCCCCACAGCGCGCTCGCCTACGCCAATCTCGGCGCGACGCTGCAAGAGCGTGGCGATCTCCCGGAAGCTCGCAAGGCTTATGAGCGCGCCCTGCAATACGCACCCGAAAATACCACGGCGCTTTGGAATCTGGCTATCGTGCAGGAACGCCTGGGAAATACCACGGAAACCGAGAAATGCATCGAGAAGCTGGTGGAAGTGGATCCGCAACGCGAAGACGCCTGGTTCCGCATCGGCTATCTGCGGTTGTTGCGCGGCGACTCGGCGGGGAGCATCGAGCCCTTTCGGATGTGCGTCAGCAAGCGTGCGGATTGGCTCGAAGCGCTAGTCAATCTTGGCCTGGCGCAGCAACGCACCGGCGATTTGGAATCGGCCAAGGCCAGCTTCACGCAAGCGGTCGCCTGCCACCCGCAATCCATAGACGCGCTGCGCGGTCTGGCGGCCGTCGCCACAGCTCAAGGGGATTACGTGTCCGCGTTGGACGCCGAAGCCAAGCTCGATCAGCTGGGCGAGCGCATCCCGGAGCTGAACTACAACATCGGTATTTTGCTGCAGCAATCCAACCTGCAGGAGGATGCCGCGCGCAGTTACCGCCGCGCTACTGAAGAGAAGCCCGATTTCGCCGAGGCCTTCCTCAATCTGGGGCACGCGCTGCATGCACTTGGTCATGAGGACCAGGCTCGCGGCTGTTGGCAACAGGCGGTGGAAGCGAAACCGGAACTGGCGGGGAAGTACTTCTAAGAGAATTCAGAAGTCAGAATTCAGAATTCCGAGAGCGACCGGGTCGCACATTCTGGATTCTGGATTCGGACGCGCTTCGGCGCGTCCTTCACTTCTTCTCCAACCACTTCACGCTGACCGGCTCCTGATGCTCGCACTGCATGGTGTCCGTTACGCCCGAAACCAGCAGCGCGCAGGCGTTCGATTGGGCGCTCCGTAGGGCGTGCTCCTGCGTATCGGCTGAAGCTGTGCGGCACTGGTTCGTTCGGTGGAAAACCACGCACACTTCCACCCGATATTTCGCGATGTGCATGCTCGAATAAACCAGAAACGCCACCACCACCAGGACGAAGACAACTCCGATGGTCACCGTTTTGCTCATACGGCCGGCCCCTCCGCAAAGAAGTTGCCCATGCGCCGAAATTTGTCGTAGCGATCGTCGATCAGCTCTTCGGAGGACAGCGGCGCAAGCTCCGCCAGAGCCGTGCGAATGGTCTCCTTCACCAGTTCCGCGGCCCGGTCCGGGTTGGTATGCGCGCCTTCGGCCGGCTCCTCGATCATGCCGTCGATCAGCTCCAGGCGTTGCAGATCCTGGGCCGTCAATCGCAAGGATTGCGCAGCTTCTGCGGCGCGTCCCGAATCGCGATAGATGATGGCGGCGCAGCTCTCTGGGGATATTACGCTGTAATAGGCGTTTTCGAGCATATACACGCGGTTCGCGATTCCGAGGCCAAGCGCGCCCCCGCTGCCGCCCTCGCCGATCACGATGGTAACCACCGGCACGCGCAGCCGCGACATTTCGCGCAAGTTGTGCGCAATCGCCTCCGCCTGCCCGCGCTCTTCGGCGTCGATGCCCGGATACGCCCCCACCGTGTCCAGGAACGTCACAATGGGCCGCTGGAATTTTTCGGCCAGCCGCATCAACCGCATCGCCTTCCGATAGCCCTCCGGCTTCGGCATTCCGAAGTTGCGATGCAGCTTCTGCTTGGTATCGCGCCCCTTTTCCTGCCCGATCACCATCACCGGCTTGGCGTCCAAAAACGCGAAGCCGCCCATCACCGCGGCGTCGTCGCCAAAGAATCGATCGCCATGCAGCTCTGAAAATCCGGTGAAAGCACGGCTGATGTAATCGGACGAGTGTGGCCGCTTGGGGTGGCGTGCCAGCAGCACCCGCTCCCAGGTGGGGTTGGTAGCCGCGATGGTTGTTTCGAGATCGGAATTATCTGGCATTTAGGATGGGGCGCTAGCTCGCCAGAACCTCGACGGATTCCGGCCCGCAGATCCGCTCCACCTCCGCCCAAAATTCCTTATCCGGGCGAACCTTTGGAGTCACATCCAGAATAACGGAAAAATCGCGAGCCTTTTCCAGCCGCAACCGTACTTCGGTCTGGCCCTGCTTGCGCGCAAACAGCCGATTCAGAGCTTCGGCCTTGTCCAGGTTGCCATTACCGTTCATCCCCACCCCTACGCGAATCGATATCAGCGTCGGCAGATTCACGCGGGCCACTGCGAGGGGAATGATATCCTGCACCGATAGCTTCGGCGGCCCGTTCTCCTCTGGCAATACAAGCGCGCGAACCAGGACGGCTTGGTCCTCTATCAGATTGATCAGCAGGCGATCGTATTGCGTGGAAAAAGCCATAGCCTCCACTCCGCCTTTGCGATCCTCCACGCGCATCGCCGCCCAAAGTTTGCCTTCCTTGTTGCGCTTTCGTTGGATACCGGTGAGAATGCCGCAGATGGCTACTTCGGCCCCGCGCTCCAGTCCCTCCAGCGTCTCGGTGTCGTGTTTACCAAGCTCCGCGACCTTTTCGGCGTACTCATCTAATGGATGCCCGGTAACGAAAATTCCAAGCACTTCCTTCTCGCCCGCGAGCTTTTGCTGCACGGTCCAATCGGGCAAGGCCGGCAGCGGATGCTCCACATGGGCCGGCTCATCGGATACGGCTCCGAATAAACCAGTCTGCCCGCTCTCGCGATCCTTCCATGCGCGCTGGCCGCTCTCCATCGCGTTCTCGATCACAGCGGTCAACTGCGCACGATTTCCGCCCAGGCTGGCGAGCGCTCCACCCTTGACGAAATTCTCTAGAATTCGTTTGTTGACGCTGGTCAAGTCCACACGCTCGCACAGCTCGTACAGCGATTCGAATGGCCCGCCGCTTTGGCGCGCTGCGATGATGGAATCCGCCCCTGCCGCGCCAACCGCCCGGATCGCGCACAGTCCCATGCGAATGCCCTGGCCATCCGGAGAAAAATCACGCCCGCTCGAATTCACGTCCGGCGGAAGCACCGGAATGCCCATTTCGCGGCATTCATTGATGTACTTCACCACCTTGTCGGTCGAGCCCATTTCCGACGTCAGCAGCGCCGACATGAATTCGACCGGGTAATGCGTCTTGAGGTACGCCACCACGTAGGCCAAATACGCGTAGGCGGCGGAGTGCGACTTATTGAAGCCATAGCCCGCGAATTTGGCCATCTGGTCGAAGATTTTTTCGACTTTCTTTTGCGGGAAGCCTTTGGCCTTGGCGCCGGAAACGAAACGCTCGCGCTGCTTGTCCATTTCCTCCTGCTTCTTCTTGCCCATGGCGCGCCTGAGGATGTCAGCTTCGCCCAATGAGTAGCCT